>Ga0209169_10000695_pt1 | contig 20597 bp, 22 predicted proteins | sample HubBroMetageWRM4_FD_188346 | JGI IMG/M metagenome (GOLD analysis project Ga0209169, IMG submission 188346) | Warmed soil microbial communities from the Hubbard Brook experimental Forest, New Hampshire - Hubbard Brook CCASE Soil Metagenome WRM 4... | ecosystem: Environmental > Terrestrial > Soil...
TCTTTATTCGAATCGATCACGAAGATCGCATCCGGCAACCGCGTCATGTTCTTGATTCCGGCAAGGTTTGCCTGCAGATGCTTGCGCTCGCGCTCGAGCTTGATCACTTCTTTTTTCGGAAGCAGATCGTAACGGCCATCCGTGGCCATTTCATCGAGCTCTTTGAGCCGCTTCACGGATTTCTGGACCGTGATCCAATTCGTAAGCAGGCCGCCCAGCCAGCGCTGGTTTACGTAGTACATCGAGCAGCGCTGCGCCTCTTCGGCAATCGCGTCCTGTGCCTGACGCTTGGTGCCCACGAAGAGGATAATTCTGCCCTCGGCAGCCAGATCCTGAACGAACTTCGACGCCTCCTTGAACATCTTCAGCGTCTTCTGCAAATCGATAATGTAGATACCATTGCGCTCACCAAAGATGTACTCCTTCATCTTTGGGTTCCACCGCTTCGTCTGGTGCCCGAAGTGAACGCCCGCTTCGAGCAACTCCTTCATCGTAATGTTTGCCAATCAACCTCCTCAGTTGGTCTGCATCCGGACACTAAGAGGCCCCGGATTGCCATTCCCGTCCACCCCATCTCGGGGAGGTGGGGGGATGAATTTGTGAAACAGCTGACAGCCATCGGCTCTCAGCCTTCAGCTAAAACAAAACCTTAACGCTTGCTGAACTGGAAGCGCTTGCGTGCGCCCTTCTGTCCATACTTCTTGCGCTCTTTGGCACGCGGGTCACGCGTTACCATACCTTCGCTCTTGAGCTTCCCGCGCAACTCAGCGTTGAACAGCATCAAGGCACGCGTGATGCCCAGACGAACGGCGTCGGCCTGGCCGGCAACTCCGCCGCCGCACACATTCGCCAGCACATTGAAGGTCGCCGAAGTGTCGGTCGAGACCAGCGCACGCTTCGCCGCGATGCGCTGCGAGGGCGTCACAAAGTATTCATCGAACGACTTGCCGTTGACCTTAAGCTCGCCGCTGCCGGGACGAAGAAAAACGCGCGCAATCGCCGTCTTGCGGCGTCCAGTTCCGTAGTATTGAACAATCTCAGCCATTTAAGTTCAGCACTCAGCCGTCAGCCGTCAGCTAACCCAGGTGCTTATCACCTTTCAAAATTTTCTTCGTCTCAGCCTCTAAGAACCGAGACCTGACACCTTACTTATCTACGCGAAAACTTTTTCTTCCGGCTTTTGCGCGTCATGCGGATGCTTATCGCCGCGATAAACCTTCAGCTTCGTAAACATCTGTTTCCCCAGTTTGTTCTTGGGGAGCATGCGTGCCACCGCATCTTCAATAATCAGCTCCGGCTTGCGCACCAGTCGCTTCTTCATCTCTTCGGAGCGGATTCCGCCCGGATACCCGGTGTAGTGGTGATACATCTTCTGATCCGCCTTCATGCCAGTGATCTTGACCTTGTCGGCATTGATGACCACGACATGATCGCCAGTATCGATAAACGGCGTGTACTGCGGATTCTCTTTGCCCATCAAAATACGTGCTACGCGTGAGGCAAGGCGTCCAAGCGCGAGTCCGCTCGCATCCACCACAAACCACTTACGCGCAATATCCCCCTCTTTGGGGAAATAGGTTGACATCGGAAATCTCCCAGAAAGTTAAAAGAACGCAACAAACGACGAAGACCGCTGAGTGCCCTGATTAATAATTATCCACGCAGAACGCGCGCTAGGTGTTCCCGGCGGGCAGCCGCAGGACTTCCACTTCACTTGCAAAGACCTCTAGGATAGCCCAGCCTCAACAAGCTTGTCAACGAAGAGGTTCAGCGCCAAGGGGTTAACCAATTTCATCTTCATCGGTGGAGCCACGGGCGCCTCGCCCGTCAGAGCCGAGCGCAGCTCGTCAGTTGCCCGCATCTACAACAGCTCCAACTTACTTACCACCCACCGACTGCAGGCAACGCCCGTAAAGCTCGAGCAAATGTGAGGCATAGTCCTCAGGCTTAGCCGCCGCACCGCTGCCCTGGAACCCAACTCCAGTCCCAGTAGTTTTGCCATAGCCGGTAGTCATGGCGATAAATTTCATGAGGTCCAACGCGATGTCTTCATCGCGGCGGGAGCCAAGAGGAAGACCGGGCATTTCCATGATACAAACTCCTCGTGAAAGTGTTATTCAAAAGTGTAATGCGCCGGTTCTACCGGCCTTGACGCGATCATAGCAGAAGCGCCGCGCATGAAGCTAAGCTGGCATCGATGATGATGCAGACACCTCTTTTTCGCCAGTTTTGTGGCAGCTCCTCGCTATAATCAGTGCCCGTGAGATTCAACCTAAAAGGAGCCTTTGAATCAATCCTGCGATGGGGCGAGGCTCCCGACAAACACGGCAATGATCACGTCTCGATGGTGCTTTTGCTACCCGAACCGACGTTTTCAACACTGGACCAACTTCGATCAGCGGCAGAAAGGGCTTTTGGCACTTCATTTACAGGAGACAAAGAGTCGCGGCACTACGTAATTCAAGTCGTCCTGTTCACCGTAATGAAAGCTGGCCCACACACGCTTAGCTTTATGAACTACGCAAAGCCCTACGGCGACGATTCTCCCAACTTTGGGAGGTCATTGCCAAAGGCAAGTCAGCGGCAAGCGTGGGCTGAACACACAGCATGGACGGCAGTGGATTATGTAAAAGGTAATGCCGATCTTGAACTTGAGTATGCTGTGCTCGCAAAGCTCTGCTATGAAATGCTTGATGGCAATTGCGTTGGTCTATACGTGCCGGGAAAGCGGACTTTTATTCCCAACGATGAGTGGCTCCTAGAGTATTTGCAGCGGGTCGCGGAGGCGCGCCCCCTCGGCGTTACGCCCAACAAGACGTCGAATTAGCCCCCGATAGGACTGCGTCGTAAGTTCGTTGCATGAAATATCGCCGTTACGCCACTAACGGTCAAACTGGCCTATAAGGAGATCCTACCCAACCTCGACCAGCCCATAACTCATCGCCCAGCGCGATCGCATCTCTCTCAACGCCCGATCGATCTCCTCTTTCGATACTTCAGAATTCGGCCCCGAGATGACAAATGCAGCCTCACGCTTGGCCGCTTCCAGCAATTCGCGATCGCGGATGATATTCGCTACGCGAAAACTAGGAATGCCCGCCTGCTTCGTTCCAAAAAATTCGCCCGGACCGCGCAGTTCAAGATCAAGTTCCGCGATCTGAAACCCGTCATTCGATCGCACCATGGCGTCCAGACGCCGTTCGCCTTCTTCGGAAACCTTGCCACCGCGCATGAGCACACAATAAGATTTCGCCGCGCCGCGTCCGATGCGTCCGCGCAACTGGTGGAGCTGCGCCAATCCAAAGCGGTCGGCATGTTCGATCACCATGACAGTCGCGTTCGCGACATCGACGCCGACCTCAATCACCGTGGTCGCAACCAAAATCTCAATCTTGCCTTGCTGAAATTCCCGCATGACCTGCTCTTTTTCGCCGGCATCAAGACGGCCATGCAGTAATCCGACGTGCAGGTTAGGAAAAATCTTTTCCCGCAACTGCCGATGCATCTGCTGCGCAGCTTTCAATTCCCGTTCTTCGTTCTCCTCAATTACCGGATAAACCACATAAGCCTGGTGTCCGGCGGCGATTTGCTTGCGGACGAAGTCCCACACTTCAGGCGCGCGCTCGTCGGGGAGCGAGCGGGTAACAACTGGCGTGCGACCTGGCGGGAGCTCGTCGAGCACCGAGAGGTCGAGGTCACCGTAAAGTGTAAGAGCCAGCGTGCGCGGAATCGGCGTAGCCGTCATCACCAGCACGTCCGGCTCTGCTGCCTTCGATGCATCGTCCGATTTCCGCATCAGCTTCAGCCGTTGCATTACGCCAAAGCGATGTTGCTCGTCCACTACAACCAGCCCCAGATTTTCGAATTCGACGCGATCCTGAATTAGTGCATGAGTCCCGATTATGAGTTGCGCGTTGCCTTGCGCAATGTGGCGACGGATATCGCGTTTACGATCCTGCTCGAGCGAGCCAGTTAAGAGCACGATGCGGTAGCCGGCGCGTTCCAGAATCTGGCGCGCGGAAAAATAATGTTGCTGCGCCAGAATTTCCGTGGGAGCCATCAATGCGACCTGGTATCCGTTTTCAATGGCGATGATCGCTGCCTGAAAAGCGACAATCGTCTTTCCCGATCCCACATCACCCTGCAACAGACGCCGCATCGGCCACGGCGCCTGCATGTCGGTCGCGATTTCCTTCAGCACACGCTTCTGCGCTGCCGTCGGATGAAACGGCAGTATCTTCTTTATGGCCTCGCGAACATTACCATTGAGCTGAAACGCGATTCCGGTTTGCGCCTTCTGTTCGCGCCGCTTGAGTTCCAGGCCCAGCTCGATGAAGAATAGTTCATCGAAGATCATTCTTATATGCGCCGGAGTTCGTGACGATTGCAGATCGTTGAAGCTTTCGCCCGCATCCGGCCAGTGAACTGCGAACAAGGCTTCACGCGGAGACACCAGACTCAAATGCGCACGCACCGCCGCCGGAATCGGATCCTGAGGTTCAGAAAGGACATCGGGCCCAAGATTTTCCAGCGTCCATCGGATAATCCGCCGAAACCAGCGCGGCGTGAGCTTGCCCTGGCCGGTCGATTCATAGATCGGGACAATCCGCCCGATCTCGAGCGACGCTGCCGCCTTTTTCTCAGCCTCGTCAGCCCCACCTTCTTCATTAATGTCGCCAAGAATCTCAAACTGCGGCTGCATGATTTGCAGGTGGCCATCGCGATCTTCTTCGACCTTGCCGTAGAGCGCGACCATCTGTCCCGCCTGGAAGCGGTCTTGAAGATAAGCGGCATTGAACCACAGGCACTTCAACTTAGTACGTCCTTGGCCGACCGTCAGTTGAAAGATGGGCATGCGGCGCGTGCGAAACAGCCCGGAGTTGCGGACTTCGGCAATCACCGTCGCCATCTCTCCAGCGCGCAATTCGGCAACGGACCGGGGGTTGAGCCGGTCTTCATAGCGAAAAGGCAGGTAGTGCAGCAGGTCGTCAACCGTCCGGATGCCCTTGGCGGCGAGCACTTCGGCCAGGCGCGGGCCGATGCCTTTCACATACTGCACTGGAGTGGAGGGTTCCAGCATCTTAAGCGATGGTAGCAGGCGATGGTAGCGGGAGACATCAGCAGGAGCGGAGGATAGCCTTGGACAAGACCCCGGCCAAGAACAAAACCGGCAATAAAACGGTGAACAATTTCGTCGACGCGCTGACGGCGGTCCTCGCCGGCAATGCGATCTACTACCTGCTCATGCCACATCTGCCGAGGGTTGCGCGCCACTCGCTCTTCAAGGAGGACTGGGGATTGCTGCTGGATTTCGCGATCTGCACCGTGATTTTTGCAGGCGTGAAGTATCTGAGACGGGATGAAGATCAGGAATGAAGAGGCGGATCAAGTAAACTCAACGCGTCATGTTAGCGCGCCTCTCATGCTGAAGCCGCGAGAATTAATTGCCGGACTGGCCCCGTACCGCTCGCCCATCGTGAGCCGCGCCGGACTGAGCCTCGATCTCAACGAGAGCATGGCCGGGTGCTCGCCGCGCGTGCTAGCGCGCCTGCATTCTCTTTCCGCCAAAGACGTGTCGCTGTATCCTGAGCGTGAGGTTGGAGAGCGACTGGTAGCGAATTTTCTCGGCGTAACACCCGAGCAAGTATTACTTACCAACGGAATGGATGAGGCGTTATCGCTGCTCTTTACAACTTACCTCAACCCTGACGATGAACTCCTTTTTGCCGACCCGACCTTCGTGATGTATCCAATGCTAGGCGAGGCGCTCGGTGCCCGCTTAGTGCGCCAGCAGTCAGGCGAAGACCTCGCGCTTCCTGTTGCTGATTTGCTGGCTCGCATCTCAGCGCACACGCACGTCGTTGCAATCGCAAATCCCAACAATCCCACCGGATTAGCAGCCTCGCCCGCCGATTTACTGAAGATCACAGAATCGGCGCCCGACGCGGCAGTGTTGATCGACGAAGCCTATTTCGAGTTTCAAAGCGAAGAGTTTTGTGGTGGGACACTGCTACCGGCCCTGGCGAGCCATCCAAACCTGTTTGTAGCGCGAACATTTTCCAAGGCCTACGGTTTAGCCGGACTCCGTCTCGGAGTTTTGGTTGGGGACCCCGAACAAATCGGCTACATCCGCCGACTCAGCGAACCATTTAATGTGAGTTCCCTGGCGCTCGCTTGTGTCGAAGAGGCGCTGGCGGATCAGGCCTTCGTGCGTGAACACGTAGCGCAAGTGAAGCAGGGCCGCGAGCAGCTGGCGCAATTATTCCAGGAACTTGGCCTGCGCTTCTGGCCGAGCCAGACGAACTTTGTTCTGGTGCGAGTCGGTGCCTCGACGCAGGTATTTGTGGAGTCGATGCAGCGTCGTGGCATTCTAGTGCGCGATTCATCGGCCAACCCCGGCTGCGAAGGATGCGTCCGCATCACTGTCGGCACGCCCGAACAGATGGATAAAGTATTACGGGCAATTCGCGAGGCCGTTGCCGAAACTCGACGCTGACCGGGAGAGCCGGCCGTACCCGCGTGCAACTGACCCGCTCCTTGAGGCAACATATCCGTATGACCACGATTCTGCTCTTAACCTGCTCTAACATCTTCATGACCTTTGCCTGGTACGGACACCTCAAGTATCGCGAGGTGCCGCTGTTCAAGGTCATCATCATCAGTTGGCTCATCGCCTTCGCGGAATACTGTTTTCAGGTGCCCGCCAACCGCATCGGCTCCTACGAGTTCACAGCGGCGCAACTGAAGACGATCCAGGAGGTCATTACCCTGACCGTATTTTCGGTCTTCTCGGTTCTCTATCTCAAAGAACCGCTGAAGTGGAACTACTTCGTCGGCTTCGCCATGATCATCGGCGCCGTCGCCGTCATTTTCAAGAAATGGTAGGCCCGGCAAAACACTCCCCCTCGCCGCGAACCCTGCGGGGCCTCGATTGGCTTAATTTTCTTCTCGCCGACGTGCAGACGGGAGTAGGGCCATTTCTCGCAATCTACCTTGCCGGCTACAAGTGGAATGAAGAACGCGTTGGGCTCGCCCTTACCATTGGGGGCATCGCAGGAATCCTTGCGCAAACGCCTGCGGGCGGGCTGGTTGACTTTCTGAGAGCGAAGCGAGCGCTGATCGGTGCGGCCGTGGGCGCACTGGCTGCAGGGGCTCTGCTGATCGCTTTGTTTCCGTCCTTCTGGCCCGTCATGGCCGCGCAGGTTTTAATCGGAAGCACGTCCAGCGTCTTCATCCCAGCCATCTGCGCCATGTCGCTCGGGATCGTAGGACGCGCCGCCTTTGACGTCCGCCAGGGTCGCAACCAGACGTTCAACTCGGCAGGGAACGTTGTTGCCGCCGTGTCCATGGGCTTGCTTGGCTACTTCGTTTCCAATCGCAGCATCTTTTTCTTCGTCGCGGCTTTCGCGATCCCCACGATCATGGTCCTGCTTCTGATCCGACCCGGCGAGATCGACTATGAGCTCGCTCGCGGTGCAAGTGACGGCGAAAAAAGCGGCAAAGCGGAAAGCGTCCGAGTGCTGTTTCAGGATCGCCCGCTCGTGATCTTCCTCGTCTGTGCCGTGATGTTCCATTTTGCAAATGCAGCGATGCTACCGCTGCTCGGCGAGATGCTGGCCCAGGGCCGGGGACGAAGTTCGATGCTCTTCATGTCAGCCTGCGTAGTAACAACCCAGTTCGTCGTCACGCTGATTGCGTCCTGGTCAGGGCGCATGGCCGGAACCTGGGGTCGAAAGCCGCTTCTGCTGATCGCCTTCGCCGTGCTTCCGATTCGTGGCGTCCTTTACACCCTTACGTCCAATACGGCATTGCTAGTGGCGATACAGATCATGGACGGCATTGGGGCGGGAATTTTCGGCGTTGTGTCCGTGCTCGTGATTGCCGATCTGACGCGCGGTACCGGCCGGTTCAATCTCACGCTGGGAGCGATCACCACTGCGGTCGGTATTGGCGCGGCTCTGAGCCAGTTCATCGCCGGGAGTATCGTACATCACGTAAGTTTTCGCGCCGGCTTCCTCTTCCTCGCGGGAGTGGCGCTAGCAGCGTTCGCTATTCTCCGCTTCTTGATGCCAGAGACCCGCAACATCCGGTTGGCAACCGAATGACAGCACAGCGCGCATCGTCGTCACTCAAATCGTCTTCGCAAATGATGTTCGGGACGACGGCAGTATGCTGCCGATGCTGTTTCCCGTATCATAGAGAGTTTTCTGCACGAAAAGCTAAAGGCTAAGTGCTCAATGCTGATCTTTCGCAAGCCTCTTCCGAATATCGAGCATCCCGAAATGCCGGCCGATGTAGTTATCGTTGGTGGAGGGCCCGCCGGCATGGCCTGCGCGCTGCGACTATCGCAGCTGATCGATGATCACAACGGGCGACATCCGGAATCCTTGCTCAGCAAAGAAAATATCTACGTGCTCGAAAAAGCGCGCGAGGCCGGGCAGCACTGTCTTTCCGGCGCACTCCTCGATCCGCGCTCCATGAAAGAACTCCTGCCTGGGTTCGAAAACGAGGCTCCGCTCGACGCAGTGGTCCACAAAGAAGCCGTCTACTTCCTGACGCGCACCGGACATCACAAACTTCCTCTGACTCCTCCGCCACTACAAGATCACGGCAACTACGTCATCTCGATCAATCGTTTCGTGAAGTGGCTGGCGGGCAAAGTCGAAGAAGCAGGGATCACAATCTTCACTGGTTTCGCGGGTTCGGAACTGCTTTATGACAAAGAGAGAAACGTCGATCGTGTCATCGGCGTCCGCACCGACGACAAGGGCGTTGACAAACGGAACCAGCCAAAATCAAATTTCGAGCCGGGATATGACATCAAGGCCAAAGTCGTAGTTCTGGCCGAAGGTACCCGCGGATCTCTCACCAAGCAACTCATCCAGAAATTCGACCTGATGAGAGACCGTAACCCGCAGACCTATGGAGTAGGAGTAAAGGAGTTGTGGGAGGTCCCACCGGGCCGCATCGAGGCCGGCGAAGTCATCTACACCATGGGCTATCCGCTAACGACGAAAGAGTATGGCGGAGCCTGGATCTACGGCTCTAAAGACAACATAGTCTCGCTCGGCTTCGTCACTGGACTCGATTATCACGATCCGCGTCTCGATCCGCAGCATGTACTCCAGACATTCAAGCAGCATCCTTTTATCGCCAAGCTGCTCGACGGCGGCAAGATGATTCGCTACGGAGCCAAGTCGCTTCCCTACGGTGGATGGTGGTCGCTCCCTCCCCTCGGCGGAGATGGATGGATGATCATCGGAGACTCCGCGGGCTTCCTGAATTCCGCGCGCCTCAAAGGAATTCATCTGGCAATCAAGAGCGGCATGTTGGCCGCTGAGACTGCGTTCGAAGCGCTGGTGAAATCCGATTCATCGGCCGCAACTTTAGGCAAGCTGCAACGCCGCGTCGAAACCAGTTGGATCCACGATGAGCTCTGGCCGGTGCGGAACTTTCATCAGGGATTCGAAAAAGGCATGGCTGCTGGCATGGTCAACACGATGCTGCAGGAACTTTTCGACGGCGGACTCCGCAACCACGTCCCTTCGCATCCCGGATACGAGAACCTGACCCCGCTCGCCAATCTTCCTGCCGATGGAGGCCCGGAAGCGCGTCTGCTCGGCCCCGTCAAAGGCGATGGCAAACTGACCTTCGACAAACTCACGGACCTCTATCATTCCGGCACCAAGCATGAAGAAGATCAGCCGGCGCATTTGCTGATTCACGACACCAATGTTTGCAATGATCGTTGCGTAAAGGAGTTCGGCAACCCATGCCAGAATTTTTGCCCAGCCAACGTCTACGAAATGCTGGATGACTCAGCCGCTCCCAATGGCAGGCGCATCAGCCTGAATGCCGCGAACTGCGTGCACTGCAAAACCTGCGACATTCAGGATCCCTACCAGATCATTACGTGGGTTCCACCCGAGGGTGGTGGTGGCCCGAATTATGACGGCATGTAATCGCTCGCGTTCCGATCGAGCGCAGCAATCCAAATACACCACTTCGAATACTTACGGAGGTTGCATGACGCGAAGAAAATTCTGGGCGCGAATTCTAGCTGTTGCCATCTCCTTCAGTGCAGCATCGATCGCACAGACTGTGCACACCCCGGTGCCACAGCAGCCGAGTCATTTTGATCAATGGCGCAATTCCCGTGTGTCCCTTTATATGAATGACTTTGGCGAGCTCTCCAGATTCAGGGACGAAAACGCAGCCCTGAAGCCCCCGGCGTCCACGGAAAAACGCGTTATATTCTTCGGAGATTCCATCACCATTGGCTGGCCCCTACTGGAATATTTTCCGGGGAAGCCTTACATCAACCGTGGTATTAGCGGTCAGACTACGGCGCAGATGCTGGTGCGTTTCCGTCAGGATGTGATCGACCTGCAACCAAAGGCAGTTGTTATTCTGGCGGGCACCAACGACATCGCTGGCAACACTGGTCCAACTCGCATCGAGGATATCGAGGCAAACTATACCTCGTTCGCGGAGTTAGCTCGCGCTGCCGGCATCGCCGTGGTGTTCTCATCCGTGCTGCCGGTGCACAATTACACCCCGGAGTCGCAGGAATTTTTTGCGCAGCGCCCAACAGAAAAGATCGTCGAACTAAACCGCTGGCTGAAGGCATACTGCACTGCCCACGACTGTATCTATCTCGATTACTTCAGCGTGATGGTCGACAAGAACGGCTTACTTGAGAAGGATCTGGCGAAAGACGGCCTGCATCCGAACAAGGCGGGATACACGTTGATGGCGCCCTTGGCAGAAGCGGCAATCAGCCAGGCAGTGGGGCCAGCGAACTAGTTAGGAACGTGAAATAACCCACTTTTGCAGCCACCAAATGTCATGCTCCGTCAATTCCGGGAGCTACGGGAGGCTAACTAACATGCCCACAGCTTCAACTAGCCCCACTGTCTCCCCGGGTATATACTGCTCCCGTCACTTTCGCAGTAACCCGGCTATGACCGGCACGGGGCACATTTCTCATATTTCATACCGCTCCGTGAATAGAACGCTGGCGCAGGGATTTTATTTCATTTGCCCTGAGCGACCGGCGGTGGGCGGGAATCGCTCAAGCGGTGCCTCCCCCGAGAGAGGTTTTACTTGTGGACGTCATATTTATTCGTCTTCTGCTTGTTCTCATCGTCGCTGTTATCTGCTTCTTCATCGATCCGTTTAACCTGCCCAGGAACCTCGACGCCGCCGTTGGCCTGCTGATCGGCGTCATCATAATCGTCTTCGAGTGGAGACTGCGCGTGATGAGCCTGAAACGGCTGATCGGCGCCGCCATTGGAAGCGTGCTCGGTATCATCGGCGCTTATCTCTTCGCCCTCGTCATTCGGAACAGCATTCCTCCGGGACACATGCAAAGCTTCCTGCAGATCATGGTCATGCTGGTCATGGCATATGTGGGATTGGCTGTCGGCGCTAACAAAGGCGACCTACTCAATCTAGCCGCACTGGGCGGCATCTTTGGCGGTGAAAAGTCAGGCAAAAAGAGTTACAAGATTCTCGACACCAGCGTCATCATCGACGGCCGGATCGCCGACATCGCCGAAACCGGCTTCCTTGATGGACTCATCGTGATCCCGCAGTTCGTTCTCCGCGAATTGCAGCTGGTCGCGGATTCCGCGGACTCGCTCAAGCGGAATCGCGGACGCCGAGGACTCGACATTCTGCAGCGCCTCCAGAAAACAGCTTCAGTGCAAATTCAAATCGTGGAAGACGACTTCCCCAGCGTCCGCGAAGTTGACTTAAAGCTCATCGAACTCGCCAAGCTTTATGAAGGAAAGATCCTCACCAATGATTTCAATCTGAACAAAGTTGCCCAGTTACAAGGCGTCGCTGTGCTTAACATCAACGAACTGGCCAACTCGCTTAAGCCGATCGTGCTGCCTGGGGAGATCATGCGGGTATTTATTCTGAAAGAAGGCAAAGAGTACAACCAGGGCGTAGCTTATCTGGACGACGGCACCATGGTGGTCATCGATAACGCGCGTAAGATGATCGGCAAGACCATCGATATCTCAGTAACATCCGTCCTTCAAACGACCGCCGGCAAGATGATCTTCGGTAAATGGGACGAGCGTAGCACCAGCCGTCACGACTCCAAATCGCCTCCTCCTGTAACAGCGCCTCCGGTGTCAGGAACCGGCGGGCCGCCCTCGGACCCGGCAAAAAAACAAACACCGGCCGTTGCTGACCGCGCCGCCGATTAGGCTCGGAGCTCAAGACACCAACCTGATTTACTCGACAATTGCTTGCATCCCTTGCGAGCAGTCGCATACGCCCACGCCTGTAGGAGTCGCGAGGCCTGACCATCGGTTGCCCTCGCAGGGGATCGTCCTTTGGTAACACGATAGTAACCTGGCGAAGCTGATAAACCTTTGTGGAACAGCAACTAGCGAATAATCTCCACACATCCGGACTCCCACCTCGGAGAGCCCGGCTCACAAACATCAGTGCTCACAGGTTAACGGGAAAATTTTCCCTGTTTCCACAAATTTCGAATGCTTTAAGGAGCTGATTCATGAGTAGTAGTCGTTTAATGACGTCCACTCGAATGATGGCGGGCTTGCTGGCTGGCCTTATGTTCGCCGTTTTAGCCGTCCCACTCGGTGCTGAGACAGCACCTCCCTCACGTGTTGGGCTTGGCTTTGGTCCGGTCTATGACGCGGCGCATGAAATCACCGTCACTGGAACCATCCAGAAAGTCGTCACCAAACACGTTAAGGGCAGCCCCGCCGGGATGCATCTGCTGGTGGCTGGTCCGCAGGGCTTAGTCGACGCTCACGTGGGAGCTTTCCTGGGCAAGGAAACCAGAACAACTCTGCACGCCGGAACTCCGGTTGAGCTGGTTGGAGCTATGACTTCAATCCGCGGCAAGAGTTATCTCTTCGTCCGCCAACTGACCGTCGGCGACAACACCGTTAACGTGCGCACTAAACACGGTGCTCTGCTGATCGGACATCCTAGACATACCATGCCTCCTTCGCGAGAAAGATGGATGACGCAGGTAATTGGAGGTGGCCAATGACATTACGCAAATCGATTCTTCTTCTGATCAGTCTGGGCACGATTGCCGCGCTGGTCGGCTGTGGCAGTGGTCCCGGAGCTCCCACGGTCTCATTGAGTACTGTTCCGACTACCTTGGCCGTCAACAGCCAAACCTCCATCACTGCGACCACAACCAATACTACTGCGGACGTAACCTGGTCTGTAACCTGTACCGATGCCACCTCCAGCTCAGCCTGCGGCTCCTTTAGCTCCGCCACCACGGCCAGCGGAGCTGCCGTCACTTACACAGCGCCCGCGTTCATCGCGACCAACGTCGTGATTACCGCCACGTTGAACTCCAACATCACCGCCACGGCCAACACTGCAATCGGCGGCGCCGGTTTGACGAACGGCAGCTACGTATTCTCTTTAAACGGATTGGACACTAATGGCCCGTACTACGTCTCCGGTGCCTTTACCGTCTCCAACGGGACGATCACTGGCGGCGAGCAAGATTTCGTCGATTTTAATAATGCTGATAACTCGGATCAGATCAACCCCGCCGGCAGCACCGTAACCACTACTGCCGATGGCAACTTGCAAATTGTCCTCACAACCTGCACCGGGCCCTGCGCCACCAGCTCCGGCCCAGACTCCAATGTCGGCGTAGGCGGGGTCGAGACCATCAATGGCACCGTGCTGCCGCTCAGCTCTACGGGCAGGACACTCATTAATGAGTTCGACGCTTCGGCTTCGGGTTCGGGAGAGTTAGACGCGCAAACCAGTGCCGCTGCTTCCGTGCCTTCGGGTGGCTATGCCTTCACAATCGGCGGTTGGGATAACTTCGAGAACCAGGGCGCAGTCCCATTTGCCATCGGCGGGGTTATCAACGTCGACAACGGTAATGGTGCCGGGACAATCTCAGGTACTGGCAGCATCTTCGACCTGAATGTTGACTATTCCGAGACGTACTACCAGGGCATCACGATCGGCGCCAGTACATACAGTGGACCTGATCCCTCGGGCAGAGTTACCTTCACAATAAACCCCACCGGCAGCAACTTCGTCCCCTCGTTCACTTTGATTGGCTACATCGTCAATAGCAGCCAGATCCGGCTCGTGGAAGGTGACGGCGATCAAATTGGGGGTATCCAAGGTGGGCTTGCTCTTAGCCAGGGATCGAATACCGGAACATTCACCTCCACTTCCGCTTCCGTCGTCGGCAACAATTTTGTACTTGGGTTGACCGGTGAGGACACAGAGTTCTTCCTGCAAGCTGTCGGGCAGATTACTCCCAACGCCAACGGTGGCGTAACCGGTTTCGTCGACTTTAGTGATCTGTCGGGGTCAGATACCTATAATCCGGATCCCGTCACGGCTCCGGCGTACTCAGTAGCTTCCACCGGAGATATAACCATAGCCGGCGTAACCGATGGCAACGGAATCACCTATAACCTTCAACTCTATTTGGACGGAAACGGCAACGCACTGGTGATTACCCTGGACCCGGGTGATGTCCTTAGTGGTTATGGTGTCGCGCAAACCGGAGGCGGATCTCTGACCGCTGCGTCATTCAAAGGCCCCTACGGCTTCAGTGCCGCTGGCCTGGATACCAATTATGACGGCCCTTTCGCCGCGGTTGGTCCAGTTACGGCTGACGGAGTCGGAACCATCAGCGGATTCGTTGATCTCAACTGGCTTAATTTTACGTCAGCGCCAGAAGACGTTGCGGATGCGCCTGTTTCCGGCACCTTCGTGACTACTGGTAGCGCCGCTGCCAATGGCATCTTCTCGAGTGGCAGCGTCACCGGCATAGATCTGACGAACTGCACCCTGTTCACCCAAGGCGCGCCCGGTTGCACTGCCGATGTGTTCGACTACTACTTGTACGACGCAGCGGGCGACAGCTTCGCGATCGAAACCGACACTAACCAGCTAACCCTCGGAGTTCTCAGCCAACAGTAGCCGGGAGCCGAGGTAGCGCTTATAACTCGTGTTCAGCTCATGTTTAACTCAGTGGCGCACTCCGGTGCGCCACTTTTTTTCGCTCAACCCTGTACTATACTAGTCGCCCCTATGAAGGTTTTTGTCATCATTCCGGCCGCTGGACTTGGCACGCGGATGTCTGTGTCGCCAACCGATAAGCCCAAGAAAAAGGCCCCCAGCAAACAGTTCAAGGAGCTCGGTGGAATCCCTATCCTCGTCCACACACTGCGTAAGTTCGCCGAAACTCCTGCTGTCTACGAAATCATCGTCGCTCTGCGCCGCGACGAGATCGCGGGATTTCGCACCCAGGTCGAAAAGGAGTTTCCCGAAATCCTGAGCAAACGCCTGCAAATGGTGGAAGGCGGCGAGCACCGCCAGAATTCTGTGGCAAACGCTCTCGCGCGCACCGCCGCCGATGCTGGCGACATCGTTCTGGTGCACGATGCTGTGCGTCCCTTCGTTACATCCGAAATTATTGCGAACGTAATCGAGGCGGCGCAAAAACATGGAGCCGCCATCGCAGGCTGGCCCGCCGTCGACACCGTGAAACAAGTGGAACGAACCGCGGCAGGCGCGCTCATCAAAGCGACCATCCCGCGCGCCAGCATAGTGATGGCGCAAACTCCGCAGGGCTTTCGCTATGACATTCTGAAGAAGGCGTTCGATGAGGCCGTGGCCGACGGTTTCCTTGGCACCGACGAAGCTTCTCTAATCGAACGCGCTGGCTTGCCCGTGGTAGTCGTGATGGGCTCGCCGCATAACATAAAGATCACCACGCCAGCCGACATGGACCTGGCAGAATTTTATTTGCAGCACTGATTTGGAGTACCTGATTCCGGCACAACGACGAGAAATAATTTGAAGCCTGAAATCCGTATCGGCTATGGATGGGACTCGCACGAGTTCAAGCCCGGCATCCCGCTGAAAATCGGCGGCATAACTCTGCCGCATGATAAAGGCCTAGGCGGACACTCCGACGGAGACGTTCTGTTACACGCCATCACCGACGCGCTGCTCGGTGCCATCGCCGGTCCCGACATAGGATCGCTATTTCCACCATCCGATCCGCAGTGGAAAAATGCCGACTCGGCCGTGTTTCTGCGTGAGGCGCTAACGCGCGTTAAGAACGCAGGCTACGAAATCGTAAACCTCGATTCCACGTTAATTTTGCTGACGCCAAAAATCGGCCCGCACGCCGACACAATTCGCCAACACGTAGCCGAGTTGTGCGGAATTGCCTCAGACTGTGTGGGGATCAAAGCCAAGACGCCAGAAGGCATCGGCACGGACAATGCCGCAATCGCAAATGTCGCAGTTCTGCTGAAGCGGCTCTGAGCGCCAGGCGAGGACGCCCGTCATTCCATTAATTGCTAGCAGATTCCAATACTTTCGTTATCTCGTTGTGCTTCGCTCTCGCTGCCTCAATAAAAGCGCGAAAAATCGCCCGCGCCGAGTCGCCTACTTCCGGCCCATCATTCACGCTGCGCTCCGGATGCCACTGCACCGCCAGCACAAAATGCTCAGGAACGGTTCCTTCCAGGGCTTCGACAATTCCGTCCTCAGCACAGCGCGCCACCACGCGTAATCCATCCCCCACCGAATCCGCAGCTTGATGATGCGATGAATTCACGGCCACCGGCTTCCGAGTGTCTAAAGAAGTTCCCAAAGAAGAAGCGCCGATAATCTGCGCCAGCCGCGACTCCGGCTCGATCGCCACCGTGTGCGCCTTGGCAACCGACCGTCCCGGACTGTGATTGATCATCGATTCGGTAATCGTCGACTCGATATCCTGCACAAGCGATCCCGCCCGAAACACATTCAACGATTGCAATCCATAGCAGATGCCCAGAACCGGCTTACGCATCTTGTAGGCATCCCGCAGAAGCACCTCATCCACCAAGTCTCGTTTGGCATCGGCGGGCGCTGTCTTCTCATGGCGCTCAGCGCCATACTTTTGCGGATCGACATCCGCCCGACTGCCCGGCAACAGAACGCCAACGCACCTCTCGATCTGCTGCTTCACCTGCGCCGGGGTCTGATCCAATTCGATGCGCACCGGCTCTCCACCCGCCCGGCGCACAGCCTCTTCATACTGCGGCAGTGAGCGCTCGGCATATTCGCGATCTCCGGAATGCGGCACGGGAATCGCAATCCGCGGCCAGGTCTTCTTCGACTCGCTCAGATCTGAGTCACCCACATCAAACTCGCTCATACTCAACTCACGCGCTCAATTCCATTGAGAGTTTTCCGCTGCCGGTAGTTCCGAATTTCCATCCCTAGCGACAACACTAGTACGATCGCACCCGCCGTGATCGCGAACGGAAACGCGATATGCCGATAGGCAAATGTCAGGTTCGGCGCAACGTGCTTCACCTGCGAATACACAACTGTCCCAAGAATGCTCAGCAGCAGAGCGACCGCGAACGACAGCACCGTAAACAGAAACGTCATCGCGAATACGCGCACCGGAATCCCCACCCAGCGCGGCCCGCCTGCACCCGTTTTCGCCATACTTCTAAACTACACCATCATCCTGGGCATCAGAAACCACATCACGCTCCAGCAGTTCATGGTTTTCCAGCTTTATTCCACGCCGGAGTAAAGCTCGAATTCACCAGCCACTCTACAGGACCAAGCAGCGACTGAATGGCTGCATCCATGTGCTTGAAGTCGAGATGCGCGATGTCGTCACTCGGCCGGTGATAATCCGGATGCATGCCATAACTTGAAACCGTCTGCGCGACCACGCCCTTTTTGGCCAGCACATAATTGTCCGAGCGCGCGAAAAAATTCTGCTCAGGATGAGGATCACGGACCAGATTCGCTCCTTGCGCCGCCAGCATTGGGCCCAGGTTCGATCGTTCCCACCCTGTGAGCCAAAGCGTATCCGCTTTTACCTTAGGATCAGCACGCCCAATCATTTCAAACTCCAGGTTCGTGACGATTTCAGTCAACGGCACCGGCGGATGCTCGCGAAAATATGTCGAACCCAATCCACCCAACTCTTCACTGCCAAACAGTGCGAAAATCACCGTGCGCCTCGGACGCGGTCCTGAACCGAGCACGCGCGCCAATTCCAGCACCGCCGTCGTGCCGGAAGCATCATCGTCCGCGCCGTTATAAATGCTGTCGCCATTCACTGGCCGCCCCACGCCAAGATGATCGAGATGCGCTGAAAGTAGCACCGCCTCATGCCGCAGCTTCGGATCAGTTCCCTGAAGAATCCCTACAGCATTCCAAGTAAAATTTTTCTCTTCCGCGACCGGAGTTTGAAAATGAATCTGCGTTCCGTCGGGCATTTGCGCGAGCGTCTTGACAGCGTCCGCGGTCAGCTCTAGCACGTTACGGCTGCCGAATCCGCTATCGTCGTTCACCAATCGATCCGGAAGCTCAGGGAGATGCTTGGATCGAGATTCGAAATCCGCCGCGCCCTTATCGCTCGCAACCATCGCCGCAATCGCACCGGCATGCATCGCCGCCGAAGCTGACACTCTACGTTTGTCGCCTCTACCCGTAACCAACACAACAGCGCCAGCCGCAATCTTCGGATCGGTTGAGTCCCCGGCCAGCTTCTGCAACGCTCCAGAGAATTCGGCACGCGTTACGTGGTTCACCAGAAAATCTTTGCCATAGATCCACGTGATCTTCGCCGACCCGCCCGTCGGAACAATCTCAACCGTCGGCGGCCCGGTCACTTTCAGTTTGACCAGCGGCGCGCTTTGAACATACCCGTCGTTATCTCCCGCCGGAGCGATCCCATAAGCCCGCAGCTCGGCACCAACATAAGTAGCTGCGACCAGTTCATCGTGCGTGCCGCTGCCCCGCCCTTGCATCGCGTCCGATGCAAGAAATTCTTCATGAGCTAGAATGCAGGCTGCGCAAATGGTCGGTACTGCCTTGTGTACAGCTGGTTTCTGCTGCGCCAAGCCGAAGCATGTTATGGACAGCAAGCAAAGAATGGACCGCAGCAAAGAGAATTGTCTTTTCATGGCAGCTCAGTGAGGAAGTTTCGCGAAGAAGATTATCAGATTCGCGCTGACGCGAATAAACACCCGGGAACTTGGTCCGCCGCCGTCGCGATCTCAGCCGCCACCCCGGCATCGGTGCGCTACAATATCGTCATGTCGCAAACTGCCTCCGCGATCACCCGCAGCCCCGCGGAGATCGTGCAAAACAGTCCGGTTTCACAGGCGCCGAATGGCATCTGTTATGCCCACTCGGGCGAGATCACGATTGCCGACAACGATCTCGATCGTATGATTGCCACCGTCCCCGTGCCGATCGCGACGGCGCTTAGCCGCAAGGCCTATTACTTCGTTCCGCTCACAGTTACCCAGGGAGACGAAACCGTAATTGCCGATCGCTACGACGTTGCGCTCAGCGACAACGCTGTCTGCCATCGCAACCTGAATCTGGGCGATGCGCAGTGCGTCTTCATCTCGACCCGTTTAATGGATGACAAGTTCTCGGTAGCATTCGAGTTCTATATCAACGTCGGCCACGCCCTGGTTGAACGCGCCGGAGTATCACAGAATTTCGCCGACCTGGCCTGGCAGCAGGTCGAAGCAGGCGTCCGCGGCGAAACTTCTCTCGACGCCTGGGAGGCCCGCAAGTTCGCTACCGCTCACGGTCCCGATGCCGAGAAATATAAGAACGAATATCTAGCCGCCAGCTTCGCCGACGCGATTTCCATCTACTTACTCTCGTTGTATCTCGACGTCGATTACTACGATCTCCGCGAACGCGATTACCCACTGCTCGCGCCAGCTCCCATGGCCGAACGCCTGCGCAAGATCGCCGAAATCTTCCCACCCAATCCCGGATTCGAATTCAACATCTACTATCGGCGGCGATCGTAGGGCGGATCTTTTTTGGACTGGATTACGTCAATTGACTTGAAATCAGTGCTGATTGCTGTTGTGTAGCCCGAAGTTCGTTGTTTGATTTTGCGAGAAAGAGAAGTCCTATCGCAAGCAGACCAAACGAGGAACACCAGAGAAAGTACCCGAGTCCGAGATCCGACCTGACTGGTACGTAAAACACGTACCACTGAGAGTTCACGACAAAAGCCGCACCCGCGACAAATGCTGCTGCACGGCTGAGTTTAGGTGATGCCCGCCATACAATCCACGGTGAAGCAAGGACGAACAAAACTGTTGTTACGGCTCCTGACGCAGCGATCGCCGTACCATACCATGGGTCGGCGCTCGCAATTCCGCAAGGTCGCAACGCGCAGGTTACAGCCAAAAAGACCTCCCATCCCGGAATGTCTTGGTCGAGCCTGCTACCCAAAAAGCCCTTGATTGCGGGAAAGAACCATGAAGCCAAATGAAGCAACCACGCCGTCGCAATCACAAGATACCGCTTCATCATCGTGTTGCCCTTTCCACGACAATTTCACTCATAACGAATATATTCCTTGGCATGTGCTAGGCGAGTAAGTTGTTGCAAGATCGCCATTTCACTTGTTGATTGCCGGTCGTGAGCATCCTCGCCCCGATGTCGCCATGGTAAAACTGCGAGTAAACTGCTGTGGTAGATTCTGCGGTATCCTGATCTGTCAACACGATTGTTAACATATAACCTGTCTGTCTGTTGAGCGACTCAGGAGG
>Ga0209169_10000696_pt1 | contig 20590 bp, 15 predicted proteins | sample HubBroMetageWRM4_FD_188346 | JGI IMG/M metagenome (GOLD analysis project Ga0209169, IMG submission 188346) | Warmed soil microbial communities from the Hubbard Brook experimental Forest, New Hampshire - Hubbard Brook CCASE Soil Metagenome WRM 4... | ecosystem: Environmental > Terrestrial > Soil...
GCGCTGATCTACGTGGTCGCGCTGATCATGGGCCTGATCTTGTTCCACACCGGCCCGGTCACGACCCTGTCCGGGACCACCATGTCGCTCGGCTCCGGCATCCTGCGGGTCCTGCTGGTCGCGGTGTACTGCGCGGCCGGGCCCGGCGCCGCGGCGATCCTGGCGATCAAATCCTTCTCCATGCGCGTGGTGACGGAAATATCCACGGTGGTCACCACGATGCGCGGCCACGGCGCGTGCAGCACGCGGCGCGATGCCTCCGGGTCGATCCACAAATTAAATTCGCGGCGCGGCGTCTCGGTGAATTCCGGATCGTTGGTAATCGGATTCAAGCTGCCGCCCATCAGCACGAGTTCCTTCGCGAGCGACGCAAATTCCGGATCGATAATCTGCGCCAACGCGAGATTCGTGAGCGGCCCGCCCTCGTAAATCGTGATCTGGTGCGGATATTTGTGCACCATGCGCACCAGAAAATGCGCGGCGTCTTCGTTGGCGGGTTTCGTGGTCGGCGCGCCTTCGGGCATCGGCGGAATCTCGTACGGCCCATGCACAGCGTGGCCGCGCGCATAATTCCACGCGCCCTGATAGACCACCTTGCCGTAGAGCGTTTCCCAGCGAGCGATGTACTCCTTGTTGTTCACCAGAGGGAAAACGGCGCCGGGTACGACCGGAATGTCCGTACGGCCAATGATCTCCATCAGGCGCAGCGCGGTCTGCGTTTCTTCCGGTTGCCACGCGTCGCCGGTGACGATGGTGATCCCGAGCACGTCCGTCTCGGGCGACTGGACAATCGCGAGAATCGCCTGCGTGTCCGTCCCGCCGGGGCCGGCGCAGTCCTGGTCGATGATGATCTTGCGCTTGTCCTGGGCGAGGGAAGCGGGCGACACAACGGCCACGAGCAGCGTTGCTGCCAAGAATATTTTCGACATGCCGACGATGTGGTTTTTCACGCGAAAAAAATATCAGACTTCGCGCACGAACGCGAACGGAAGTGCGCGTCGGACAGGCCCCAAGGCCGGTCCTCCGACGGTCTTCGCACTCCATAACGACTACAGGCCGCGAACGGATCGATCAAGCTCGTGGACTGGAAGAGAGAAGAGAGAAGAGAGAAGAGAGATCCTTCGGCCCGTGAACGGGCCTCTGGATGACGTCAAAGGCGGGAAGGCGCGACGACGGTCGAAAACCCGTTCGTGATGCCACTGGCATTTCTCAGGGTCATTTCGCGGGTCCGCGAAATGAAAAAAGGCAGCGGCTCCGAAGCACGGAGCCGCTGCCGGTAAGCTGATGCGGTTAAGTGTGCGTTAGAACTGAAAGCGCACGCCGAACTGGGCGGCCAGCGCATTCGCGCCGGGAGCCAGTTCGTCGAGGCCGCGGTACGCCACGCCGTTAGGCTGAATCACTCCAGCCTTCGGGATCGCGGTGAGCGCGGGACAGCTCAGGTTCGAATACAGCGCCCCGTTCACCGGCGTACAGCTCACGTTGCTCGTCGGCCCGACAAAGCCGTACACGTCAGGATCCGAATAGAGGTTGCTGGCGTTGGTTACGTTGAAGATGTCCGCCGACAGCCGCACCGAGTATCTCTCGTGGAACGCGAAATCCTTCGCGATGCGCATGTCCCAGTTGTAGAACGCCGGCTGGCGTCCCGGATACTCGGGCAGCAAGTAAGGCTTGCGGCCGCCGATTTGCACCACGGGCCGGTCGTTCTGCGCGAACTGGTTCACGACCGCGTCGCCGTTGATGTCGATGTTGGAATACGCCGGGTACGCAAGACCGCTGTGGATGATGAAGTTCGTACTCCAGTTGAACCCCCACGGCAGATCCACCACGGCACCGCCTTTCAGTTGGTGCGTGATGTCGAGTCCGTCGCGTCCGTAATCAAGGTTCAGGTTAAACGGATCCTGCGGGCCGTAGAACGTTTCCGTGTCACGTTCGCTCGAAGCATTTCCAAAGTTCTTCGACCACGTGTAGTTGACGAAGAACTGGTAGTGCTGCGCGAAGCGCTTGTTTGCCGCGATCACCAGTTCGTTGTAATTGCCGCGACCATAGCTTCCGAGTTCACCCGAGCTAAAAACCGTCGGATCCAGCGGGTTCGCGAACTGCGACCAAGTCCCGTCGGCATTCGGCGTCACTGAACCGGACAGCAGCGTGCGCCCAAACGCGTCGGTTCCTTCCGGAATGAAGTTGCGATACCAGTTGGTGGTGCTGAATCCGCCCGTCCGCAAGTGCGACGAGTGAACGTAAGCGTAGTTCGCGGACACCGAGAAGTTGTTCGAGAACGAATGTTCCACGCCCGCCGTCAGGTTCGAAACGCGCGGGTTTCGGAACTTCGGATCCACGTAGCTGATTCCAGGACAACCGGCGTCCGTGGTGCAAAGTTGATCGACGCCCACCGAGAACGACGACGGCAGCAGGTAAGGCGAGCCGCTGGTTGGCGAGCAGACGAATCCGTCGGCCTCCGCGACTTGAGTCGGGCAGAAGACCGTCGCCTGTTTCGAAGTTCCGATTGTCGGGAAAAAGATCAGAGGCGTCTGCGCGTAGTAGTAGCCCCACGCTCCGCGTACCACTGTGGGATGCGCAGTGGAGCCAACGTTCCACGCGATACCGATGCGCGGCCCGAACTGGTTGAAGTCGTCGGGCACACGCTGCGGTACGGCGGTCTGGCGGCTGCCGGTTCCTTCACCCACCCACACCGTGTTGCCGGGGATCGCCGATTGCGGCTGCGGATACCACGTGCCGTCCCAACGCAAGCCATAGGTCAGCGTGATGCGCGAGGTGAGCTGCCACTTGTCCTGCCAGTAGAGGCCGACGCCCGAAGTGTAATTGTTATACAAGGTGTTCGCTTTGAAGACGTTCTGGTTGTTCAACCCGACGCCCTGAATAAAGAAGTACGGATTGGAAACGGCGGGAGTTGTGCCGCTCCAATTCGGGTCGGCCGAAGAGCACCACGGTGCGGTCGGATTCGGATCGAAATCGCACAACGTCGCGAATTCGTATTCACCCGTGCTCCAGCCGGCGAAGACGTCCTTGCGGTCCGAGAAGACGTCCACGTCGCCGCCGAACTTCATATCGTGACGTCCGAAGGAGTACGAGAAGTTGTCTGCGGCCTGGAACTTGCCTGCGTCGTTGTTGCTTGGCAGGTAGAAGCGCTGGCCGAAGCTGATGCCGTTTTCATTGATCAGCACCTGCGGCGCGTCGTTGTAGATCGCGTGGCGTTTGCGGGTTTCTCCGCTCACTTGGATACGAAGTTCGTTTACCTTCTGCCCAAGCGCGGTGGTGAGTGCAAACACGCCACCGATGCCTTGGTTGACGAAGTTTTCCGCGGTGCCGATCGAGTACGGCGTTTCGGTCTGGCCTTGGCCGCCGGTAAATCCGTTGGTGTGGTTGCGGCTGCCCAGTCCGCGAATGCTCAGGTGATTCGCAGCGCTGAACTGGTAGTCGTAGTGGCCGAGCAGCGTGAAGAAATTCTGGTACTGGTTGTGCGGACCGGTGAGTCCGCCCGCTGTGGCGACGCCGTAGCAAGCAGGGAACAGGCCTTCGCCAATCGCGCCCGCGCTGCACGCGCCGGGAAGAGCGTCTGTGGTACCCGCCGCTGGCGGACCGACGACGGGACCCGCCGAAGATTCCCATGCCTGGCAAGCAATCTGGTTGCCGCCCGCAGGGCAGAAAATCGTATTGAGCGGACCGTTTTCGCGCTGAATGTCCGTCGAGAGGAAAAGGAACTGGCGGTCTTTGTGAATCGGGAAACCGATCGACCCACCAAACTGGTTCTGGTTATCGATGTTCGAGGGTTCGCCGAGCGCGTCGTTCGAGGTGAGCGAGCCGCCGCGGTAATACTCGTGCGCTTCGCCGTGAATTTCGTTGGTGCCGGACTTGGTGACCACGTTGAGCAAGCCGCCCGTTGCGCGGCCAAACTCGGGAGCGAAGCCGTTGGTCACCACCTGGAATTCCTGCACGGCTTCGAGGGGCACGGTGAGGTTCTTGGTTTCGAGCGAACCGAAATTTTCGCCGAAGTAGTTGTTCGTCGTGTCCGCGCCGTCGATCACCAGGCCGCTGTAATCGCTCTGCTGGCCGCCCATACGCAGACCGCCGCGAAGGCCGGGGACCACTTGCACCGTGGGAGTGAGTTGCGCCAGGTCGCGGTAGTCGCGCCCGGGGAACGGAAGATTTTCCAGGCTCACGCTATTGAGCAGCTGCGTGATGCCGGCGGTGGAGGTGTCCACGATCGCGCCCGCATCGGCGGTAACGGTAACGCTGGCTTGCGCGGTCTTCAGCGGCATCACCACGTCGTAATTGAGCGACGCGCCCACAGACACCACGATGCCTTTCACCGTGGTTTCCGCGAAGCCGTCGGCGACCGCCACCAGCGTGTATTCGCCGGGAGGCACGTTGTCGAAGGTGTAGGAGCCTTCGGCCGAGACGGTCAGTTCGCGGCGGAAGCCGGTCGAGGGATTTGTGAGCGTGAGCGCCGCGGTGGGTACGACGGCGTGCGTCGTGTCATACACCGTGCCGCGAATCGCGCCTTCCTGCAGGTTCTGCGCTACGGCGCTAGTCGGCGCCAGCAGCAGGCACGCGAGCGATAGCCCGATCGCGAGGGCGAGGATCAGAGTCTTGCGAATCGTCATCTTCTTCAATCTCCCTTAAAAAACAGAACGGCTGAGCCGCGAATGGATGCGAACCGGTTTTACGTTTTGCGCTTCGCGGAATTACTTTCCGGCGAGGCGCGAATTGAAAAGCTGGAAAAATTTTTCGGGATCGACGTTGACGGCCACGTGAGCGTTAGCCGGCACCGTGTCCAGGCCTTCGATCACGTAGCGATCGCCGTGAAGGACGTTGCGTTCGACGGAGTTGCGGCGGTTGGCCACCGTTTCGCCGCGCGTGTAGTCGCCCCGGGTTTCCACGTCCACATGCATCGGGAGCGTGGTGAGGATTGTGGAGTCGATGGCCTGCGCAATGGCCAGCGGGTCGTACATCGGAGTGCCGCCGCCGGTGCCGTATTTCACTTCGAGGCCGAGAAGGAATTCGAAAACACCTACGAGAAAATCGTTCTGGGGCCCGTGAGTTTTTCTCAGCTGATCGAGTTGCGGATGTCCGTACAAAGTTTTATCGCCCACATCGAGGCCCACCATCGTGAGCGGCCAGCCTGCCTGGAATACGATTTGCGCCGCTTCGGGGTCGCCGTAGATGTTGGCTTCGGCCGACGCGTTCACATTGCCGCCGGAAATCGAGCCCCCCATCAGGATCACTTCTTTCACCAGTGGCACGATCGAAGGATCTTTTTCCACGGCGAGCGCGATATTCGTGAGCGGGCCGATCGGCAGCAGCGTGATCTCATGCGGAGAGGCGTGCACCATCTGGATGATCATGTCCGCCGCGAACCGCGGGTCCGCTGTGCACTTCGATGGCGGCGTCGGCACGTCCGCCAGGCCGTTCGCGCCATGCCAGAATTCCGCCGTGATGGTCTTCTGGAATAGGGGATGCTGGGCGCCGCCCGCCACCGGAATGTCGCACCGGTTCGCCAGCGAGACCAGCGTCAGGGCGTTCTTCAATCCCTGCTCGGCCGTCACGTTGCCGGGCACTACGGTGATTCCGCGCACATCGAGCTCCGGCGAATTCAGCGCCAGCAGGATGGCGATCGCGTCGTCGGTGCCAGGGTCGGTGTCGATGATTACTTTGCGAGGTGTGGACGGCAGGGGAGTCGTTGCAGGCGCTGCGAATACCGGGGCCAGGCCGCTACACGCACACAAAATCGCGAGCGCCAGCGCCGCCGCGCGAGCAAAACTCAGCGCGTAGCGCGCACAATCCAATCCAATTTTCCCGTTTTTGCACATTTTCGCCTCGCGCGGAAACACCCCTCGCGTGCGATTCGCAACTGCGGAACTAAAAATGGATCCCTCCACCCCGTGAATGAACGGAAGGCTATCGTTCGGTTTCACTCGAGTCAATACCAAAATGAAACATCGCGCTGCGTTTTCCACAGAACTTGTGGACACTTCATAAGGAATTTCTAAATTTCGAATCGTCATCATTCTTTTTTTCGATTTCGGATTGGACATAACTTGTCTCGATAGAGTGAAGGGAAGGCCGAGTTGCAATTTGATGGCCTACTCGCGCGCAGCTGTGCGTTAACGAACAACCGCCAGTGAAGCGCCACGCGGATTCGCGGCTCCGCCGCGAATCTTGCTAGAATTTGGTTGCATATGGGAACACGCCGTCTCGCGCTCCGCTCTCTCGCCCTCGTCGGCGCCGCGGCGCTCATCGCGAGCACCTTCGACGTGTCCAGCGCCGCGCTCCGTTCGCGCGTCGCAGCGTGGCAGCAGCAAGCGCAACAGTCGCAGCAGGCGCAACAAAGCCCGCGCCCCGGCTTCAAACCCACTCCCGATCAAGAAGAGCCGATCCACCTGCAGCACCGCAGCGAGCACGCCAATCCCTATCACGTGCAGTTCAAAGACGTGACCAACACCGCCGGAATCCACTTCCATCATGAGCGCGCCACTTCCGCCGAAAAGCTTTACCTCGAAACCATGGGCGCCGGCGTCGGCTGGATCGATTACGACAACGACGGCTACCTCGACGCCTTCTTCGTAAACAGCGGCTACACGCCCTTCTTTCATCCGGACAAGCCGCCGCAGCCCGCGCTCTACCACAACAATCGCAACGGCACCTTTACCGACGTCACAGAAAAAAGCGGCATCCACTCTGACGGCACTTTTTACTTCGGTGTCGCGGTGGCGGACTACGACAACGACGGCTACCCGGACATCTATATGACCGGCTACCGCCACTCCGTGCTGCTGCACAACAATCACGATGGGACGTTCACGGACGTCACCGCGAAAGCGGGCGTCGGCGACGAAGGCCAGTGGGGAACCGCGGCAGGCTGGTTCGACTACGATCACGACGGCCTGCTCGACCTGCTCGTCACGAACTACGTGCAGTACGACGAAGACCATCCCGTGCACTGCGGCGACGATCGGCCCGGCTATCGCGCCTACTGCCATCCGGATAGTTTTCACGGGTCGGCCGCGCGCCTCTATCACAACAATGGCGACGGCACGTTCACCGACGTCACCGAAAAAGCCGGGCTCACCAATCAAGACGGGAAAAGCCTCGCCGTCGTGCTCGCCGATCTAAACAACGACGGCTGGACTGACATCTTCATCGCCAACGACACGCAGCGAAATTTCGTTTATATGAACAATGGCGACGGCACGTTCAAGGACGTCACCTACAAGTCCAACGCCGGATTCAGCGAAGAGGGCCGCCCCGAAGCCGGCATGAGCGCCGACGCAGCCGACATCACGAACAATTCATTGCCGTACCTTTTCGTCAGCCATCTCGACTTCGAACTCAATCGCCTCTACCGCAACAATGGCGACGGCACGTTCACCGACTACACGATGGCCTCCGGCATCGGCCAGACCAACATTTTGAACAGCGCGTTCGGCGCTCGCTTTTTTGATTTTGATAATGATGGCTGGCGCGACCTGCTCGTCGTGAACGGACACATTCTCGACAACATTCCGCTCTACCATCCCGAAGTGAAGTACGAGGAAGAGAAAACGCTGTACCACAATTCCGGGCAGGGCCAGTTCGCCGACGCCACGCGCACGCAGGGTCCGGATTTCCGCGCGCCGCGTGTCGGTCGCGGCCTCGCCGTCGGCGATTTTGACAACGACGGCTGGCAGGATTTTTTGGTGAGCAACAACGGTGAGGACGCGCAGCTTTTCCGCAATGAAGGCGGCAGCTCGCTGCTCGCGAAAAATAATCACTGGATGGCGATTAAGCTCATCGGCACGAAATCCAATCGCGACGGCATCGGCGCGCTCGTGAAAATCGTCACCGGCGACCTAACCAGCTACGATCAGTCGAAAGGCGGAATGAGCTACTGCTCCGCGCAGGATCCGCGACTCTACTTCGGCCTTGGGCGCCACGACCACGTCGATTACCTCGAAATCCGCTGGCCGAGCGGCTACGTCCAGCAACTCAAAAACATTCCCGCCGACACAGTCGTCTTCGTAACAGAAGGCGTAAACGCCGTAGCCAAGCGCTACGCACCACCGCGCGTCGAATAGCACAAATTCAGAATCAAAACATTCCACAGAGAAAACCGAGAAAAGCGGAGAGCACAGAGAGTGCGTGCCTCGCGCAAAAGTCTCCGCGCCCTCATGACGTTCTCGGTGTTCTCTGTGAAATGTTTCGACTTTGACTTACGTGGTGGGAACCACCACAAACCCATTCGCAACAATCTCCGCGCCACGCCGCTCGATCCTCACCCGCGGCAACGGTTTCGGCGGCGGTCCATCCAGCACTCGCCCGTCGCTCGCGCTGAACACGCCCCCGTGACACGGACAGTCGAATTGATTTTCCTCGGCGACGTAAGTGACGGGGCACTGGTTGTGCGTGCAGAGGCGGCTGAACGCCAGATACGTATCCGCCGCCGGCCGGATCAAATAGCAAGGCCGGTCGTTCGCCGGATACGCAAAAATCTTCGCCCCGCCTACAGGAATTTCATCCACGCGAGCGATTACCACTGCGGGGTCCGCCTTCGGGCCGCAGCCAACGCTCGAAAGCGCCCCGGCGCCCGCCGCCACACCCGCGCCCGCCATCGTCACCAGTCGAGTGAACTCACGGCGGGGAATGCGAGGAGATTCGCTCACGCTCACGCTTGCCCAAGCTGCAGCCGCGTTTGCAGCGCGCGCAAAATCGTGTCGCGCCCCACGACTCCCACAATGTGGTCGCCCGAGCGCACCGGCATCTGATTAATGTCCGCCTCTTGCATCCGCGCCAGCACGCCGAGCGCCGGCTCGTCCGGCGTGGCCCAGTGAACGCGATCGATCGGCATCATCACGGCTTGAATCGAAGTGTTGGCCCAGTCGTCGCGCGGCACTTCGCGCCCGGAATGCAAAGTCACGAGGCCCACCGGGCTGCCCGCTCCCGTCACGATGTGAAACCGCCGCCCCGTGCGCATCACTTCGTTCGCGTAATCCTCGATCGAAACGTTGCGCTCCACGGTGGGAACGTCGCTGGTCATAATGTCCTGCGCGCGCACGCCCATCAACGCGTGCCGGATCGTCACCATCGAATAGCTTTCCCGCGCCGCGCTCAAGAGAAACCACCCGATGAACGCAATCCACACGCCGCCCACCCAATCGCTGTGGAACACGCGAAACACGCCCCACAAAATCATCAGGTACGCAAAGAAGCGGCCGACGTTCGACGCGATTTTCGTCGAGCGGTCGAAATCCTTCGTCAGCGCCCACGTGAGCCCGCGCAACATCCGCCCGCCGTCCAGCGGAAAGCCCGGAATCAAATTGAAGATCGCCAGCGCCACGTTGATTTCCCACAGCCACGTGCACGACGCGACGAGCAGCTCCCGCCCGGGAAAGAATCGCGCGACTAAATAAAACACGCCTCCTAGCACTAGGCTCGACACCGGCCCAGCCAGCGCGATCAAAAACTCCTGGGTCGCCGTCGCCGCCTCGCGCCCGATCCGCGAAATCCCGCCAAAAATGAAGAGTGTGATCGACTCGACTGGGATCCGGTACGCCTTCGCCACCAGCGTGTGGCTCAACTCATGAAAAACCACCGACGCAAAAAACAGAATGCTCGTGATGATCCCCAGCGCCCAGTGCTGCTCCGGCGCCCACCCCGGATGCTGCTGCGTGAATTGCGTCGCCAGCGAGTAGGTGATCAGCATGAAGATGATCAGCCACGTTCCGTGGATGTGGATCGGCACGCCAAACACAGCCCCAACGCGGAACCCCGCCGGCTGCGACCCGCGCAACCCCGAGTTCGGATCGAGATCGTGCGCGGCAGCGCGAGTCGGCTGATCGGAAGATGCAGGCATCAAGAGTCTCCAAGCCGGAGTGTAGCAGACGAAATGCGCAGTGGGACAGGCTCTCAGCCTGTCTGCACCCCGCTCTCAGCTGGGTGTGCTTCAGGTGAAGGTAGCGAACTGTAGGTTCAGCCATTTCCACTCAAGGCACCACTCCAACTTCTTGCCACACGCCCAACAGGGGAGCCAGTCTGTGGCACAAGCCGGAGTTCGCCTGTGTGACACGCGTGCTCAAGCACGCGCTCGCGTCACCCCACACACACCGTGTTTCGCCCCATACGCGCACCCGCAGTCACGCCCCTCGTAAACCCCTCATTTTCATCACCCCGCCCGTGGCCCCACCTTTGCATTCTCCGTGTGCGCAGCCCAGCACCAAGCACCAAGTAGCGAGGAGGCTCCCATGTACACCGCAATCGAACTTCTACAAGTAGCAGTCGTCATCTTCTGTGGCTTCGCCGTAGCGCTGCTGCTCGAGTGGGTAAGCCTGGAGCTGCTCATGAAAATGATGCCGGCGCGCGCTGACGTCCAGACCACGGCACAAAAGTTCGCCACGATCGTGAATCACGCTCCGCACCACGCAGGCCGCAAGGCCGCCTAACCGAAAGCGTGAGCGTGAACGTGAACGTGAACCGCGTCGTTGCAGTTCGAGTAACTCCGGCGAGAAAGAGAGGCTGACATGCTGTTCCTGCGATTCCTGCTGTTGGTAGTGAGCGTCGGTTTTGTGGTCCTCGCGTTGGGAGTGGTTCTCTATGACGTTTACCTCGCATTCGAACTCGACCGCATCCTGCGCCGTCCCGCCAAGGACACCGCGCCGGGCCGCACAGGCGACGGCGCAACCGCCGAAGACGCATCCACCGACGCTTCGCGCGTCATGCCCGTCCCAGCACCAGTTCCAAGCGTGACAATCCGCCGCAGCTCCGGTCCACGCCGCGACATCCGCTGGCAAACAGCCGCAAAGCTCGCGCTGATCGGCGCCGTCACGGCGCTCACCGCAAAAAGCATCCTCGTCGTGCCAGACGGCATGGCCGCCGTGCGCATCAGCCAGATCTCCGGCGTCCGCCCCGGCACCATGTACGCCGGCACGCATCTGCTCGTCCCACTCATCGAGCACGCGCAGGCGTACGACATCCGCGAAAAGGTTTTCGCCACCGCCGCCACCGAAGGTCCGAAAGACAAAGGCCTCGACGTCCTCACCGTCGAAGCGCGCGAAGGATTGTCGGTCGGCATCGGCGTCACCGTCCGTTACCGCATCGATCCGAAGCGCCTCGACTACGTGCAAGCCAATCTGCCGCAGCCCATCGACGAAGAAATCGTCGCGCCCGTGGTGATGAGCGTCTTCCGCGACCTCGGCCCGCAGTATCCGGTGCGCGATGTTTTCTCCACCAAGCGCGAAGAATTTCGCGAGCGCGCCACCAAAGCCATTACCGCGCGCCTCGGCGACGACGCGATCATCGTGAAAGAAGTCTTGCTCCGCAAAGTCCAGCTCCCGCAGGAATACGCCGACGGTCTCCAAGGTTTGCTTTTGAAAGAACAGGAAGACGATCAGGTGACGGTCGATCAGTCGATCGAAGCGAAAAAAGTCGTCATCGCCGGCTCACAGGCCGAGGCGCAGAAAGTCCGCCAGATCAAACACGCCGAAGCCGACGCGCGCACCCGCGTGCTGATGGCGCAGGCCGATTCCGATTCGATGCAGTACACGCTGCCGCTCAAGCAGAAGCAGATCGAGCAGTCGCGCCTCGAAGCCGAAGCCCGCAAACAAACTACGATCGAAGACGCCGACGCCGCGGCGCAGGCGCGCGTGAGAAACGCCGAAGCCGAAGCGCAAGCCAAAGTGATCGACAGCAAAGCCGAACTGCAGAAACGCGCGCTGCTCGCGCAGGCGCAAAACGATCTGACCGTTTCCAGCGCGAAAGCGCAGGCCGAAGCGAAAGTGATCGACGGCAAAGCCGAAAAAGAGCGCCAGACGCTGCTCGCCGAAGCGCAGGCCAATCAGATTCGCGTCACCTCGCAAGCCGACGCGGAAAAGCTGCAACTCGAAGCCGCCGCGCTGAAAACGAATCCGACGCTCGTGCAGCTCACCGTCGCGCAGCGCTTGAGCGATCGCGTGCAGATCATGATGGTCCCTACCGACGGGAAATTTTTCTTCACCAACGACGTGCTGAAGTCGGTGGAGGGAAGCGAAGCGGCGTTGCACCCGAGCCGCTAGTGTTTTCGTAGCAGTGAACGAGTTTCCCGGTGCGATCGAGCGATGCGCGGCCTGTCCCGCCTTCACTCGACGCAGACGGGAGAAACAGCCGGCAATAACCCTTGCAGGTGGCTCCGGCCCGCTTCGGATGGCACAGCAACGCCACCGCCGCGGCGAAGCTTCAAGCCCGATGAAGCGGGCTCGAGCCACCAGCCGGCTTCGTCCGACAGGGCCCAAGCCCGGTCGGCGTGGCGAGGCACCCGTACTGAGCACACCCAAATCCGACGACAACAGCACACAGGCCAACTCCAGCCTGTGCGACTCTCCCGTGCAGCAGCCGTGGATTGGCCCCGAAAATCGATGTGTTATGATGGCGCTACGCGAATCGAATTTGTCTTTCGCGCTGCCCGATGCGGCACTTCCGCCGATTCAATCACAGTCAAAAATTATGCGTCGCAATTTTGGCAGCCATCGCATCTGCATGCGGCGCTTCCGCACAATCGCCTCAGCAACTGCAGCCATCCTGGAATGACGCCGTGAGCACGCTCGCAGACAAAATCGCCGGCAGCGTCAGTCCCGCGCATCCCGTGGCCCTCACGCTGAAGAATTCCTCATCGCTCGAATCCGGCGACGCGGACTCTGTACGCACCGCCCTCGAATCACAACTCGCGCAACACCACATCCGCGTCACACGCGCAGCGAGCGCTGAAACGCAAATCGACGTCACGCTTTCCGAATCGACCGGCAACTACGTCTGGGTCGCCGCACTCCATACAAAAGACGACAGCGCCGAGCCGGACGTCGCCGTCGTCAGCGTCCCGAAGTCGAGTGCCGGAGCACTCGCAAGCACCGGCGCCGCGCTCACGCTTCAAAAAGCACTCGTCTGGCAACAACCCGCAAAATTTCTCGATTTCCGCGAGAGCACAGCAACGCCAGGCTCGACAAGCGACACGCTCGAAGTCCTCGAGCCGGCACGCGTGGCGTTCTACACGCGGTCGGCCGGGAAGTGGTCGCTCGAGCGCGAGGCCCCGCTCCAGCATCGCCTGCCGTGGCCGCGCGATGTTCGCGGCAACCTCGGCGACCCAACCACGGAAATCTTCGCGACGATCAGTGGCGTCACCTGCACCAACGGCACGAACGCTCCTTCCGTGCAATGCGTCGGCACACCTCTCACGAGCGACGCGGCGAAATCCAGCGTCATCCCCGGCCGCGAAACCGGCGAAGCCGTCGCGCTGAAACTCACCTGCGGCGACGCGCAAACCGCACTCGCCAGCGGCAACGGCGACTGGACGCAGCCCGATACTCTTCGCGGCTACCTGCTCCGCAAAAAATCCGCCACTGCTTCGGGTGCTGCGCTCGATTTCGACGGCCCCGTACTTTCACTCGCTTCGGGCGCGGACGGCGAAGCGCGCGCGATCGTCCTGAATCTCAAAACCGGCAACTACGAGGGCTACAGTGTCTCGGCGACTTGCGGCCAGTAGCATAGCGATTGCAGCCATAATCGCGCTGCCGGCGATCGCAACCGCTTTCGCCAAGCGTCCGCACTACGGTGGCACGCTAAAGGCAGAAATCGGCGCCGCCGTCGCGTCGCTCGATCCATCCACCACGCCTGCATCCGCCGAAGAATCCGCCGCCCGCACCGAAATCGATTCACTCCTCTACGAATCGCGCGACGCCGAAGACGGCACCTTCTCCGGCGCGCAAGGCTCGGGCCCGTTCCGCATTTCCGACTGGCAGCCGGCAAGGGAACTCACTCTCGCAGCAAACGAAAAATTCTCAGGCGGCCGTCCTTACGTCGATGCCATCGACATCACCATGAACCGCGCCGCGAAAGACCGCCTTCTCGACCTCGAACTCAACAAAACCGATTTCGCGCCGCTCTCGCCGCAGGACGCCCGTCACGCCGCCGAGCGCGGCGTCCGCGTCAGCCTCTCGCAGCCCGACGAACTCATCGCGTTGGTTTTCAAATCCTCCGCAAGCGCGCCAGACAAAACCACCGACGCGCTCCGCGAAGCCATCTCCGCTGCCATCGATCGCGCTGCCATCGCGAACTTCATCCTCCAGAAAACCGGCGAACCCGCCTCCGGCCTGCTCCCACAATGGATCAGCGGCACCGAATTTCTTTTCGCGCCGCCATCGTCCGCCGCTCCCGCCGACGGCATCGCCAGGGCCAAGGAACTTTTAAAGCAATTCCCGTCCGCGCCCAAGTTAGTGTTGGGATATGATTCGGCTGATTCGCTCTCGCAAGCGATTGCCGAGCGAATCGCGGTGAACGCGAAAGAAGCGGGCATCACCATCACGACGCTGGCGCTTCCGCAGAGCCCAGCGACGCGCGCCGCTTCCGTCGCGCAGAGCTCTCAGGTCGATGCACTCATCGCGCGCATCAAGCTCACGTCGTCGCAGCCCGCCGCAGCACTGAGCGGCTTGCTCGCGACGGCAGCGACGATCGCCGATGTGGACGCCTCGCCGCTCGCAGCGAGCGGCAACGCACCCGCTGCAACGGCACAAGACGTGCTCGATCGTGAGCGCGCCGTGATGAAAACGCACCGCATCGTGCCGCTCGAGTGGGTGCCGCAGGTGTACGGCTTGAGCGCTCGCGTGCGCGATTTCCAAGCGCCTGCGCCCGGCGAGACGTGGCCGTTTGCGTATGTCTGGCTCGACCCATCGCCGCAGCCGTCGCAGTAACAACAAAAATTCCGGCGCAAGCGTTCGCACCACAAAAGCGCGCCGCAAGCACAACCGCAACTCTGAGGGATTTTCGTGACGTTTCGCTCCAAACTTTTCGTCAATTTCGTTTTGGCTCTGCTCGCCTCGGTCGCCATCATCGCCGTCGCGGTCACCCTGATTTCCCGCAAAGCCTTCGACCAGCTCAATCGCGACCACACCATCGCCACCATCAAGCAGTTCCAGGTGGAATTCGACCGCCGCAAGACCGAAGTGCAGCACCGCGTGAAGGGAATCGCTGAGGAACAGGAAACCACCGCGATGGCCGTGGACCTGAGCCGCCCCAATTCAGACGTGTCGGTTTACGTCAACGATGCGCACGGCGTCTCGCAATCGCATCAGCTCGACTTCCTCGATTTCGTCGGCAACGACGGGTCGATCATTTCCTCGCAGGAATCGCCCGCGCGCTTCGGCTACAAAATGGATTGGGTCACGCAGCAGCAGGATTGGGCTTCGCGCGGCGCGTTCCTGATGAAAATGGAAACGCAAGACGGCCCACAACTCGGCCTGATCTCCGTCTCCACGGTCCGCGTCGGCGACCGCAACCTCTACGTGGTCGGCGGTGAACGCCTCGATCAAAAATTCCTCAGCTCGCTCGTTCTCCCCGAAGGCACGCGCGCGTTGCTCTACTTGAATATCGAGCCGGAATTTCAGAGCGCCAATCTGCTGGCCATCAACGGGCCCGCTCAAGATGCCGACCGCCTGTCGACTCTCGTCCAGCGCGAACAGAAAGAACCGAAGAAAGCGGCGGAGCGGATCGTCTGGTCCGTCTATCCGCCGAACGCCGAAGAATTTCACGCCATACCGCTGCCTGAAGATTCGCCAAACATGCTCGCGCTGTTTCTCGTCGGCAGCTCTCAGAACGCTTCGATCGCGCTGGAACGCAAAATCCGCTGGCTTGCCATCGCCGTGTCCGCCGTTGGGCTGCTATTCGGATTGCTGCTCAGCTGGTGGGCCGCGAAACGCGTCACGATGCCCGTGCAGGAACTCGTCCGAGGCACGCAGGAAGTGGCCGACGGAAACTGGAGCACGCGCGTCCCGGTCCACGGGAAAGACGAAATTGGCCAGCTCGCCAAGAATTTCAACGGCATGACGGAACAGCTCGTCGAGCAACGCGACCGCTTAGTCCAAGTCGAACGCGTCGCCGCTTGGCGCGAACTCGCGCGTCGCCTCGCGCATGAGTTGAAGAATCCCTTGTTCCCGCTGCAGACCACCGTCGAAAATCTGCAGACCGCGCACGATCACAGCCCGGCCGAGTTCGACGAAGTGTTTCGCGAATCCACCGGCATCCTGATCACCGAAATTCAGAACCTCAAAGCCATCGTCACGCGCTTCAGCGATTTCGCGAAGATGCCGCAGCCCGAACTTTCGCCAGTGAATCTCAATGAAATCGTGCGCAACGTCGTAAAACTTTTCGAAGCGCAGTTCGGCGCCGTCGGCCGTCCGCCGATCACGCCCGAGTTGCACCTGGAAGAAGGCCTTCCGCTCATTCAGGCGGATGCGACGCTGCTTCACCGCGCCATCGAAAACCTCGTGCTCAATGCGATGGACGCCATGCCTGGCGGCGGCGTGCTCATGCTGCGCACCATGCACACCAGCGACGAAGTCCGCCTCGAAGTTTCAGACACGGGCTCGGGCCTCACGCCTGAAGAGTCCGAACGCATTTTCACGCCGTACTACACTTCAAAGCAGCACGGCACCGGCCTCGGCCTTGCGATCGTGCAAGCCGTCGTCGCTGATCACGGCGGCAGCATTTCCGTCGAAAGCGAAACCGGCGTCGGCACTTCGTTCCACCTCGACCTGCCGATTAATCCGCCGCAAGTGAAAGTCACTCCCGCGCCGCCGATCCTGGTCGAGCAGCCCGTTCCCGTTCCGAAGGCGTAATCGCGTGCCGGCCAAAGCCCACATTCTGATCATCGACGACGACGCGAACACTCTCGCCTCGCTCGCGCGTGCATTCCGCCTCGCCAGCCACGAAGCCACCGTATGCGACAACGCCGCGCGCGCCGTGGAAATCGCGAAAGCCGAACGCTTCGATCTGATTCTGTCAGACGTCGTCATGCCCGGCCGCGACGGCATCGCGCTGCTCGAAGATTTGAAGGCGGCCGGCGTGCCCGCGCCCGTTGTAATGATGTCCGGACAGGCCACCATCGAAATGGCCGTGAAAGCCACGCGCCTCGGCGCCATCGATTTTCTCGAAAAGCCCATCACCACCGAAAAGCTTTTACTCACCGTCGAAAACGCGCTGCACCTGAAACATCTCGAAGATGAAAATCGCGACCTCAAGCACCGTTTAGGCCGCCACTACATCGTCTGGGCCAGCCCAGTGATGCGCGAAGTGATGGCGCAAGTCGAACACGTCGCGAACAGCGAGACGCGCGTCTGCATTCGCGGCGAGACGGGAACAGGCAAGGAACTCGTCGCGCGCACGCTCCACGAAAAAAGCCCGCGCAAGGGCGGGCCTTTCATTTCGCAGAATTGCGCCGCTGTTCCGGCCGAGCTGATGGAGACCGAACTGTTCGGCCATGAAAAGGGCTCGTTCACCGGCGCGGCATCGCGTCACACAGGAAAATTCGAGCAGGCGCATCGCGGTACTTTATTTCTCGACGAAATCGGCGACATGCCGCTCACGATGCAGGCCAAGCTCCTGCGCGTGCTTGAAGAGGGCGAGATCGAGCGCGTCGGCGGCGAAAAACCTTTCTCCGTGGACGTCCGCGTAATCGTCGCCACGCACCGCAATCTCGAGGAGCAAGTCCGGCAGGGAACTTTCCGTGAGGATTTGTATCACCGCATTTTCGTGTTTCCCATCACGCTGCCGCCGCTGCGCGACCGCCGCGAAGATATCAAAGTTCTCGCCGAACATTTCGTCCGCCAGCTCGACGAGCGCAACAGCTGGAAGCCGAAACGCTTCTCGCCGGGCGCGTTCGAGGAGCTCGAGAATTATTCGTGGCCGGGAAATGTGCGCGAGCTGCGCAACGTCGTCGAACGCGTTCTGCTGCTTGCCACCGGAGACACTGTCGAGCCGCAAACGGTGCTCCGAGCGCTGCCGCAATCACTCACCACCACGGTTGCTCACGATGGCGCACTCAGCGCCGCCGCAGCCACAGGTCCGTTAGCTACGCGCGTCGAAGCCTTCGAACGCGAGACGCTCCTCGCCGTACTGAAGCAGCATCACCACCACATGACCAACACCGCAAAAGCCCTGGGCCTCGAGCGCAGCCACCTCTACAAAAAATGCCAGCAGCTCGGCATCGACCTTCGCAGTTTGCGCCAGACCGACTAGCTCCAGCCTCATCCTCAACAACAACCACCTGTAGACGCGGGTTGCGAAAGCAAGCCGGCGCATTTCGTAGCAACGACGCGCCACCCCAACTGCGCCGCGTCTCCGCCTGCGACGGCGAACCGTCCCCTACAGATAACCAAATTTCACGCCACGCTAGAAATCACACGCCCGCCGCCGCTACGCCCGGGTCGATTTCCGCCGATTCCTCGCAGCCACCATGTAACTCCGCGCAATGTAGAGCACCAGCGACAACACAATCACGCCAAACAGCACCTTCTGATTCTGCGTAATCGCAAACGTCGCCACCGCCACAAAAAATCCCCACATGAAAAGCTCTCCTCCAAACGCCTGCGCCCAATGCGGCTCGAGTCCGCCCGAAGGCACGCGCGGCGTCAACGCCGGAAGAATCCGCGGCACGAGGCGGCAATATTCCGCGTAACTCTCTCCGCGCTCCGCCCGCATGTTCGATTCCTCAAGCCCAATCAGCCGCAGCGAAAAAATCGTCACGCCCACCACGGCGAACACAAATCCCGTCCGGCTCATCAGCAATCCCATTCCAAACGCGAGCAGAATCCCGCCCAGATACAGCGGATTGCGCATGAACCGGTACGGCCCGTCCGCCACAATTTTCTCCGCGTGCAGCGACGCGTCCTGCATCACATCCGCTTTCAAATACGCCGTGCCCCACGTGCGCAGCGCCGCGCACAAAAAGCAGAGCACCGCCGCCACGGCAACTCCGCCCACGGATATCGAATTCGGCTGCGCGTTGCCCGTGCGCAGTACGAGGCTCTGGATCCACGCGATCGCATTCACGTGATCGAAGCTGTAGAACGTAAACCCGATCCAGTAGAACGCCCCGAAAATCCAGAAGCGGTTGCGGAACTCGAATGGTGTGGCCTTCATCCAATGGTCTCCGAAAACTTCCAGGCAGCACAGGCACTCCTGCCTGTGTGCGCGGGAACCGCGCATCTTCCCGCGCTCGAAACTTCACTACCAATACTACGCGGCGCGCAGGCGATTTCTAACACGCGCAGCCGTGCCGTGTGAGAAAATTTCCGGCGCAATGGCGAACAATTTCGTATGGGCGGGGCTTGGTGCGGTGTGCGCAGCGGCGGCTGGGTATGCGTATGCTTCCACAGTCGCCTCGTCGCAGATTCTCGGGCGCACGTGGCGCCAGACCGGCGACCCACGCTCCGTCGCTTTGACTTTCGACGACGGCCCGAATGCCAAAGTCACTCCCGCGCTTCTCGACCTGCTCGACCGGCACAATGCGAAGGCTACTTTCTTCGTGATGGGAACGCACGTGCGCGCTTTCCCGCGACTCACCGCGGAAATCCTCGAGCGCGGCCACACTCTCGGCAATCACACCGAAACGCATCCACGGCTCAACGTCTGCTCACCAGCAAAAACGCGCGACGAACTTGCACAGTGCGCCGAAGCGATCGGTGAAGCGGCGGGCGTCGTATCCAAATGGATGCGGCCGCCGTTCGGCTACCGGAATCCGTGGCTCGATGGGATCGTCCGCGATCGATTCGGTTCGCAAGTGGTGATGTGGACGCGCATGCCGGGCGATTGGAAGTTCACCGATCCCGAACCGGTAATTCAGCGCTTGCGCCCTACCGTCGGCGGGGATATCGTCGTGCTGCACGATGGCGATCATCGCGTGCTGGACGGCAGGCGCGAACATAATCTTGCGGCGCTTGAATATTGGCTGCCGCGCTGGAAAGATCAAGGCCTGCGATTTCCGAACATGGATGAAGTCGCGGCAAAATTGGGAGCGTCGCAACCGGCATGATGGACGAAAAGCGTTTTTACGACGAGAAAACTGAAAATAAGAATATGCACTTGGTGTGCCCGCACTGCCGCCAGGAAGGCGAATTTCCCGTGCGCTGGATCGTCCGCACCAAAAAAGCCGCGATGCCCCCAGGCGGCGACGCGGACGATCGCGCCAAGTTCGGGAAAGCCCGTACCTACATGGTCCGCATGGACGACATGGTCGCCTGCCGCAACATCCGCTGCCGCAAACGCTTCGAGCTAACCGGCCAAAGCGTAGTGCTCACCTAGAGCTGGCAGGTGGTAGAGGTTCCCAGCCTGTTTGCACCGCACTTTCAGTGGGATGTACCTTGAGGTTGCAGCTAATCGCGCTCAGCATGCACCGGCGCCGCCACTCCATCCAAAACTTCCCGCACCTTCTCCGCCAGCGCCTTCAAATTGAACGGCTTCTGTAGAAACGACATCCCGCCCTCCAGCACGCCGTGCCGGAAAACGCTGTCATCCGTATATCCAGAAATATAGAGAACTTTCAGTCCCTGCCGTCGAGCAGTAACGCGCGTCGCCAGCTCACGGCCGCTCAGTTTCGGCATCACCACGTCGGTGATCAGCATCTGAATCGCGCCCTCGTGTTTCTCAGCGAGCTCAAGCGCCGCAATGCCATCGCCCGCTTCAAGCACCGTGTACCCGCGCGCTTTCAGATATTCAGAAACCAACTCGCGCACATTCTCTTCGTCTTCCACGAACAAAATGGTCTCAGTGCCCGGCGAAGGCGCTGTCGGCGGTTTCTCCG
>Ga0209169_10000702_pt1 | contig 20514 bp, 15 predicted proteins | sample HubBroMetageWRM4_FD_188346 | JGI IMG/M metagenome (GOLD analysis project Ga0209169, IMG submission 188346) | Warmed soil microbial communities from the Hubbard Brook experimental Forest, New Hampshire - Hubbard Brook CCASE Soil Metagenome WRM 4... | ecosystem: Environmental > Terrestrial > Soil...
TTTCCACAACCCCCGATACTGCGCTTCCAAGCTCGGGGGAGAATTAGTTGGCCGCAGCTCTTTTGCTGCCCCCAACCAGTCGTAGAGCCGGACCGGGTTAACCGAAAATCTAGAGGGGCTTTACCCCATTTAACGCCGCGCCTCGGTTTTCTTGCGCGGCTTAGCTGGGCTTTTGTCTCTTTTTTTTCGGCGCGAACGGCGCTTTTTGCCGCTCTAAGGTCCAGTTGCTCGCCACAGTCAATTATTGCGTGTACCGCTACGGTGCACATCACATCACCCACGGGGCGTCGCTTAGGGGTAGAATGAAGGTTCTGCTCCCGCACGGCTCCCCGGCTCACATCTACATGGCACCACTGCCTGCGCGGAGGCAAAATGGCTGAAACAAGGACGGTATGGAACAGTATGGCCGAAACGAATCAGGTTACGCGGCGCGCCACCGGGCTGGAATTCCAGCGGCGATTCACCGACGGCAAGGTCTCTGCTTTCGACAAAGTTGAATGGGAACGTCGTACAGCTCTAATCGGCAATGATAAAGGTCAGGTAATCTTCCGCCAGGAAAACGTGGAAGTCCCCAAGTCCTGGTCCATGACGGCCACCAACATTGTGGCCTCCAAGTATTTTCACGGCAAGCCCAATACCCCCGAGCGCGAAACCTCGGTGCGCCAGCTGATCGGCCGCGTCGTAGATACCATCGTTCGCTGGGGCGAAGAGGGCGGCTATTTCGCCACCCCCGAATCCAAAAACATTTTCCGCGACGAACTCACTCACCTGCTCGTCGAGCAGAAAGTCGCCTTTAACTCCCCTGTCTGGTTCAACGTCGGCGTGCAAGCCAAGCCGCAATGCTCCGCGTGCTTCATCAATTCGGTGCAGGACAACATGGACTCCATCATGAACCTGGCCAAGACCGAAGGCATGCTCTTCAAGTGGGGCTCCGGCACGGGCACAAACTTCTCCACGCTGCGCGGCAGCAGGGAATCGCTCTCCGGCGGCGGCATCGCCTCCGGCCCGGTCAGCTTCATGAAGGGCTTCGACGCCTTCGCCGGCGTCATCAAGAGCGGCGGCAAGACGCGTCGTGCCGCCAAAATGGTCATCCTCAACGTCGAACACCCGGACATCATGGAGTTCATCCAGTCCAAGACCAAGGAAGAGCGCAAAGCCCACGTGCTCATCGAGCAGGGCTACGATCCCGCGATCGACGGCGAGGCTTACACTTCCGTCTTCTTCCAGAACGCCAACCACTCCGTGCGCGTGACCGACGACTTCATGCGGGCAGTAGAAGAAGACCGCGACTGGTGGACCCGCAACGTCAACGACGGCAAACCCTGCGAACAATTCCGCGCAAAAGATCTGCTGCGCGAAATGGCGGACTCTGCCTGGCGCTGCGGCGATCCCGGCATGCAGTACGACACCACCGTGAACCGCTGGCACACCTGCAAAGCCACTGACCGCATCTACGCTTCGAATCCGTGCTCGGAGTACATGTTCCTGGACGACACGGCTTGCAACCTGGCTTCGCTCAACCTGATGAAGTATCTCGGCCCCAACGGGCAGTTTGATTCCGAATCGTTCAGCCACTCCGTGGACGTCACCATCACCGCGCAGGAAATTCTGGTGGACAACGCCAGCTATCCCACGGAAAAAATCGCGCGCAATTCGCACGACTACCGTCCGCTGGGCATCGGATACGCTAACCTGGGCGCGCTGCTCATGTCTCTCGCGCTTCCGTACGATTCCGACGGTGGCCGCGACTTCTGCGGGGCCATCACCGCGCTGATGACCGGCGAATCCTACGCACAGTCCGCGCGCATTGCCGAACGCATGGGTCCCTTCGGCGGCTACCCGCGCAATCGCGAAGCCATGATTGACGTCATTCGCATGCACCGCGACGCCCTGCGTCCAATCAAGGAAGAACACGTGCAGCCTTCACTGCTGCGCGCCGCCCGCAAAGCCTGGGACGATGCGCTCGAGCTTGGCGAGAAATTCGGCTACAAGAATTCGCAGGTTTCCGTGCTCGCTCCTACCGGCACCATCGGCTTCATGATGGATTGCGACACCACCGGCATCGAACCCGATCTCGCGCTGGTGAAGCAGAAGCGGCTGGTCGGCGGCGGCGTCATCAAGATTGTCAACAACACTGTTCCGCAGGCCCTGATGAATCTCGGTTATGACACGGAACAAGTCGCCCAAATCGTCGACTACATTGACGCCAACGCGAAAATCGAAGGCGCCCCCGGCCTGAAAGACGAACATCTACCCGTTTTCGATTGCTCTCTGTCTCCCATGGGCGGCGGACGTTCGATCGCCTGGCGCGGTCACCTGCGCATGATGGCGGCGGCCCAGCCCTTCCTTTCCGGCGCGATCAGCAAGACCATCAACATGCCGGAAGAATCGACCGTCGAAGACATCATGCAGGCCTACATCGAATCGTGGAAGTACGGTCTGAAAGCCGTGGCCATCTACCGCGACAATTCCAAACGCTCGCAGCCGCTTTCCGCCGCCAGCAAAAAAGAAGACGAAAAGCCAGCCGCCGCAGCGGTGCCGGTTGCAGAAGTTGCCGCCGCTCCGGTTGCGTCCGCGCCCCAGCAGGAAGAGCTTTTCGCGCGTGGCGCAAGCCGCCGCAAGCTTCCCAACGAGCGCAGTTCCATCACCCACAAATTCTCCATCGGCGGCCATGAAGGTTACCTCACCGTTGGCAAGTATGAAGACGGCGCCCCCGGCGAAATCTTCATCAAGATGGCCAAGGAAGGCTCCACACTTTCCGGCATCATGGACGCCTTCGCTCTGTCCGTCTCCATCGCGCTGCAATACGGCGTGCCGCTGCGCGCGCTCGTCGACAAATTCGTCAACTCGCGCTTCGAACCTTCGGGCTACACCGGCAATCCCAATATCCGCTACGCAAAATCGGTAGTGGATTACCTCGGCCGCTGGCTCGGCGCGAAATTCATCTCGCCCGATTACCTCGATATCGACGCAACCAACGACGCCGAAGCTCCGGCCACCACGGCGGCGGCAATGGCACACGCGGTGGCTCCAGCAGCCGCCACAAAGCATGTCGACCCAGAAGCTTCCACACGCCAGCGCGCCACAATAGACGACGCGCCGTCCTGCTCCGAATGCGGCATGTTAATGACCCCCAACGGCAGCTGCTACAAATGCTCCAACTGTGGCGGCACCTCAGGCTGCAGCTAAACGCAGCAGCCGATAGTCAATTTTTTCGAGAAGTCAAAACGAAGGAAAGCTGACAGAAAGGTTCGAAAAGGGCGGATCCTGCCGGGACCCGCCTTTTTTTTCGCGTCGCCCAGATTTACACCTCAGGCGCCGCCGACTTCCGCAACGATCGCACCGCCGCATAACCGAGCATCATCACCGCCGCCAGCATCACCACCCAAAGAAAAATATCATGCGTCTCAGTCCAAGGCCGCGGATCCACCCAATCCGCGTTCACTAATTCCGGCCCCACCTGCCCCGCCACCGCCGCAGCCATCTGTTTTGCGTCCAACCGCCGCCCCAGATCGTACTGCGCGGCCTCGGCGCGTTCTTGTCCATAAATCACGGAATAACTTCGCCCCGGCTGCCGCTCGAACACCAGGTGCTGCGGCGTCACATACAATTTCGGCGCGCCGCCGGCCAGAGGCGCGTCATTCCCATTCACAATTTCCACACGAAGGTAGTGCACCTGCGGCGCGCCATGAGGAACCATAACCGACAGCTGCTCCAGCTGCGCGTCCCCGCGACGATAACGATAAATTTCACCACCGCCGACGCCAAACCAATCCTTGCCGTCTCCGCTCACGGATATTTTGACGCTGCGAATGAACTCCGCCGGCGACGTCACCTCAAATCGAACTTCCATTCCGAGCTCAGCAGATGCTCCCACATCTGCGCTCCAAACGCTGCTCCCCGCCGGCTGCTTTGCGTCCGGCGACAAAATAATTTCCATCGGAACGCGCTCGGCGGGTTCCACCACTTCATGTAACACGTCCGCGCCGAACACGGTAAACTTCGCATCTCCATCCAGAATCCGCACGCGCAAATACTGCGCGTTATTTTCCGAGTAGTGCACCACCTGCGTGCCCTCGTGCGCATTCTTGCGAAAGCGGAAAATCGGCGCACGCTCCTGCACCATCCTCCACATGTGTGCGTCATCGCTCGCCTCCACCTGCACCCATTCGATGAAGTCCGGCGCGGTGGTCTGAATGCGCACCGCGTTGTGAAATGGCGCGTGCGCTCCGACATCCACGACCAATTGCGTGAACTGTCCGGCGGTGAAACTGTTCTCGCGCAAAGTGGTCGGCAGCGACGCAGTGTTTGACGTTCCCTCGCTCCGAAAACTCACGTACGGTACTTCCGCGCCCCGGTCGTCAATCACCCGCACGTCGGCCAGCCAGGGTATTGCATGGGGATAAATGTCGAGCGGCGCGGCGACGCTCACCAGCTGTGTCACGTCAGTCGCTGGAAGCTCAATCGCGCGCGAATAGTGCCAGTGCTTCCATGCCGCAGGCAGCGGCGTATCCGCCAGCGCCACAAAAGCCGCCAGAAGCGCCGCGCAAATGACTCCCATCAGCAGAACGCCGCGCGGTATGCGCGAAGGCAAACGCAACCGTCCGCTCACGCCTTCCTCTCGTCCTTCCGTCCCAGCAATTGCCGCTGGTAGTAGAACGAAATCAGCATCAGCGCCAGCCCCAGCAGCAGGAACGAAACGATCCGGTAAAATTTCTCCAGGAACGAAAGATCAAAAAGAAAAACCTTCACGATCACCACGCCCAGCAGCACCAGCGCTTGCCAGCGTATCGTCTCCGATTTCTTCCACAATCCCGCGCCCAGCAATCCCAACGCCCACACCAGCCACAACATCGAAAGCGCCAGCTCCTGCGCGTGCCCGCGATCAATTCCCAGCGAATGCATGCGCCCAAACACATCCCACACTTCCAGCGACGCCGCCGCAATCGCCAGAATATTTGCCGCAATCGCGGTAATCACAAACGCCATGCTTTCCTCGGGAGCCAACTCCTCGTCGCTCGAAGCCGCAAAATAGCAGCTCAGCGCCATGCAAGCCACGCAAATTGCAAACGTCGCAAATCGCGCATTCCGCAAGAATGTATCGGCAGGAATCGGAATCAGCGCCAATCGCCCCGCCACAATCGCGAACAGCGCCAGCCCCGCCCAGCGCATTGCCGCGAATCGCGCCCGCAATCCGCCCCAGATCAGCACCGCGCCCTGCACCGCCCACGCAATCGTGATCCATCTCCCGTCCAGCCGGATCGGAATCGCCAGCGTCACAAACGTCAGCGCCAAGCCCGCGTACAAAATCCGCGCCAAGCGCATTTCCGTTCCGCGTTTTTCCGGCAACATCCGCTCTGCCGCCAGGTGCGCCGCGGCCAGCGCCAGCACCGCCACCGTCAAGGCCCAGCGATCATCCGGCCACAGCATCTCGCGCAACGCCGCCAGATAAGCCAGCGAATTCACCAGCACAATCCCGGCTTCGAGCCCCGAAAGCTCGCCGTCGCGCCAGCTGCGCACCAACGGCAGCGCCGCGAACAACACAAAAAACACCGTCGCAAACACCACGGTGATGCCCAGCTCGTCCGCTCGGTAAAAATCGCTGTACCATCCCCAGAAATAGACCAGCGTCGCCAAAAACTGCGCCGGCGGCAACGATTTCCAAGCGCGCACCCACGCAATCCCCAGCACTCCCGCGCCCAGAATCGTCAAATACGTGAACAGCGCCACTTCGTGATTCTCGCCCGTGCTCACCAGTATCGGCGTAATCAACCCGCCCACCAGCGCCAGGAACGCGATCCGCTCGGAGTTGCGCCCCACCGCCACCGCCAGCGTGACCCCGGTCACTACGATCATCGCCATGAACGCAATGTTCTGCGGAAAGATGTGGTAGTAATGCCAGCCCGCCCACAACGACAAATACAACACCGCCGCGCCCAGCCCCGCGATCCCCTCCGAAAAATATTTGTACCCCCGCGCGAGCAAACGCTGGCTCCATGGATACAGAATGCTGCCCGCAAGCAGTCCAATCCCCACCCGCCCGCGCGGTCCCACCCAATTATTGTCGAAAGCGTATTTCAAAAAGAACGTGACAGCAAAAAGCAGCGCCAGAATTCCCACGTAGTTCAACCACCGTCCCGCCACCATCTCCTCGAAATTCCCGTCGCTACCATGCTTGGCCGCGGTGGGGATGGATAGGGGCGACGAAAGTGCCGGCGCGTGTTCACGAACAGGTGCAGGCGGACGTGGGGCCGATGGAGGTGGGGAAACGACGGATGCCCCTGGAGGCTGCGAAGGCAAAGGTATGGACGCGGACGGAGCAGTCGGGATCGTAACAGGATGTGCAACAACCGCAGGCGAATCAGCAGTGTCCCTCGGCGGAATCGGAGCCGCTGGACCAGCCAGCGCCGATAACCCCTTCTCGATCTGCGTCAGCCGCTGCTCCAGCGCGTAAATCCGGCGGATCAACTGCGCTGCTTCGGCTCCCACGCTTTGCTTCAGAGACTTAACATTCACATACGCGGCGATAGCCAGCACAGGTACACCAATCACGAAAAGAGCGGCAAGCAGGACGAATAGCGCGGCGCCAGCTGGCATATTTGAGAGGGTGCGCGAAAACTGAGGGAATTACATCACAGGTGAAAAACAGGGGCAATCCACTTGCCGGAAACCTGCGTCCAAGCTGCCAACACAAAAAAATAGGGGGCCCCGTCGGGCCCCCTTTATGCTCTACCCCTAGTTCCGGCTCCAGCGCGGCGAAACCGGCCCACCCCGGGATAAGAGACAGCCACACTACAGATTGCACGCCGGATGCCAGCTGATTGTCTTTTCCCCAAGTTACAATGCGCGCTGTGCCTACAGGGTTTAGCTACCACGGAACGGAAATCGCCTATGGTATTGCGGTATGAACATCCACTTTCTGAAAGCGCGCCGCCATTTTTCTATGTTCTTTGGAAGAAAATCGAGCCTAACTCCGGGCGCGAACCCTGAACCGCTTCCACACGAACCACCCCGGCACCAACAAAATCGCCAGCCAGAACAAAAGCGACGGCCCCACGGCAAACAAGAAAACCAGCAGCGCCACCGCGCCCTCTTCGAGGTTGGCGAACCCCTGAACCGCCGCGTTGCGGATCTTCATACCAGTCGAAGCCGTCCCCGACCCCAAAACCTGCCGGTATTCTTCGTTCAGGTCCACCTGCACGGTCGCATAATTCACCCGGTGGACTAGCAGCGCACCCTGTCCCTGCATGCTCTCGATCTCTCCGCGTATCCGCGCCAGCTCCCGTTCGGCCTCCAGCACGTCCTGCAGTTTCCCCGTGCGCGTCCCCAGCAGCTCGATCAGCCGCTGTTCCGTAGCCCGCGCGCTCTTCAACCTCGCCTGCAGGTCCACGTACTGGTCGCTCACTTCCTCGTTCTCGCGAGTCTCCTGTTCGACGTGCCCGAGCTTCCGCACATCGGCCAAGAACCCGTCCAGTTGCTTGGTCGGAATCCGCAGCGACGCCGTGAGTTCCCGCGCATTCCCGGTCTGTGACTTGGCGTCCAGCTTCTCCACGTACCCGCCATGCGCCGCAGCCAGCTTTTCGATCGCCGCGCTAGCCTCCTCGTAGTTCGTCGCCAATATCGTCAGCGAAGCCGTCTGCACAATCATCGGCCCAACATTTTCCGGTGCCTTTAATTCGTCGCCAGCCAGAGCCGGTGGCGCAGGCCCGGGTGCCGCCTCGGGTACTAGCGCGTCCGTTTCACGGGTTTCAGTTGAAGTCTGATAGACGTTCTTGTCAGATCGCGTCGCAGCGGGCCCTTCTTTGCTCAACCAGGATTTGTAGTCACTGGACAGCCCGCTCAGAGCGCGCCGCTTGGCTTCGAGTCGCGTTTCGCCTTTTCTTGGGATACCGATGATCAGAATCGCCAACACAATCACAGCGCCCGCAAACGCCCAGGCCCGCGGATGCGAGAATATCCCCCGCCACTTCCAACCTTTGTGAACCGCTAAATCTTTTGCGCCAGATGCCTTCGCAGACTTGCCGGCATCCAGCGCAGCAAGCACCTTTTCGTTCATCCCCACCGAAGGACGCTCCACTTCAAAACTCAGCATCCGCTCCGAAAGCGCGCGAAATCCCTGCGCCACTTCCTGGCACTCGCTGCAACTCACCAGATGCGCCGCCAGCTCTGCCGCTCGCCGCGCTTCCAGCTCGCCGTCCAGATAGGCCATCACCTCTTCGGCATCAAACGCGTGTTGTGCATTTCGTTCCATAAAATTCCTCGGCCTCAATCCTTCACTTCACCGGCAGCAATTGATTTTTCAGCGCCGCCCGCGCCCGGAACAATCGCGATCGCACCGTATTCACCGGCATGCGCAGCACCGCCGCAATTTCGCCGTAACTAAGTTGCTCGTACTCGCGCAACATCAAAATCTCCCGCTCGCTCTGTTCCAGTTGCCCCAAAGCCTTGCGCACCCAGATTCCCGCGTCACTATTTTCCGCAGCATTACCTTCCACCGCCCGGCTATCCAGCTTCTCGTTCTCCGCAACTTCGCGCCCCGCCTTGCGCCGCTCCGCCGCCACCATGTGAATCGCAATCCCATACAAATAACTGCGAAAACCAGCGCGCGGCTCGTAACGCTGCACGTTCTGCAACAACGCCAGAAAACATTCCTGCGCCAATTCCTCCGCCCGCGCCGGATGCTCCAGCCTCCGCCGAAAAAATCCATAGATCGGCTCGCGATAGCGCTCGAACAACTCCACGAACGCCTCCCGCGCCCCCCGCTGAAACTCCAAAATGAGCTGGTCGTCGCTATTCATAAAAATCGCCGCACCGCTTCCGGTCCTTCCACTCAACCTCGAATCACCGCGAGCGGGTGCCCGACCCCTCGGTTTTTGAAGGGTGGGGTTTTAGACGCAAGAGCGACCTGGCATCAACGCGCGTCGTCTTTTGGTGCCCGACCGCCGCGACAAGGATCTCAACGCTCCCGTCCCGCGCCTCTCACTACTTAGAATGTCGCCAGCACGGAAATAGTTCTCGGGAGATTCATTCTTATGTGGAAACAACGCAGGGCGGGTTTCGTAACGCCGGCGTCCCGCCGGCTCTTTGCATTTGACCGAGTTCTTGACCTACCGGCTGAGAAAGCTTCAGGCACGGGGCAGTGGCGCCGTAAACCCAGCCGTCCTACGCCCCAATCGTCTCGCGCAGCGCTTCCGCCAGCGTCTCCGTCCAGCGCGTCACATCCTCTTGCTGTTCGGCTTCCACCATCACCCGCGCCAGCGGCTCGGTCCCCGAATAGCGCAGCACCACGCGCCCCGATTTCCCCAGCGCCTTCTCCGCCTCCGCCAAACCGCGCGCCACCGCCGGCAGTGATTCCAGCGGCGGTTTCGACCTCACCCGGACATTCACGATCTTCTGCGGAAAAATTTTCAGATCGGCAATCAAATCATAGAGCGGCCCGCTCAGCGCAACGATCGAAGCCAATTTGACAGCCGTCAGCATCCCATCCCCGGTCGTAGCGTCGTCCAAAAACAAAATGTGCCCGGATTGCTCGCCTCCCAGGTTCGCTCCGATGTGAAGCATTTTTTCCAGCACGTAACGATCGCCCACGGAGGTCCGCATCAGCTTCAACCCGGATTTTTCCAGCGCGCGTTCCAATCCCAAATTCGCCATCGTAGTCCCGACAATCACATCGCCCTTCAGCTTCCCCGCGGACCTCATGTAACGCCCCACCACCAGCAGCACTCCGTCGCCATCCACCAGCTGGCCCGAACCGCTCGCGAATATCGCGCGATCCGCATCGCCGTCAAACGCCACGCCCAGCGACGCGCCCGATTGCACCATGCGCTTCTGCATCGCCTCCGGATACAGCGACCCGCAATCCGCATTGATATTCCGTCCGTTGGGGCTGTCATTAATCGCGATCACATCGGCGCCCAGCGAACGAAATAGTCGAGGGCCCAGCTTGCTGGCCGCGCCGTTCGCGCAGTCCATCACGATTTTCATCCCCGCAAGATTCGCGCCCGGCGGCACCGCCGCGCGCAGCCCGTCCAGATAATCGTCGTCGATCTTCTCGTTGTCGTGCAGCTGCATTTCGCCGCGCGATTCCGGCGATTCGCTGGACGCCAGAATAAACCGCTCCAGCTCCGCCTCTACCGCGTCCGGAAATTTCATGCCCGTCGCAGAAATCAGTTTCACGCCGTTGTCGTGATAAGGATTGTGCGAAGCGGAAATCACCACGCCCGCCGCAAATCCCTCGTGATGCACTAGCCACGCCACCCCCGGAGTCGTCAGCACTCCCGCGGAAATCGCTTCCACGCCCGCTGCCGCCAAACCGCGCGCGATTCGATCCGCAATGTGCGGCCCCGATTCGCGCGTGTCCCGCCCAATCAGCACACGCGCCCGCGCGTCCGGCGAGCGTCCGTGCGAACTCACGTATTCGCCCAGCGCCAGGCCCACGCGATCCAGCGTCGCATCGTCCAGCGGAACCTCTCCGGGCACCCCGCGAATGCCATCCGTTCCGAAAAGTTGCTTGGTCATGAATTGGTCATTGAATTGCTATTACGCGCTAAAAAATCAGGCTCGTGATTCTATCATTGCGCCGCCAGCCGAGTCCGGTCGCAGCGGCGCACGCCCGCGAAAACATCACCACCGCCGCGCCTGTCCCTTCGCCCAGTGTATGCGCAGGCACAGCGTTATTTGCGCGACGCTGGCTGTGTTATCGTACCGCCATGCCTTTAGAGGAAGAAAAAATAGCCTCGCCCAGCTCCGCTAGCGGGAAAATCATCGCCGCCGGAATCGTGATCGCCTTCTGTTACTGGGCATCCTCGATTCTGGTCACGCTTTTGGTCGCGGTGCTGCTCGCATATTTCCTCGATCCGGTCGTCAACTTTATGGAAGATTGGCACGTGCCGCGCGCTCTCGGCTCGCTCATCGTGGTTCTGTTCACCATCGCCGCAGTGCTGGTTGTCGCATGGAGCATGATCGAGCGCGTGGACCAATTCGGCCGCGACTGGCCGCTCTACCGCAAGCCCTTGCACCAAGTCGCCTCCGTCATCGAACAAAAGCTCGCGAACTTCGAAGAACACGTTTCCGAAATTGAACCCGGCAGCACTCCCGGCGAACACGTTGTCTCCGTCGCCGATTCGCATCCCGTGCGCGCCGCGCTGCTCTCCAGATTAAGTTCCTTGTACGAAGTAGTCGTCGCCGCGACCTTCGTGCCTTTTCTGCTTTTCTTCATGCTCGCCGCCAAACGCCAGGTCTGGCACGCCACCATGCAGTTATTTCCCGCCACGCGTCGCACTGAAGTGAAGGAAACTCTCGCGGACGTTACCATGGTGCTGCGCAGTTATGTCGTCGGCACCGCCCTCGTCGGCCTGATTCTGGTTGTCTTCAGTTGGCTTTTCTTTTGGGGCATGGGACTCGACTTCCCATTCCTGCTCGGCTTGCTTTCCGGCCTGCTCAATCTGATTCCGTATCTCGGCGTGGTTCTCTCCTGGGTGCCGCCGATTCTCATCGGCATCAAACAGTTTCACACTCCCGGCCCGTTCATCGGCATCTTCACGATACTCACGCTGTTTCACTTCATCGCCAACAATTTGCTCGTTCCCGCGCTGGTGGGCTGGCGCGTCCGCCTCAACGCACTGGCATTAACCGTATCCTTACTCTTCTTCGGCTTCCTCTGGGGCGCGATGGGCCTGCTGCTCGCGATTCCGGTCACCGCCGTTATCAAAGTCATCTGCGACCACATCGAAGAACTGCAACCCATCGGCCGCTGGCTCAGCGGCTAGTGCCCAGCGAGTGTAATCGTTCGATCAGACCCTTCATTGCTGCGCCATCCCGCGCCTCCTGAAACATTCGAATCGCTGCAATCCCCGCCGCTCCCGCGCGAATACAATCTGCAGCGTTCTGCTCGCTCACTCCGCCAATCGCCACCACCGGAATCGCGACGCTGCCGCGAATCTCCGCCAGCCGCGCGACGCCCCGCGGCTCACCCATCCCCCGCTTCGACGGCGTATCGAACACCGGCCCAAAAAATATGTAGTTCGCCCCCGCGCTCTCCGCCTCGCGCGCTTCCTGCAAGCTGTGGCACGAAACTCCCACCACAAATTCCGCCGCGGCATTTCCACCTCGACACCAACGCACCACATCCCGGGCGCCCAACGATTCCCGCCCCAAATGCACGCCTGCAGCTCCCGCGGCCAACGCCACATCCAACCGGTCGTTCACAATCACTTGCGCCGCGCCTTCGCCAGCGACAGCCTCCCGCGCCAGCGCCAGCAAATCCCGCCCGCACAAATCCTTCTCGCGTATCTGCACCCAATCCACGCCAGCCGCAGCAGCCGCGCGAATTTTGTCAAGCACGCCTTCGCCGCCATCGCCCTCTCCAAGCGATTTCCGGTCCGTCACATAGCAAACAATCGGCGTTTTAAGTGCGGGTGACAACAGTAGAAGTCCGGCGGCGAAACGCTTCCAGCGCAAACAGTACGTTCATCACTCCCAGCCCTGAAATCATTCCCCGCAAATAGGGATTCTTCAAAAAAATCGCCAGGGCAGGGTACTGATACAGAAAAAAATTCACGTCCCAAACCTCGGACCACGGCATCAGGATCAACAGCAGCCCCAATTCCAGCCACAGCAGCAGCAACACCACGCGCAGAATCCGTGTCAGCATGATTTAGTCTACGATTATGGGAGATTATCGCCAGAGTCGCAACCGCCCCGGACATTTTTCCTGCTGCGATCGGCGACGAATCCAACCGCCGCACAGCGCCCTGTTGTCATTTTAGTGCTGCGCTCCGCACAAACGCTCAACCGCGCCCCACCAACCGCGCCGAAAACCGATAAAATTATCGCGCCATGAAAAATTGCTCCCACGAAAGAAAATCCATCGACCCGGCGTTCCGCGAACGCACTCACCGGCCATCGCGCGCACACATCACGCTTCTGGGAACCATGCTCTACGCGATGCTCGCCGCATCGGCCAGCGCTCAGCAATGCACCGTAAAACCGGCAGCGATCTCGCTAGGCCAAACCGTCCGCCTCTCCTGCCAGATCCCCGCGACCAGCGCGAAGCTCAACGCGCGCACCGTCCGGCTATTCCCGCAATCAAGCGGCGGCTCGCAAGGCCTCATGCCCATCGCCGTCGCAGACACACCCGGTGCCTACGAAATAGATTTTCTCGCCGACGATGGCGCGAAGCTCGCCTTCGCCAAGCTCACAATCCGCGCAACCAAGTTCCCAACGCAAAATGTTGTACTAGCTCCGCAAATCGAAGCCCTGCACTCAACGCCCGAAGACATCGCCACCCTCACCGAATTCCGCAACACCGTCTCCGACGTAAAATATTGGGAAGATCCTCTCACCGCTCCAGTCCCCGGCTGCGTCCTCTCCCCCTTCGGGGTGAAACGCCTGCACAACGGCAAGCCCACCGGCGAATTTCACGCCGGCATTGACCAACGCTCTCCCGCCGGACGTCCCGTTCACGCCGCAGCGGGCGGCATCGTGAAAATCGCACAGCCTTTCGCCGTGCTCGGCGGCACAGTAGCCATTGACCACGGCCAGGGCCTGGAAACCATGTATCTGCACATGTCCAAATTGCTGGTCGCCCCCGGTGCCCACGTAAAAAAAGGCGAAGTGATCGGCTACGTAGGCGCAACCGGCCGCGCCAACGGTCCCCATCTGCATTGGGTAGTTGATGTAAACGGCGTCCCAGTAAACCCGCAGCAATGGGTAACCCTGAATTCCTGCAGCTCCGAGAAAACTAAGCCAACCACGAAGTAGCCAGCAGCCCTCACCAGCCAGACATCGAACAAGCGTCCGTCGTCGAATTCCCGTTACGCGACATCCTCTCCTAGGGTGTCTTGTGACAGGAAACGAGCTGCGAGGCCGTCTCCATCGGCATTCTGGTTGTTGGCGGTTTGGATGAGTCGTAAACGATGATTGCGAACGCCCGCCGAGGTTTTGGCCCAGTTGCTACCAGGCGCATCGTGACACCCGTCGGTATCACCAAGGTGTCACCTTTTCGCATTTTGAAGGCCCGCTCGGGCGTCTGCAAACACTGTTCTCCATCGACCGTATAGAACGCCTCCACGCCAGAGTGAAGATGGACACGCGAGGTCATGCCGGAAGGGATGTACGCCGATATCACGAGCATTGAATATTTGGCGGCCTCTGGTAACGGCGATAATTTGACCATCGCAGCATGTTCGCCTCCATGGTGGTCGTTGCTTTCCGATTCGACCGACATGAGCCACCAAGCACCGTGGGCCTCGAACGCAATACTTGCAGGGCCAATGGCTGCTCGCGCACGTTCCCCGGTCTCAAAGCGGTCAATGTGCCAGAACACTGGCTGCTTGAGATTCGTAGGCAGCGGCCTGTTTGCAACGATACTGCACCCGCTCTCGCCGTGTCTCTCCGGCGAGTTTTCCACACACAAGGGCTCTTCTGGCGGCGAAGGTTCTTGAGTTGATGGTCTCAGGGCATTGGGACGTGTCAAGAAAAGTGCAAGCAGAAACAGCGACAACGAATTCATGCGACCTCCTTGTTTCCGGGAGTATAGCGGCAAGGCGTTTAAGCAAGTGCCTCATGCTGGACGAACAGTGCCAGACCACCGCCGTAACCGGAAGCTGACGCATCGCCCATATTCTTACAACATGGATTGAAGTTGTTGCCGTTGAGGGTTAGTGCTTTTGCAGCGTAGCAATCCGATCCGCCACATCCCGATAATCAATATTAGCCGCGTAAACCTGACGGAAACTATCCAGCGCCGCGTCCGCTTCACCCGCCGACTCCAGCGCCAAACCCAAATCATAACGCAGCGCCAACGCCGATTCCTCTTCCAACCCCGGCACCTGCAAAGCGCGCTGATACCACAGCGAAGCGACCTTCGGCTCGCCCTTATCCATAAACGAAAGCCCCAGCATCACTGAGCAATTCATTTCATAGCGGAATGGCTTGCCCTTCTGCACAGCCTTCGCCACCTTCTGGAATTCTCCAATGGCTTCATCCAGCAATCCCATTTCCCGATAGGCGATGCCCAGATTGTAGTGCGTCTCCAGGTCCTCATCCTCTTCGCCCATTTCACCGAGCTCGCTGCGGAATTCCTGAAACACTTCCGCCAGCTGGTTCAGATTTTCCAGCGTCCCCGGAGTCGCAGCAGGCGCGGCCGCAACGTTCTTGTTGGTAGCGCCATTCGTCGGTGGCGGCGTGATTGCGGCCATCGGCGTCGCATTTGCTTCAGCAAACACCTGCTCCAAACTCGCGTGCGTGTCTTTGGGCGAAGACGCAGACGCCGACGATAACGCCGGTTCCTGCACCGGTTCGGCCGACGGCGCCTCCAGATCGTCCAGCTCCGCTACCAATTCGCTGATGAAATCCTCGGTTGTTGCCGCACCAGCGTGCTCGCGCGTCGGAGCAGCTGTCTCAGGCGTCAGCTCCAGCTCAAAATCCGCAGCGCCGGCGCCGCCCGAGGCAGACGTCGCAGCCACCTCTGCTGCAGCAGGCTCGTCCACCAGCTCAAACACAGCCTCCGGAATCGCTTCCGCAGGCGCCTCTTCCTCCGACGCTACCTCGAGAAGTTCGATTTCAGGCTCCGCCGCCGCGGCTTCCAGCGGCACTTCAGCCTCAACCTCTGGCACATGCGCCGTCATTTCAGATTGCGGAGTGTTCGCTTCAATCTGGAACGGCTCAGGCTTCGCGTCATGGTCGGGCTCTTCATCCGGCAGCGCGCTCACTTCGAACACCGTCTCGAGCGCCGCAGTCGTAGCGGTTGCCTCCGACGCCTCGGCCGCGACCGGTTCCGGCTCCACCACGGGATCCAGTTCCACGCTCGCCGCTTCGATTTCATTTGCAACCGGCGCATCGGCGGTCTCCATGGTTTCCGCCGCAATCGCCTCCCATTCATCCGAAAGATCCAGCTCCTCCCCAATCCCGGCGATCTGCGGAGCCGCTGCCTCCTGAGTCGCAGGCGCGGCCGCCACTTCCTCCGGCGCAAGCGAAATCGGCGCGGGCGGCGGCACGATCTCTGGTTCCACTCCGCCCAGCGGAATTTCAAACTCGATCGGCGCAGCGGCAGCCGCCGGATCAGTTTCCGGCGCAATCTCAAACGCCGGAGGTTCCGCCGGCGCAGCAGCAGATGCCTGCGCGGAAACGATCCCAGCAGCTCCCGACGACGAAGTCACCCGCTCTGGCGCTGCCACCGCCGGTGCCACCGGCAAATCCTTCTCCGTCAGTCCTGCCACCTTCGAATATCTCTGTCGCAACTCGGCGAAGCGGTCCGCATTCACTGTGTCGTTCCGCTCGCGATGTATCTGTTCCAGCTGCGCCGCCAGTTCCGCCGTGCGGCGATCGTTTCCGGCGCCCAAATGCAAATCCAGCAAACGCTCGAGCGTTGGCGTATGGCGCGGCGCGCGTTGCAGCACGTTTTCCAGCAGATGCGTGGCCTTCTGCGTCAGCCCATAACTGGAAAACAGGTCCACATCGGTCAGCGCCTGCGCTATATACTTGTGCGTCTCCTCGTCCAGCGCTTCCTCGGCAATCGCCGGCGGCGCGGGAGACACCAGCTTGTTCTGCTCTTCAGCCGCCGGTTCCCGCAAACCCGCGTTGCTTGTGTTCGCCGCATTTGCTGCCGCGCCTTCCGGACTCGTGCCCCCAGCCATCGGCGCACTGCCCGTTCGCGCGCGCAATTCATTCAGCCGGTCCACCAGCCGTTCATCGTTCTTGTTGCGGTCCACCAACTCCGCCAGCAATTCTTCCGCGCGCGGCAGATTCCCCTCCGCCGCATGCGCGTCGGAAAGCTGGCCCAGCGCCGCATTCAGCCGGAAAGGATCGCTGGTGGTTCTGCAGAAGTCGGTAAGCGTCTCCAGCGGTTCGGTGCGCCCTGGAAGCCTTTCGCACGTGGTCGAAAGCAATTTCAAAAACTGATCCTGCGCGCCTGCTTCAATCATCGGCGCGCGCAATTCAGCCAGTATCGGCAGCGCGTGATCCGGCTGCACCCCTTCGATCATTCCCTCGGCGACCTTGTAAAGCAGTCCGTAATGGGCGTGCCCGCGCGCCAATTGCCGCCGCGCCCGCGCTGCAGCCTTGTCCGCATGCCCCGCACGCAGCTCATACTCGACCAGCAGCTTGGTTACGTCGCTGTCCGTTTCTGCTTCTGGATGCTTGCCCAGAACCGCGATCGCTTGATCGGTCTTCTCGGCGGCGTTCAACGTTTTCGCTTTCAGCAGAAGTGCCGCCGCATTCCCAGGGTCCACTTCCAGCGCCCGCTCCACCAGCTTTTCCGCCTCTTCCGTTTCTCCGCGGTCAAACAGCCGGTGCGCGTAGGCCTGATACGTCAGCGCCGCTTCCTTCTTCTGCCCCATCATCCCGTAGAGTTCCGCCAGGCGCATTTGCACGCGCTGATTTTCCGGCTCTACTTCCAGCAAACGGTGCAGCACCTCCACGGCTTTCTGCGAATGATTCGATTTCAGGTGGGCTTCGGCAATCTGCAGGAACAGCGGACGCGCCTCGCTCAACACCCCTTGCTGCACGTACAGATCCGCGAGGCGCTCCAGCGGCGCCAGCTCATTCGGCGCCAGCTTGGCAATCTTCTTATATATCGCGATGGCTTTGCTGTTGAACCCATCGTTCAGATAGACCTGCGCGAGCCGCTCGAAATACTCGATGGCTTGCGTCATGTCTCCCTGGCGGGCGAACAGATCACCCACCGTCATTAATGTCGCTTGATCCTTCGGGTCTGCGCGCAGAATTAGCTGGTATTCGCCGATGGCCTGGGCGACCTTGCCCTGGTTGAGGTATTTCAGCGCATTTTCCAGCGCTTTGCTTTTGTTGAAGGCCATGGATGATATTTGCCTGCCGGACCCCGCACACTCCGGCACCGCTTCTCAGCCGTACGGACGGCTTAGACATGAAGGTTAGCACGCGTCAAAAACAAGGAGCAACGCGCCACAATGGGGCAGGTGCCATAGGCGACAACAGTGCCTCTTGAGCGTCCGGATGCCCCCTGGCCTCCCGCTCCGGCCCTCCCAAGTTGCCGCCGCTGGGTTCTTCGCCTCTCGCCCGGACCCAGCTATCGGTCGTTGGAGTTCCTCACCTCGCTACCGCTCGCCGTTTCCCGCCGGGTTTTTCCCTTGACAAAATTTCGTCGCGGGAGCAGATTTCGCCTCAAGAGACGGCTGGGAATCGGATCACCTACATCGCGAGAATCCCCTTGCCGCGCAGCGTGGAACGCCTGCTTCTCGGGCCGGCCCTTATCACCTAAGCGAAATACAGGTTTGGAGGAGGCTCCAATGGAAACCGTTATTGGCGTTTTTGGCTCGCGCGAACGCGCGGAAGACGCCGTAAAGGAATTGCTCGATAAGCATGTCCCGAAAGATTCGATCGTGTTTTTGACTCGCTCCGAAAACGAGGCCGCCGCCTTGGCCACCGAACTGGGCGCCTACGCGGGAGGTTTTATCGGCGGAGCCGCCGGCCTCTCCGCCGGAGTCGCTGCCGCCACGCTGTTTTTAATCCCCGGGATCGGGCAGGTATTCGCTCTGGGCGTCGGCGCCACCGCCTTGCTTGGGTTTCTTGGTTCCCAGACGGGCGCCGCTGCAGGCAAGGCGCTCTCGGACGATGAGGAAACTCCCAAGCCGACCTCGGCCGAGCGCTGCTCCGAAGATGCTGGCCTTTTCCTGGAACCGCTTAAGCAGGGTCGTTCGCTCGTGGTGGTGCGAACAGATTCTCCCCAGGCAGCAGCCACGGCCTGCGCCACACTGGACCGTTTGGGCATCAGTATGCAACCGCGGGCCGCGGCCAAGATGCAAGCCACCACGCGCAAGATCGCTGAAATCGCCATCGTGGACGTCAGCGGAAGAATCACGCTCGGCGAAGGCAACGTGATGCTCCGCGAGATCATGGTGGGCTTGCTCGAAAAAGGGAACAAGCACATCTTATTGAATCTTTCCGACGTAATTCACGTCGATAGCGCCGGCATCGGCGAACTGGTACGCTCGCATACCAGCATCCGCAAACAGGGCGGCCACATGAAGCTCGTCAATCCCAATAAGAAAGTCCGCGACCTGCTGCAGATGACCATGTTGTCCGCGGTCTTTGACGTCCAGGAAGACGAAGACTCCGCCATCAAGTCCTTCGGCCTGTCCTCCAAAGCGGCGGGATAGCGCGGAATAGAGTCGGGACGTTTCTTCAGAACTGGGCATTTTGAACCGCTTGGTGCGCTTACCCGGTGAGAATGTCGGTGGCGGGGCTCAGCGGCAAAGGATCCTGCGTCGCACCCGAAGCCCAGCACGCAGATTGACGCACGGGCGCATACGAAAACCGGTGCAGCGGAGTAGGCCCATGCCGTCGCAGCGCTTCCAAATGCTCCGGCGTTCCGTAGCCCTTGTGTTGCGCCAACCCATACTGCGGATACAAACGGTCGAACTCTTCCATGCGCCGGTCGCGCTCCGTCTTCGCCAGTATGGACGCCGCCGCAATCGAAACCGATCGTGCATCCCCATGAATCAACGCTTTCTGCTCGATCGGCAGATCAATCTCCATCGCGTCCAGCAGCATGTAATCCGGCAGGGGACTCAGCTGCGACACCGCCGCCATCATCGCCTGGCGGCTCGCCTGATAAATGTTCCACGCATCGATCCGGCTCGAGTCAATCTCCGCCACAGCCCACGCCAGCGCGTGCTCGCGTATGCGCGGCGCCAATTCCGCCCGTCGCTCCGCCGTGAGTTTTTTGGAATCGTCCAGGCCAACAATCCGCCGTCGTGGATTCAGTATGACGGCCGCAGCCACCACCGGGCCAAACAGCGACCCGCGCCCCGCTTCATCAATCCCCGCGACGCGCAGCCACCCGCACTGCCGCGCCTCCCGCTCATATCGCGAACAGCAAAGTCTCCCCATCGGCCCGCGATTTTAGCACACACCGTAACGACACAACTCGTCCGCTATGTATCCTTCGAACATGCTGTGAATAACCCCGCGAAGCTTTGACGTAGTCCGACATGCGAAGTTTCGCGAGGCACGGCGTCGCAGCGCAGAAATAAAAAAGCCCGCCCCGATTTCTCGGAGCGGGCCACTTCAAATCCGTAAACGCTTTTACTTCGCGGCAGCCGCCGCAGCTTCCGTCGGCGCTTCAATGCGCGTGGCGCGTTTGATCCTGGCCGCCTTGCCCTTGCGCTTCCGCAAATAATTCAGCTTCGCGCGCCGCACGCGTCCGGCCTGCACGATTTCAATCGAACTAATCATCGGCGAATGCACCGGAAAAATCCGCTCCACTCCTATTCCAAAACTCACGCGCCGCACCGTGAACGATTCGCCCAGCAACTCGCCCCGCCGGCTCATCACCACGCCCTCAAACGGCTGGATGCGCTCTTTGTCGCCCTCGCCTTCCTTCAGCCGCACATTAATCTTCACCGTATCGCCCGGACGGAAATTCGGATGATCCTTGCGAATTTGGGACTGCTGCGCTTTATGCACAATCGGATTCATGACATTATTTCCAGGCAGACCCGCTCAGGTGGGGCCAGCACACAACGCACAATCTCC
>Ga0209169_10000703_pt1 | contig 20506 bp, 14 predicted proteins | sample HubBroMetageWRM4_FD_188346 | JGI IMG/M metagenome (GOLD analysis project Ga0209169, IMG submission 188346) | Warmed soil microbial communities from the Hubbard Brook experimental Forest, New Hampshire - Hubbard Brook CCASE Soil Metagenome WRM 4... | ecosystem: Environmental > Terrestrial > Soil...
GGCTGCCGATGTCACCGTGGCCACCTTGACGACCGACCCGGCCGAATGCCGCCATTTCGGCGTGGTGGACATCGACCGCGAGAATCGCATCACCAACTTCCTGGAAAAGCCAGCGAAGACCGACCTGCGATCGCCCTTCGATCCGACCAAGATTTCGGCATCCATGGGCATCTATATCTTCAATACCGATGTGCTCATTCCGGTGCTGCTCAGGGATGCCGAGGATGCCAACTCCAGTCACGATTTCGGTAAGAATGTTTTGCCGAAAATGCTGAATGACTACCGTGTCTTCGCTTTCAACTTTGTCGATGAGAACAAGAAGGAAGCCCTCTACTGGCGCGATGTGGGAACGCTTGAAGCATATTACGAAGCCAACATGGATCTGGTTTCGGTCTCTCCTGTGTTCAATCTTTACGATGAACAATGGCCAATCCGCACCCATCAGCGGCAGTATCCGCCGGCCAAATTTGTTTTTGCAGAAAGCGGACGCACCGGCCACGCCGTCGATTCGCTGGTTTCGTCAGGCTGCATTATTTCCGGTGGCTCCGTGGAAAATTCTGTGCTATCTCCGGACGTGCGCGTCAACTCCTACTCCGAAATCGAGAACAGCATTCTGTTCTCGCATGTGAACGTGGGTCGAAGTTGCCGCATCCGCAAAGCCATCATCGACCGCGACGTGCATATTCCGGAAGGAACCACGGTCGGCTACGATATCGAAGCCGATCGCGAGCGCTACTTCGTCACTGACAGTGGGATCACGGTGGTGACGCGAGATTACTCCTTGTTTGAGAACCCCGTGAGCGTGGATTACTTCACGAGTGAGTAGTGGGGCAGGTCTCAGTTGTCAGTTCTCAGTCAACCCCCTGAGATCCTACTGACAACTGAGGACTGACAACCGACAACCGTCTTCCAGTACACTTCTCTACGCCATGTCCCTCAGCATTCGCCGGCTTTTCAAGAAAGAGAAGCAGGAGCGTCGCATCCTGCGCCAGATCGAGCGCACGGGCGACCACCTGCAGCCTGAATATCATCGCCCTACGCCCGAGTGCCCGCACCCCGAGCGCTGGCGCATGTTCGATTCCATGACTGCCGAGGCCGAGGTGCTGGAATTCCTCCGCACCCTGGTGACCACCATTAAGCCCGAACTGGTGGTGGAGACGGGAACTTTCAGCGGGATCAGCACCCTCTGGATCGCCGAGGCATTAAAGGCGAACGGACGCGGGCGCATCATCAGCTGCGAGTTCGATTACGAAATCTATAAGAACGCAAAGGCTCGAATCCAGGCTTCGGGACTCGCCGATTGGATCGACCTGCGGAATGAGTCAAGCCTGGAGATGAAAGTCGAGGGCACCATCGACCTTTTCTTCAGCGACAGTGATATGCCGATTCGCGAGCAGGAAATTCGCCGCTTTCTGCCGCAGATCAGTCCCTATGGCCTCATCCTGATGCACGACGCGAGTTCACATTTGAAGATTGTGCGCGAAGCCGCGCTGAAACTCGAACAGGATGGACTGGTATCGGTGGTGCTCTTGCCGACTCCCCGCGGGCTAGTGGTGGCACAGAAGCGAGCAGGTAGAAAGTAGAGAACCACCCCTAATGCTTCGCCAAGTCCTCCGCCAACAAGTGCGCCTTCTCGGCCAGGGTGCTTGCTCTCCGCACGTCGCCTTCCTTTAATGCCGAACGCGCGCCATCCATGTAGTTGCGGATCTGTGCCGCGGTCTGCTGTTGTGGCGCACTCAAAGTGCGTTCCGCCATCTGTTTCAGCTGCTCGTCGGTAACGCCCAGCAACTGTTCAGCGTTCTGGCGCCGGCGGGCGGCTTCCTGGGGCGTCATGCCGGGGATAATCTGTGCCGTGGGCTCACTGGCGCCGCCCTCGCGAACCACAACCTTGTGGGGAGCGCCGTCCGGAGGAGGCGCTGGCACCTTACGCTTCGGGTGTTTCGGGGCTGCGCTAGCCGAAGCTGGGTTCGCCGACGGTTTTTTCCCCTCTGCCGGTGGCTCCTCTGCAGGAGCGGTCTGCCCGGCAGCCGGCGCTGTGGGAGCTTGTCCGGCGGATGTCGCGGCTCCTGCGGCGTCCTGCTGCCAAGCCATCCCAACAACTGGGAAGCTCAGGCAAAGCGCAATCGCGATTCCATAGGCAAGTCGCATAATGGGTTTAACAGGATTGTTTCCCACAGTTGCCAGGAACGCAAGGAGACAGCGCGTGCCGGAACCCGGTGCGGGGGTCATTTGTATCGATCGTACGGGCTATACTCGGTGCGATACTGGGTGCGATACTCGGCAGACGGGGGGTGACAGATGAATGGCTTAAAGGCCGGCCTTGCGATGGCGGCCATTACTCTTTTCTTCAACACGCCCGTCCCGGCCCAGATTACGCAAAGCGACGCGACCACGTTCACGTCCTCCAGCGAATTGGTCTTGATTCCGACCGTCGTAAGCGACAAATCGGGCGCCCATATTTCGGGTCTCAAGAAAGAAGACTTTGTCCTGAAGCAAGACGGTAAGTCTCGCCCGATAGCGGTTTTTGAGGAAGTTAGGACGAGCTCAGTTCCCGTGCACCGTTCTGAAGGCGAGCATGGAACATACAGTAATTTCGAGACTGGCGGCAGCGATTATCACCGCCTCAACATCATCGTTTTGGACCTCCTGAACACTCCATTCGCCGATCAGGCCAACGCGAGGAACGAGCTGCTCAAGTTTCTCTCAGCGGCCGCGGAATCGGGCGAGCCCATGTGCCTGCTGATACTCACCCGCCGCGGGCTGACTTTACTTCATGATTTCACCGATGACCCGAAACTTCTCGCCGCAGCATTGCACAAGGTGGAATCCAACAACGCGCCGCTGATTCACGAGTCAATCGTGGACCCGGGGCACCCACCGCCGGGTGATTCGCTGGCCGCAGCACTTATAACAATGATCAAGGCCCAGTTGCAAGGCGAGGAACAAGTGGCGTCGATGGAGGCCAAAGACGCGGCCTCTATTACAGTCCAGGCGTTACGGCAAATCGCGAAGGCTTTCCGGGGCTTGCCTGGACGGAAAGCTTTGATCTGGGCAAGCTCCGGCTTTCCTTTCTCATTGAGTCCGCCGGATGCGCTCACGTGCGAACCGGCCTGTCCAGTCAATCAGAGGGGTGAAATGCAGTCGTCGTACGACAACCTGTGGAGAATGATGAACGATGCTCAGATTGCTATCTACTCGGTTGATCTAAAATCGGGCGATTCCGGCATAGCAATGACGAGCGGAGGCGTTCGTCCCTCTGACATCGGAGATGCGCAGTTCGATACCGACGCCCAAGCGCAGTGGAAACGGCAGGACACGAGCAGTACTCTCCAGCTGTTTGCGGAGAACACCGGGGGCAAGGCCTTTCTCGGAGGCGGCAATCTGGCCCAATCCTTTCGACAGGCGACGCAGGATGACAGTAGCTACTACATGCTCGGCTATTACATCGCCCGAAGCACGACCAAGTCCGGATGGCATCAGGTTTCGGTGACGGTGGGCGAAAAAGGCGCGCGTGCACGCTACCGCAACGGTTTCTATCTTTCCCGGGACACGTCCGCTACTTCTGCCCGGCAGGACGTGCAATTGGCGCTCAGCTCTCCGCTGGATTTTGTTGGCGTGCCGGTGTCGGTCACGTGGTCCGGCAGAGATGCGGGCATGTCGGGCGGCAAGACCAGAGTGCGGTTTGACCTGGTGATGCCGCCGAGCTTCGCCTCGGTGGATGAATCCGATCAGAACCACATGGTCGTAGATATCGCGGCCGTGGCGAGGAATCTGAATGGAGAAGTGGTCGCCGAACTTTCTCAGCGTATCGACAGCCACCTGAAATCCGATGGCTTGGAACAGATCCAACACAACGGCATGACCTATCGCAACGGACTTCAGCTTCCACCCGGAGAGTACAGTGTGCGTTTTGTAGTGCGGGACTCGTTAGGGAATCGAATAGGAAGCGTCGCGGCACCGGTTAAGGTAAGCCCGTAATTTCGGTTGATCGCGACCGACGCGGTACCCATCAAGAAAAAACCGGGGAGCATTTCACTTCCCCGGTTCATGTTTCGGGTTGAATATCCGGTTTACTCGGTGCTGCCAGCCTCGGCAGCGGCGCTGATGGATTCGTTTTCCGGCTGCAGAATGACGCCGTCAAACGGGGTCGCTCCGACGAAGCGGCCGCCAATTACGCTGACCCGGCGCAGCGGGAATCCGCTGTCGGGACCGCGCTGCCAGGAACGTCCGCCGTCATGGCTCTCGAAGATCACGCCGGTGGCGTCGCTGGTGGCCAGCAAGCGCTTGTGCGCGGGATCGAAGCTGACGGAAGTGATGTCCTTGCCAGGCAGCCCGTTGACGACATGCTCCCAGGTGGCACCAGTATCTCCGCTGCGGAACGCACCCTCGCGGGAGGCGATCATGATCTGGCTATCGGAAGCAATCGCCAGGCTGCGGATGCTGACCACGTAGTTCGGCAGACCAGCCAATTTCCAGGTCGAGCCGCCGTTGTTGGAGACGACTACGCTGGAGTGGGTAGCCGCGACCACGGTTGAGCCTTCTTCTCGCACGGAAACGAAATCCGTCTGGCCGAGAATTTGTCCGCCCTTCCAGGTCTTGCCTTGATCGGCACTCTCATAGATGCCGGTAGTGGTGGCCGCCAGCCAGCGTTTGGAGCCGAGTTCCAGATCGTTGACCCGCGATTCGAGTTGCGATTTCTGGAGACTGGTGGTGGTGACCGCTTTGCGCGTACCCTTGCGCGGAGTTGTCACTTTTTGTTCGACGACCACGACGTTCATAGGACGCCATTCGCCGCCATTGCGCTCCAGCGAATACATACCGTGATTCGTGCCGGCAACCAGGGTTCCGCTGGAAGCCTGTTTGAGCGCGAACACGTCTTTTCCACCGAGGCCGGCCGCTTTCTGCAGCCAGTGCTGTCCGGCGTCGTGGGAGTAGAAGACGCCGCCGTACTCGCGGTCGTTGACCACGCCAACGTAGAGCGTGTTGGCATCCTTGTTATCCGCCAGGATCGCCGAAACGTAGCGATGGGCATAACCTTTGTTCGAAGTAGTCCAGTTGGAGGCGCCATCGGTCGAAGCCATCACGCCGCTACGATCGGTGGCGAGCAGCACCTTGTTGGAATCCCGTGGATCGATCATAACGTCGTTGACCACGACGTCGGGACTGCTCACGCGTTTCCAGACCTTACCCAGGTCAACGGTCTTCCACAGGCCTTCAGTGGTTCCGGCGTAAACGATATTTTCGTTAGTGGGATCCTGTTTGAGCACGCGGGTGCGGCGCGCTGAAAAGGGGATGCCCTGAATCTTCGAGAACAGGTTTCCCGCGGTCTCGCTCTTATAGATTCCCGAGCAGGCGCTGGCAAACACGATCGAAGGATTCTCGTGGTCCACGATCACCGAGAAGACGTCGGAGTCGTCGATCATCCCTTTATTAATGTGCTGCCAGTTGGCGCCGCCGTCCGAAGTCTTCCAGGCGAGGTGCCAGGTTCCGGCATAGACGGTGTTGGGATCCTTGGGATCGACCGCGATCGATTCAATATTCTTGATCTCGGTGGAGTTCGCGGGGGACAGACGTTCCCAGGTGTCGCCGCCGTTTTTGGTACGAAAGACGCCATCGAGCGCGCCGGCGACCAGGATTCTGGAATCAGCCTTGTACATGGCCATGGCGCGGATGGATTTGCCGTGCATCGCGGGCAGCGTTTGCCAGGTGGCGCCGCCGTCGCGGGTGCGGAAGACTTCGCCGAGTTGCTGGCCCGATGAACTCCACGCCGACACATAAATATGGTTGGAATCCTGCGGGTCGACGGAAATATGGTCGAGTACGTATTCGTCGCCACCGAGGCGTGCCAGGCGCGACCAGGTTCGTCCGCCGTCATTGGAACTGAACATCTGGCCGGTGCTGGTGCCGAGCAGAATGTGGTCGGGATTTTGCGCGTCGTACGCCAGGCTGCGCGCATCGCCGCCGTCCGGACCTAACACCTGCCACGGCCCCGAGGCCATAAGCGCGGTGCTCATAAGAGTCACGGCGAGGCTGACTGCGAAAATTGACAAAGTGGTACGGAGTACGTTGTGTTTCCTTGTGAAATTCATGCGCGTAGATTGACCCCCGGCGAATGATATTCGCCCGCGTTCCACATTAGACAAGGCTAACACGCCCCGGACAAGGTTACCGAAGATCAAAGAATAGAAAGGCCGGTGAGGGTGAACTCCCACCGGCCTTTCGTGCTTATGCGACCCCTTAGTTATTGGGCCTTTTTCGCAGCTTTCTTGGCCGCCGGTTTCGGATGGTCCGGAATCGGCAGTACTTTCGTTTCATCCACCGGGGTCGTGCTGTCGGCCTCGGGGAAGGTGGCGCCGGCGGGAACGATCCACTGTTCTGAAGTCGCCGTGCCTGCGTTTCCAGTGCGGGTCTCGATGCGGCTGGCGTCGATGTTCTGTTTCGCTTCGCCTCCCGAGATGTAGAACTTCACGTCAACCGCGCGCTCACCGGCCAAGTTCTTATGCTTGGACTTGGTGACTTCCGCCGGGTCGGCGTTGCCGACTACAACCAGCTTGGCATCCGGATCCTGCTGCAGTTTGAGTGCAACATCGTCCAGTTCGGCCTTGCAGGTGTTGTCTACGCGCCACGGTTTCTTGACGTTCGGATATGCGCACTCGTTCACCTTGGTAGCCTGCGGCGGCGGCGGTGGCGGATTTTCAACCGTCACCGAGCTCGAAGCCGAGGCGGTCAAGCCGCGCGAGTCGGTACAAGTAGCGCTAATACTGATCGGACCTGCTGAAGCGCCCGTGGTGTTCAAGGTAGCGGTGTTTCCGCTGCCCGAAATGCTGCCGCCGCTGGAGGTCCATCCACCCACCGTTACCGGAACGTTATCCGGACTGGTGCAAGAGCAGGAGATGGTTGCCGAAGTTCCGGTCTGGACCGTCGAGGGGCTCGCTGAGCAAGAAATCTGCGGCGGGTTCTTGGGCGGTTCCTTCACGGTAAAGCTGGCGGAGCAAGTGGCGGTATTGTTTTTCTTGGCCTTGGCATCGGTGACCGTGGCGGTGACGGTGTAGCTCCCGCCGCTCACGCCGTTGGTGTCGATAGTGGCCCCGGTGTCCTTGCCTTGAATCTTGCCCCCACTGACCGCCCAGGTGTAGGCGAGCGTGTGCTTGGGGTCAAAGTTGCTGGCGGCGACGGTGGCCTGCACCGGCTCGCCGACCATGACTTCAGTGGGCTGCACCGAACAGGCTGCGGCTACTGGAATTGCGGGAGCGCCACCCCAGTTGAATACCAGACCGCTCTGCAGGCGGACACCGTTAAAAGTCTGACGCCGTAATCCGGAGTTGTCGGGCGGGACCTCGTTGGACAGGTTCACGCGCTCGAGCTGGTAGTCGGCTTCAAACACACGGAGCGACATCCACTTCCAGATTTTGAGATCCATGCCACCGCCGAGGACCGCAGCGACGCCATTGGTGGGTGCGAGACCTCGCGAGGAAAAGCGGCCGAGTCCGACGAGCGTGTGCACGTAGAAATCGACGCCGTCACCGCGGTAGGTCAACTTCGGTCCACCGGTCGCGACGTTGATAGCAGCGTAGCGATTCCAGTCTCCGCCGTAATTGCCTTCGATCGCCAGATACTTGGTAAAGTTCCAAGCCAGACTGGTACCGAAGCCCTGCGAGATCGAGGGCAGGCTGAAAGCGTTCCCGTTTTGATCGGGGATATTGCCCCCTGGGTTCAGCCACTGATAGCCGATGAAAAATTCCGCCTTAGGTGTGTCATCCGACGACTTAGGCATGGGCGCCGGGGGTGGCGTGGTTTGTGCGTTCAGCAAAGCAGGTAACGCAGCTAGAACGATGACCAGGACGAGCGCAACACTTGCGCATCTCCGGTAAGTTTCGTGACAAAGTGACATTGAGTTCCTCCCAATCGAATCCACAGCAAACTATTTAATAGAACCGGAATCAGTAAAAAACTTGTTACAGCACGCAAGAATGGGCTGTACCCGGGAAACACCGAATTCTACAGCAAGTGGGCAAATTTGCAAAAGTGTAAGATTTGACAGGGCAACTTATTTGACAGCAATCACCCGGCGGTTCGCCGGTTTTTTAATCTCAAATTGATATTCGCGCTTTTCGGCCAGGTTGCTAGGCGGCGCGCTTCCCTGAATAATGCTGGTTGGGCAATCGCCACAGGAATTATGACACAAGAACGTGTACTGATCGTGGAAGATGAAGAGAACGAACGCACCGGGCTGGCGGAATTGGTCTCGGGATGGGGTTATCGCACGGATACGGCTGCCGATGGCGTGGAGGCTCTGGAAAAGATTCCCGTTTTCGCTCCCTCCATTGTGATCACGGACGTGAAGATGCCTCGAATGGGTGGCATGGAACTGGTGGAAAAGCTTGCCGACCTAGCACAGTCGATTGCGGTGGTGATGGTGACCGCACAGAAAGCGACCGACACCGCATTCCACGCGGGGCGGCTAGGCGTGCAGGACTACATCGAGAAGCCCATCGACTTCCGGCGACTGCGCTCCATCCTGACCAACATCGGCGAGATTCTGAACACGCGCAGCGAAAACGAACTGCTGCGCCGCAGCTTGCGCGATAAGGGAGCCTTCGGGCATTTGGTGGGCGCGTCCCCCCAAATGCAAGGTGTTTTCCACCTGATCGAGCAAGTGGCTCCGAGCACTGCCTCGGTGCTGATCACCGGAGCCAGCGGAACTGGCAAGGAGTTGGCAGCGCGTACCATTCACGATCTGAGCCCGCGCCGTGGCAAACCTTTCGTCCCCATCAACTGCGCGGCCATTCCTGAGACGCTTATCGAGAGCGAAATTTTTGGCCATGAAAAAGGCGCGTTCACAGGTGCGATGGAACGCCGCACCGGCTGCTTCGAACTGGCCGAAGGCGGCACGCTGCTGCTCGACGAGATTGGCGAGATGCCGGTGGGCACGCAGGCCAAGCTGCTGCGCGTGCTGGAAGATCACAAACTGCGCCGGTTGGGCAGTAAGGTCGAAACCTCGGTGGACGTGCGTGTGCTCGCTGCTACCAACAAAGTTCCCGAGGATGCGGTAGCCAGTGGAGAACTGCGCGAGGATCTTTATTACCGCCTCAACGTCTTCAACATTCACATGCCCGCATTGCGTGAGCATAAAGAGGATATCCGGGACTTAGTGAAAAGCCTGCTCGCGGACATGAACCTGAAGCACGGCCGCAAGGTGGCGGACGTGAGCGAGGCGGTGCTGAATATGTTCCAGACTTATGCATGGCCGGGCAACGTGCGAGAGTTGCGGAACACGCTTGAACGCGCCGTGATCGTCTGCGAAAGCGGACTGGTCGAAACCAAGCACCTGCCTCCCGGCTTTGGCCAGAGCGTGCGCCCGGTGGTAAATGATCCCGACGCCGTGCATCTGGGCGTGGGCACGACGGTCGGGGAAGCGGAGAAGCTGCTTATCCTGAAAACGCTGCAGACGACCAATAACAACAAAACACGAGCGGCGGAAATGTTAGGCATCAGCTTGAAGACGCTGCACAACAAGCTGAAAGAATACGGCCGTCCGCAGGATGCGGTGTTGACGGCAGAAGAGTAGCGGCTGCGTGCTGGGCCGCAGGGCGTCGCTGCGGGAGAAAAGGTATCAGGTCTTAGGTCTTAGCAAGCGCCACTAGACATCTTTGAGCCTAAGACCTGAGACCTGCTTTTAGGATGACTCGCAAATTCATCATCGTGCTCGTGATCACCACGCTGTTCACGGCGCTGGTGGTTGGATTCTCCTGGATCAGCCTGTCGCAACTGCTGCGCCAGCGCCTGCTCTGGGCTGATGAAACCGCTTCCCAGCTCACCAACCAATTGGAATATGCCGCGTCGAAGGCGGTGCCCGATCTGACCAGCACACGGGTTGATACCAACAATCCCAAAGCGGTGCGCACCGCCATCACCAATTACTTGCAGACCGACACCAACCTGAACGACATGCTGGAATCGGTGGTGGGAAACTCTCGCATCATCTATGACGCTGCGATCATCGATCCGAATGGCGTGGCAATTCTCGATACCAATCCAGCTTTGAATGGGCAGATGGTTCCGGAGCGCACTGGGCTTGCGGTATTACGCGACGCGGGATTTCGCCGCCAGTTGCGCCTGCTCTATGGTCCCGGCAAAGTTTATGACGTGAGCATCGGGCTGGAGCTTGATGGGCAGGTGTTTGGCAGCGTCCGAGTGGGCGTGGCTACGGTTTTTCTGCGCAACGAACTGACGCCGAAGCTGCAGCAGGCGGGCTTCTTTTCTGTGGTCGCGATTTTTTGTTCGCTGGTGCTGGCGGCGGTGGTTTCGAATGTCGCGCTCGGCCCCTTGAAGGCCATCAGCCGCAACCTGGACACGGCGAGCGCTGGAGATCTGCTGCCCGACGAGGAGACCAGCGCGGGCGACGAGGTGGGCCTGGTGTCACTGAAGATCGCTCACCTTGGCCGGCAGATTCGCGATACGAACCAGATTTTTTCCGCGCTGAAAGATAACGTCGAGCAAGTCATGACGAAGCTCCAGGATGGGCTCATGCTGTTCACGCGCGATTCGCAGGTGGTGCTAGTGAGCGCCTCAGCGGAAAAGTTTCTCGGACGCCCGCGTCGCGAGATTCTGGGACGAACCGCGGAAGAGATTTTTTCCGACGGAACGGTTCTGGGCGCGGTGGTCTTGCCCGCATTCCAGAAGCAGCGGCAACTGGCGCAATACGAATTTGACGCTGCCGATGGGCGCCGGCTTCAGGTGTCACTCGACTTCATTCAGGAAAAGGGAACGCCGATTGGCGCGTTGCTGACCATGCGCGATGCCGAATCGGTGCGGCGCATCGAGGACGAGATTGAAATTTCGCGCCGTCTCTCGGCCAGCGGACGCATGACCAGGGGCGTGGCCCACGAAGTGAAGAACCCGATCAACGCCATCGTGCTCCACCTGCAGTTGCTGCAAAACAAGCTGCAGCAGGACGATCCCGACACGCGCCGCCACATGGACATCATCGGCAATGAAATTCACCGCCTCGACCGCGTCGTACAAATCCTGGTGGACTTCACCCGCCCGCGCGATTTGCGGCTGGAAGAAGTGGACCTGCGCAAGATTCTGGAGAACGTATCGACGCTGGCTGCTCCCGATGCCGCCCGTCACAACCTGAGCATCGTGCTGGAGCTTCCCGAAGAAGACGACGCGCTGCTGGTGCGAGTCGATTCCGACCTGATTAAACAAGCGATTTTGAATCTGGTGCTGAACGGCGTCCAGTCCATGACCGCTGGAGGCACACTCACCCTGGCGGCGCGACGCGAAGACGAAATGATTCTCGCCGAAGTGCGCGACCAGGGGTGCGGCATTCCTCCCGAAGCGCAGGAGAAAATTTTCGAACTGTACTACACCACCAAGGGCGACAAAGGTGGCAGCGGGATCGGTCTGGCACAGGCCTACCAGATCATGCAGTGGCACTACGGCTCAGTGGAGTTCGATTCTGTCGTGGGAGCCGGTACAACATTTCGTTTGCGGCTGCCGGCAGCAGCTGCGAAACCGGCTCGTAAACAGGACGAGGAAATGATGGCCTGAGCTAGCATGGCCACTATGAGAGTTATTTTGCCGATCGCGGCGACCTTAGCGTTCCTGGCGGCTGGGTTTTCACAAACACCGAATTCCAGCCCGCACGCCACGACTGCCGGATACCTGGGGTTTGATCGCAATGATTATCCGGGCGACTCAAACTTGAAGGTTCTCCGCCAGACCTTCTCCTATTCCGGCTATTGGCTGAATAATCCGCCGGGCGCGAAAACTAATTCCTGGAAGGGGAAGCGGAAAAATCTCCAGGCCGCGGGCTTCGGCTTTCTGGTTCTTTTCAACGGCCGCACCTATGCGGAGATCAAATCCTCCGGGGACGCAGCTAAGTTGGGCGGTTCCGACGCGGCCGCGGCGGCCGCGGCGGCTCGCGCTGAAGGGTTTCCGTCGCAGACCATTATTTTTCTTGACCAGGAACAAGGCGGACGTCTGCTGGCGGGACAACGCGCCTATCTTCATGCGTGGATAGATAGAGTGAGCTCAGCACATTTTGCAGCGGGTGTGTATTGCTCGGGCATCGCCGCCAGGGAAAGTCCCGGTGTCTCTGTCGTGACTGCGGCGGACATCCATAAAAATGCGGGTGCGAGAAAAATAACTTATTGGGTCGTCAACGACTCGTGCCCGCCATCGCCGGGATGCACTGTTGCACGAAAAGATCTTTCGCCCGAGGCGAGCGGTATCTCTTTTGCAGAGGTCTGGCAGTTTTCGCAGTCACCGAAGCGAACTGATTTCGCAAAGGGCTGTTCGGCTACCTACAATAAGGATGGAAATTGCTACCCACCCGGCATAGTTGTCGCAAAAGATCCCGCCGAGCGATTGCCCGTGGACCTAGATGTCGCAACCTCGAGCGATCCCTCGCACGGCAGAACTCGCGACTGATGGGTATGAAAGCGCGATCCACCTGAGAAGTGTGAGACGAAGGAAATGGTGAGACGATGAACGTTCTGCTTTTTGGCGCAACCGGCATGGTCGGCCAAGGTGTGCTGCGCGAGTGCCTTCTAGATCCCGCTGTCCAACTGGTGCAGACCGTCGGACGAACCGCCACTGGGATGCAGCACGCGAAGTTGCGCGAGATTGAACGTCAGGATCTATCGCACTACGAGCCGATCGAGCCCAATCTGGCTGGCTTCGATGCGTGCTTCTTCTGTCTTGGCGTGTCCTCCAGCGGAATGAAAGAAGAGGACTATGAGCGCGTCACGTACGGAGTCACCGTTGCAGCGGCGGAAGTTCTCTGGCGCCTCAATCCGCAAATGACGTTTATCTATGTCTCTGGCGCAGGCACCGACAGCTCGGAGCATGGGCGAATCATGTGGGCGCGAATCAAGGGCAAAGTTGAAAACGCGCTCCTACGAATGTCCTTTAAGGCAGCATATATGTTCCGTCCCGGGTTCATCGAGCCTCTGTACGGAACTCAATCCAAGACGGCTGCTTATCGCGTCTTCTACATGCTGACCAAGCCGTTGTTACCGCTGGTCCGTCTGGCTTTTCCTAACTACGTTCTGACCACGCAACAGATCGGCCGGGCGATGCTGAACGTGACGAGACGTGGTTATCCGAAGCGAATCTTGGAGAGCAAGGATATCCGAGCCGCTGCAAATCTCTAACGACTAACCTCCCGCCGCTTTCTCACAATGCTGTGCTCCGCGGTCGTTCTGCGCCCAATGACTCGTCCAGTCGGCAGGTTATTGCAGGTCGACCGCCTGGGCGAGCCGGAAATTTAGACGACGATCGATGCCGAGGACGATATTCTTGTCTTCTTGATTCACTCCGGAAGCCGGACTCCTTTCCCCACGCGCGCCGCCTTTAGCAAAAATACTGGAGGTCTCGATCATGACGGTTCTCCCGCCCATATCCAAACTCACCAGCAGAATCCGCAGATAGCCGGGTTCAAGCGAGCCGGTCGAGGGCTTGGCTTCGAGCACGTGGCCGGTGGCGGAGGTGCCGCGGGTGACCAGGGTCTGGCCGTCGATCACCACCGCCTCATCCACGGTCGCGCTGAAGCTGTCTCCGGCATGCGATGAGGCGCTCGAAAGCGCGCTATGCAAGCGAATCGGGATAGGGGTTCCCTCGGGCAGTTTCGTGGTGGAGGGTAGCAGCGACTGGCTGGGAGAAACTCCAGTTGAAAGCGGCTCGCGATCAAAGGGTAGTTTTTGTGAACCAGCGATGTTGGAAGAGTCGTCCGCAGGAGGGCGTCCGCAGGCGCAAAAGAGGCTGAGCGTCAGCAGGATCGCCGCGACGCGATTGGGATGAGACAACATGAGCTTCTCCGCCTCGCGATCGTCAAATTATATAGCGCGCGGGAATGGCGCCGTGACTTTGGGTCATTTCTATCATAAACAGTAAGCCTTTTGGACAGAGCCCGCTAAGCCCGCTTCCGGCCTTCAGATTTTCTCGAAGAATTCATTTGACTGAACTACTACTTTGGATAAGACTTGCCCAGCGCCACTGTGCCCGCGCCGTGCTTGGGCCGCCCAGCTTGGCTTTTGCCGCGTAATGCAATCAGCGCGTCCCCCCACGCGCGGAACGGCATCAGGCCAGCGAAGTCACACCCGGAGAACCGAAAATGACGGTCACAACCAAATTTCTAGCTCTGTTGATCTTGCCTGGAACCCTGCTGTCTGCAATGTTGAACGCGCAGCCCGAAATCAAGCGACCGAAGCCCTCCGCTTTTCCTTCGCAGATTACACACGTGGTGGTGATTGTTCAGGAGAACCGCACACCTGACAATCTTTTCCATTTTCTGAGTCCGCTGTGTACCATTCCGGCCGGGGCGAGTGGGTTGAGCGCGTGCACACCTAGTCCAGTCACTTCCAGTTGCTATGACATTTCGCCCTGCGGCCTCTCTAACAGATCGGGCAAGGTGGAGGCGATCACATTATCGGGCGCCTCGTTCAAGGGGGGCACTAATCCGGCCCACTCGCATAAGGCGTTTTCGCAGATGTGCGACCCGGATCCGGCAAATGGATATGCTTGCCGCAACGATGGTGCCTGGCAGATCCTCAACAGTGTCAAGGGCAAGAATTCTTACACGTATGTCGAGAACACAGCGGTCACCAACTATGACGGCTCCAGCGGCTACATTCTGGATCCTTACCTGACCTATGCGGAGCAATACGGGTGGGCAAACTACATGTACCAAACGAACCAGGGGCCAAGCTACCCGGCGCATCAATTTATTTTTAGTGGAACTTCGGCACGCTCCGCGGCCGAGGATGCCGATTCCATTTTCATATCGGAAAATTTCTCTCCAAAAGAGACACACGCAGGCTGTCTTGCTCCGAAAAACGCCACGAACTGGTTGCTTTCTCCCCTCCTCGGCGATCTGGGCGATGGCTGCATTGCCTATGACAACAATTCAGTTCAGGAGTGCCCGTTGAACAACACTGCGCTGGTCCACCCGGGCCACCCGGTGGGCAGTTTTTGCGATGACAAGGCGAGCATGGGAAGTGTGCTGGACGCGCAAGCCATCACCTGGAAATACTACGCGCCGGATGCCGGAGACATCTGGACGGCCCCGAATTCCATTGAGAGCATTTGTGTGCCGCAATTCGTCAACAAGGGCTCGACCTTGGAGTGCTCGGGCAAAGAGTGGAAGGCCAACGTCGATCTCAATTACAAAGGTGCGGACATCTTGAACGACATTACCAACTGCAATCTTTCAAGTGTGAGCTGGGCGATCCCAAATGGGGGCTGGTCCGATCATGCAGGCCCGAGCGGCAAGAACGTCTATGGCCCTTCATGGGTGGCGGCGGTTATCAACTCCATCGGCCAGAATCCAGTGTGCCCGGCTGGAACCGCCGACGCCGGCCAGACCTTCTGGAACAACACGGCTATCATCGTCACCTGGGATGACTGGGGAGGCTGGTCAGACAATCAGCCGGCCCTCATCCAAGCCGGGTTGCCGTGCACCTCAACCAATTGCCAGGTTGACTACCAATATGGCTTCCGGGTGCCGTTAGTTGTGGTGTCCGCCTACACGCCCCAGGGCTACATTGACAACAATAATTACGACTTCGGCAGCATTCTGCGCACGATCGAAGGGATCTACGGCATAACCCAAGGCACGCTCGGCGTTGCCGACGCACGCTCCACGACCGATCTGAGCAACTTCTTCACGGGAGCACCGCGGGCTTACACACCGGTCCCCGCTGTGCAGCCTGCCAGCTACTTCCTGGGAGCACAGGCACAAGCGGGGCCACCGACGCCGCCAGATGATGACGGAGATGAAGATTAAGGGATCGAGTCGTGAGAGTGACTGAGAGGCGCGCCGCGCTGGGTCTTCGATTTTTTTCTAAGAATTCATTTGACTCAACTACTAGTTTGGATAAGACTTGCACCACGCTATTGGGCCCGCGCCGTGCTTGGGCCGCCCAGCATGGCTTTGACGCGCGAAGACGCGCACATCCCACATTGACGCGCTTCCGCACGGAGTCACGCCTCGTAGTTTGGAGCTCGTAGTTCCGAGCTTGCAGTTCAGAGGAGGATCGTTATGAAGCTCACAGCAAAATCTCTACTGCCGCTGAATTTGTCGCTGCTTGTGTCTGCGACTTTGCTTGCACAGTCCAAGATTGAGCGTCCGAAGCCGGCCGCTTTCCCCTCACAGATTACGCATGTGATCGTGATTTTTCAGGAGAACCGCACGCCTGACAACCTCTTCCACTTTTTGAGTCCGCTGTGCACTATTCCGGGCGGAGCCACCGGGTCTGCCGCGTGTACACCGAATCCAGTGACCACGAGTTGCTATGACATTTCGCCTTGCGGCCTGTCGAACCAGTCGGGTACGGACGTGGCTTTTACGTTGAAACCGGTTCCGATGAAGGGCAGTAACGATCCGAGCCACGCTCATACCGCGTTTAATCAGATGTGCGACCCGGACCCGGCGAACGGCTATGCTTGCCGGAACGATGGCGCCTGGAACATAAAACCTGTCAACGACTCTTACGGGTATGTCGAGAACACAGCGGTCACTAACTATAACGGGGCGTCTGGCCATCTTCTGGATCCTTACCTGACTTTCGCGGAGCAGTACGGCTGGGCAAACTACATGTTTCAGACCAACCAGGGGCCGAGCTACCCGGCGCATCAGTTCATTTTCAGCGGGACTTCGGCGCGTTCTGTCGGGGACGATCTGAACTCGACCTTTATATCGGAGAATTTCCAGCCGAAAGGAACGCCATACGGCTGTCTGGCTGCGGCCGATGCGACGAGCTGGTTACTCTCTCCCATCGTCCCCCCTGCTACCCTCTGCACCGGCGGCAAGAGTTTTGACGGTAATTCCGTTCAGGAGTGCCCGATAACCAACACCAGCCTCAACAACCCGGCGGGCAATCCCGTGGGCAGCTTCTGCTACAACAAGCCGACCATGGGAAGCCTGCTGGATTCACAAAGCATCAGTTGGAAGTATTACGCGCCATCCGCCGGTTCGTTATGGAACGCTCCCAATTCCATTCAAGATATTTGCGTGCCAAAATTTGCCAACAAGAAAGACGTTAAGTTAAAGTGCACCGGCACGGAATGGACCAATAATGTTGACCTCAACTTCAAGGGCGCCGATGTCTTGAACGACATCACCAACTGCAATCTGGCCAGCGTCAGTTGGGTGATTCCCAATGGAACGTGGTCCGACCACGCAGGTGCTACGAACAACTATGGACCTTCATGGGTAGCAGCGATTATCAATGCGATTGGGCAGAATCCCACGTGCGCTTCGGGAACGGATAACGGGCAGACTTTCTGGGAAAATACGGCCGTGGTGGTTACCTGGGACGATTGGGGCGGCTGGTCGGATAATCAGCCACCACCCATGCTCTCGGCGCTGCCGTGTACTTCAAGCAACTGCCAAGGCGACTATCAATATGGTTTTCGCGTGCCATTGGTCGTGGTTTCGGCCTATACGCCGGTGGGTTACATCAGCAACAAAACCTATGATTTTGGCTCCATTCTCCGAATGATCGAAGGAGTCTTCGACTTAGGAGAAGGCACGCTGGGCGTCGCCGACGCACGGGCTAACACCGATCTCAGCGACTTCTTCCAAGGTGCATATCGCAGCACCTATACGGCGGTTCCGGCGCTCGAGCCTGCGAGCTTCTTTCTGGGAACCGAAGCGCAGAAGGGTCCGCCGACGCCTCCGGATAATGACGGGGACGATGACTAGGTAATCGAGGGATAAGTCATTCAGGTGGTATGCGGGATTGTGCACTTCGCGCAGGGAGTGCACGATCCCGTTTTATTTTGGCGATCGTATTAAGGACTCTTGATCATTCCTGAGTGCAACCTATGTGGTACAAACCTGAATACCAGCGGAGATTTGTGTGAAAGCGATTTTGAAACGCTACATGCGAATGTACTTGAATATCTGGCCGCCATTTTTGGGCGCTGGAATCCGGGTAAAGCGGCTCGCGTCCGACTGGAAAGAGATTGATGTGGAGATGAGGCTTCGCCGCTGGAACGCGAACTACGTAGGCACACACTACGGCGGGTCGCTGTACTCGATGGCCGATCCGTTCTTTATGGTCATGCTGATTGAGAACCTGGGCCAGGACTATATTGTCTGGGATAAGGCGGCCAGCATCCGCTTTAGGAAACCGGGACGCGGAACGGTTTCCGCGAAGTTCCGGCTATCCGATGAACAGATCGCTGAAATCAGACAGGCTTTGATTTCGCAGGCGAAGATCGAGCACATGTTCACGGTCGAAATTCGGGACGAATCCGGGAACATCGTTGCCGAAGTTGAGAAGCTGCTGCACATCCGAAGAAAAGACCCGGCTCTAGGCTGAGCTGCGGCGACTTCCCTCCCTGTTTTTGCCCCAAGTCCTGCGTTCTACCCCAATTCACTTCCCTTGGGAATCATCACAAATTTGATGTGATGGCTCGCACTTAGCGGCGATTGATTTCGCTCTACACTTTCCCTAATCAGGCCGGACGCGGTTCATTCGCGGAAAAGTAGAGACGGCTTTTTTCCCGGCTTGGAATTAGTAAGCAAGGTGTCGGGTCTTAGGTCTTAGGTCTTAGATTTTCGATCTTGTTTTTCCTAGGACCTAAGACCTAACACCTGAGACCTGAATCGGATGTCCCTATGAGCATGGTGACCCAATTTCCGGCACGCGATTACGGCCCCGATCTGCGTTTTCGGGCGATGTTCGAAGGCGCTCCGGTTGGACTTGGAATTTGCCAGCTCGATGGCCGGATTCTGGAAGCGAATCCGGCGCTCGCTAGAATGCTTGGCTACAGCCAGCGGGAACTGACGGGCCCGTTCGCCGACAAGCTCGAACTTGGCCCTCAGTTTTATCCCCAGTCTCATTACGGGTTCGAAATCGAAAGGCGCTACCGGCGCAAAGACGGTTCTGAGCTTTGGGGACATCTGACGGTGTCGATCGCCTGCGACGCCGGACGTCGGCCCGCCTTCCTGATCGCGATGCTGGCAGATGCTACCGAGCGCAGGCGGGTGGAAGAGCATCTGCGCGAGGCCGAAAAGATGGAAGTCATCGGACGGCTGGCGGGAGGAATCGCGCACGACTTCAACAACCTGCTGACCGGCATTTTGCTCTATTGCGACCTGCTGAGCACTCGCCTGGAGAGCGGAGGTGACGAGAACGGCGATGCGGCGACGCAAGCATCGGAGAACAGCCGATTGCGGAACGAGCTCTGCCAGCACGTTGGCGAAGTCCGCAGCGCGGGCGAGCAAGGCGCTGCACTGACGCAGCAACTGTTGTCGATCGCGCGCAAGCAGGCGGCTGAGCCACGGCCGGTTGCGATCAACCAGATAGTGGCTTCCACCGAAAATCTTTTGCGAAGGCTGATCGGTGAGCAGATTGAACTGGTCGTCATACTGGACCCTGGGCTCGACTCCGATTCCGGTGCCGGACTGGTGCTCGCCGATCCCGCACAATTGCGGCAGCTCCTTTTGAACCTGGTGTTGAACGCGCGTGACGCAATGCCGCGGGGTGGAAAGATCGGGCTGATCACGGGCATGGCGGAATTCACCGCTGGGAAATCTCCCCATGAGGTCGGATCTGGAAAAACGCGGCGTGCCGTTTCACTCACGGTCGAAGACAACGGCTGCGGCATGGATGCGGAAACTCGCGCGCGGCTGTTCGAGCCTTTCTTCACTACTAAGAATCCGGGAGCGGGTACAGGTCTGGGTCTGGCGACCGTGCACCGTGTCGTGAGCGCTGCGGGCGGCAAGATCGAGGTCGTGAGTGAACCGGGCCGCGGCACATCGATTGCGGTTTTTCTGCCCGCGATCGAGTCTGCGACCGGGAGGCCCAGCATCGGGGAATCGTCTAACGCGGAACCGTCGGATGACGCTTCAGCGAGCCGGGCTGGGCCACCCGTGCTTAGCCCCTGAAAGTTCCAGCTGATTTCTCTACATTTCAATTGTGAAGTATGTAGCGCGAGGGAGAAGTTCATGTTCACAGCGGCATCCGCCACCGTCCTTAATCGTAGCCGGAGCGATCATAACCAGAACAATCATGGCCAGAACAAGGACGGCCAGAGCCATCCCCCACAACTCGAAGGCGCGAATTTTCTTAACCTTCTGATCGTGGATAGCGACCGGACCATCCGCGAGGCCTGCCGCGAGGTGGCGCAGTCGCTCGGCTTCAGCACGCAGGTGGCGGAATCGGCTGAACAGGCTTACCGGCTGCTCGACAGTTCCGGCACCGACGCGGTGCTGCTGGACATGCGGCCGGGAGCGGGCGGCCTGGACGCGCTGCACACCATCAAGAAGCATCGCGCTGACGCGGTGGTGATCGTGGTGACTGGCCATGGAACGGTGCAGTCGGCGGTGCAGGCCATGAAGGATGGCGCTTACGACTACGTCACCAAACCCTTCAGCATGGAAGAACTGCGCCTGCTGCTGGAGCGGGTGGCGGGGCATCTGCGGCTGAAGACGGAGAACCGTGTGCTGCGGGAGACGATCAAATCTCGCCAGGGGTTTGGCAACATC
>Ga0209169_10000704_pt1 | contig 20496 bp, 19 predicted proteins | sample HubBroMetageWRM4_FD_188346 | JGI IMG/M metagenome (GOLD analysis project Ga0209169, IMG submission 188346) | Warmed soil microbial communities from the Hubbard Brook experimental Forest, New Hampshire - Hubbard Brook CCASE Soil Metagenome WRM 4... | ecosystem: Environmental > Terrestrial > Soil...
CTTCGCTCCCTGCGCTGCCGCCAGCTGTGCCACTGCCAAGCCAATCCCCGATGAGCCGCCCAGCACAACCACCCGCTTATCCTGCAAACCGTTTCCTTGCAGCATTGAATCCTCCTTGTGAGCTTTTCTGGCTTATACCTCCACAGATGACCGGACAACAACATGCGTTTCATGCATAATAGTCATGGTTCACATGCGTCTAGAGAAACTACGGCAAGTCGACTTGAACCTCCTGATTACGTTCGCCGCGATTGCGGAGGAGAAAAGCATCACAGCCGCAGCGGCCCGGCTGTTCCTGAGCCAGCCGGCGGTGAGCCGCGCGTTGCAGCGCGCCCGTGCGATGTTTCAAGACGACCTTCTCGTCCGCTCGCCACGGGGTTTCGAACTCACGTTGCGGGGCCGCAAGATTCTCCAGGAGCTTGCGGGATTACTACCTGGGATGGAGAATCTCGTTACGCCGAATCTGTTCGACCCCATGCAGGAGAAAAGCCACTTTCGTATTTCCGGCCCTGACAACGTTTGCACAGTGGTGGTTCCCCGCTTGTGCCGGCAATATGCGAATGGACACTACCAAGTGCAGTTTGAATTCCTTCCCTGGCAGAGCGGCATCGCGGAATTGGTGGAGCACGGGCAAGTCGATCTTGTTCTACATATAGATGATGGGCTCCTGCCATCGCACTTTCAGTCGGAAAGGCTCTATCGGGAGGATTGGATTTGCGCCGTCGCGCGTGGCAGCCGCTTCGGAGACCGGCTTTCGCTTAAGCAGTACTTGGCGGCGAGCCACATCGTCGTGTCGACGTATGCGGGTGTGCAGACGATCCCCGACAAGCAGTTGGCGGCTGTCAGTGCGAAACGCAACTCATGTATTCGAGTACCTTACTTCGGCGTCGCTCTGCAATGCCTTCCCGGCACAGAGCTCGTGCTCACGGTGACCAGCGGCATGAGCTCGGCTATCAGAGGAAATCGCGAACTTCGCGTTGTGAAAGCGCCGCATGAATTGCATCCGTTTCATTTCCTGATGGCTTGGCATCCAAGACTCAACAGCGATCCGCGCCACGTGTGGCTGCGCGAGGCGATGCGATCAACAACTGCGGCCCTCAATAAATAATCCAGATCGTTTCGGGTGCGATTGCTCCAAGCCGCTGTGGTGTTTGACGCGGCTAACTATGCGCCTGGCCGCGCCAATGCTGCTTGCCCCAAGTGATAGGCAAGGTGCGTGGTTCTTCCGAGCAGCACGCCGAATCGATTCCGATGCGGTTCCCGCTCGAAATCCTCTACGGACACTGCCGTATGCCGCTGCGCCCAATCCGAGTCCGAGAACTTCGAGAAACCCTCCCAGAGCTTCTGGTTGATTTCTTGCCAGGCGGTTTTGAGCGATTGTTCCGAGACGGTCAGCGGAACGGACTTGTCCGGGTTCGAGATGAACATGCCGTCGAGTTCGGGATGAAGTCTTTCTCCAATCCCGAGCAGCGGTAAGAGCCGATCGTTCACCGCCGCAAGATGGCCCCAGAGATAGATCAAGCGGTTTTTTCCTGGAGCAACTTCTTGCTGCAGTTGTTTCGCCGACAGATCCCCGAACAATTTCTCCGCTCGCTCCACATTAGACTTCCACCCGCGCAACGCGGAGTCAATGAGCGACTTCTCCGTAGTCATTCTTCACCTTCCTTTTATTTGAACGAATCGCGTGTCGTCAGCCACGTTTCCGCCGCCCTCTCGATTAGACCTGCGCTCTGCCGCCGTCAACGAACAGTTCGATACCCGTGACGAAACTGGAGTCATTCGAAGCGAGAAACAACGCGACCTTGGCAACTTCCTCGGGTTCGCCCATGCGTCCCATCGGGATGGTGGACACAATCCGCGCAATCACTTCTGGAGATTGCCGATTGACGAGCGGCGTATTGGTTGGACCCGGGCTAACAACGTTGGAGCGGATGCGACGATCCTTCAAATCTGTCGTCCAGGTTCGCACGAAAGAGCGGACGGCAGCCTTACTCGCGGCGTAAACGCCGAAGCCTCCAGTACCCTTAACGCTCGCGACAGAGCCGTTGAGAATAATCGAGCCACCATCATTCAATAACGGCAGGGCCTTTTGCACTGTGAACAGCGTTCCTCTCACATTGATGTTGAAGAGTTTGTCGAAATGCTCTTCGGTGACGGCACCGAAGGGAAAAAATTCGCCGACGCCGGCGTTGGCGAATACGATGTCGATTCGCCCCTTTACCTCAGAGACGATCTCGTAGAGACGATCAAGGTCAGCCAGTCGGGCAACGTCTCCCTGAACGCCAGAAACGTTAGTGCCGATTGCCTTCACGGCCTCGTCGAGTTCCTTCTGTCGGCGGCCCGTGATGAAGACATAGGCGCCCTGTTCGACGAAAAGTTTTGCCGTAGCAAATCCTATCCCTTCTGTCCCGCCAGTGATGACGGCGGTCTTGCCTTCGAGCTTTTTGGTCATTGTCTTTCCCTTGCGCCATTAAGGAAAAAGAGCATCGTGACGGGTTTGGTGCCTTTGTTTCGCCATGCGTGGCGAGTACCGTTTTGCACGACCACGTCGCCGCGCTTCAAATGCAGAGTCTCGCTGTCGTCCAACTCCAACCAAATTTCTCCGTCGTAGACAACTGAGTAGTCGACCGTGTTCGTTTTGTGCATCCCCGGATCTTCTTTTTCGAAGTGATCGGCTAATCCTCGCAGACGAACCAACGCTTCTGCCTGTGCGGCCTGGGCATCGAAGGACGGATCCGCGAAGACCGAACCGGGCGGAAACGTCACGAAGTGCAGACTCGTGCCCCCCGGCCCTGGAACGACGGAGTCGGGATAGCTGTCAAACCTCTGCTCCTTGCTGAGATCTGGAATCGCGGGGTTGACCCAGATGAGCGTGTGCTCGTAACTGGGAACAGTCTTGAACACGTAGGCCGGCAACGGCTCGTCGCTTTGAACGACGGCCTTCCCGTTTACATTTCCCGTCACGATACGACGGTAAGTACTCGGTTTCTTACTGCGCTTGGACAACTCTCTGTTCGTAGATGCTGTTCCATACATGACTAGATCCCCGCTTCGGTAATTTTCAGAAGCTGCTTTCCGAAATCATCGCCAGCAGACGGCCGCAACCGGCGCCACACGGGTGCTGAACCTAAGCCTGAGCGGCGGAAGCCTTGGCCTGATACGCAGGCGCAAAGACATCCCGCACAAATATTTCAAACGAAGTCGGTGTGGTGTTCTCCGGCGAACGTGGCTCCTGCGCGGCGACAACTCCTGTGTTGATGGCCTGGAACATCTCGATGTACACGGCGGCTTTCTTCGCCGACAAACCCATTTGCGTCAATGCCTGCTGCATCTGGTCGTACGAAAACTGCTGGTAACGCAGCTCCGGTTTGCCAATGCCGCGCGCGAGCGCCGCGGTAGCTTCTGTCATTGACAGGTCGCGCTCGCCAAGCAGCTCGCGCGTTTGCTTGCCGGAAAAATCCAGGTCGAGAAGGCGCTGCGCGGCGTAGTCGCCGACGTCGCGCGTCGCGATCATCGGCATCTTCAGGTCGGGCAGCAGCGCATGTCCGAAAATTCCCATCCCCTGAATCATGCCGATCGCTGCCAGATTGTTTTCCATGAAATACACAGCGCGGAGGTGCAGAACGTTCAAATCGGCGATCGCATTGAGTTTTTGCTCCGAAGAGTGCAGCCCCGCGATTGGCCCGGTACCTTCCGGAACGTGCGCGCCGTAGCTGCTCAAGTACACCGCATAGCGCAGCCCCGAATCCTTCGCCGCTTTCGCGATCGCATCGCTCTCTCGCTCCTGGTCCTCCCGGGATGTGATCGGCGGCAACAACAAGTATGCCGCGTGCGCCCTATGGAACGCTTTCGTCAGCGCAGCCGCATCGTTGATCTCGGCCGTGAACGCTTGCGCGCCTTTGCGCGCAAAGCGTTGCAGTCGTTCCACGTCGCGCCCCACGACGCGTACCTTCTTGCCCTCCGACAGCAGGGAATTGGCGACGATCGAGCCGGTGTTACCGCTCGCCCCCAAAATCACATACGTGGTATTCGAGCCAACGGTTGAACTCATAGCCATAACCTCCTGATTTGATAAATTGTTCCTCTCATCTACACAATTACAGGCAAAAAAAGTCAGCGTCCCTTTGCTTGAATCTGCCTTACGAAGTCCGCCAGCGTTATTTTCTGGAGCGAATTCTCAAAACTCTGCTGAGTTTGCGAAAGCACCGCTGACATGCATTGCTTCAGGTTGCAACTGACCGGACACCTGTTTTCCACCGGATAGGAATGGATGGCAAACGCCGGCGGTGCTCCGCTGGCACGGTATATATCCAGCAGCGTGATCCGTTTGGGAGGACGCGCAAGGACACTTGCTCCGCTTTTTCCGCGGGTGGTCACAACCAAGCCCGCCTTGGAGAGTTTGGACAGGGACTTGCGAACGAAGGTGGGATTTGCGTTTACGCTTTCAGCCAGAGTCGCCGAACCGATCTCCCCGCCAGGGTAAATCCCGAGCGCGGCCATGATGTGCGTGGCGACCGCAAACTGGACGCTCTTCACTGACATCAGGCGCCTCCTGCAATATGTGATGTTAAGAGTCACATTTGGTTGCAGGCTTTCTTGCAAGAAACCGAAACACGCGCCGGGCGGCAAACCGGTAGCATTTATCGGCCGCTCGCATAGGTCGGGAACGTGCCGCCGAACATTGGCTGACCACTCTTTGATTGTTCTCGTGTAGCCTCGTCCTGGATCACATCCCAATGCTCGACCAGAACGCCGTCCTTGATGCGAACGATGTCCGCCGCGATCCAGTTCACGGGAAGGCCGAAATCCGAAAATCGCCCGTGCACGATTACAATATCCCCCTCAGCCACGATCGTTCCCGGTTCGTACTTCAACGTCGGTGGGATGCCCTTGATAAGATCAAACAGCCCCATCCGACCGGGTGCGATATGAGCGCTGTGTTGAATGTAGTGAGGGGACCAATAACGCTCAGCGGCTGCATAGTCACGTTTGTTGAACAGCGTGTCAAAAGCCTCGAGAACGAGTGCCTTGTTCTCTTCCTGTTTAGTCCGGCTCATTGAATCGTTCCTCCTAGGTAAAACCATACCCGTCGTTTTCTCAGAGCCTTGATCCGCCGTCCACCGCGCGCATATCGTCTGCTGGAATTAGTGAGCCAACTTTCCTCCATCCACCGGGATAGATGAGCCAGTCATGTACGACGCCTTTGCCGAACCCACAAAAGCGATCACCTGAGCGATCTCCTCCGGTGTTGCCAGACGCTTGAGCGGCACGGTCGTCACGAGCGCCGCCTTATTCTCATCTGTGCTGGTGAATCGTGTGAGCATGCCCGTATCCGTAGCGCCCACGGCGATTACGTTTACCCGAACTCCAGTCCCCGCGACTTCCAGTGCAGCAGATTTTGTCAGTCCCTCCACCGCGTGTTTGCTGGCCACATAAACGGACGCGCCCGCAGCGCCGACATGTCCATAGCTCGACGAGATGTTGACGATGCTTCCGCTCCCCTGCGGCAGCATTGCCCGCAATTCGTGCTTCATGCTTAACAGCACACCGAGTACGTTGGTATCAAACGTAGCCGCGTAGCTCTCCGCAGTTTGTTCAATTACCAGACCCCGCAATCCTTCCGTCCCGGCATTATTGACTGCAATATCCAGGCGACCAAAACGCGCAACCGTCTTGTCGATGAGTGCCCGGACATCATCGTCGTGCCGAACGTCGCTCTTTACGAATTCGGCTTCTGCACCAAGTTCGCGTAGTTCCTTCTCGAGCTTTTTGCCTTCCTGCTCACGACGGCCGGAGACAACGACCCGCGCGCCCTCTCTGGCGAACGCGAACGCGGTGGCCCGACCAATACCTGTCAGCGCTCCGGTAATCAAAACGACTGGTGAACTCATGACATTCCCTCCGTTGATCCCGATCCATGCAGGTTGAGCATGACTGAGAAGTCCGCTAAACCAGCGGCGGGTAGCTGGGATCACTTCGTTAGATGGGGAAAGCTTTTTGAGGTCGCGCGCTTCGACCATACTTTGTTAAGCTGGCATCCATGCCTCATAAGCATGGGAGTGAAAATGGAACTGAGACACTTCCGCTATTTTGTCGCGGTTGCCGAGGCAGGAAGCGTGACAGTCGCGGCAGCGCGAGAGCTGCACACGTCACAACCATCGTTGAGTCGGCAGATTCGCGATCTTGAACGCGAGGTGGGCGCGCGACTCCTGACACGCCGCGCGCGCGGCATCGAATTGACACCGGCAGGTCGAGCCTTTCTCGATCATGCCCGCTCGGTGCTATCGCAGGTGGAAGCGGCAACTGAAGCTGCGCGCCGGGCCGCTCGTCCCGCCAAGCCATGCTTCGCGATGGGCTTTCTGACCGGCCATGAACTGACGTGGATGCCCGAAGCATTGCGGATCTTGCGCGCCGAACTGCCCAATATCGACGTGATGATATCGAGTCAATATTCGCCTCTGCTTGCGGACGGCCTTTCGAACGGAAAAATCGATGCAGCTTTTCTTCGGCGGGAGAAAGGCGTGCCAGGTTTGGCGTTCCGTCTTCTCGTGAAGGAAGCTTTGACGGTCATTTTACCTAATGACCACCGCCTCGCTGCGCTGAAAGCCATCAATCCTCAGGATCTGGTAGGCGAGACATTTGTGACCGTGTCGCACACGGCTCCTGTGCTGCGTGGGGTAATCGACAATTATCTGAAGCAGTGCGGAATCAAGATCACGCCCGCGCACGAGGCCGACCATGTCACCATGGGAATGTCCTTAATAGCTTCGACGCGCGGCGTAGGGTTGTTACCCGCCTACGCACAAAACTTTCTCCCTCCCTCTATCACCAGTCGCCCTCTCCAGGGCGATGCGCCAACTGTCGAGCTGGTCCTCGGCTACAAAAAGTCGAACCAGTCTCCGATCCTGAAACTTTTGCTTTCGAGGTTGGACGAGTTGGTCGCTCGTGTCTCGAAGAAGGCGCATTAATGCCTTGGTAAGCGGCACTGTCAGATTGCAGGTGTCGCAAACAGTACCCTTGTGTCGCATCGCTAGGAGAATTCAAGCATCCAATCAGGGTAACCCTTTGATACCCGTTTCGATTCCATGCGGGGAATGAGGAATCCATGTCAGATCGTCCGCATCTCAGCAATACTCCGCTTTCTATTTTGGACTTGGCGCACCTACGACAGGGAGCGACGGCTGAGGAAGCCTTCCATAACGCTCGCGCACTGGCCCAGCACGCAGAATCCCTGGGCTACAAGCGATTCTGGCTGGCGGAACACCACAATATCGGTGGCGTCGCCTGCTCGGCGACCTCGGTTTTGATCAGTTACGTTGCGAATGCAACCTCGACAATCCGCGTGGGTTCTGGGGGCATCATGCTTCCGAATCATGCGCCGCTGGCTATTGCAGAACAGTTCGGCACGCTCGAATCGCTTTTTCCCGGCCGGATCGACTTGGGCCTCGGTCGCGCTCCCGGAGGTGATTGGGATGCGGCGCGGGCTCTCCGCGGTTCCGTGCCCGGCGCGGGTGAGGATTTCCCGGCGCTTCTGGACGAATTGCGCCGGTATCTTGGCGCGCCACAACCTTCGCAGCGCGTGCATGCCTATCCTGGGGAAGGCACGAACGTTCCCATCTGGCTGCTGGGCTCGAGTGATTTTAGCGCGCGACTGGCCGGAAAACTCGGCTTGCCGTTTGCGTTCGCCGCTCATTTTCAGCCGGGACCTCTGATGCCGGCGCTGCACATGTATCGTTCTTCGTTTCGTCCCTCTCAAGTTCTTGACCGGCCGCACGTGATGGTGGGAATCCCGGTCCTGGTGGCAGACTCAGACGAGCACGCTCAGTTTCTAGCTACAACTCCAATCCAGATGTTCCTGAATTTGATCCGTGGCGTTCCCGGGCCGCTGCCGCCTCCTACCAAGAGCCTCGAGTGGACGCTGGAAGAGCGGCAGATGGTGGCCGCAAAATTTGGAGCAGCGATTTTCGGCGCTCCCGAATCTGTTGCCGCGCGGCTGAATGCGTTTCTCGAGCAGACGCAGGCGGATGAGTTGATTGTGGTGACGAACACTTACGATTTCGAAGACCGGCTACGCTCCTATGAACTTCTCGCCGACCTCGCCAAGCAGGGACGAGAAGAACCACAGATCGCCAGGACGGCTTAAGCGCAAGAAATTGCGTGGATCGAGATAGGAGGAATCGCGGATTGAGGAATCGATGAGACGAAAACGTTTAATTAATTTCATTCTAGTGATTCAGTCCCTGCTATGTTTGCTACATCTTTTCCTCTATGAGACGTGGACTTTTTCGCCCGCTGGCGGCGGCACGCCCGGGGCGTTCTGGATCAAACTGGTGCTTGGCTTTTTGTCGGTGAGTTTTGTTGCCGCCTCGTTACTCGCATATCGCTATACCAACGCTCCTCTACGCGCGTTTTATCGGGCAGCCGCGGTTTGGACGGGCATACTGACCTTCCTGTTTTTCGCCGCCGTTTTCTCGTGGATTATTTTTGCAGGCGCGCGATTGGTGGGGCACGACGTAAACTTCCATCGGACCGTGGAATTGCTGTTCGCTGTTGCGGTAGTGGCGGGACTTTACGGAGTTATCAATGCAAGCTGGACGCGCATCACGCGCACGACGGTGCGGCTCGCGAATCTTCCGGCAGCATGGCGCGGCAGAACAGCGGCACTGATCAGTGACGTGCACCTTGGGCACGTTCGAAACGGCAATTTCTTGCGGCGTATGGTCGCGAAGATTTTGCAGGAAGCGCCGGATGCGATTTTCATCGCTGGAGATTTGTACGACGGCACGGCCATCGACGCACGGCGAGCAGCGGAGCCACTGAGCAAGCTGGTGGCGCCACACGGTGTGTATTTCGTCGCGGGAAATCATGAGCAATTTCGGGGCGACAGTAAATATCTGGACGCGATTACGGCGGCGGGAGTCCGCGTGCTCAGCAACGAAAAGGTGGAAGCAGACGGTTTGCAGATTGCGGGCGTGCCATATCTAAGCGCGACCCATGGTGAGCACTTTGCGTCGGTGCTACGCGGCATCCGCTTGGATCATGATCGCGCGAGCATTCTGTTGACGCATGCGCCCGACCATCCAGAGGTCGCGGAAGCCGCCGGCGTATCCCTGCAGCTATCCGGGCACACGCACCTCGGCCAGTTCGTACCCTGGAGTTGGATGGCGCGCCGGGTGTACCGGCAATTTGTGTATGGCTTAAGCCGAATCGGGAAAATGCAGGTTTTCACGTCGAGCGGCGCGGGAACGTGGGGACCGCCGCTGCGGCTGGGATCGAATCCCGAAATTGTGGTGCTGGAGTTCGAGTAAAACTACTCGCCGTTGGCTGAATTAATATGAAAGTGAAGAACAATCGCGAAATGGGCCGCCTTCGTACAACGGCTTAGTGAGCCGCGGTGGCACTCCGCTCGCGGAGCGTTAATTTCGCGGCGGACAATTCGGCTCGATGGATGTGCGACACAAGTCCGAACTGCTTCAGAATCCAAATCGCGTACCAATTGAAATCAATTTCATACCAACGCAGGCCGTGCCGGGCCGAAACCGGGTAGGCGTGATGGTTGTTATGCCACCCGTCTCCGAAACTCACCAGCGCCACCCACCAATTGTTGGTCGAGGTATCGCGAGTCTGGAAGCGGCGCGATCCCCAAATATGCGCGGCGGAGTTGACGATCCACGTCGCGTGCAGCCCCACAACGGTGCGAAAGAAAACGCCCCACAGCACCAAGCGAAAGCCACCGATAGCGAACAGCGCCACTCCGAGGATTGCCATCGGCAGAAGATGGTACTTCGTGAGCCAGACATGAAATTTGTCCTCGGCCAGATCGGGGACGTAGCGTTTGAGTGTGGGAACGTCCTGACGCAAGGCATTGCCAGTCAGGATCCAACCCGCATGAGCCCACCACTTGCCGTCGCGCGGAGAATGCGGATCACCTTCCTTGTCCGCATATTGATGATGCTTACGATGGATGGCCACCCACAGCAGAGGGCCTCCTTCCAAAGCCGTCGCGCCGCAAATGGTGAGAAAGTACTCAAACCACTTGGGTGTTGCGTAGGAGCGATGAGTGAGCAGCCGGTGATAGCACATGCCGAGTCCGAGGCCGCCCGTCACCCAATATAAAAGCAGCGCGACGAACAGGCCACTCCATGTGAAGAAGAAAAGTGCGGCCAATGCGCCAACGTGAAACAAGATCAGCACAGGCGCGATCCGCCAGTTGAACCGATTCTCGACAGACGGATTGTTCCGCGAACCAATGGTGGGCGACGCGAGTGTAGATGTCATAACGTCCTTATCGATCGCAGGCGTGGGCTCTGGAGCAGTTTGTGCTGAAGCGCCACGCACGCCATTTTTGAGTAACCGTTACACGGGAAAAACCTGTGCAGGTGCGAACTCCGATAAATTCGCTCTTATTTCACAGCGGACGAGAATAGCCTCCGAGCCGGGCCGCCAACTCAGGCAGACAACGAGACGGCAGTAGCAGCCCCGAAGTGCAATTGTCATAGATGACAAGCAGTTGGGCTTGCTCGAAAGCGAAACGGGCCCTGAATCTTTTGCGGGTACGCGGCAATAGTCTCACTATCGGGAGGCTGACGCCAGCTAAGATGGAAATCTCGACAGGAGCGGGGGGCGTAGGGGGAATCAGTTACGGGGGCGATTCGTCTCCCCGGCGGCGAACCGCTGTTCGTGCTTAAATCGAGGCTCCCGACCCAGCAAGGTCGGGAGCCTCATCATTATTCGACACCCGCCCATGCGCCTTGGACGCGATGACTCGGGGCCGTTTTTTCATACCTGCAGTTTGCTGAAGTTACTTGCGTGCTGGTGAAGCGTTAGTGAGCACGTCATCCAAAGACTTGGCGGCCGGCGGAGCGGCTTGGCCACCTTCGATGATGTCCTTGGCGCTGAGTGGTTTGCCGTAAAGAGCTTTGTTGGCATCATCGTCGCTGTCCATTGATGCCCCTTCCAGCGAGACGCCGGCAAAAAGTCCACTGCTTCGCGAATACGTCAGAACGTCCACGTGCATCGCGGCGGCGTTGTAACCCGTCGCTTGAGCGCCCGTAGGACCGGCGGCCGCCGCGGCATTCGCTCCAAGCTTTGTTTTCCCGTTCAGGATTTGCTCTGCGCCGGTGTGGTTCATGACCACCAGCACAAAGTCAGTTGCCGTAGAGCCAAGCTGCACGCCGATGCTGGCTTGATCGAGCTTGTACATAGCCGGCGTGCCCCAGGGACCATTCATGTCCGCGCCCTGACGGCAAACCAGCGCTCCTCGGCCGTAACTGCCGCCGATTCCGATGGCTACTTTCTTGACGCTGGGAAATATCACAACACAGCTGGCCTGGTCGAGGATGTTTGTGGGCAAAGGGCCGGCGAGAATCGCGCGGAAAACCGTGGCCGAATTCGATAGACGCTCTTCTTCCTTCTTTTGGGCGAACAGGGGAGAAGCTATCGCTAAACAAAGTGCACATACGATCATTCTTTTTTTCACGGTCTTGTCCTTTCCTGCAGAGTTGTTGACACGCTACTCGTATTGCGGACGAATTGTTAAGTGTTGTTTAAGTGGACGGGTTGCCCATCGATGGCAACCCAATTCTACTAGTACCCGGCTCGTGATGGTAGTGCCAGCCACCACGCGCCGCCAGCCCGCAATTATAGCGCAACTGCGGGTTTGAATTTCCTCCTAGCTACGACAACGGATATCATCCGACTTACCCGCGCCGGCAAAAAGCCTGTCGGCTTTGGAGCCGCCTGTCGGGTATATTGGATACCGGTTACCGCCCAGCCTCTACATCAGGTAGGCCGGCTCGCCGTTTGCTTATCGGAGATAGTGCGCGCCGAACCTCAGTGTCGTGAAAAAGCGATTTGTGACATCCTGCAATTTCGAATGGCCGAGTCATCCAACATTATTCAGGCATCAAAACTGGGACCGAACATGGCGAAACCAATTTTGCTAAGTGTTGACGACGACCCCGATGTGCTGCGCGCCATTGAGCGCGACCTGCGTACGAAATATGGCGCCGAATTCCGCGTGATTGGCAGCGATTCTCCTGAGGCGGCGCTCGCACTTTTGAAGCAGTTAAAACTGCGCAATGACAGCGTGGCCCTGCTCCTTGCCGACCAACGCATGCCGCACATGGACGGCGTGGCTTTTCTGCAGGAGGCGATGCACATTTTCCCGGAAGCCAAACGAGCGCTGCTCACCGCCTACGCCGACACCAACGCAGCGATCGGTGCCATCAACGAAGCCAGCATCAATTACTTCTTCCTGAAGCCGTGGGATCCGCCCACAGAACACCTCTACCCGCAATTGGACGATTTGCTTGACGATTGGCGCGCTTCGTACCGGCCCAAATTTGAAGGTATCCGCGTGCTGGGGACGCGCTGGTCTCCCAAATCGTACGAGCTGCGGGATTTTCTGGCGCGCAATCGAGTGCCCTATCAGTGGATTGATGTCGAACTTTCCGCCAGCGATCCGGAAACGAAGCGATTGCTGGAAGTGCTGGGCCCGGAAGCCTCCAGTCTTCCTGTTGTGCTTTTTCCGGATGGTTCGAAACTTCTGGACAGTGTGCCATCGCAAGTCGCGCAAAAAGTGGGATTGCAAACGCGCGCGCAAACGAGTTTTTATGATTTGGCAATTGTCGGTGGAGGTCCCGCGGGCCTTGCCGCCGCCGTGTACGGCGCGTCCGAAGGTCTGCACACCGTGATGATCGAACGCGAAGCTCCCGGTGGTCAGGCCGGCATGAGTTCGCGTATCGAAAATTATCTGGGATTTCCGATGGGGCTTAGTGGCGGCGACCTCGCGCGTCGCGCCGTGGTGCAAGCGCAGCGGTTTGGCGTGGAAATTCTGTCGCCGCAGGAAGCGCTCGGCATACGCGTCGAAGGCCCGTATCGCATGATTAAAACGGCCGATGGCAACGAAATTTCGTGCCACGCGCTGATGATTGCCACCGGCGTTCAGTGGCGTCGCCTGGAAGCTCCCGGGATCGATCGCCTGCAAGGCGCGGGCGTGTATTACGGCGGTGGCTCCACGGAAGCCTTGTCCTGCAAGGGCGAAATCGTTTACGTGATTGGCGGCGCCAATTCAGCCGGGCAAGCAGCGATGAACTTCGCCAAGTACGCTGAACGCGTCGTGATCGTCGTGCGCGGCAAATCTCTTTCCAGCACCATGTCGCAATACCTGATCGACCAAATCAAGGAGCGGCCCAACGTGCAGTTATGGGCCAACGCCAGCGTTGCTGAAGTGCACGGCGAGACTCATCTCGAAGAAATTTCATTTCTTTGTTCGGACACTAACCAGGTTGACCGCGTTCCGGCCAGCGCGATGTTCATTTTCATCGGCGCGCAGCCGCGAACGGATTGGCTCGCCGATCTCGTTGAGCGTGACGAGCACGGATTCATTTTGACGGGTCCCGACTTGATTCGCGACGGGGATCGCCCAAAGGGCTGGGGCCTCGACAGAGATCCTTTCTTGCTAGAGACAAACGTTCCCGGCCTTTTTGCCGTCGGCGATGTGCGCCACGGCTCGGTGAAGAGAGTGGCTTCCGGTGTCGGCGAAGGATCGGTTGCCGTGCAATTCATCCATCAATATTTGAGCAAGGTCTAAATGGTCGAAAAATCGGAACTGCTGAAAGTGCCGGCGTTTTCAGATTTGCCCGATGATCAGATCGCCTGGTTCATCAGCCAGGCGCAGGAAATGAACCTCAAGGCGGGCGAGACCGCTTTCCGCGCGGACGATCCCGCGGACGCGATGTTCGTTTTTCTCGAGGGGCAGTTGCAGGTGCGCGGCGAATTGGCTGGCGAAACCGTGGTGATTCCAGTGAAGCCGGGCGACGTGACCGGAGTGCTGCCTTTTTCGCGGATGAAACAATTTACTGTGGGCGCGAAAGCGATCACTGATTCACGAGTATTGCGCTATCCGGCATCGCAGTTTCCAGAACTTGTTCACAAAATGCCGGAACTGACCCAGCGCCTCGTGGGCATGATGTCGGACCGGATCCGCGAAACCACACGGCGTGAACAGCAGCGCGACCGGCTGGCTTCTTTGGGGAAACTCTCAGCGGGCCTCGCGCATGAACTCAACAATCCCGCTTCTGCCGCGAAACGCGCCGCCAGCCAGTTGCGCGACGTCCTGACGAAAATTCGCGACGCCAGCCACGAGCTGGGAAGCCGTGATCTCACGACGGCGCAGAAAGCAGAAATCGAAAAGCTGGAAACTGCGTTCGTGCAAAGCGATGCCGTTCCGCCGGATCCCCTGGCCATGAGCGATCTGGAAGAGCAGATCGATTCGTTGTTGCGCAGTCACGGCCAGAACGACCTGTGGCAAATGGCCGCGGACCTGGCGCGCCGCAACGTCAAACCGGAAGCGCTGGAATCCTTGTTTGCGATTCTGGACGCGGGCTCAGCCCGGGCCGCTCTGGTGCGGATCGCCGCGTCTGTGGAAGTCGCAACTCTGCTGAACGAAATTGAGAGCGGCACATCGCGTATTTCAGACCTGGTCCGTGCCATTAAAGAATACACATACATGGATCAGACGCCGCTGCAGAACGTGGACATCGTGAAAAGCCTGGAAACCACTCTTACCATCTTGAATCACAAACTTAAGCGTGGCGTCGTGGTTGAGCGCGACTACCAGAAAATTCCGCTGCTCGTGAATTCGTTTGGCAGCGAGTTAAATCAGGTTTGGACGAACATCATTGATAATGCGATTGACGCCATGGGCGGCGAGGGCAAGCTTAAAGTGCGAACGTTTCGCGACGACAATTCCGTCGTCGTGGAGATTACCGACAATGGCCCGGGAATTTCGCGCGAAGTGCAGGCGCATATGTTCGAGCCTTTCTTCACCACCAAGGGCGTGGGCCAAGGCACCGGGCTTGGCCTGGACACGGTGCAGCGAATCGTGAAAAAACATCAGGGCGATATTCAAGTCAGCTCGAAACCCGGCGAAACTCGCTTTCAGGTGTGGTTGCCGCTTGCAGAAGCCGCCACCTAGCACCGCTCCCGTCATTCCGCTAATCGATTCCCAGCCGGTGTTGCATTTCCTCGAGCGTGAATCCCTTGGTCTCCGGATAGAAGAACATGACGATGAAAAATTGCAAGACCATCATTGCTGCAAAAAATACAAAGGGGTATGCGCCCGAGGTTTTGGCGACCACGGGAAACAGGGCGGATATAATGGCGTTCATGATCCAGTGCGAAGAGCTTCCCAGGCCCTGACCCTTGGAGCGCACGGTATTCGGAAAGATCTCGCCGATATAAACCCATATGACCGCCCCGAGCGGTGCGAAAAAGAAAATGTAGCCCACCAAAATCCACACCAGCCAGTTTTGATCGCGCTGCGTGAAAAAAATCATGGCCACGCCCGCCAGGCAGAGCGCCGTTCCTGCCGAACCGATCAGCAGCAGAGTTTTCCGGCCGAGTTTATCAATCAAAGTCATGGCCAGCAGCGTGGCACAAAGATTCATCGCGCCAATCGCGACGGCCTGCAAATCGCCGGACAATTTGCTGAAACCCGCCGCCATGAAAATGGATGGCAAGTAATAAAGGATCGCATTAATTCCCGCCAGCTGGTTGAACACTCCGGTAGTGATCGCCACAAAAATGGGATAGCGAAACTTGCGCTGGAAAAGCGGCTCGGAGCCTTGGGATCTCTCCAGGTGAATCGAGTCCACGATTTCTTTAAGCTCCGTTTCGTCGTTCGACGAGCGCAAGAGCGTCAGCACCTTGCGCGCGTCTTCGATGCGATGCTGCGTGGCCAGCCAGCGCGGACTTTGCGGAATCCCGAAAAGCATGACGAGAAAAAGAAGGGCAGGCGCGGCGGCGACACCCAATTGCCAGCGCCATTCGAGCGCGCCCATTCCAAGCCTGGCGATGCAATAGTTCGAAAAATACGCCAGCAGAATTCCCAGGACTACGTTGATCTGAAACATTCCCACCAGTCGTCCACGCAAGCTTGCGGGCGCTAGCTCCGCGATGTACACCGGAGCCAGCACGGAGGAACCGCCGATGCCGAGACCTCCAACGAACCGGAAGACCAGCAGCGCGGACCAACTCCAACCGAACGCGCAACCGAGCGATGAAACGATATAGAGTACCGCCATTATTCGAAGAGCGTTGCGCCCTCCCAGTCGTTGACCCACAACGCCGGCGCTGAGTGCACCAACAACCGTTCCCCATAAAGCAATGGCGACGGTAAACCCCTCAGCGCGCGGCGAGAGTTCGAAGACTTGGCGAAGTGAGTTCAGTGTTCCGGAAATCACGGCGGTGTCGAACCCAAACAGTAATCCGCCGAGCGCGCCGACGATGCTGGCCTTGAGTAGGTACGAGTTCAGTCTCATAGAGTTTCCTGGCAGCAAGCGCTCACCGCGCGTGGCGCGTGCGCCGCGATGAATGGAATGCCCAGGTTATGCGCCATTCGGAGAAACCGTGAACGGCAGTAGGCACGCGCCGAGGAGTCCTGCCTCAGGGCCCAACTCCGTGAGCGTGACGTATGTTTTGGCCTTGGTCCCGCGGGTAGCGTCGGACTTGTCGGGATCCGTCATGCGGAACACGTAGCTGCGGTAGCGCAATTCCTCGAACAGCGCCCGCGAAAATAAATTCCACGAACTGGACAAGCCGCCGCCCACAACATACAGCGGCAGGTTCAGCGTGTTGACGAGCGCCGCCAACCCCCTGCCCAGCGCAAGCCCCACTTCGTCGAAAATTTTCTGTGCGTCGCGGTCACCCGTGCTGGCGAGCCCTGCAACATCGCGCGGCGTGAATTCCGGATTGCCTTTTTCCAAGGCTGCCAATGCCGGCGATTTTCCCGCCGCGATCATTTCCTTGGCTCTGCGCCGCACTCCAGTGGCTGATGCCAACGGTTCCAGGCAGCCGCGCGCCCCGCATCCGCACGCCGCGCCGTCCGGCCATATATTAATGTGGCCCACTTCGCCGGCCATACCATTCAACCCGTCCCAGATCTTTCCGTGGAAAATTATTCCGCCGCCGACTCCTGTGCCCAGCGTCAAAAAGCATAAGGAATCAATTCCGAGCGTTTTGCCCTTGCCCGCAACGCACTCCGCCAGAGCCGCGACGTTCGCGTCATTTTCCACCACGACATGCACGCCAACGCTTTGCTCCACAGCCGCGCGCAATTCCAATCCGTCGAAGCCGGGAAGATTGGGCAAGTTTCGCAGCCGGCCTTCGGGCAACTCGATTGGTCCCGGTGAGCCGATGGCGATGCCTTGCAGCGCCAGTTTCGCGGAGTAGCGATCGAGAAGTTTGCGAATTCCCGCGCACATATCCTCGACCACGGCATCTCGACCGGCTTGCAGCCGCGTGGGCATCTGGATCGTTTCCAGAAATCCAGCCGCGGGAGTGTAGGCCGCCAGCCGCAGATTCGTGCCTCCGAAATCAATCCCGATCGAGAACGAATCTGAGATCATGTCTGTGCAGCCTGCTCCGGACTTCGCGAATCGCTAGATTCAGGCGCCGCGCGTTATGCGCCGTGCGGCAGGATTTGGGGCAATCCGGATGCCGCGCGACGGCAAGCAATGTACACGAATTGCGATGCAAGGAAATAGCAATTCCGGCGGAAATGCGCCCGAGCCGGAAAAGCCTCGCTCCCCCGCGCGGATTGCGGTCAGGAATGCGCAGGCGCTGTGCTGTGCGGCTTATTACTTTTGAATGCGAACGACGCTATATATAGGTAGCACAGCGCGGGCAGGATGAACGCATGATGGATGCCGATGTGGTCCGCCAGCACGCCCTGCAGCTCCGGAATGATCGCGCCTCCTACGATGGCGCAGATCAACACAGCCGAGCCTTTGCCTGTCAACGGCCCGAGGCCCTCGATCGAGAGAGTGAAAATACTGGGAAACATCGTCGAATTGAAGAATCCAACCAACAAGATGCTCCACATCGCCACGTGGCCAAAGCTTAGCATCGAAACGGCGACCATCAAAAATGCCGTGAGCGCCGAAAAGCCGAGCACGGTGCCGGTGCGCACTTTCTGCAGCACGGCAGAGCCGATAAACCTCCCAAGCATCGCACCACCCCAATAAAGGGAAACAAATTTGGCTGCGAGCTGGATCGAAATGTTTCCAACATTCGGTTGGCTCATGTAGTTGACCAGCATGCTGCCAATCGCCACTTCCGCGCCCACATAAACGAAAATTCCGATCGCGCCCATCACCAGACGTGGATATTTCCAGATCGAGTCGTGAACTTTTCCGTGCGGTTCGACGGAGGCGATGACTGGCAGTTTAAAGAATGCAATCACCAAGCCGAGTACAAACAGCGCAATCGCCAGGCCGAGATAGGGCAGCTTCACCGAAGAAGCTTGCTGCAGACGATAGGCTTGCAGTTGATCGGTAGACATCCCACGAATCACATCCATCGCCACGGGCGCTCCGCTCAGAATCAGCATGCTGCCAAACCACGGTGCCACCGTCGTGCCCAGCGAGTTGAACGCCTGCGTCAAATTCAAACGGCTCGACGCGGTTTTCTCCGGCCCCAGGACAGCCACGTACGGATTCGCGGAAACCTGCAATATCGTGATGCCTGCCGCCAGAATAATTAGCGCGGTGAGAAACAGCGGAAAGGAAGGCGCGCTCGCCGCCGGCACAAACAGCAGCGCTCCCACGCCCATCGTGAAGAGGCCGCCCACCATCGCCTTCTTGTAACCAATCCACTCGATCAATTTTCCAGAAGGCAACGCAAAAACAAAATAAGCTCCGAAAAAGCTGAACTGGATGAGCATCGCCTTCGCGTAGGTCAAATCGAAGATGGACTTCAAGTGAGGAATCAAAATATCGTTGAGACAGGTGAGAAAACCCCACATGAAGAAGAGAGTGGTCACCATTGCCATGGCGGCTCGGTCTGTGGAAGTGGGCGCGGTCGTCGTGGCAGCCGAAACATTCGAATTGGTTATGGGCATCGAATCGGGGCTCTCCCGTTATTCCATTTGCATTGGCATTACTCGCTAGTCGGCGCTCTGCATTTCTTTGCCACACGACGACAATTGCAACGACGCGTTGCCTGTCGACTTACGCACCACAAATTCAGGCTCAATCAATATTTCGGGAACGAACTCCTCGCTGTTCTTGATTTGATTGAGCACCGACCGTGCAGCGATCTCGCCCATCTTGAGCAGAGGCTGCCGCACCGTCGTCAGCGGCGGATTGCTGTACGGAGCCATCTTGATGTCGTCAAATCCCACTACCGAAATATCGTTCGGAACGTGCATCCCAGCTTCCTGAAAGGCGCTGATCGCGCCCAATGCGGAATTGTCGTTAAAGGCGAATAGCGCGCTAAATGGCATTTTTCGGTTGCAGAGGAACGCCTTCGTCGCCGGATACGCGACTTCCGGAGTCGACAAGTCGCCCTCCAAATGAATGGTGAGCTCCGGCCGCACAACGATCCCGAGTTCTTGCGCCACGTGCAGTATCGCTTTCCAGCGATCGGTGGAGTCCGAACTGTAATGCGGGCCCTTCATGAACGCAATCTCGCGGTGGCCCAATTGAAACAAGTGTTGCAGCGCCAGCTGCGCCGCGCGGCGATGATCCAGCAGAATATTCGTTACGCCTTCCACAGGACGATGACCCGCGATGGCGATCGTGGGCAACGACATGGATTCGCCGAGCAACGTGTCTACGGAAATCAGACCCTCGACTCCTCGTTGCAGAAGAATATGCGAATAGCTGTCTAGCAATTTCTTGTCGTTATGATGGGCGACCGTAAGAAAGAAAAAGCTATGTTGGCGAAGGTAGCGTTCAATGCCGCTGATGAGCATCGCGGCATAGGCGTCGCCCAAATCACGCGTGATCACTCCGATGGTGTAAGTGCGCTGCACGCGCAAGGAGCGCGCCAAATAGTTCGGGCGGTAATTCAGTTCGCGCGCAGCCGCCAGCACGCGCTTCTTAGTGCGTTCCGGCACGGAGCGGGCCGCCGCGGAATTATTCAATACTGCTGAAACAGTACCGGGCGTTAGTCCTACATGCTCGGCTACCGACTTCAGCGTGACCACGCGAACCTTGTGGTGGCCCTGATTCTTGCTGCGACTTTCCATGGGGCTGTCTCTTTAAAGATTTTCGGCAGAAAAAATAATCTCAGCTGATCGCGCGGTCAATAGTCAGGAACTTCGCGCAGGGATGAAGGGCACGTCTGCCCCGCTGCATAATACTGCGAAATGTAATGCGAGTCATGGCTCATTTGCGAGTTTTAACGAAATGTCTTTAGAAAATCGTTATTTTTAGCTTGACAAGATATGGCCACTTGAAGCTAAATGCTGCGCAGCTGGGTGGTATCGAAAAAATCGATGGGTTGTATCTGAAGAGCTTTTTGTTCAGGGTGGCTCTAGCAGTCGTATAGGTGTGTCTTGGTGTGCGCAACTCTGTTGGTCATCGTGGGGCGATCTCTAGCCAGATTTCCCGTTTCGGTACGTAGCGGTGTCACCAACTTTGTGGCGTAGGCCGGGTGGGCCTAACGCGCTTCTCTTGCGGGAGGAGAAAGAATCATGATTACGTCTAG
>Ga0209169_10000705_pt1 | contig 20462 bp, 19 predicted proteins | sample HubBroMetageWRM4_FD_188346 | JGI IMG/M metagenome (GOLD analysis project Ga0209169, IMG submission 188346) | Warmed soil microbial communities from the Hubbard Brook experimental Forest, New Hampshire - Hubbard Brook CCASE Soil Metagenome WRM 4... | ecosystem: Environmental > Terrestrial > Soil...
ATCATACCGCCCCTCCAGGGCTGTATATCCCCGCCGAACCTGCTCGCAGGGTTTCACCCTGGGCTGTTCTCATCCCTCCCTACGGGAGGATTGCAGTAGTTTTCTACTGCAAATGCAGTAAATTCACTTGCGCATTCCCGCCCGCCGTTCCGCCTCCATCAGGTTGGTCAGAATATCGTTGATGCGCGTCAGGTGGCCTTCGCCTTTGCTGCGCAACCACTCCAGCACCTCCGCATCCAGCCGCACGCTCACCGGCACTTTCCGCCGCCCCTCGCGCAGCCGGATCATGCGCGCAAGCTGCTCCTCCGTCAGCTTCGGAATATCGGAGAAGTCAATCCCCGAATCATCTTCCGCTTCCTGCAACGCCGCCGCGTGCCGCACAGCTTCCTTCTCGGCCTCAGTCCACTTCCTGTTCCTGATATCGTCGGTACTCATTCTTGTCAGCCCGCCGGGCCGAGATGATCCGGATAATTTCTTCGCCATCGAAATCCTCCCTGTATGCATGCACCACCAGAAGAACCGCGCCAACTCCCGCCTCAATGGATACGGCCCCAATCGCATGCCAGCGCTGCTCTCCGCTTTCGTCAACCTTATCGAGGCCAAGAAGGCAGCGTTCGTCGTCGAAAACCAGCGCCGCCAGCTCGAACGAGACTCCCTCATGCTTGCGCTGGTTTTGCCGGTTCTTCCGCTCATCCCATTCGTAGCGCATTGCGTATATACAAACCGTATCACATTCTATAAGTCAGTGCCCGGTGCCAACAGGCCGGGGTCCCCACGTACAGGTCTTCGTCCGTGGGGTGGAGGGCATGCCCTGCGCCTGTCGAATGGGTGCCTCGCATTTGGGCGCCTGGGAAACCACGAACCTCAATGGACCCGCCAACGCCGCCAGCCCCACCGCAGATGGTTGCAGAAAATATCCCTCGCCCGGTGCACAATGGAAAGCAGTGGAAGAAAAGCACCCGAACAAGGGAAGAGACCCCCACCCCTCCCCCACTTTTGCCGCATTCCATTGAAAATACATATCTTAGGTCCACAATGGCGTGAATCGCCTCATTCAGACCCATCAAAATAAAGCGCTTAGATCCACTCGAATCTTGGAAATGAACGGCATTCCTCCTAACGCCGCGAATCTCATGCGAGCGAACAGCGAGCGGCTGCCCCACCGCAGGTGGCGACTGTCCCACCGCAGGTGGTCTGGCAGACCGCAGGTGGTTGACAGACCACTGGCCGAATTGATATCCAATTCACCGGCCAACTGTGCGCCGGCGTGTACGCTGGTCTTCAGGCGCATCCGCCCAGAAGGAGAACCCCGCCATGTTCACGCCCAAAGGAAAGTTCAGCTGGTATGAGCTGATGACCAGCGACACCCAAGCCGCCGGCAAGTTCTACTCCGACGTCGTGGGATGGACCACGCAGCAAATGCCCGGCGACGGCCCGCCGTACACCGTCTTCAACCTCGGCAACGTCGGAATCGCGGGAATGCTGAACATACCCGGCCACACCGCCTGGGTCGGCTACATCTCCGTCGACGATGTCGATGCGCACATCGAAAAAATCGTCGAAGCCGGCGGCAAACTGTGGAGACCCGCGACGGACGTTCCCGGAATGCTCCGCTTTGCCGTCATGTCCGATCCGCAAGACGCCGCGATCGTGGTCTTCACACCCAATCCAGCCATGCCCTCGCCCGAGCGCCCCGCCCCGCCAACCCCCGGAACCATCGGCTGGCACGAGCTCTACACATCAGACCTCGAAGCCGGATTCAGCTTCTACAACAAGCTCTTCGGCTGGACCAAGGTCAGCGACATGGACATGGGACCGATGGGCCTCTATCGCATCTTCGACGAAGGCGACCACAAGCAGATGGGCGACGGCGGCATGATGACCAAAGCGCCGCATATACCCGTCTCATGCTGGAATTTCTACTTCAACGTCGACTCCATCAAGGCCGCTATCCAACGCGTCGAAGCCGGCGGCGGCAAGGTCGTCAACGGTCCCATGCAGGTGCCCGGCGGCAGTTGGATCATCAACGGCCAGGATCCCTTCGGAGCCATGTTCTCTCTTGTCAGCAGCAACGCATGAGCCCCATCGCTCCGTTCTCGGCCGGTTCGGCTCAACTGCAAGGCTCACAATGATCTGCCATTGCTAATCTCGAAAGGCTCTCTTGTAGGGCCGCATCAGATCAAGCGCTGCTCGTCACAAAAGCCCGCGAACGTGCGCCAACAGCCGCTATACTGCGCTCAGCGCATCTTACGCAGAAAATCTTTCATGACGTGTCCGCAGTAGCGCGATCGAGGATTCATCAAATGAGAAAGCTGGCTTTGCCCCTCCTGTTTGCCTTTCTGGCCGCTTCAACCTTTGCAACCGCCCAGAACAAGAAGCCGCCAACGACGCTGCGCGGCGTCCTGCTGGAGCAGTTGCACACCACGCATGACGTGGAGGACTGGTTTGTGCCGGCAAGCATCGCCGTCGCTGGACTCACCGCCGAACAGGCCAAGTGGAGTCCCGGCAAAGGCAATCACTCGGTGGGCCAACTGGCCTATCACCTCTGGTTCTGGAACACCACCGAACTGGCGCACTTCAAGGGCGAGAAACCGCCTGCCTTCGATGGAAACAACGACGAGACCTTCGACAACTTCACCCCCGCGCAGTGGGACGACCTGGTGAAGAAGCTCAACCAGGTGCTCACCGACTGGGATACAGCAGTCGAGACGGCCGACGACCAGAAGCTGACTGAGAATGCCTCGCTGATTGCGCACGTTGGCGCGCACAACGCTTACCACATTGGACAGATCATCTACGTGCGCAAGCTCGAGGGCGCTTGGGATCCGACCAAGGGAGTGAAGTAGCAGCCGTCGGCATCGCCACCCGGTCTACTCCACCGGCTCGGTCAGCGCGCGCCAGGCGGCCATCAACTCCGCAACCGGGATGCCGTCGATCGTCATACCGGCGGTCAGGCAGTCGGCGATCGCGGCGCCGCGCAGATCGGCCTTGCTGATGCTCAGGCCAGAGAGGTTAGCGTTGCGCACGCGCCAGCCGGAGAGGTTAGCGTCCTCAAAGCGCGCGCCGGCAAAATTCACATCGTTGAAGGTGGCGCGGGAAAGATCCACATCGGTAAAGCACGACCCCGACAGATCCGCATTTTCGGCCAGCACCAGCCGCTTGGTTCCACTCAACTGAATCGTCTCTTCGGCATTCATCCCCAGTTCCCCTTGGCCGTGGATTGGTCCCATGCTGGCGAGCAATCATCCCCAATGACTGCCAGTCTATTCGGACTCCCAATTTTCAGGCACCTACTCAGCAATAACGGAATGTATCCGGGATTTCCGTCCCGGAAAACAGCAAGGGCGCCCGCCTGTGCGAACGCCCCTGGACATTTGATTCGCGGAAGCTTACATCGGTCCGTTGTCGGGGACTTGCAGCAGGAAGTTCTGCGGGAACTGATTCATCTGCTGCTTGAACTCGTCCATCTGCTTCTGGTCCGTCTTGAAGTTGTCCATCTTCAGTTGATCGCTGAGCTTTTCTGCTTCCTGGCGCATCTTCTGGGCCTGCTGCGCGTCGAGCTGGAAGTCCTCCGGCTTGAAGTTCTGGTTGAACTGCTGCATCTGCTGCTTGAGCGCGTCCATCTGCTTCTGGTCAACCTTGAAGTTGTCCATCCTCATCTGGTCGCTGAGCTTCTCCGCCTCGCGCCGCATCTTCTCAGCCTGATCGGAACTGACCGTGAATTGTTTAATCTGCTCCTGAGCATGCTGGGCCTGATCGAGCAAGGCCTTGGCTGCGGTGGAGTTCTGCTCGGCCAGATTCTTTGCGGCCTCGCTGTCCTCGGCAAAAAGCTGCATGGGGTCGGCTTCGAGTTCGGCGACCATCGAGCAATCGCCGGCTGGGAACAGATCCTGCATCTCGAGCTCGCTGCTCTTGTTGTGCTTGGAATCCACCTGCAGGGTGAGCATCTGCTGTTTTCTGTCACGCAGAATGGTTACCTGCACCGGCTTGCCCTGGTTCGAGCGCAGGGCGCGGTCCCAATCCGAAACGGTAGTGATGGCGTCGGGTCCGACCCTGAGAATTACGTCGAACGCCTTCAGACCCGAGGCTGCCGCTTCGCTCTTGCGGGCCACCTGCTTCACCATCAGCCCGCTCGGTACGCCCAGGTAGTCAGCCATCTGGTTGGTCAGCGGCTCAACCAAAGCCCCCACGTTGAGGGTGCTGCCCCAGATGGGCATGTGGAACATTCCCGGCAGCGGAGCATCACCGCCTCCGGGCAGAAGCCCCATGCCCGTGGCTGGCGCATTCAAGTCGCTTTCCTTGCCGAGCTTGTTCCAGACATCGTGCTCCATCACGCGGCGATCGACCAGCTCGACCGAGGTCGTCTGCAGGTTGCCGTCGCGGCTGAACTCGAGGCTTACCTTGCGGCCCGCGGGAATCTCCTTGAGCATGCGGCGCAACTGCTCGGCGCCCTCGACGTTCTGCCCGTTCACCTGTAGCACCACGTCGTTGACGCGCAGTCCGATCTGTCCCGCCGGCGCATCGTGGTCGATGATCGTGATCACGGCGCCGCGGACCTCCTTGAGCTTGAGCGCCTGCGCCTTGTCTGAGTCCACGTCGTCTACCCAGACGCCGAGATAGCCCTGAGAAGTGGTGTAAAGCACCGGACTCGTTCCCTCAAGCAGCTCCACCATCCTCGTGGACTGCGCCACGATCCCGCGCGTTCCTGCTGCGGTCCCCAGCAGCAGGAGAATTCCAATCCCGTAATACGGCCTCAAAAAGTGCTTCATTTCGTATTCTCCCGCATTTCTCTTATTCCGGACCGCATTCTTTCTTGACGATGCGATTGCCGGAAGGGTTAGCTGATCTATTGAATCTCCGGAACCCGGCTCAAGACTTCTCTCGAAACGGTCCGAATATGAGGATTCTGGTCCGAATTGGCCACTGAATGCAACACCTGTCGCACCGTGGTATCGGCTTCGACAGGTTCCAGAATATTCACCGCCTCGCTGCGAATTCGCAAGTCGGAGTCGTTCATCAGCGCTTCGAGCACGGCATCGCGTACATGCGTATCGGCGGCCACGTACGGTTGCAAGCCGTCCAGGGCCTTCAATCGTACACCCGCACTGCGGTCGTAGCGCAATACCACCATAAGCGCATCGCGAATACCCGTGGCCTGGCAACTGTGGCCGGCGCGGCACTCGGCCGCCAGCAGGCCTACCGAGTCGTCGCGCACATCCGCGGAGGCCGCATTTTCCGACGCCAGCATCAGCAGCTCGCGCACCTTGGGATCGTCAAGCGAGCCTTCCATCTGCTGCGGTACAAGCTGGTTGTAGCGCACCTCGACCATTTCGCTGTTCGGCTGGCGCACAATGCTGGAGATGTTGGCGATCTCCGCCGGCGCCGCCTCCACAACCGGCGCAGCCGCCGGATGCGTCGCAGCCACGCGGGCCCGGTGACTCTGCATATACTCGTAGCTGCCCAGAATCCCGGCGCCGGCGCCCACCACCAGCAGCAGGCAGGCGGCAAAAGGCGCGGCCTGAATGCTGGCATAGTTGTTCACCATGCGCTGAGTCAGCCGTTCATACCAGCGTTTGGGTGGAAGCGCGTCGAGAGCCTCTTCAAGCCGTAGCCGCGAGCGAGCCACAAGGTTCGCGGGCGGCTCCAGCACCGGATGCGCATCGGCGAGAATCTTCATCGCCAGCAACTGCTCCCGGTCGCAGTGGCAATCCGGGCAGCCGGTCATGTGCCGGTCCAGCTCGTGCATTTGTTCGTCAGGCAGCTCACCGTAGATCGCCGTGACGATCCGTTCGTGTGCCAATTCGCAATTCATGATTACGTCCTTCCAGCCTCAAAAGAAATTTCCATGCGCGCTCAAGAATCCGCATTCCGTTCAGGAATTGCATCGCGCCTATCGCAACTCCGCCAACTGGGTTCTCAACTTCTTGGTTGCACGGAAGAGCGTGTTCTTGGCGGTCTCTTCCGTGGTGCTCAACATCTCTCCAATGGTCCGCAACCGCAGACCCTGGTAGTGCTTCAACTCAAAAACCATGCGCTCGCGCGGGGTCAGCTTGCTCAGCGCAGCCTGAATCCGCATGCCGAGAACTTTGCGGTCCAGTTCCTTGGCCGGATTCGAAAACGACCGGTCGTCGGAGACCGAGGCCAGCACGTCAATCTCGTCGCCGGAGTGGTCGATCACCACCGCGTGATCTTCGCGCCGCGTCTTGCGGCGGCGCAACTGGTCCAGGCAGAGATTGGTGACGATCCGGTAAATCCATGTGTAGAACGAGCACTCGAAGCGGAAGTTACCAATGTACCGATAGGCCTTCAGAAAGGCTTCCTGGTAAATGTCCTCGGCGTCGTGCTCGCTGCCCGTCAGGTGCAGGGCCAGGCGCAGGACCTGGTGCTCATATTGCCGGACCAGGGCGTCGAAGGCCGAGCGCGAACCGGACTGCGCCTCGCGGATCAGCTCCATCTCCGGCGCCCGCGCCTGCATGCGGTCGTGGGCGCTCTTGCCACCGTTCATTGCCGTGGTCGCAGCCATACCTGACAAGGATTGTACCGCTCTTGCAGATGGCCAAGCCAGATTTGCTGCGCCCGCAGCCGGAGAAAGGGGATAGCTCACCGCATCGGTTCCCATGGTTTTTACTCCGGGAGTCTTGAATAGTTGTCCGCTGTGGAAAAGACGGAACGGCTTGGGATTCGTGAGCAGAGAGGATCCATTCGAGAATCCTCACGGAGAGGGCCTCCAAGCGCCCAACCAAATTCCTCCTGCCAGGCTCCTGTTGCTTTCCAAAAGGGACTGTGTCATGATTCGTGTTGGAAACCTAAAGGGTGGATTATTTATGGGAGAAAAACCCGACGTTTTGCAGGGAACGCTCGCGCTGATGGTCCTGAAGACGCTGGACGCCCTGGGGCCGCAGCACGGCTACGGCATTGCCCGTCGCATCGAGCAGATCAGCGGAGATATTCTGGCCGTCAACCAGGGAACGCTCTATCCCTTGCTTCTGAAGCTGGAGCATGAAGGCTCAATTGCTTCTCAATGGGGTGCATCGGAGAACAATCGTCGCGCCCGCTTCTATCGCCTGACCTCGGCCGGCCGCAAGCAGCTCGATGCCGAAACCCGCGGCTGGGAGCAGACCGCGGCCATCATTGAGCGGTTTTTCAAAATCAAGGCGGAGGACCTGGCATGAAATCCGGTACCGGCATGAAACTCCTGCGTCGCTTCTCCATCCGCTTTTCGAACCTCGTCACCCGGCGCAGCGCCAACCAACGCCTGCAGGATGAAATCGCCGAACATCTCGCGTTGCAGATCGAGGAGAATCTTCGCACCGGCATGTCCTCGGTCGAGGCACGCAGGCAGGCTGCGCTCAAGCTCGGCGCGCCGCAAGCGATCAGGGAACGCCACCATGCAGAGCACAGCCTTCCCTTCATCGAGAATCTGCTTTTCGATTTGCGCTACGCGGCTCGCATGCTTCTGAGATCTCCTGGATTCTCATTCATCGCCATCGCCACCATGGCGCTGGGCATCGGTGCAACCACCGCCATCTACAGCGTCATCGACGCCACGCTCCTGCACCCTTTACCCTATCCAAATCCAGCGGAACTGGTGCGCATCCAGGACGATCTTCCCGGCGTCGGCGCACAGCGGGTCGGCATCTCCGTCCCGGAGTGGAGAGACTTCGAGAGCTCCGGGATCTTCCAATCCGCCGCGATTACCGGCACCGGCGCAGACGTGAATCTCACCGGCAGCGCACAGCCCCTGCGTCTCAGCTTCAAGCAGGTCACGCCGAATTACTTCGCGGTCCTCGGTGTTGACGCCGAGTTGGGCCGCACCTTCGATCCGCACGACGCGACGCCCGGCTACAACCTGGAGGTCGTCCTCAGCGACGGGCTCTGGAGGAGGGAATTCGCAGCCGACCCGAAGATTCTCGGCAGAGTCCTGCGCCTGGACAACGACGAGTATCACGTCGTCGGCGTCATGCCGCGCGGCTTTCGCGATCAGGGTTCAACCAGCGGCGAACAGAATGTGGAGCTGTGGCTTGGGGCCGGCTTTGCAGGGGTGCCGTTTCCGCCCCCGCTGCGCAGTGCACGCCAGCGCAGTCGTGTCGTTGTCGCGCGTTTGAGGCCGGGACTCTCGATTGCAGCAGCGCAGGGGCACCTGGATGCGCTGGTGGAATCACTGAAAGAACAATATCCCGCTGATTATCCGGCACAGACAGCATGGACCGTGCGCCTGATTCCGCTCAGCGAAACGGTGGTTGGCAGCGTTCGTCAATCTCTCATTCTCCTATTCAGCGCGGTTGGATTGGTCCTCCTCATCAGTTGCGTCAACGTCGCCAATCTCCTGCTCGCCAGGACCAGTGTACGCAGTCGTGAGATCGCGGTGCGCCAGGCTCTGGGAGCGCAAAGAACGCGCCTCATCCGCCAGCTTTTAACCGAGAGTTTGCTCCTCTTCCTGCTGGGCGGAATCGCTGGCTTTGGGCTTCTGTTCTGCGCCCGGCATTTCCTGCTGCGGCTCGTGCCGGAGAGCCTCCCGCACCTCAACGAAATCGCGATCAACTGGAGCGTGCTGGCGTTCGCTCTGGCGGTCTCTGTGGCAGCCGGAACTTTGTTTGGCCTTGCTCCCGCATGGCTCATGAGCCGTCTTGATCTAACGAGTACGCTCAGGCAGGAAGGACGCGGGTCGAGCGGATCAGTGGGACGCTCCCGCGCACGCCAGGTTCTGGTCGTTAGCGAATTGGCGCTCTCCCTGGTGCTGATGGTCGCCGCGGGCCTGCTGCTGCGCAGTTTCTGGGATCTGTTTGCGGTGCAGCCCGGATTCAATCCTGATCGGGTCATGGCCGTTCAAACCTGGCTGCCTGGGCCTAACGATCCCAAGATGGATCCCTATCAAACCGCCACGCAGGAAGCGGTCCTGCTGCGCCAGATACTTAGCCACAGCAGAACCTTGCCGGGGGTGGAAGAAGCGGCGATCGGCGACCAGGCCTCTCTGCCCCTGGGCCACAGCGATCCCGGTGGGCTGCCATTGATTCGCGAAGGCATCGAGACGATGGACAATCAGGCGCCGGTAATCGATAGTCCCATCGTTTCGCCAGAATACTTCCACCTGTTAGGCATGGCGCTCGAGCGCGGACGCCTTTTCACCGATCAGGACCTTGAGGATTCGCCCCAGGTTGCCGTCATCAATCAGGCCGCGGCTCACACCTACTGGCCAAATCAGAACCCAATTGGCAAACGTGTCCGTTTGAACTTCAATAACCGTGGGGTGCTGACCTCTGCCAAGCCGGTCTGGACCACGATCATCGGCGTCATTGCGGATGCCCGCACCGAATCGCTGGCAGCCACGGCAATTCCGCAAATCTATCGCAGCGTTTACCAGCGCTCCGCCAAAGACCTGGCCATCTTTCTTCGTGGACAACTCGATCCCGGCGCCATCCTCGCGCAGGAGCGTCAGCAGGTCCAGTCCATCGACGCGACACTGCCCGTTTTCCATGCCGAATCACTGGATGACCTGCTCTCCACCTCGCTTTCGGTCAGGCGATTCTCGATGGAAATGGTCGCGTTTTTCGCGGCGACTGCCTTGCTCCTGGCCGGGCTCGGAATCTACGGCACGATTTCCTACGTAGTGAATGAACAAAGACGCGAGATTGCCATTCGCCTGGCGCTGGGAGCGCAAAAACGCACAATCCTCAAGATGGTCCTGCGACGTGGACTCGGCCTGGCCGCCGCTGGCGCGTGCGTGGGTGTGGCCGGAGCGCTCATCGTCTCTCATCTCATGGCAGGCCTGCTCTTCGGCGTATCTCCGAACGATCTGACCACCTTCGCCGGAGTCACGGTCGTGCTTACCCTTGTTGCGCTTGCCGCCAGTTACATTCCCGCGCTTCGCGCCATGCGCCTCGATCCGATCACCACGCTCCACGCCGATTAATGGGCTCGAAGTACAAGCGAGTTCCGGCGGGAGGCTGAACCAATTGACATGGAAGAGACCAAGCGGGAGCACCCTTTTCCGAATCTTGCGGCGAGATGGGAACTTTAATAAACTTTAAACGTACTTGAATATTATTCAACACCTATGCTACCTTCCTTGGCATGGGTTTGACGGCGATTCCGAATCGGCAGAAGCCGCATGGGGGGCAGCATCCGCTGCTGCTTCTGGCCGAGGAGGATCTCGATTTCGTTGTCCAGTTTGTGCTGGCTTCGGGGTCGTTGAAGGAGATGGCGATGCTGCATCATGTCAGCTATCCGACGATACGGGCCACGCTGGACCGGGTGATTGCGAATCTGCGCCAGAGTCTGGGCGGTGTACCGCTTGACCCCATGACCCCACTGCTGGCCGAGCTCGTTGAACGGGGCGAGATCAAAGTGGGTGTGGCCAAACAGATTCGGGCTGTCTATCGCGCGGCTCTTGAAAGCAGCGCGGAGTAGGAGAAGGTCATGACCGGGAATCTATTGGATGGAATTCGCGAACTGTCTCACTACCGGACCCAGATGGCCATTGTCCTGCCGCTGCTGGGCGGCGCCCTGGTGGTGGCGTCGAGCATCCTGATGCCTCGGGGGAAGGCCAAAGGTCTGCTCACCGGCGTCTATATGCTTCTGGCGAGCCTGGGAGCGGCGTGCCTGCTGGTTGCGGCGGCCGCTGCCCTCGCTGGAGAACCGCTGCACGTGCTGGAGCCGCTGCTGGTGGCGGGGATTGCACTGACAGTGATCATGGGAATCTTCTCTCCGGCCGTAATCAAGGAGTACCAGCAGTTCGAGTTCCGCAAGCTTGCAGCGGAGATTTTCCGGCGCAGCTAAGAGCGCTTTCCTCCCGGCCGTTTGCCCTCTGGATGCGAGCCGCTGCGCTTTGCGCCGGAACCAGCTGGCCGGCCTTTGAAGCCGGAAGTTCTGGAGCCGGACTCCCGCGAACCGGATTTCGAAAATCCCCCAGGCTTTGGTTTCCAGCTCGATCCGCTTTTCCGCTCGCCGCCGGGGCCCTGCGAACGGCCGCCCTGTTTCCCGGGTTTGCTGCTCGGCCTGGCTCCGCCGGGTCGCGGCTTCCCGCTGCTGGTCGTGAACGGGCGCGCCAGACCGCCTTCGCCGCGGAAGGGGTGGTCGGAACTGGAACGGTTGGGATTGGGCCGGCTGGGGCTGGTCCGGCCTCCGGAAGGACGCGGGCCGCCGGAACGGCCAAAGCTGCCGCGGCCGGGGCCCGAACGGCCCGAATCCGATCTGGCCTGCCCGGGCTGGCCGGAGGGATGGTGGTTGAAGCCTGTCCTGTCCGATCCTGTTCGATCCGATCCCGATCGGTCTGGCCTTTCAAAATTGGGCCGGCTTCGTTCGGGCCTGATCCTTTCCGAGCGCTCAGACTCCTGCACCGGCTCAATGTGCAACCGCGAAGGTCTCCTTGGGCCGCCGTCTTCAAGAGGTTCCGGAGCGGGTCGGCGGCTCGATTCCGGTCGGAGTCCCGACGGCCGCTTGTATTCGGGCTGTTCGTCAGCGTCTGGTCTTTTCCATGCCGGCTTGGGCGTGAATTTGCGACCGGCGGCGGGCTTGCCTGCGAATGGTTTGCCACCGCCGGGCCTGGCGCCTTGAGTCCTGGCGCCTTGAGTCCTGGCGCCTTGAGTTCCGGACGAATACGTTCCCCCTGCCGGCTTATTTCCGAATGGGCGGCCCGCAGATGGCTTTCCGCCGAACGTGCGTCCAGCGGTCGGCCGGTCGCCGACGCCTTTGCCGGTGGAGAAACGCCCTTCAGTCTCAGGCGGCTTCGCGAAGCGCGCGGGCGGACGCCCCGTTGTGCTTCCGACGCGATCATCTTTCTTCCATGCGGGACGGTCTGTTGGACTACCTGTTGGCCGCGCCGATCCGAATTTCCTGGGCTCGAACTTCGCCGGGCCCGCTCCGAACTTGGACGGACCAGACTTCCGTGCTCCAGTCTCACCGCGAACAGGCCGGTCCGTGCCGAACGCACGCTTGGGTTGATAATCCTTTGGTCCTGCGGCTGGCTTTGCGCCGCGCGGCCTGAACGCCGGCTTCTCCGGCGGCAGCGAGTCGATCATATTCCGCCGGCGAATCTCTTTGGCCTTCGGTGTTTTCAGCTTGCCGTCGGCGGTCTTTCGCAGCAGGTCGAGCTCGTGCGCATCCAGCTCGCGCAGGTTGCCCGGCTCCTGGTCGAGAATCAACGGGCCGTATCCCACGCGGCGAATCTTTTCGACAAAATGGCCGACCTCCTCGAACATCTTGCGCAGCTCGCGGTTGCGGCCCTCGATAAGCACCACTTCGTACCATGGATTGTCGCCTTGACGCACCTGTCGAATGCGCGCCGGCGAGGTGCGCACCTTCGGCGAACCGGGCTTGCCTTTCTCGATGGCCACGCCGGCGCGCAGAACGTCGAGTTCGCCTTCGGTTGGAATGCCGGCGACCTTCACCAGGTAAGTCTTTTCCACTCCTGCGGCAGCGCGCGTCAGCTTGTTGGCCAGCTCGCCGTCGTTGGTCACCAGCAGCAGGCCCTCGCTCATGTAGTCGAGGCGGCCGACGGGATAGAGGCGCTCGCGCATCTTCTCAAAAAACTGCATCACGGTCGGCCGGCCCTCGGGGTCCTTGACCGTGGTGACGAAGCCTCGCGGCTTGTTCAGCACGAAATAGCGCAGCCGCTCGGCTCCGTGCAGCAGCTTGCCGTCCACGCGGATGTGGTCGCGTCCCGCGTCGGCCTTGGTTCCCAGCGCGGTCACGACTTTGCCATTCACCTGCACGCGGCCCTGCTCGATCATTTCCTCGGCCTTGCGCCGGCTGGCCACGCCCGATGCGGCAAGAATCTTCTGCAAGCGTTCAAGCTTGGCGGGCGGACGGGATTTCGGTGTGAACTCTGCCTCGTCGTCTTCGTCCACTGAATCCGTCGCCGGCTCCGCAGCTTCTTCGCTCGAGTCCGCGCCCTCGACGATTTCAGGCTTGTCGAACGAGCGCTCTTCGACGGCGCTGATTTCCGCTTCCTTCTCTGCACTGATCGAGCTCTGCGGATCCAGGGACTTTGCGCCTTCGCCGTCGGTTTCATCGCCGATCGGGTCTTCAACAGTAGCTTCGAGCGCGTCGATTGTTGTAGGCGCGCCGGCGTCAGCCTCATTCGCTTCAATTTCGATTTCTTCGGGCCGCGGTTCGTCAATCATGAGGGACGGTCTCGGTTTCTGCCTGCTCCAGGGTGGAAGGCGCAGCAGGCGCGGCCTCTGCGGGGGTTGGTCCCGCTTCCGGCGCCGAAGGTGCGGCCTGGGCTTCCGGAGTTTCTTCGCTGTCCGCCATCGCGGCGGTCTGGTCTTCGGGCGCATCCGGGTCGTCGTCGATCTCCGGTCCCTCGATTACTGGTTCTGTAGCCTCACCCTCGGCAACCGGTTCCATGTCTTCGAATTCGAGCTGGGCCATCTTCTCAAACTCATCCATTGAGGGCAGCTCATTTACGTCCTTAAGGCCGAATCGAAGCAGGAACTCTTTGGTCGTCTTGTAAAGGATCGGACGGCCAATCACCTGCTTGCGTCCGGCCGTGGCGATCAGCTTGCGCGCCAGCAACGAGCCGAAAACTCCGGAGGAATCGACGCCGCGAATCTCGTTGACCTCGGGCGCAGTCACCGGCTGCTTGTACGCGATCACCGCAAGCGTTTCAAGGGCCGGCAGGCTCAGTTTCAGCGCCGGCTTCAGGCTCTTGACGAACATGCGCGCCGCGTCGTGGCACTCCGCCTTGGTGGCCATGCGGTAGCCGCCGGCAATCTCTTTGATCTCAATGCCGCGGTCGTCGCTTGCATAGGTCGCGATAAGCTCGTCGAGCAGCTCACGCAGAATGGTGCGCACTTCGCGATCCTGCTGGCGGGCAAGCCGCTTGGCTTCTGCCTCAGGATCGCCTTGTGCTGCGGCCGCCTGTTCAGCCGTGGTTTCAGCGATGGATTCAACGGAGGATTCCGGCCCTGCTTCGACCGGTGGGAGCTGCTCAGTGGTCGCGTCTTGAACTTCGCTCGCCACTAGATCGGCCGGCGCCTCGGCAGTCTCATCCGGGTAATCGAATTCGGCATTCACATGGAGTGTTTCGCTGCCCTTCTCAATTGCGGCGGTTGACGCAGCTTCCAGCGCCGCCTTCCACTCCAGGGCGTCTGCGGCAAACAATGCGGAGAGCTGAGCCAGTGTGACCGGCTCCTCCGCGGCGTAGATAACAGCTTCCAGCTTTGCTTTTAGGCTCATTCGGCGATAGGTACCTTAAGTATGGTACCGGAAATGCGGCACCCCTGCCGACGCCGCAGCTGTGCATCAGTTGGCTGAAACAGTCACACGGGCAATCGCTCGCTGGATAAAAGGGGTTATGGGCAGCTTTGCGCCAAAAACTTGCCCCCGCGACAAAAGAAATGTCACGGGGGCGCGGTAAGAAAGGATGAGCCGGCTCAATCGCGAGCGCGATCGAGCACGGCGCCGACCTTTTTGCCCAGTTCGGCCCGGATTCCGTTCAACTGCTCCTGGACGGCCGGCAGGAGAAGCTGCTGCACCTCAGGCAGCACGCGATTGACAAACGCATAGTATGGCCCAGGGTCGGGCGGGTTGGGTTGCGGCGGGTAGGTGATTACAGGCAGAGTCTCGCGGTAGATCGGCTCGAAGATCGGCCAGAGAATCCAGCACCACAGCCAGGCAAAGGCGTAGTACTGGTCGAGGCTCAGGGCAGCGCCGCCGCTCGAAGCGTCTAGTTGCGGCGTATCGTAGCTGTCGTTGGCGACTGCGTAGTTATAGGCCTCCAGGGTATCCACTACGCCGTCATGGTTGGTGTCCGGTTTGCTTGTGAGCGACGAACCGTCAGGATAGGACCCATTCATGGCGGCCATCCATTCGTAAGCAAAGACGTCCCAATTCCCATCTGCGCTGCCGTACGAAGACACCGCAGCCGTGGCGGCGGAGCTGACGCTGGTTGCCGCGGCAGTGCTCGAAGCCAGAATCGGCGCGTTGAAGCCGCCCGAGTTGCACTGCTCCATCATCACCACCAGCGCCCGGTAGGCGGGCAGCACCGCAAGGTCCGAGGCAAACTCGCTGGCGTAGTAATAGGTAAAGTCTCCGTCAGAGTTGGGCGGAGGATTGGTCTGGTCATTCACCCAGGCGCACAGGAATGATTCATCCTCGTTCGAATCGAAGTCCCCGTGGTTGTTGGTGTGGATGAAAAGCAGATCCTCGGCTTTCATTTTGCCGGCAAGCTCGCTGAACACTGCCTGAAAGCCTGCGCGCGTTCCTTTTCCTGTCACCTGGATCGTATACGGGGTGTTGTTTCCGGGCCAGTTGCCCAGGTTCATATCCCACACCTTCCGGGTGCCGTCGTAGTTGAGCACATAAATATTTGCCGGCTTGAAGCCATAAACGTTGATCAACGTGCGGTAGGCAAACTCCATATCGTTCAGGTGACGCCCCTGCGTTAGGCCCGCATAAAGAATCGCGTAGCGCGTGCCTTCCGGGATGATCCGCGGACAATAGTAGATCGGCGGCCAGTACCGGTAGGGAACGGGCTTATTGAACGTCACCGGGGAGAAAAAAGAGGTCACAGTGTCATTCGTGTTGCGCACATTGGGAGGGAAGCGCGCGGCGACCTCGGTAACAAATTCACCGTTTTCGGGGTCGTAGAGCAAATAGCGGCAGGGATGGCCGAAATTGGCCAGCGGCTCATCGTCGGCAAACACCACAGCGGTGGGACGGTCAACGTAAATCTGCTGATGCTTGGGACCGATATGGTCGCCTGGCTTGTAGACGCGGTTGACGAGTGCGAGGTTGGTGTTGGTCTGTTGGCGCTCAGCAATGTGGCGATAAGCGTGGGTGCGAATCTTCTCGAGTATCTGGGCAGGCAAGTCAAGCGGCATGTCTTCCTCCTGGGGGGACACCTGGCATGCCGATATAGTGCGAACTCCCGCGCCTGCGTATCCGATTCGGCGAAGTATTTCAGATCGTCATTCGAGGGATGGGCTCGATGCTGGAAATGGAGGAGCCTTGACAACGAGAAAAAGGGCGTCCGCCGAAGCGAACGCCCTCAAATGTTGCAAAGGAAAGAGTCGGAGAACAGGTATCAACCGCTGATCTGGCGGAAGAGCCAGAACAGCGTCCCGGAGAGCAGCGCCGCAGCCGGCAGAGTGAAGACCCAGGCTGCCGCAATGTTGCGCAGCGTAGACCATTGCAGGCCGCTGCCGTTGGCCACCATGGTGCCGGCCACGCCGGAACTGAGCACGTGGGTTGTACTGACGGGAAGACCCAAGGTGTCGGCGGCAAAGATGGTGAACATGGCCACCAGCTCGGCGCTCGCCCCTTGGGCGTACGTCAGGTGCTCCTTGCCGATCTTTTCGCCGACGGTGACGACGATCCGCTTCCAGCCCACCATCGTTCCCATGCCCAGCGCCAGGGCGACAGCTACCTTAACCCAGGTGGGAATGAACTTGGTGGCCTTGTCCACCTGGAACTTGTAAGCGGTTAGGCTTGCCGTCTCGGCCGGAGTGAAGGATGGGTTGTGGTTCTTTTCCATCAGCCGAATGGCTTCGCTTGCCACGTACATGTCGTTGCGCACGTTGCTCTGCTGGTTGGCCGGAACCGCTTTGAATTCCTTGTAGAGAGCCACTTCGTGGTTCAGATCCTCGACCAGCTCGCGCAGGGCCAGAACCGTGTCCGGCTGAATCTGCTTGGTGCGGATGTAGTCGGTGACTTCAGCGCGTGCATTCGCTCCGAGGATACCGTTCTTGTCTACGTGCTGGTCAAGCACCTTGCCCGCCTGCTCTGACGCGGCAATGAATACCTGCACGTCTTTGCCGGTGACGGCGTGATTGAGCGCGTAAGCGGTAGGAACCGTGCCGATGAGGATCAGCATGATCAGGCCCATGCCCTTCTGTCCATCGTTAGAGCCATGGCCATAGCTGACGCCGGTGCAGGTGAGAATCAGCAGCGCGCGGATGGGCCACGGTGGAGGGGTGTTGCCTTTGGGAGCTTCGTACAGGGCGGGATATCTGATGGTCCATTTGGAGAGCAGAAAGACCCCGGCGGCCAGCACAAACCCGAAGATCGGCGAGACGAGCAGGACCTTGAAAACCTTCGTAGCCTGCTCCCAATCAACGCCTGAGGTGCCGCTTCCGTTGGTGCTCATCAGCTGGTTTGCGAGTCCGACACCGATAATCGATCCGACCATGGTGTGCGAGCTCGAAGCGGGAAGCCCGAACCACCAGGTGCTCAGGTTCCAGATGATGGCGGCGATCAGCAGAGCGAAGACCATGGCGAAGCCGGCTCCGGCGCTGACCTGCAGAATCAGTTCGACAGGCAGCAGCGTGATCACCGTGAAAGCAACGGTGCCGCTCGAAACCAGCACGCCGGTCAGGTTGCACAGCCCCGACCAAACCACGGCAATGTTGGGGTCCAGCGAGTGTGTGTAAATGACCGTGGCCACGGCGTTGGCCGTATCGTGAAAGCCGTTCACGAACTCAAAGCCCAGGGCAATGACCAGCGCGAGAATAAGCAGCGCATACGGCCAGATGCTGCCCAGGGTCACATTGCTGAAGTCTTGCGTGATGTGGAGTCCGATATAGCCGATACCGACAACCAGCGCTGTCAGAACCACGCCTGTGCTGATCATGGCGTGGGATTTCTTCATTTTCTTGTCAAGTAGATCTGCGGCCGGTGGACGGCCAGGGACAGCTGTTGCCATTTCAGACATGGTCTTGCTCCAGGGATAGGATCGATTTCAATCCGGGACGAAAGAGGGGAGCAAACGCCGGACTCATCCATGGATATAGCAAGCGTATGAAAGGGCGATGAATTCGCCGAAGAAAGAAGGAATTCGGCGGTTCGAATCGACCAGACCGTCTCACACCCGGGGTCAGACCCGGGTGTGCAAGGAGGCCTCCGACCAGACGACGCTCTCCGCATAGCACTGCATCAGCTGTACCCGGCTCAATCCGTTGGCCTTGGCGATCAGGTCACAGGTTTCCCAGTCGCCCTGCTCGTGGCACTCAAGCCAGGAGAGCAGGCCGCGTTCTGGGTTCTGCGTTCCTTGCAGAGCTTCGCAGATTTCCGCGCGCAGGGGTAGCGACGGCGTGAGCTCTTCCATGGGCAGGCGCAGCATGGCTGGCAAAAGGCTCAGCATGCCCAGCAAATACTGCTCGGCCGGGTCCAGCAGGCAAGTGGTAGCGGCCAGTTCGCAGAAACGGGCGCGCAACAGCGCCATGTGCAGAATCTCCGGCGGCTCCTCGCCGTTCAGTTCGCTGAGCACCGCCAGCGTCACAATGCGGCGGAAAGCGTTCTCGCCCACCGCAATGATGGCCGCCTCGATGCTGCGCACTTCCTGATAGATGGCGTAGATCGGCGAGTTGACCAGGCGCAGCAGCCGGTAGGTGAGCGAAGCGTCGCGCAGCACCAGCTTGCTTACCTGATGAATATCGAGGGGGTCGTGATGGAGCATACGCACAATCTCGAAGTGAAGCATGCGGTTTGCCGGAACCTTGCGCTTTTTGAGCAGCACCGGGTGGCAGAAGTAGCTGCCCTGGAAAAGCGTGAAGCCTTCAGCCGAGGCGCGCTGGTAGTCCTCCTGCGTTTCAACTCGCTTGGCGACCATGGAGACCGATGCGTTCTCCAGGTTGCGCAGATACTGCCGCTCGGCCACCCCGAAGGAGTCGAAATCCACGCGGATATAGTCGGCAATGGCGGCCAGCGGGCGCAGGTTCGGCAGCCAGGTAAAGTCATCGAGCGCAATGCGGAAGCCGCGCGACTTCAACTTGCGACAGCAGTCGAGCACGCGAGGCGTCAGTTCCAGGCTCGAGGGGATGGCCAGGACCGACATTTGCGGCGCGAGAACCAGCACCAGGTCTTCGGTGAGCGCTTCCACCGTGCAGTCGACAAATGCCGGCAGCCCGTTGGTCATCCATTCCAGGCCAAAGATCACCGCGTTGTCCAGCATGGTGCGTGCGGCCACATCCAGGCCTAGGCCGGCAATGGCATCGGGCGCGTTGCGGAACAGAAGTTCGTATCCATGCACATGGCCGCGCAGGGTCATGATCGGCTGGCGCGCAACATAGCGCATTTCTCCAGCCCATTTCGGCGAGGCAGACAGAGTAACTTTGACAGGAGCAGCTTGAGTCGACATGCGGACCTTCTTCGGGCGTTTTATCCCTTGAGGTGTTTATCGACTCGCCGCTCGGCTCCCTTGAGCGAAATGCGAGAAGCCTGTGGATTCTTTTTCGGTGCGAAAAGTAATTTGGTGTGCCGAAACTATCGTGTGGTTGTATGTTCGGCGAACCATTGGGCAAGTTCGGCTTCTGAGATTTCACCGGCGGCGAGCCCGAGAATCGTGAGATATGCGTCCTCCTGGGTCGCGGTGACCTCCAGGCCGTTCACGTCGAGGATGGCGAACGAGACAACAAGTGCAGTCCGTTTGTTGCCGTCGAAAAACGGGCGATTGGAAGAAATGCCAAAAGCATAAGCAGCGGCAAGTGCGGGAAGCGACGGTGCCGACTCCGCATAAGCCCGGATGTTTTTTGGCCGGGCGAGGGCCGAATCGAGCAGTCCCTCGTCGCGAATGCCTGCCGAACCGCCATGCGCAGCCAACTCAAGGTCGTGCGCGATGACCGCATCGGCGACGTTCATCCAAAGGGGTTCCTGCATTACTCAGCCAGCTTCCTCAGCGCATCCCGATACTTCCGCATGACCCGCTCACTCGCTTCCACCTTGCGCATGAACTCATCGTCGTAAGGGGTCAAATGCGCGCCAAACGGGGTCTCCGAAAGGCAGACCATATCACCCTTTTCCATGTTGAGCCGCGCCAGCATCTCCTTGGGCAGGATGATACCGGCCGAGTTCCCGATGGCGATGATCTTGGTTGTTGTGGCCATGAGGAGCCTCCTCGATGCCTGAATTATAACATAAGTTATAACGGCAGGGGTTTATCGCCAGTCGTCGCGAGCGCTGCCCAGTCCCTCGTTCATCACAGCGTCGAAGCCGGTGTGCTTCTTGATAAAAATATCGCTGAAGGCGCGGTCCTGGCGAAGCAGGATGGCCTGCACGCGAACCAACTCCAGCAGCGCTAGAAATGTGGCGATCAGCGCTCGCTGCGAGTGGGTATGGCTGAGCAGACGGCTGAGCGAAACCGGCTTGTCCTCCATGTTCAGCCGGCGGCCGAGGAAGCGGATCATCTGGCCCACGGTGACCGCGTCCTCTTCGACATTCAGGATTGGCCTATTGCGGGCGCGGTCAAGAATGTCGCGAAAGATGCGCACCAGGTCGACAGTGTCAGCAGCGATCTCCGGTTCGGCTTCCACGTCGTTCTTGAACTCGCGAAAACCGGGATTGGTCCAGGTTGCTGCTTCGAGCATCTGCTTTTGCTGCAGCATCTGGGCAGCATTCTTGAAGCGCTCGTGCTCGAGCAACCGCTCCACCAGCTCGCGGCGCGGGTCTTCGGCAGTCTCTTCCGGCCCTGAGCCGGCGCGCGGCAGCAGCATGCGGCTCTTGATGTGGATGAGCAGCGACGCGGT
>Ga0209169_10000707_pt1 | contig 20452 bp, 12 predicted proteins | sample HubBroMetageWRM4_FD_188346 | JGI IMG/M metagenome (GOLD analysis project Ga0209169, IMG submission 188346) | Warmed soil microbial communities from the Hubbard Brook experimental Forest, New Hampshire - Hubbard Brook CCASE Soil Metagenome WRM 4... | ecosystem: Environmental > Terrestrial > Soil...
ATGCGGCCCGCGTAGCCAGCCTCCTCCATGGTCCCAGAGAGCACCACCGTCGCGTAAGCCGATAAATGACGATGCCGCGGCAGGCTCAAATCGTGCTGCAGAACCTCAATTCCGGGGGTGATGCTCCGAAAGCTAAAGAAGTCAGAAGGCATGGTCCGTTAACTCTATGGCGTGACATACTTGTCCGGAAGAGTTAAGCCCGGACGTTCCGCATCCCACATGATGCTGGCGATCCAGAAGCGTCCGCGAGCATGAACAATTTGCATCGAGTTGATGCCCCGCGCAAACGGTTTGCTGTCGTCGGCTGTATGTCTGCTTTCGTAGCTGCTCCACACCTGCACCAGATTTCCAAACTCTTCAATTCGATTGGCAATGGGGCGCTCGAAGAAACCATTTGCCTTGAAATATGGATCGTCCCTATCGACAAACCCATCGGGGGTTATAAAGACTACGTCCTCCTGTTGCGGCTCGCCGGTGGCGGAAGTACCGCCTCGAATGGGACCGAGTCTTCCCTCAGGCAGAAACAGCGAACGAAACCGGTTCCAGTCGCGCGGCTTTCCGGCAGGCCCGGAGATCACGTCATAAATCGAGTGGACAAGGTGGTCTACTGTATCAACATCCCCGGGGGATGCGGTTGGCAGGTTGGTATGAGTCTCGAGCAAACCGGGCAACCGGGGTGGTGCGGCCTGTGCCTGAGAGGCTGACTGTTGGGCATGAGCCATCGCAGTAGTGCATGAGAGAGCGAGGATTAGCAAAAAGCTTCGACCACGATTCATGAGGCTCCAATCTTAGAACGTTTCGTGTTTGACAAATCCAACTTGCCGCTACGGGCTGCGGGTTTAATCTTAATTTGACTCCTAGACGCCTCCAGAGTTAGCTGGCAGCCGAGGACAAATTGCGGAAGAGGATTATACGCCGCCTTCTTTTTCAATAACGAGCCCGCGGGCGATCCCGAATCGCCTGATCGAGGCTCACTCGATCCAATAGGGCTGGCAACGCTACTTGAATTCCTGAAACTCTGCGACGTGGCGACGAATTCTGAAAAGAGAGCAATAGAAAAAAAGCCACGACCCGAGGCCGTGGCTTCCCAATTCAGTTGCGAGCTGTGTCGCACTTCACTTCCGATCCATACCGTTCGATCCGGTCCAGAATTAGAAGTTGAACTTCACCGTGAGTTGTACCAGCCGCGGCGAAGCGTCCGCTCCCAGACCTGACCCGAGAATGCTGGTCGGTGTGTTTACCGTATCCAGCACGTTCCCGAAATTCGCGCTGTTGACGTCGTTCACCGGGCTCTCGAAGTTAGGATGGTTGAAGATGTTGAAGAACTGAGCACCAATCCCAAGTTTCGCTCCCTCCCAGTGCGGAATAATCGTGTACTTCATGATGGTCATATCTGTGTCGAAGTAGTGAGGACCGAAGAACTGGTTACGCCGTTGATTTTCGGTTCCCGAGTTTAACTGTGCCTGACCGATTCCAAAGCCCGTGGCTAACCCGGTTGCGATATCTGGAAACAGCGACGACGAAAGGCACGGTCCAGAGGTGACGCTGCTGGGTCCGTTGCAGTTCGGCGTCGACGAAGGCCCAGCATAGTTTGCATAAGCCGCGGACTGATAGTTAAAGTTGCCCAGGATTCCGGATGCGCCGCTGTCTGCAATCGTATAAGGCAGGCCGGTGCGCGCGAACAGCGTCCCGGAAAGCTGCCAACCCTTCAATGCCGCAGTTGGCCCTTTCGGGAGTTCGTAGACGTAGTTCGCGCTCAGATAATGCCGGGTGTCATAGTCGGCATTACCATAGTTGTATTGGCGGATATTGGTATTGCTGATCGGGTTTTGAAAACTGCCGAGCCGGCCCGAGTTCGCGTTACCCGCGATGAACTGATTGAAGCCACCATTGGAAATCTCATCTAAAGCGTGGCTGAACGTGTAGTTGGCCTGAATTTGCAGCCCATGACTGAAGCGGTGCTGCGCCGTGACGGTGAGGCCGTTGTAATTGGAAACAGCCAGAGTTTGGATCTGGTTCACGCCGCTGAAGCTCGAATCGGGCGCGCTCGCCGGTAGCCCGATAAAGCCGGACGGGCAACTGCTCGCGGGGCAAAAGGCGTTTTGGTTGTCGAAAATCGCGGTCTCGTGAAAGCCGTGATTTCCCACATAGTTGACCGTGATTGAGGTGTTGTTGCCGACTGCTTGCTGCACCTCGAAGTTCCACTCCCAATATCGTGGAGCTTGGATCGTATTGACGTTCGTGAATCCCGGCGGAGCGAATTGACCGCCTTTGGCGGCTGCGTTGGCTTGGATCTGCGCTGCATTTAGTCCCTGGGAAAATCCCGAGTTAATTGCGGCATTGGTGACGGCGGCGCTGTTAAAGACATTACCGCCAGTTTGCTGGGTGGGGGCAAGATTACCCGAAATGGTGAACGGGAAAATGTTGTCTACCGGAGTATTCTCCGACAGGCCATCCGCAATCTGGCCAGGGAATGTATCCATGAACAACCCGATACCGCCGCGGAACACGGTGTTCTTTAAGGCAGACGGGTTGTACGTGAAACCAAAGCGAGGCTGCCATGCGATAGAGGTAAAACTCTGCATCGCCTGGCCTAGCCCGCTCTGAATGACCTGATTGTAAGGGACGGTCGGGTCGTGATTGATCTCAGAGAACGGCGCCGACAATCTGGCGAAGCAGTTCGCCTCGCAGGTGGGAATGGAATTATGGTCGGCGCGTAAGGCAAGAGTAAGCTTCAGGTTACTCTTGACCCTCCACTCGTCCTGTAAATACAAACCCAGTTGATAGAGCTTAATGTCCTGGTCTTTAGCGGTCGGGAAACTCTGATCCAGGAGGGTGACATCCCCCGGGCGAGTTCCAGTGCCACCATAAGCGAAAGCGTTTAACGACAAAGGCAAGAGTTCGCCGACGGTTCCGATACCGCTGTCGTAATCGCTGACTAGGTTGCGATGGAAATATATGCCTAGTTTCAGAGTGTGCTTGCTGCCGAGGCTATAGGAGAAGTCGTCGATCAATTGGTAGCCGGTCACGTTGCGTCCCTCCGGCCAGTCAAAATCTGCCCCGCCCACGATTGTGAGAGAGCCATCGTCGACGACCATGTCCGTGGGGAAGGTCGCGCGGGAGGCGGCAAGGTTATTCGAGAAGAACGCACTGTACCACTGATCGGAAACGACCAGGTTGTTGACGGCTTTTGCGCCAAAAGCGCGGTTCCAGCTCACCTGCCCTTGATACTCCGGCTGGGTGCTGAAGGCATTGAAAACCGGATTCAACTGGTCGGTGAACGTTGCCTGAACGCCTTTGTCTTCCTGCAAGCGCACAAACACCTTGTCGTTATTAGTAAGGTTGAAGTCGAACCGCCCCGAGGTCAAAAACTCGTGAGTAAAGTTATTCGCGGTGCCGCGCCACGACTCCGTGCAGGGCGAGTTGCCGGCGCCAAAAGTTCCGGCAGCATTGCTGTAGGTTTGACCTGCGCACCCGCTCGTGTCTGACGCGGTTGGAACGCCCGGCACCGCCCGGGATACGCCTTCTGCGGTGTTGTAGATGTTGAAAATCGTATCGTAGAACGGTATCGATTGCGAAAGGCCGGTATTGTTGAGGTTGTCCGCGATAAAGTTTTGGAAGCTGGGAGACGGAGCGATGACTTGGGAACTCGTCGGAAGAATGACTCGCAAGCCTTCATAGTTCACGAAGAAGAATGCCTTGTCCTTCTTGATCGGTCCGCCGAAAGACGTCGAATATTGGTTGGCGTTCACAAAGGGTCGAGGCGTGTCGTTGCCAACGTTGAAAAAATTGTTGGCGTTCATCGCTGAGCCGTCCCAGAAGTAATTGGCGTTGCCGTGCCAGTTGTTGGATCCGGACTTGGTGATGTAGTTCACGTTCGCGCCGGCAAATCCGCCGTACTGCCCTGAATAGCCGTTCGTTACCACCGTCGCTTCCTGCACTTCGTTATTGCCGAGCAGCAGGTTCGTTGCACCCGAATTGTTCAAGTTTAGAAACGGGTCGTTGTCATACATTCCATTCAAAGTGAAGAGGTTTGAAGACGCGGAGACGCCAAAGCTCGCAAAATTTCCGGCTCCCATGCCGGTGTTCATCACCGAGCCGGCAGCGGTCTGGGCGACGAAGGTCAGGTCATTGCCGGGGTTCGGCACCTCTGAAATTTCGCGCGAATTAAAAGTGGTGGAGATCTCGGAGCTTTCCGTTTGCAGCATGGCAGCTTCGCTGGTGACTTCCACGGTGGTTCCGGCTGCTCCCACTTCCAGCTTCGCGTTGACCGTCGAGACGGCGCCTACGCTCACCGTCGTCGTCATGGTGGATGTCTTAAAGCTAGGAGCTGCGATTGTGATCGCATAAGTTCCCGGCTCGAGCAATGGGAACTGGTAGAAACCCTGCGCGTTCGTCTTTGTCGAATTAGCGAAACCCTTTTCAATGCTCTTCAGATTTACGGTGATGTCGGGCAGAATCGCGCCGGTGGCGTCGGTTACTGTTCCGCTGATCGCGCCGTTGGTTGTGCTCTGAGCCCCCAGCATGCCCGGCAGCAAAAGAGCCGCAAGCACGATCAAGAAAGTCAGCTTGGTTGAGTACAGTCGCATTTTGGTTTTGTCCTCCAGGAACTGCCTGTGCCTAATGCACCCGCATCACCACCGCTGCCGGGTTTCGAGGGTTCAGTTACGGTTCAACAGAGATAACGTGTGGTTATACAAATGCGAACAGCGTATACACGCGATTGGAGTTGTGTTATTGCGCGGCCGGGAGGCATGGCTCCCGCGGAAACTGCGCGCGTCTACCAGAAAAGGAATTCCGCCGCGAGAGATCTACAAAAAAGAAGAAAGGAAGGAGGCGCGTTGACGTCTGTTATTCAAAACATACATACTAGTTGGTATGATCTGTACAACGCTTGAATGCAAGAGCTGCATCACAGAAACCAAATCGCGCTAATTTTGTGACGAAGGGAGAAATGAATGGGACAAAGAACACTCAAACTGATCGCATTAGCAGGCTTCATGCTTGTAGTAGCGCTGGGTGCGATTTCGCAAGTGCAAGCGCAATCCCAAACGCCGTATCCGAGTATGGCCGCTCTTGACCGTTATCTGATGCCGGATCGAAATGCCGAAATAGCGCTGGCACGAAGCGCGGCTCCGGAGTCTATATCTCAGGACGCAAAAATTCTGGTTCTAGGGCCGCACGGCTATGAAACCGCCGTCGAAGGCAAGAATGGTTTCGTCTGCGCTGTCGAGCGTGCCTGGATGGCTCCGTTTGATAATCCGGAGTTTTGGAATCCCAAAATTCGCGGCCCCCTCTGCTACAACCCGCCCGCGGCGCGCTCCATTCTTCCCATGACTTTCAAGAGGACCGAGATGGTATTGGCCGGAAAATCGAAGGATCAGATCATGGAAGGGATCGCCGTATTCGCCAAGAAAGAACTGCCCGCCCTGGAGCCTGGTGCATTCACCTACATGATGTCGAAGGACGCGTACCTTACCGACTCCGACGGTCACAACATGGCCCATTTAATGTTCTATTCCGCGCTGGTGGATAAAGCGGTTTGGGGCTCGAATCTACCCAAGTCTCCCGTCCTACTGAATCCACAGTTCGTCAATGAAGGGATCGACGTATTCATGGTGCTCACCGGCATGTGGTCGGATGGAACGCTCGCACCAGTCAATAATTAAGGCGCGGAAGCTAGAGAGCGCGAACCACGCAATCACGCGTGCCGGAGAGAGTTTTCATGGAGTCCCAGGTTGCCGAGTTCGAGGTTGCCATTAGTGACGCAGTAAACGGAAGTCTACCGAATCGCGATACTCCGGAAGTTCAAGTAATCGTCAAGGCTGCGCAAGATGAACTGCGGCGTCTTCTCCGGCGGCGTCTTGAGATTGCGCGGCGCATTGGCACCGTGAAGCAAACCATTGCGGGGCTATGCAATCTGATCGGTGATGATGAACCCGGTTCTGACAAACGAGCGATGAGGCGCAGAGCTTCGCGAAGAAGAGAACAGGAATTACAACCGTGATGGAATCCTCACCTCAACTGGAAATTGCTACGAAAGGGCCAGGGATGTGGATGCAGCAGCGGAACCAACCGTCGCCGCGAGTTGCCATCAGGGCAAAGGGAAAAATTCTCTTCATCAATCTCAGTGAAGTGGTTGCCGTTCAGGCGGAAGGAAATAATGTATCGCTGCAGTGGAACGGGAATTCTTATCTGTTGCGCGAGTCACTTTCAGCAGTGGCCGCGGAACTTGAGCCCCAGGGATTCATTCGTATCCATCGCTCGATTCTGGTGAATGCGTCTTTCGTGGAAGAGATCAAGCCGTACTCAACCGGCGAATATGGCCTTCGGATGAAAAGTGGGAAGGAATACACCATCACGCGGACCTACAAGAAGAACATCAGATCTCTCGCGGAATACTGGATCGGCGCCGGCGCTTTCTTCCCTGACTGACAGCGCTCCTCGCGATAGAAACAGCGGCTATCCCCGGCCTGCCGCTCGCCCGCGGGCTCGTGCCGGGCGTAGCGACTCGAGGTGGCCGCTCACCCTTTTCTGGCCGGATTGCATCATCCGTGGATCCTGCGAATTTTTTCCCAGAACCACGTACCCCTCATACGTCGCAATCAGGAACGTAGCCGTTTCACTCGCATTGATATCATTTCGCACCATCTTGCGTTTCTGTCCTTGGCGCAAAGCCTCCGCCACTGCGTCATGCCAGTCCTTAAAAAGTTTCGCCGTCCTTTTGCGGAATCCCTCATCGATGCCGGACATCTCCTGCGACAAGTTCAGCAAAGGGCAGCCGCGCTCAACATCTTCCTGCTTCAGCGATTCGGACTGAACAATCCGAACCAGAGCGCCGAGCGGGTCGGCGGCGTTCTCTAAAGGCTGCACCCACTTCGCGTGGAGATCCCTGGTCATGACCTCGTCGACAACCGCATAGCCGAGGGCTTCTTTGTTGTCGAAGTGATAGTACAGCGCGCCTTTGGTGACTCCGGCCGCGGACAGAATGGCGTCCAGGTCCGCGCTCCGGTAGCCCGAGCGGTACATCTCCTCGAAGGCAGCCTGCAATAGGAGCGCTCGCGTGCGCTCCGAATCCCGAGATGTCGCCCGTGTGCCTCGCGGCCGTTTTTTACCAGCGGACATACCAGTTAGTATGCACGTTCCCGCCGGGAGGTGTCGAGCCAAACATTTTCGTGCTTCCTCGCGCTCTGCATGGGCATGGGCAGGCCAAAATCAAACGGTAGGGTTGTTTTGCATGCCTCTTTGATTCAGCGAGGGGGCAAGCTGTCAGCTTTCTCCTGGAGTTCGGCCCAGCGCGCGTAGAGTGTATCCAGATCTTTTTGGGCCGCCTCCAGTTCAACATGAGCGGCAACCAGCCTCGGTCCGTCGCTGGCAATTGCGGGATCTTCCAGCGCAGCACGCTTGTTTTGCAGCTTCTGCTCGGCATCCGCAATGCGCTGCTCGATGCCGGCATATTCGCGTGCTTCAAGATAGGAAAGCTTCTTTGGTGCTGGCGCGGGTAGAGGAGAAGCACCGGGAGTCGGCGCTGCTGATGGTTCGGTCTGGCTCCTGGAGCGCTTGCGCTCGGCCTGCCAGGCTTCCCACTGCAAGTAGTCCGCAAAACTTTCCGAATTCCCCTGGCCATCCAGGCCAAGCACGACAGTCGACACCCGATCCAAGAGGTAGCGGTCATGCGTGACTAAGACGAGAGAACCGCGAAATTCGAGCAGGCTCTGTTCGAGGATTTCGAGGGTGGGAATGTCGAGGTCGTTAGTGGGCTCGTCCAGCAGAAGAATGTCGGCAGGCTGGAGCATGAGCTGAGCAATCAGCACGCGGGCGCGTTCGCCACCTGAAAGTCGGTCGACGGGTTGATCGAGTTGTTCCCCACTGAACAGGAATTTTGCCGCCCAGGATGCGACGTGAATGAGGCGATCCTGATAGACGACGGAGTCTCCTTCGGGAGCGAGCGCACGGCGCAGGGTTAAGCTCAGGTCGAGTTGCCGGCTTTGGTCGAAATAGACAATCCGCAACCAGTCAGCGCGCCGAATTTCGCCGCGCGTGGGAGCGACCTCGCCAACCAGCATCCGCAAGAGAGTTGTCTTGCCGCTGCCGTTAGGACCGACAACGCCGACTCGCATTCCAGCAGCGACAACAAAGTTCAGTCCTTCGAACAATTTGCGCTTTCCGATTTCGCAGGTGACGTCCTGGAGTTCGATCAACCGTTTGGTTTTGCGATCGGTCGCGGAAAAATCAATTTGAGCAGTGGAGCTGCGGGTTCGGGCATTGAGGCCGGCAAGCTCGCTCATCAGTTCGCCGGCTTTATCGATGCGAGCTTTCGATTTGCGCGTGCGCGCTTTCGCTCCTCGCCGCAGCCACTCAATTTCGGAGTGAACCAGATTTTCCAGAGCTTCCTGGCGCTTCGATTGCGCGTGGAGGAATTCTTCTTTCTTCTGCAGGAATTCGCTGTAGCTCCCGTGCACGCGCAGCAGGCCCTCGGGGTAGACCCGGCTGAGTTCTGCCATGTCGGTAGCAACATTCTCAAGAAAATAGCGGTCGTGGCTTACGACCACGCAGGCAAAGGGAGCCTGCCGCAGCAGTTCTTCGAGCCATTCAATTCCGGCGAGGTCCAGATGATTCGTCGGCTCATCGAGCAACAGTACATCGGGCGACTGAACCAGTGCCTCCACGATCGCCAATCGCTTCTGCCAGCCTCCGGATAGCGAGGCGGCCTCGGCTTCGAGGTCCTCAAAACCCGCCCGGCCCAGGGTCTCGGCGAAATGGGTGCCGTGTTCGCCGTCGGCTGTCAGCGAGCGTTCCATCGCCTGCTCGACGACCGTCCCCACGGTCGCTCCGGCAACGAACCGTGAGTCCTGTTCCACGTAACTGAGTTGCAAGCGCTTGCGTATAGCCACGCCGCCGCTATCTGGGAGCTCCGTCCCGGCCAGAATTCGCATCAATGTGGATTTTCCCGAGCCATTGGGACCGATCAGGCCGATGCGATCGCCCTCGGAGACGGTGAAAGAGACTTCTTCGAAGAGCGGCTTCGCTCCGAATGCTTTTGAGATTTTTTGTGCGTTAATGATCGGTGGCAAAGGCGACGTTCTCCCAACACTTTCGAGGTTATCAAGAAACCTTAACGAGTGTCGGACACCTCCGAATTTACCGATGATCCTGCAGCGCTGTTAACGGTTCGTTTGCCGCGCCACGAGCCCGCAATACTGCGCGACAGTTGAGGGCTATACTGACCCTCAGCGCATAGCCTCACGAGCGTGTATGGGCGTTCACGAGCTAACGATGCTCCTCCCCATGAAAAAATCGATCCGGCTTTTTTTTGCATTCGCGATAGTTGGCTTGCCGATCGTAACCATCCAACGGAATTCCCAACTTGCCCCCTGGAAAGCGGAATGGATAACTTCCGCGACTAGCCCTCAGCGCGATGTAGCCATTCTCCACTTCCGCAAGACCCTCGAACTTCCCGCTCAGCCTGCGCACTTCATCGTCAATGTCAGCGCCGACAACCAGTTCCTGCTTTACGTGAATGGCCAGCGTGCAGGCAGCGGACCAAGCCACTCGGACCTGGCTCACTGGCGATATGAGACCTACGACCTTGCGCCATTTCTGCACCAAGGAAGCAACGTGCTGGCTGCGACTGTTTGGAATTTCGCTACCGACGCTGCTGTGGCGCAGATGACCGATCGCATTGGATTTCTCCTGCATGGCAGCTCCGAACAAGAACGCGTCGCTGACACAGACTCAAGTTGGGAAGTGGAAAGGGAAGCGGGCGTCGACATACTTACATACAATCCGCCGGGTTTGTACTATGCCGCGGGTCCCGGAATCTCCATAGATGCTTCTAGATTTGATTGGTCTGCCCTGGGTTCATCGGAACACGGGAAATCCTGGACCGAAGCTGCCCCGATGAGCCGCGGCGCCCTGCGCGGCGAAAGGGACCCGCGCAACAACTGGCAATTGGTTGCCGATAGCCTCCCTCCCATGGAAATGACTTTAGAGCCTGTCGGCAGTGTGGTCCGGACAATCGGAATTTCCAAACCAGCCGGCTTCCCAAATAGCTCGCTCACTGTCCCGGCGCACACCAAGGCCAGCCTCCTTCTGGACGCAGGTCATCTGACCACCGCATATCCGGCACTCACCGCTAGCGGGTCGGGCGCGACAATCCATCTCACGTATGCTGAGGCGCTTCTGGATTTCTGGGGCCAAAAAGGCAACCGCAATGAAATTGACGGCAAGCACATCGTCGGCCTCGTCGACGAATTTTTGCCCACCTCGCTTGCTCACGAATTCATTCCGCTCGGCTGGAGAACCTGGCGCTACTTACAAATCGATATCCAGACCAAAGATCAGCCGGTAACCATGGAAGAAATGCACAGCTGGTTCACCGCCTATCCATTTGTGCAGAAAGCTTTGTTTGAGGCTGATGATGCTTCGCTTGTGCCAATCTGGCAAATCGGTTGGCGGACGGCACGGCTCGACGCGCATGACACCTACATGGATACGCCCTACCGGGAACGCCTCCAGTACATCGGGGATACACGTGTGCAGGCTCTTATTTCTTACACCGTAACCGGGGATGATCGTCTTGGTCGTCAGGCGATTGAAGCGTTCAACGACTCGCGTGTTCCCGACGGCCTCACACAAAGCCGCTATCCTTCTTCTCTCGTACAGATGATCCCCACGTTTTCGCTGCTATGGGTGGGCATGCTTCACGATTTCTACATGTACCGTGACGATCCCGATTTCGTTCGCCGGCAGGTTCCGGGCACACGCTCGGTTCTCGATTGGTTCCTGCGCCGCCAGCGTTCCGACGGCCTCCTGGGAAAAATCGAGTGGTGGCCTTTTGTCGACTGGGGCAAGGACTTCGAAGACGGCGTTCCGCCTCAGGATGAAAATGGCGGCTCGTCAGTGTTGACCTTGCAGTTCATCGAAGCCCTGCGCTATGCCGCCGAACTGGAAGATGCCTACGGCGACCCGCATCTCGCGCAGAATTACCGTCAAGCCGCAAACCGTGCGGCTCAAGGTATTCAGGAACAGTGCTGGAATAAAGGGTACGGGCTTCTGGCCGACACACCTGCACAGCAGCATTTCAGCCAGCACGCAAACATTCTTGGTGTTTGGCTCGACGTCATTCCTGTTGACCGGCAAAAAGAAGTGCTCACAAAGATTCTTTCGACCAGTGATTCGGGATTCACTGCATCCAGCAAGGTTCCGGCGATCACCGCTGCAACTTATTATTTCCGCTTTTATCTCGCGCGCGCTTTGGATCATGCGGGTATGGCAAATGACTATTTACGCCTGCTCAAGCCCTGGCACGACATGGTGGCCCTCGGCCTCACGACCTGGGCCGAAAGTCCGGAACCTACACGATCCGACTCGCACGCCTGGAGCGCTCATCCCAACTACGACCTGCTCACTATCGTGGCCGGCATTCGGCCCAAGTCCCCGGGTTTCGAAAGCGTACTTGTCGAACCGCATCTCGGCGGCCTCAAGCATGTTCACGCGAAGGTGCCCGTCGCCCAGGGTATTGTTGAAGTGCAATACGATGAAGCCAACAACGGTGTAGGGGCCGCAGTTACGCTTCCCCCACACGTTTCTGGAGAATTGGTTTGGAAGGGCCGCAAAACGCCGCTTCATCCCGGTAGGCAAGATCTTGACCTGCCCTGATTTGTGACTTTGAACCGCTTCGGAGCGAGAGGGAAAATGCAGAAAACATCGAAGATAATATCAGGGATGCGGTTCGTTTCTCAGCGCAGGGTTGATCTCATAAGCTTTATCGAACTCGTTATGTGATTCGGTTAGATTTCCTTCCTGTTGAAGAGTCAGCGCCAGATTAAAGTGGGCTTCGGCGTACTGCGGTTTGAGGTGCACGGCGGAAAGGAATTCTTGTTGGGCTGCATGGAGTTTGCCGGTTTGCAGCAGCACCAATCCGAGATTATTATGACCCTCCGCGAAATTCGGCTCACGGCGCACGAGTTCGCGGAAAATATTCGTGGCTTCCGTTGTATCGTTTTTCTGGTTGAGTGTTAATCCCAGTTGCACCCATGCATCGGTGTAATGCGGGTTAAGATTGGCTGCTGCCCGCAACTCCTGAATGGCTTCGTCCAGGCTTCCCGATTGCGTCAATGCCAGCCCGAGATTGTAATGAGCCTCGGCCAGATCCGGATCGCACATGACGGCTTGCCGGAACTCGGCGACTGCATGCGCATGATCATCTCCACGCCAATAGAGCAAACCCAGGCTCGAATGTGCCTGGGCATAGTCCGGTTTCAGTTCGAGTGCCTTCTGAAAGGCAGCGAAAGCATGCTCAGGATCGTTCTTTCGCTCCAGAGCCAGCCCCAAATAGTAATAACCGGTCGGAAGCTCTGGACTTTCGTCGATTGCTTTTTGAAAAAGGCTCACAGCATCGTCGAGCTTCTGCTGCTTCAGTGCTTCAACGCCTTGAAGGATCAATAATTTCGCTTGCGCCAAATGCGTACGAAACTCCCGCAATCCGCTGATCCCATTCAATTCTTTTTTGGCCGCATCGGTCTGACCCTGAGCACGCAACGCGATTCCGAGGTTGTAATGCGCTTCTTCGAAATCAGGTCTCAGTTCGATGGCTCGCTGAAATGCCACGATCGCGTCAGGTAAGTCGGAAGTTTCTTTCAGTTCCTTTCCTAGATTGAATTGCGCTTGCGGATCGTTGGGATCGAGCGCAACCGCTTTGCGGAATTCCGCGAGCGCAACTGCGTGGTCCTCCTGGCGACGCAAGATCACGCCGAGAAGTACATGCGTACCTGCAACTTTCGGATTCAATTGAATTGCATGGCGAAAATTGACTGCCGCGGCAGCTAGATTTCCGAGCTGCGTTTCGGTGATACCCAGATCAGAATAAAGATCTGCAGAAGGCTTTGCGGCGAGCGCGCGCTGCAATTCACGTCTGGCATCCAGGAAAGCGTTCTGCTCCAGATAAATGTGCGCAAGCAGCCGATGGGCTGTGGCTTTGTCAGGTTCGAGGGTGATCGCGATCCGCAATTCTTTTACTGCGGACTCTTGTTCGTGCAAGTCGTACCAGGTGGCGCCAAGGCCGTAGTGGGCGTCAGCCCATTTCGGCTTGAGTTGCAGCGCAGCCTTGAATTCTTCGATTGCTTTCGGAGCGTCGCCTTTGTATTTGAGTGCGAGCGCCAGGTTGTAGTGGGTGAGGGCATCGTTGGGTTCAAGCTCCAATGCTTTTCGATATTTCTCGACCGCCTGATCCCAGGATTGCTGGCGGGCGAGCTCCGTTGCATCGCGGCGGTAATCCTGCGCCGTTTGCGCGAGACAGGGCGCTGTAACAATGATGAATAAGAGAAAAAGCCGCACCATCAGGAATACAGCCTAGCACGCTGGGTCTGGCAAAAGGCTCGACTGATATTTGCGAAACCGCTGTGGCAAATAATGGGCGGGGTTGATTACGCCCCGCCGAAGTCGTCGTTTTCCCGGTTCATCAGACGAAGATCACCAGACGAATTTCGCGCTAACCTGGCCAATGCGCGGATCTTGTGCCTTCGTGACATTGCCGAAGGTGCCGTCGTAGTCCCCGCTCGGATTCTCGAATTGCGCATGGTTGAATATGTTGAAGAATTCCCCGCGAATCTCGAAGGACATGGCTTCCCGAACGGGAAATATCTTCGTTACCCCGAAGTCGGTGTTGTTGAAGCCCGGTCCGTGAAAGAATCGACGATTCGCCGTGCCGAAAGTGCCGCAGTCCGGACTCGGAGTGGTGCCGGTGAAAAAGCAGTTCGTTGGGGCGAACGAGCTCTGGCTAAAATACGTGTACGCGCCAGTGCTTTCGGTAGCGCGAGGGTTAGAGATGTGAATCGGTCCCACCAGATTGGGCATATCGGTGGAGGGACTGCCGGCGAGCGATGAGTCGCCCACGCTCTGGTTCATCAGGATCGGAAATCCCGTCGCGAACCGCGTGATGCCCTGCATTTGCCACCCCTTCGTCAGCCATGACGGGCCGTGGAAAGCGCGATTCAATGGCATTTGCCAAATATAACTGACGACGAAATTGTGGTGAACGTCGGTGGATGACAAGCCTCGACTGAGCCTGGCATTCGAGAAGTTGACGAGATCAGCGAAGCCTGAAGAATTGTCCAGCGCCTTGGCAAAAGTGTAAGCCGCAAGGAAGGTTACATCACCCGCCTTGCGCTCAACCGTCACCTCCCCGGCGTTGTAGATCGAATTCGCCACCAGTTTAGTGAAGGTGTTGCCATAACCAAAACAGAGAGTCTGGGCTCCTGGGCAGTAGTTCGGATTTAAGAGAGTATCCCTGGTGCCGTAAACAGTATTGGCTCCAAGCGTAAACGTGTCCTGCTCGGCGTTCGGTCCGCACCCGGCGGAGTTGGCTGACTGATCGAAAAATCCTTGCGCGGTGAGCTGCTCGCACAAGGCGGCGTCACCCGGGTTCGCCTCGGACTGCGAGATGAGCCGGTGACCCACGGTACCAACATAGGAGAGCGTCAACACGGTGGATTTACTCAACTCACGTTGGATCGAGAAATTGAAATGCTCCGCATACGGGAGCTTGTTGTGAATGTCGTATCCGGGGAAATAGGACATCGGCTCGTAAACCGAGAAATCGAGTGTCTTGTTTGCCGGGCTCCCCGGAGTTGGCACGGTGAATGGGAAGCGCTGGCCCTCGCCGTCGGTGCCTCCATCCAGACGATTCCGGAAGGGCTCCGTGAAATCAACGGGAGTCGGATTGCTCCAGTACAAGCCAAACGGAGCGTCAGCCACTTCATAAAACAGATTCAAATCCTCAACTGAGGTGTAGTACAAGCCATACGATGCACGGATGCTGGATTTTCCCGGTCCACCAAAAACCTTGCCTAAGACTCCGTCGCTAAAGCTCGGAGAGTAGGCGAGGCCGATGCGCGGTCCGAAGTTGTTGTACCTGGTCGGAGCCAAAGTCTTGGGGATGCCTGGATCGCCGGGATAGACCAGACCCAGCGGAGAATTCGGAAAGACGACTGACTGCTCTCCCTTAACCCAAGTCTGAATCTTGCCCTGGGTGTCATACCACGGCATGCTCGCTTCCCAGCGCAGGCCCAAGTTCAGGGTGAAGTTGGGAGTTACTTTCCATGAGTCTTGCGCATAGGCGCCACCATAGCGCGTGCGGGAATCCAGGAGCTGTAAGGCAGCCTGTTGATAGCCACCCTGGTTCTTCGGCGCTCCAATTAAGTAATCGGCAAAATCAATCCCGGTCACACTGCCATCGAAGGTGAAAGCCCCATCCGGGCTGGCCAAATTGCGTTCGTTGACCTGCAGGTATCTGAATTCTCCGCCGAACTTAAGCGTATGTTTGCCTATTACCTTCGAAAGCCCATCCGACACGGTGTAAGTATTGTCAGGTTGGAACGTGATCAGAGACGGGGCGCCGATGGAGAAGTTGTTGAAATAGACCTGGGGGACATACTCCGGAAACCCGGCTGTCGCATCGGGGACAATGCCGAGGCTACCGGCACCAGTCACAAAACCGAGAGAGGAAAGAGGCGCTTTGCCGCCCGAGGGGTTATCCAAGTGAGTAGCCGTACGGAAAAACGTGGCTCGTGCTTCGTTCACGGCCGTAGGTCCAAGAGTTTTGGTATTGCTTATGACAAATTCCTGGGCACGGGTTGGCGTGGTGGCGGGGAAGCCTGGGACGGTTGCGCCGGGCAGCGCGCTCAAGACCGTCGAATCGTCGAAGTGATAGTAGAACGACCAATTACCAGTTTTGTGATTAGCGAAGTCAACGCGCTCGCCGATTTTATTGTCAGTCACAGTATTCTTCTGACTGTTGTCCGAGTACGTACCCGCGCTGTTATTAGGCCCCGGAATGTAAGGGAGAATACCAGTCGCGGCCGGCGACCACGCAGTCTGGGGAATAACGCCACCGGGAAACACGCAGGTTCCCGCCTGAGCATCGGCCAGCGTATTGCAGCCGGCGACCCAATACGGCTCGCCATTCGTTACCGTGTAGCCTAGCCTTTGGGAGAGCTCCGTCGGCCACCCGCACGCTGGACAAGTTGCGCCGGGAGTCGCGGTCCCATCGACCGCGCCGCTCAAGGTACATGGTTGCGAAACCCCGTTAATAAGGCAAGTAGTCGTCGGCCCAAAGTTCCCCTGAAGCTCATCGGCAGTCGGCACGTAAACGATTCCGGTTTCCGCGCCCTGTATTTGTTTGGTTCCTTGATAATCAGTAAACCAGAAGAGCTTGTCCTTCCAGAATGGTCCTCCGGCGGTAAACCCGAACTGATGGCGTCGCAATTCGGACTTAGGCTGGCTGGTGAAGAAAAAGTTCTTGGCATCCATTGCGTCGTTACGCAGGAACTCAAAGACATCACCGTGAAAGCCATTTGTGCCCGACTTGGTGATGGCGTTCATCACCGCGCCGCTGAATTTTCCGTACTCCGCATCAAAACTGTTGGTGATAAGGCGAAACTCCTCGACCGAATCGAGATTGGGAACTAATCCCGCGCCAAGATTTCGGCCCTCACTGACATCGCCACCGTTTACCAGAAATGCGTTGGCGGTTTCGCGCTGGCCATTCACGGAGACATTGCCGGCATTTGAGATGTACCCTGATACGTTCCTCGAGCCTGTTCCGGAGTCGCCACCGATCGTCACTGAGCCACTTGGCGCCACACCAGCCTGCAATCCCAGCAGGTCAAGATAGCTACGGCCATTCAGGGGCAGGTTGAGCATCTTTTGCGAATCGATCACGTCGCCAAGCTGTGTACTCTGCGTCTCCACTCGCACGACATCAGCGCTAACATCCACTTCTTCTTTTATGCTGCCCACGTCGAGTGTGACGTCCAGCTTCAACTGGTCATTTACCTGGACCGTGATTTCGTTTGTGGAGTAGGGACGGAAGCCGGGGGCATTGGCCAGAATCTTGTATGTCCCTGCCGCCAACGCGAGAAAGTGATACGACCCGTCGGGACCTGAGACGGTTGCCTGGCTAACATTTGTCTGTGAATTCGTGACCGTGATCTTCGCGCCCGCGAGCACGGCCTGTCCGCGATCACGAACCACCCCTGATATTGAGCCGGTCACATCGGCGTAAGCTGCGCTTGCTAGAAGAACGCACAGTACTGAAACGATTGAATACCGCAGGTTGAAACACACTCTTTTTCCCACAAGCCCCCCTTAGCACCCCGAAATTTGCGAGCTACCATGCCATAAATAATCCGCAGTCTTCAAGCGGGATATCACAGAACAGCCCGCCACTTTCACAGAGTGAAAAACGAAATGCAGCGCGAAGAACTGTCGAACAAAAGAAATGCCCGAAATTTAACGGAACAGCACGCGTGAATCTAAAAACCGATTTCATCGGTTCGAAAAAATCGCTCCGCATTCAAGGTTTTGCAATAGCCTTTGAACTGCTTCTCCGACTTAGCCCGGGTTGCTTCAATCCTCTCGATATGCCTACTTCTGGCCGGACTTCCGAACCGCGATCAACGAGACCTGTTCGAGACCTGGGAAATGGTCGTCCTTATCCGCTTTGCGCTCTGTCGGAGCGATCTGCTGAATGGTCGTGCTTGCAGGCAGAACCGTGCCGAAGTATTGCGAGTAGACTTCATCGAACTCGGAGACGTCCGATATGTCATCGAGATACACATTCGTAGAAACAACATCATTGAACGCCATCTCCGCTTCTTCGAGGTTGTCGAGGAGATTGCGCATGGTCTGCCGAAGCTGGTGCTGAGTTGTAGTCGCATAGACGCCGCCATGCGGTCCGGGAATGAATCCGTCTTTGGCCGAGCAATAAAGCGTACTTCCGGCAAAGACGCATGGACTGGCCGTCGGACTCGGCGGCATGTTTTTCGGCCGGATTGCTTTCCGTTGCTGAAGGTCCCGCACGGCTACACCGGTGTACTCGATGTGCGCTCCATGGGGAAGGCTCGTTACCTCAATCGTGGCTCGCGCCGGCGTATTACCGAACTCGAAACGCGCGGCATAGTGTTGATTCATGACCCGCGACGGGATTTCAGGCACCAAGTACGGATTGACAAAGACCATGTTGCCGTAGTCGAGTCCGGCAGACTGCAAAACAGCGTGTATGCGATCAAGAGCTAGATCGACTTGTGCCGCCGGGTCGGCGGGTACCTTGCCATTCTCAGGATCGCTTCCTGGCATGCTGGAGATGAACAGCCGGTCATGAGTAAGAAGCCCCGGCGCCGCTGACTCTCGCCAAGAAAAGTTTTTCGGATAAATCGCCCGGCGATCCGAGAGATCGCGAACCGCCACGGCGTTGATCTGAATCGGTGACACGGGAACGTGCGCCACACCCAATACGGCTCGAGCCGGATGAGTCTTGCCGAAGTATTCGCCAAAAACTCGATCGATTTCCTCGAACTGATTGATGTCATCGAGATAGACCTGCGTGTAAACGACATGGTCCATGTCGAGTCCGGCGGCTTCGACGATTCTTCTTACATTGTCCAGCGCCTGCTTAACTTGCTCGCTTAATTTTGCAGGCAAGCTGCCGTCTGCGCGATTTGGTCCTTGCCCGGAGACGTAAAGGTAGTCACCGGCATCGACGGCGGGGGAATAAATTCGATTCGAGGTGGTTCCGGATGGAACAATCGGGCGCGACTGCGCATTCGCCAAGCCGGCAGAGAGCAACAGCGTGGCGGCTAAGATGGATTGCGGGTTCGTGAATTGAATTGCCAATCTGGCCTCGATCTATGCTGCTTTCTTTCGTGCAGCACTGAGCACCGCACGCAACCGTTGACCTGCGATCATGTCTTCTCCAGGTTTCATCGTCATGGAGACCAGTTCAATGTGGCTTGGAGCTTTGGGTTGCTTCGCGTTCGGATGACCTTCGCGAACGGCTTTTACGAGACTTGGATTGTCTGGGCCCAGTACTTCAATCCGTGGGTTTCCTGCGCGCAATTTCTCAACGCAGTCGACCACTGTGAAGCCCCAGGCTTGCTGGTCCCACGAAACGCGCAAAGTGGGATACCGGTTCCCGTCTTCTGGGGTAAAAATCTTAGTCTCGACGCCGGGAACTGTTTCGACCAGCTTACGGATACGATCCACGCGAGCATTCCACTCGGCATAGAGTTTTGTTTCATCCAGTTTCAGCCAGGTTTCGAGAGCGGTCAGGCAGCCGATGATCTCTTCTTTGCCCACTTTCATGGGCCGGCAGACCGCACCTTCGCGCGGACTGCAATTCATTAATGCAGCTTCGACCAGATCTTTTCTGCCTAAAAGCAATCCGCTGCATTGCGGCCCACAGAGCCCCTTGCCACCGGAAAAGCAGTAGAGATCGATGCCCATCTTGGCGTAAAGCTTGGCATTGCTGACAGGCGGAATTCCGGCGGCGTCATCCAGCAACATTGGAATTTTTTTATCTTTCGCGACGGCGAGTTCACTCTGAAGCTTCTCGCCGAGATCGGTGGTGTAGATCATCGCTGTGTTTTCGTTGATCGCGTTGGCGAGTTCTTCTGCAGAATAAACAAGCACCAGTTTCGCGCCGGTGAGACGAATGGCGCTGTCGAAGGCGCTGCGACCGCCTACCATGACAACTTCATGCTTAAGTCCGGTCGTGTCGGGCAGCTGCCAGATGTTTTTGTCGTCCGTACCAGCCATGCATCCCGCAGTGGCTGCGGCCATGGCGCCAGCTGATCCAGAAGTCACAATGCCCGATTCGGCTCCGGTTAATTCAGCCAATCGCCGTCCCACGGCGCGCTGCAAATCGATCACGTCGACGAAGTGCTGAGAAGCTTCGAGCGCGGCCTGTCGAACTTCGGGAAATTCAAGGGAGCCGCTGAGGTAAGTCCATGTGCCGCGGCAATTGATCACCGTCTGCACACCCAAACGGCTATAGACGTTCTGTCGCGGATCTTTTCCCACTGCGGTTGCCGCCTGCGCATACAAATCGCGGGCTGCAATTTGACCCAATAACGGCGCCGCCGACAGCAACTTCACAAACGATCGCCGACTGTGACTCGGGACCATGCCAAACCTCCTGTAGGACTCTCCACTAATGCAAAAGCCGGCTGACTCGCCTAATCTTCATCTTCGGGCAGCGGAATTCGCGACCGTACCGCGAGAATGTGCGCCTTGGCTCCGGACTTTTTCTGGTTGTAGAAGCCAACCGTGCAATTCGAGCGGAAGTAGTATGCGTCTCCCGCCTTCGCCGCGTGACGGCCTTCGATTCCGTCCATGCCGCCGCCAGCAACCATTTCGCCCTCGCCGTCTATCACGAGATAAATTTCTTCCGCTGTTTCATGATGGTGAGGAAAATTGGTCCCGCCGGGAGCGAAGTCCATCAAGAAAAGACTGGTAACGACATAAGCCTGGTCGATTGCGTCCCGCTTGCCGCTTCGCGGGCCGATCAACAACTTGTAGAGCACCGATGTCGGATGACCATCCACCGTCTCTTCTTTCACTTCATCCATATGCACAATTTTCGGTTGCGGCAGGGGCGGACCGATTGAAGTTT
>Ga0209169_10000709_pt1 | contig 20433 bp, 18 predicted proteins | sample HubBroMetageWRM4_FD_188346 | JGI IMG/M metagenome (GOLD analysis project Ga0209169, IMG submission 188346) | Warmed soil microbial communities from the Hubbard Brook experimental Forest, New Hampshire - Hubbard Brook CCASE Soil Metagenome WRM 4... | ecosystem: Environmental > Terrestrial > Soil...
TCAAAAGTTCCACCCGCGCAGAGGGTTGAATGGCCTCCGCACGTCCCAACACAACCAGCGACTGGTCAAAGTCTCCGGACCGCAGCAAGATTTCTCCCAGCACCTCAGCGTCATTGCTCCGTTTCGGATCAGCCGCCAGCACCTGAGTCAAAAGGCGCTGCGCCTCCTCACGGCGACCGATCATGTTGTAAGTCTGGGCGAGCCCGGAAAGGCCATCTAACGAGGAGGGGTCCAAGTGGAGGCCGTGATTGTAAGCATCGACCGAGAGTTGAGATTTTCGGGCCAATCGCGCCGCATAACCCAGCAGAAACCACAAATGGGGATCACCGGGAGCGCCATGAGTTGCGCGTTGAGCGTAATCCACGGCAGCGGAGTAATTGCCACTCTTCAGCGCCTGCTCAGCGGCGCGGGCCAGCCGTGCATTCTCGATGTTCGAACCCCAGCCCAATGATTTCTGTTGGGAAGTGTTCTGAGAATCGTTCTGGGGTTTTTCGGCAGCATCGGCCCCAACCTTGTAGGTCTGGGCGCTAGCCGCGCAGAGCAGCACCGCAATGAGGAACCACGCACCCAGCAGCCTGCGATAATGGACAGAAATCAAAAGACCCCCAAACGAGTCTGCATTTCCAGAGTCCTTCGATTCAGAATTGCGCCGTGGCGTTGGCTTGAAAATCTGCGTTCCACGGCCTCCACCCAAGCAACCCGAACCTACGGTGCAGAATCGAAAGCCGTCGGGAGGAAACTGTGCAAAGGGTTGAATCCGTCGGGGCTCCCGGTCGCCCGGTGCCGATCAGTTGGATCTTCCTGGCAGCATTTGTGATTCATTCGCCCTTGCTGCTGATGAAGCTCCCCCTAAAGTCGTACGACACGAACTTCCACATCTTTTTCGCGTCGCACTACGTACAGCACTGGTTCGATCCCTGGAACCCGAAGTGGTACGCCGGTTTTTCGCAGACTACCTATCCACCGTTGCCGCAGCAATGGCTGGCGCTCATTTCTCACATCGCTGGGCTCGACATGGCATACATGATCGTGCAGTTCGTGGCCATTCTGCTGCTCGGATTGGGGGTCTACCGATTTGCAAATCTTTGGGTCGACCGACGGGCAGCCTCGTTGGCCGCGCTCGCCAGCGTGCTTCTCGGGTCTGAGTGCTTCTTGGTTTACTCTGCTGGGCAGCTTTCGACTACCTTTGCTGCTCCGCTTTATCTGAACGCGTTGCCGTATCTCTACGAGTGGGTCCGCTATCGCAACTGGCGGTCTCTTCTCAAAGGAGGTGCGCTCAGTGTGGCAGCCGCTGCCGCCCACCATGCAACCTTGCTCTTCGGATCGTTCTTGTTCGCCCTGCCGGTTTTGGCTCTGGCTTTTTGGGATCGCGAGGACGGGCAAAGAGTATCGGTTGCTGGTTTCTTGTCCCGAAGCATCGCTGCGGCACTGCTGGTCGGCACTGCAATAGCCGTAGTGCTGCTGCCGTTTTGGATTGCACTTATCAAATATCCCGTCACGCAGGTGCCCATTCCGCATCCCAGCCGTGCGAATTACATTTTGAGCCCCGAGTGGGGCTTGAACTATTTCGTGGTTCCTTACGGTGCACTGATTCTGGCTCTGCCCTTCATCGTGTGGAAAGGCTCGGTCACGCCGCGATTGCGGCCATTGCTTTTCGGGTTCTGGGTGGCATTCCTGCTCGGCTTGGGAGGAACTACGCCGGTGGCCAGATTGGTTCTAGGCCGAGCCTTCGAAGTGCTGACCATGGAGCGCTTCAGCTATTGGGCCACTCTGCTGGCGCTGCCCTTTGTAGGGTTGCTCGCCGAAGAACTCATCGGCCGTTTTCGTTACAAGGCGATGGTCGGCTTGGTGCTTGCCGCAGGCGCAAGTTGTGCTTTGGCGGTGGCATGGGCAACCTACAAGCCCGCAGATGCGGCGGATTTCAAGGTGGACTCTGTCGCCGCGTGGTTAGACCGGGACGGTCACGACCGATATCGTTACATCACTCTGGGATTCGGTAACAAGATTTCGCGACTGGCGGTGCTGACCGATGCCAGCAGCGTGGATGGTGAATGGAACTCCGGCCGCATGTTGCCGGAGTTGACCGCGCACGGCGCGGGCACTCTGACCAGTTCCAAGTACTTTGGCAAGGCTGGCATTGATGCCCTCAGCGACATGCTTCGTCATGCAGACCGCTACGGGTTGAAGTGGGTGTTTCTACGAGATCCATATTATGAGCCGCTCCTAGTTTTCGCGGGCTGGCGCAAAGTGGATGACTTGGAGGACAGAACAATCACCATCTGGAGCAAGGAGGACGCGCCTCCGGCGACGCCAGTCAATGCCCCTCAGATTCCGCCGCCGTGGCAAGGGCTCATGTGGGGAATTCTTCCCATTGGAAGCAGCATTCTTGCCATGTTGCTGATTCTTATTCCCAACAAGAAGCTTGCGCAAGCCCGAGTCCCGCAGCCACAGACGAGCGAAGAAAATCTGGTACTGGGGAGGCTGATCTCGTGAACCGTGGACGGCTTCTCGCGTTCATTATCGTCTCCGTAACGGTGGCACTCGTAGTGATCGGCACACTGGTGCCGACTTCGTCAGCGTTCGCGTCAGCGGGTGGTGGAACTGCCCTGCTGCGTCCGCCTTCGTCACCCCAGGTCGCAGTTGAATCTCTGGTGGAGGAAATAAGCCGCAAGGATTGGACCGCAGCCTATGTCAGCCTCGCCAACAAGAACGAGTTCACGGAACAGGATTTTGTGCGTGACCTCAATGGGACTCATCCCAGCTTGCGAAGTTACGCGGGACTCGACGGATTCGATCTCCGTCCTCTCCACGCTTCTGCCGATGGCGCCGAGGTCCGGGTTGATCTGCGCTGGTCGACGATCGTCGGCACCTATCATGAAGTGCGCGATCTGCGCGTTGTACGAAACGGCGATCAGTGGCAGGTAGCGTGGCCGCTCGTAAAAGAACCAAGAGTGCCGCCGCAGGTCATCGCAGTGAACTACTTGCGCTGGGACGTAATCTACCGCGGCCCGGAAGACGACTGGGGCGCGCAAGATGTAGAGTCTCCGCACGTTCGTATCGTGGACATGCATCCGGTTGAGCGCGGCGGGGGCCTTGTTTTGTTGGGTGAACTGTTGAATGAAGATGTTGTCCCCACCTTTGTGACGGTCAAGGCTACTCTGTTGGCGAAAAATGGTTCTCCGATTGCCACCGAGGATGCCTTCGACAAGATGTCACACGTTCTTCTGCCCAAACAAGTGACTCCGTTCCGCATCGATTTCCAGAACGTCCGCTTGTCAGATGTGGACAACATCCGTATGGACCCTTCGTCAAGCCTGATCGCTGCCTCTGCCGACCCCGTTATCGAGATTGAGGACCAGAAGTTAACTGGACTACCCCAGCCTGCATTGACTGGAAAGCTGGTAGATCAGAGCGGTCAGATTGTGAATATCGCGCACGTCCTGACCACGTTTTATGACAACACCGGGCAGCCGGTTTGGGTTTCAGATGGATATGCCGACCGCGCACTATTACCCGGGACGCCGGTGCCCTTTACCACTTCCTTGCCCGCGGATCTCTCCGGCCGAGTCAGCAGCTATCGCGTAGTCACCAGCACCTATAGTTCAGACCGTTTCCAATGAACCTGCGTTTCGCATTCGTGTTGGCAATAGGAACCGTCGCTGCGATGACTGCGCAGGCGCAGACGGTCCCCTTGGAATGGCCCAAGAGTATTGAAGCCGGCAGCGCCGTCTCAGTGCCGGCTGCGGGCAATGGCAAGGCAGTGTTGTATATCGTGGGGCCCGGACAAGCCCTACGCCATGAGGTACAACTCGGAGAACCAATCGTCCTTGCCGCCGGCGAGTTACACAATGCTGGTCATTACGGTGCATTTCTCGTGGGACCCACTTCCACGCAGGCCGCGGAGTTCGATGTCACGCCTGTCCCACAACCTGCGACGCTGAGTTTCCTGGCCAAGCCCTCTCGTCTGCCAGTTGACCTGCATGACGGAATCAGCGGGGTGGCCTACATGTTCGATGCTTTCCGGAACCTTATCCTCGCGCCCACACAAGTATCGTTTGAGCTTTCCGAACCTGGAGAAACCGCACAGACGCACACTGCGGCCACACGCCATGGGGTCGCCTGGATCAGGCTGGATTCTGCTCCTAAGTCTGGGGCAGCGCAGTTCGTGGCTCGCGCCGGCAACATTACTGAAAAACGCGTCGTACAACAAGTACCGGGTGAACCCTGTAATCTGCGCATGAGCGCCCGCAGATCAGGATCGCAGGTTGAACTGCAGACCGAGCCGTTGCGCGACTGTAAAGGCAATGCCGTGCCGGATGGCACGATCGTCACTTTCATTGAACGAAATGAAGGCACGGAATCAACCGTCGATGTTCCTCTCAAACGAGGAGTGGCGCAGACAACCATGCCAGCCGAGGATGGAGCTACTATCTCGGTCGCGACCGGAGTCGTGATGGGAAATGAAATCCGGTGGCGACAATGAAGACATCCTGGCCAATTGGGGCGCTACTGGGTATAGCCTGCTTGATTCTGGGTGGGCTTATGGTGACCGGAGATGCCCAACCCGCCGTAACCATGGCAAACCCAGACTCTGTTGGGCCACGAACGCTGGAGCCTCAGACTAGGGCTGCTGTGGTTCGTGATTATCTTGCGGCGTGGCAGAGTCTCAGTCTGGCGTTGCAGGAGAACAACCCGAACCTGCTCGATGCAGACTTCACAGGCATCGCCAAAGAGAAATTGTCGGATACCGTCGCCGAGCAGCAGAAGCTGGGCCTTAAGACGCTCTATCAGGATCGCACGCACAACATCAATCTGGTTTTTTACTCCCCCGAAGGATTATCCATCCAACTCGTGGATACGGTCGAATACGACGTACAGGTCCTGGATCATGACAAACCGCAAGCGACCCAACATATTCGGACACAATATGTTGCCGTCCTGACCCCAACCGAGGTCCGTTGGAAGGTGCGGATATTGCAATCATCCCCTGAATAGCGGACGCGAAATCAGGGATTCCCTGACAACGCGCGGGCGCGTGGAACTCATCTCACCCCTTCAATTGAGTGCTGCAAGGAGCCCGCAGATGATCTCGTTAGTCGTTCCCATCTACAACGAAGAAGAAATTATCCCCCTCTTGCATGGGGCGGTGGTCGATGCCATGAAGGAGATTGACGAGGACTGGGAGGTCGTCTACGTCAACGATGGCTCGAAGGACTCTTCGTTGGAATTGTTGCGCGCTCTCCAGGAGGATTCTCCACAAGTGGTTGTGGTCGACCTTTCCCGCAACTGGGGCCATATGGGAGCGCTCTGGGCCGGCATGCAAACCGCCCACGGTGACGCTGTCGTCCTTATGGATGGCGATCTTCAAGATCCTCCTGAAGTGATTCCTGAGATGGTGGCTGCCTGGCGCTGCGGGGCTCAAGTCGTCACCACGGTGCGGCGAAGCCGGGAAGAGCGCCGAAAGCTGCTGGCTTTCTTATTCCCGTTGTTCTATCGAGTGCTGGGGGCACTTTCGGATTTTCCCATTCCCCTCAATTCCGGGATCTTCGGCCTGCTTGATCGCCAGGTCATCGATTCAATTAATTCTCTGCGTGAAGCAAATCGCTATCTTCCCGGCTTGCGGGCCTGGGTGGGCTACCGCACTGCCATTGTTTACTACGACCGCCATGACCGGGTCGGGGGCGAAGGCAAGCTCACGTTCCTGAGCCGCATTAAGTACGCCATGGATGCGATCACCAGTTTCAGCTACAAGCCCCTCCGCATGAGCTTCGTCCTGGCTGCACTGCTGGGGGTGTCTGCCTTAATCTTATGGATGGCGGCGTTGGTCTCATCGAGTTCCTTGGGATACGGGATTGCCGGGGCCATCTTCCTGACCGGTGGCCTGATGCTCCTCTGCATCGGAATTCTCGGCGAATACATCGGCCGGATCTACGATGAAGTACGCGCTCGCCCTCTTTCAATCATTAACAAGGTATACGACCCAGCAGGGGCGAGCTCGCGGCAACTGGCCGGCGATCAATCATCCGCCATGGAACGGATGTTTCCAGCGGCCTAGCGCTAATGGCCTGGACTAGTGGCTTCGCTATCGGCCTTGCATTGTGCCAGCCCCGGTTCGATTGCGGTGCCTTCTTCGTAATCATTCCAAGTCTCGACCAACACGAACGGCAGCGGGCGGTCCGGAAGGGAATTTTCCTGCGCCAGATTGAGCGTGTCACTAAAGGTCTTGCCGCAACGTTGAGACATGTGGCGGTTAAGCCCCCACGAAGCTTTGTTGTCGTCAAAGCCCGCCCAGGCTGCGCCTACAACAATTTTATCCGGATACTTCGACTGCATTTGCTGATAGAACCCGCGCAGGTAGTCTTCCCCCCAATTGCTACCATCGGTAGCCCAGCCTTTGGTTCCGGGATTGACCCAGGCGTAGAAACCATCCAGGGAGTCTGCGTACGGGGTGGATCGAAACTCATAGACGAGCAGAGGACGGGGGTTCCACTTATTGGTCTGTGCTCGTACCTGGCTCCAATCGGTATGCCCACCCTTCGGGAAGATGAAGATCACCGGACGGTCGGCGTATGTCAGGTATGCCTCGCGTCCCGCGGCACTTGGCGCAAGATAGGTCTCGTTGAACTTGTCAAAGGCAGCGAGGGCATCGTCCGTCGCCGCTTGGCCATCCCCGTCAGATTCGTCATACATCATGGCAACCTTAAAATGCTTTTCTGCGGCAATGGACTGCACCAAAGCGTAGCTGCGATCAAGAAAGGGTTCGCGGTCTCCGTACCAATCCACTACAAATCCGGAGATTCCCAACTCCTTGGCATGGTCGATCTGCTTGCGTATCTGCAGCGGATCTTGCGAGGAATAGCCGACCGAAATGTGCTGCGGATGACCAAACCAGGGTTCGTACACCGCCAGAAGATGCGGATACGCTTGCACTGTCGGAACATTCGTGCGGGTCGTGAACTGACGCGTATGCGCGCATCCTTGCAGTAGCAGGAGGAGCCCTACACATGCACTTCTGGATAGTCGCAACATGGGTTTGTGGTTAGAGGACGCCGGATGGCCGCAGGTTGTCATAAACAGTAGCAATTTTATGTACCGTTTTCGTCGCCCCCCTGGGCAGCGTGAGTATCGCTCTCCGCATCCCAAGGGCTTGCGGCGCGAGGGTTGGTTGTTGGCCATCGAGTCCTGCCAAGGATCGTTCGGAGTCCAGACGTGATCGCTAATCTCAATGCCGGATCCAGGAACCTTCAGGCGCGAGTGCTTTCTGGAAGTTTCGTATTGCTTGCAGGTTCTGGGTTCGTGACCGCAATCAATTTTGCCTACAACATAGCCGTTGCAAGATTTCTCGGTCCCGCCGCGTTCGGCCACGCCAGCGCCGTATACACACTCCTGATCCTGATTTCCGCAGTGACACTCTCGTACCAGATAGTGTCTGCCAAAGTGGTTGCTCAGCAAGCGTCGGTACCGGCGAAGAGCGCAGCCTATCGAATGTTCCACAAAAGCGCTTGGCTGAGCGGCATCCTCGTCGGATTGCTTCTGGTGGCGGCGCGGAACGCAGTCTCGGATTACTTGAATCTACCCAGTTCCCTGCTGATTGTCTGGCTCGCTGTAGGAGTAGCTTTCTACGTACCACTGGGAACCCGGCGAGGCTACCTGCAAGGAGCTTATGGCTTCCGTCGTTTGGCCACAAACCTGGCCCTGGAAGGTCTGGCGCGGTTGTTCGGTTCCCTTCTCGCAATCGTCCTGGGCTATGGCGTCACCGGAGTGATCGCGGCGAATGCAGCAGCACTCGCTCTCGCCTATCTGGTCGCAGTCCCCAAACTCCCTGCGACGGCCGCCCATGATCTACAAATTCCGGGGGCCTTTCACGAAGCCCTACAGGCCATTGTGTTCTTTGTTGGCCAAGTCGTCATCAACAACAGTGACATCGTTGTCGTGAAACATTTCTTCCCTCCCGCGCCGGCTGGGCTCTATGCCGCGATCGCATTGGTAGGACGGGTCATCTTTGCCTTTTCATGGGCAGTCGTGAACACCATGTTTCCCATCGTGGCTGGCACGCGCGCTCAGGAGCGCAAGGGCCACGGTGTTCTCGGCATTTCTCTCCTGTTGGTCTTCACTATCGGCGGGGTCTTAGCGCTCGCTTTACGGCTTGCTCCCGCATGGATCTGGACAACTCTGTTTGGCCCGCAGTTCGTCGCCACCGGCCCGTACGGGCTTCCTTACCTCTTGGCGTTATATGCGGCCACCACCTGCGTGTACGCGCTGAGCGTTGTCATGATTGCCTACGAGATGTCATACCGGATTGCCAACACAGGATGGGTACAGCTGGCTTTCAGTGCTGTTTTCATCGCAGGCATTTACCGCTATCACCGCTCGCTGCAAGAGGTCATCGTCGTGCAACTGGTAATGATGGTGTTGTTGCTGATCGTGGTCGCGGTCCCCTTTCTTCGAAGTGTGCTGGCCGGCGTCCACGACGACGGCCCGGCGGCGCTCAGCCGGCTGCGAACGATTCGGCGCGTCTCCGAAGACGAAGTCATCTCGGAATTTCTGAAGAATGACTTTCAGAACCCGGTTTACGAAGAGTACCGGGAAGCCTTGGATCCCCTGGTAACTTCACCCGACCTCACCAGTGCCAGCGAGAATGCAAGACGGCGCGCGCTATTGTTTATGCGCCACGGTGCATTATGGAGAGAGCTTCCCGACGGAACCGAATGGTTCGAGTTGGAACTGCGACCCGCGGATTTGGAGCGAGTCCGTGTTTTTCCGCGGGCACAATGGCGAAAATTGGCGCAGGGCGACTTTAGCATGACCCGGGTGCTCCGCTCCTTCCGGTCCGGGCATTGTTACGAAGTTGCCGACAAGAAATTCCTAACCAAGATATTGGACCTGAGCGATTGGGTAAGTCAGAGTGCCGAGGTTGGCGCGGTTCTTTTGATCGGCCTGACTGAGAACGGCCCCCTAACCATTCTCGACGGCAATCACCGCCTGGTCGCTGCCGCGCTCAATTCACCTGATGCTATGAAGAAGTTCCGGCTGCTCTGCGGCTTGTCTCCCAACATGGCCCAATGTTGTTGGTACAAAACCAACCTCGCTACCCTCTGTCGCTATGGCGCGAACTTGTTACGACATGTCATGCACGATCCCAAGGCAGAACTCACCCGATTGCTGCAAAATCCTTCATCAAAGATTTCCGCCTAAGGCCATTCGTTTCAGCCCCAAAGCTATGCAAAACCGTGCACAGGCTGGGTACAGCAATGCTGTTTGCGACCTACAGGCTGCACTGGATAGAACGTTTCTGCTCCCCTTTCTACACTGCTTGGTAGAGGACTCCGCGCGTTCGCTGGCTGTTGCGTTAGGGATCCGTAGCTCTTGAAAGGCGAAACGAAATTATGACGACGAAACGACCGGTTATAGTGCTCGAACTTCCAGAAAAGTTTGTTCTCGGACGCGCTCACTTGTTTTTCCACGAAATGGAGGAATTCCTGGAAGCTGATCGCCCCCGCCTAGTGTTTGACTTTTGCAACGTCACGCAAGTCGATAGCGGCGGCGTCGAGGTGCTACTGAACTGCATGGAAGAAGTGATGAAGCGGAACGGCGACATGAAACTGGCTGCCATTCAGCCCGGGCCGGCAGTGGTCCTGGAACTGACAAAAGTCGATCGGCTCTTTGAGATTTTTGACAATGCGTCTGACGCAGCCGAGAGCTTCCACCAATTCCCGCTCCACGCTTTCCAAGATGGGCCGCCAGCTTGGACCCAGAGTGCAGCATCGTGACCTGGATTTCGCTCACTGCGTAAACATAGCATCCGAGGACACTGAGGAGATCATGGATACTACGCCCCGAGGATGGATTCGCGCCTCCCTGGCACTAAGCTTGCTGGTTGTGCTTGTCCCGGCTTCGGTTTGGGCGCAGAACTCAGGTCAAGCGGAATTACCCGACAGTCCCGGTTCGGTGGTGGCGCACACCGTGATCGAAGCACGGCTGCTTCAGGAACAAAGTTCAGCCGCAGCTCCGGCTTCGCAATCATCCCCGCCGCAGTCCCAATCTTCTCCGCAGCCAGTACAACCGCAAGCGCAATCTAGCCCCAGCCAGAAGCCTGTCGGCACTGCGGCCGCGGAGACGCCGGCAACCTTGGGCGTGGCTGCGTCCAATCCTTCCGGAGCCGCCATCGCACCGGCAAAACAGAAACGCGCGCGGACGGTCTTGATAAGAGTTGGCGCCATCCTTGGGGCGGGGGTTGCTCTGGGAACGGTTGCAGCTCTCTCCAGTGCCAGTCCCAGCAAGCCGCCGGGCAGCCACTAAGAGGGTCGATACCATCTATTCGAGAACGAACTTCTGCAATGCGACGCCACCTAGCACGACACGCCAGACCGATACTCGTGAGCTTTTCCGGTATCGACGGTTGCGGTAAAAGCACACAGATTGAAATTCTCTGCGACCGGCTCTGCCGGGCTGGCCTGCGTGTGGGCTTACTAGCCTTTTGGGACGATGTGGCGCTGCTGAAGCGCTGGCGCGAGTTCACCAGCCATTCCGTGTTCGGAAGTGAAAAGGGTGTGGGATCTCCCGACCATCCCGTGAACCGTCGCGACAAAAATGTCCAATCCTGGTACATGACCCCAGTTCGATGGTTTCTCTATTTTCTGGATGCCATGTCGCTCTGCAACGCAGTTGTAAAGACCGAAACCGCCGAGGCCGATGTCATCGTCTTTGACCGCTATCTCTATGACGAACTGGCGAACCTCCCGCTGGACCGTCCCATCACCCGAGCGTACGTTCGGCTGCTGCTGAATATAATTCCACAGCCGGACGTTGCCTATTGGCTCGACGCTGATCCGCGCGAGGCATGCGAGCGAAAGCCCGAGTACCCGCTCGAATTTCTCAACATGTGCCGCTCGGCCTACGCCAGGCTGACCCAAATGGCCGGTATGACCCTCGTAGCACCCGGCGGGGTGCAAAACGTAGCCACGAGGATCATGCGCAGCTTCCTGAAGAAGTTTCCTATCGCCAGGCTGACCGACTTTGCGATGGTGGGCGAGGGCTCCAATCCTTCGTCAACGGCTATTGCTGGATGACCAGCCGGGGACACATCCTTGTGGATACGTCCCCGAATTTCACTACCAGTAAGTAAAGTTGAAGTTGTCCAGATAGGTGCTGTAGGCGGCTTGCTTGTAGTCTCCATCCAGTTGGTAGTTGACGGTAATACCCCACCAGCCAGAAGGACAGGAACCTGGTGCATCGTACCGATTAATCACATTCTGGACGCCGTTCAGGGTAATAGTCTGAAACAGGAGCGTATTGTCCGATTCCCGTTGTACCTGAATTGTGACGTGGTTCCAGCCATTGTTCACGGGGTAGCAGGAGTCGCCGCTTGCAATCCATCTGCCTTCGGTGTTGTCCCAAGTGTCCCATTGGTTGCCCGCGGCAATCTCGCACTGGGTTCCCCAAATGAGCGACAGGCCGTCGAAATACATGCTGATGTCAAACTCCAGGGCCTCTGACAGTGAAATATCTCCGGTGTAGAAGTATGCGTCATACGTGAAATTGTGCAGCGTCGGAAGCAGAGTGTGATTGCTGTCCGGCAAGCCCTGCGATGAATTCTGGCCAATCAAAGGATTGGTGAACAAAACGTCAGAATAGTCCGTGGTCCCGCCGATGCTGTACTCCGTCGAGTTCCCGCTCAACGACGGCGATTTAATATGCTGATACATCGACCAAGTGACCCCGCCGCCGCAGTTGGTGCAGGTGTTGTAGTCAGGGGGTAATTCACCGTATGCCACCCAGCCTCCGCTGCCCTGGAGGCCGTACAGCGTGGAACCGCCGCCTCCCCCTCCATCCACGGTGATCTTGACCGGCGTATATGCCGCTCCGCCACAGTAATCCCACTCTTCCACCACCGTGTTGTAGGTTCCAGGGTTGAATGACATATCGTGGTTCAAGCTAGCCCCCTGCACCACATACTCCAGCACGTTGTTGACGTAGATGCCCATGGAAGCAACCCCCTTCGGGCAAGTCGATGTGCTAGCCGTTGCCACATAGTCCACTGGCGATGTCACCGTGCTGTTATTCGTCGGCGAGGTCACCCACACTCCGGTCTGGTTGCTCACCGTGATGTTGACCGTTGTGTAGCTAGCGCCTCCGCAATAATCCCATTCCTCTACGACCGTGTGGTAGCTTCCGGGGCTGAATGACATGTCGTGGTTCAAGCTGGCTCCCTGCACCACATAGTCCAACACGTTATCGACGTAGATCCCCATTGAAGCGACGCCTTTGTCACAAGTCGAAGTGCTGGCGGTAGCCACGTATTGCACCGGCGAAGCGTCCGTTGACCCATTCAACGGGCTGCTCACATTAACAGTTGCCCAGGCCGATGTTGCCAAAGCCAAGGTCAAGAACATAGAGCGATAGACATAGCTCTTCACGCAGAAGTCCTCCTAACGCAGGGTTGTAGAACAATTCTTGGAACTGCGAGTGCCGGTTTCCAAGGGGACTGACTCGTGGAGCGAGTCCCTGGGTTTAGGCGGGCCAGGTTGTGTCCAGGTTTGGAGACCCCAGCAGGATTCTGGAACCCTAATACAGTCTTCCCCCGAGGGTCAATCGGGAAAACCCTTAGGTCGTAAATAGGAAGGGCATGTTTACGCTCTTCGCCCAAGCCAACGCTCAGGGGCCGCTGCTCATCTCAACCTCACTCGTAGTCTCGGAGCGCAGCGAGGACACAAATGCGTAATCGGCAATCGGGGCTGCTCTTAACCTCAGCGCTGGCGGTGGTGAGTCTGATAATCGTGCTTAGCAGTTGCCGGGGCTTGGTGGCAGACCCGCCTGGTAGCAATCTACAAAGCGTCAACCACATCGTCTTTATGGCCCAGGAAAACCGTGGTTTTGACCATTACTTGGGGGCCATGCGTAAGTACTGGGCCTCCCAGAATATTCCCGACCAGGCATTCGACGGATTGCCCCAATTCAATCCCCCAGCCGGAATCGCTCCCCTCCAGGGACCCGTGCCAACAAACCCGGGTTGCGACCCGGCATTTCCTCCGCCCAGCGATTGCATCACCGACGCCAATAGTCCGGCCGTCGAGTCCTTTCCCATGGTTTCGATGTGCGTGGAAAACCCCAGTCCGTCATGGAATGAGGACCACGTCGATTGGAATCTCCTCGATCCACTTTCCGCCACCGCCACATCCAGCGGCTTCGTCTGGACCGCAGCTCACGACGCGAGGGCTAATCAACCTCCGTTCAGCGACGTGAATGGAGTGCGCGCCATGGCCACCTACGACGACACCGCCTTGCCCTACTACTATTTCCTCGCCTCGACCTTCGCCACTTCCGACCGCTGGTTTTCTCCCACCATGTCCCGAACTCAACCCAATCGAATGTATATGATCGCCGCGACCTCCGCCGGGCACGCCTATCCCGTCGCTCAAGGAACGCTGACCAACCCGACTATCTTCGATCTGTTGCAGAGCGCGGGAGTTTCGTGGAAGATCTACGTCACCGATCTCGAGTACGCCATACCGCCGGTCAACGACAGCAGCTTTACCTATTTCGCCAATGCCAGTAAGTATCCGCAGAACATGGTGCCCGTCTCCCAGTATTTCACCGACGTACAAAGTGGCACTCTACCCTCAGTGGCGTTCATTGATCCTGGCTTTGACAGTGGACTCGACGAGCATCCCGGCCTGTATGACGGCGACCCGGGGGGAAATGTGCAGATCGGAGCGCAATACGTCTCAAAGCTGGTGAACGCGCTCATGCAAAGCGTTTCCTGGCAGGATTCCGCCTTCATCCTCACCTATGATGAGTTCGGCGGATTCTACGATCACGTTGCGCCACAGCCGGCCGTCAGCCCGGACGGCATAAAGCCTTCCGATCTACAACCCGGAGATATCTGCACCAAGGGAACCGGCCCAACCTGCGATTTCGTTTACACCGGCTACCGTGTCCCGCTCACGGTGATCTCGCCATTCGCAAAGAAGAATTACGTGTCACACACGGTTGCGGACTATACCGCCTGGTTGAAACTGGTGGAGACTCGCTTCAATCTCCCGAGTCTCACGAAACGCGATGCCGCCCAAATCGACATGACGGAATTCTTTGATTTCGTGAATGTGCCTTGGAGTGTGCCGCCCACGCCCCCGACTCAACCCACCAACGGGGCCTGCTATCTCAATCGTTTGCCGTAATGCGCTGGCCTAGTTGGGCTTCGAATCTATTTTGATTGCACTGGCCGTGTAGTGGGCGCCGTCGAACCGTGTTGTCGCCTCCACCGTCGCTCCTTCGCGCAGGTTATCAGAGATGCCCGTAAAATTCGGGTCGAAGCTGATTTCATAAGTCTTCTGGTCGCGGGGATCGACCATAACCACGAGGCCCAAATGCAGATCGAGGTGTATGACCCGGCCGACAAAAACATATGTATTCCCGGGCGCAGCCAGGATCGCAATCGTGTGTGCCGCCGGCTCTCGGTTGCCATCGGACAGAAAAGTCACCGACACCAACGTTCCTTCACGCAGATCACCGGCGGACGCGGTCTGGCCTTCCCGTGTAACCTCGGTAGTGGGTAATATTCTCAATTTCAATTGCCGCGGAGATATTGTGTCGTTGAGAACCAGGACTCCTGCGCGAGCGTCGTAACTCGCCACCTGACCGCTGCCTTGTCCGGCCGCGTAGTGAGTTCGTAGGCGGATAGTTTGCGCAAAGATGTCGACTCCGGCAAGCACTGTGTCCACGTAGACGCGCGCCCCATTTTGCAGATCCGCCGCAGAGGTCAAGACCCCATCGCGGTAAATGTGGGTTCGGGTATCGAATAGGATTTTTGTCTTGCCCCCGCCGAAGACATTGAGCGTCATCTGGTCGCGGACTCGATCGACCTTGAGGATAGTGCCTCCGATCAGCGTCGCCTTCCCCTTCGGCTGCGGCAACAAGTCGGGCAGTCCGTTGCTGGTGTCCTTGCCGGTAGAAGTTGCCGGCGTTACTGGCTGCAATTCCGGAGCGGAGGATACATGTCCTTCCGTCGAAAACGCCGATAAGCCTGTTTGAGCCCAAGCCGTCCCCGCCATCAGAACCAACATCAGCAACCGATTCATAAACATAGCCACCCCCTCATTGACATCCTTTCGATGCTGGGGAAATCGAACGGGTAGCCCGCGGGTTGACTGGAAAAACCTGTCCCGCCGGGCAACATCCATGAGGTCTTCGCATCTAAGCCAGACGCGAGCGTGTAAGGGAAAACCCTATGTACCTGTTTCACTCACCACTGCGACGGCAACTATTGTTGGTCGCATTGTTCGGGGTTCTCACCCAGGTGGTTCACGCCGGAGACCTGAAAATTACGCTTCCCAAGGGAAGCAAGCTGACTCCAGTACAACGCCTGAACCAGGAAGGCGTGGAAGCTGTCAACAAGCATCAGTACGAAAAAGCGACCGCGCTCTTCTATAAGGCCTATCTTTACGATCCCGACGATCCTTTTACCTTGAACAACCTTGGATACATTTCCGAACTGGAAGGTCAGGTGGATCGTGCCCAGCATTTCTATGAACTGGCTTCTCTACAAACGACAGACGCTGTCATCGCTCGGACTAGTTCGTCGAAATTGAAAGGCGAACCTTTCCGGGATGCTGTCGCCGGCGTTCACGACCAGCCTGTGCAGATCACCCGGGCCAATATCACTGCCGTGCATCTTTTATCGCAGCGCCGTGGCTCGGAGGCCGAGGCGCTGCTCCAGACCGCATTGGCTACCGATCCGCACAACGCTTTCACCTTGAATAATCTGGGCGTGGCAAAGGAGACGGAAGGTGACTTGAAGTCTGCGCTGAAATATTACACCGCTGCCGCTGACACCCATTCGAGCCAACCGGTGGTAGTGACCTACGACCGTGCGTGGCGGGGCAGATCCGTCAGCGAGATGGCGGCCGAAAGCGCCAGAGGATTACAGCAACGTATTCAGACGGAGACTGTCCAGGAGCGGGCTGCCCTGCTGAACTTGCAGGGGGTCACGGCAGTTAATCGCAACGATTGGCAGGATGCCGATCAGAATTTTCGTGCCGCTTATTCTCTGGATCCAAACAACGCTTTTTCGCTAAACAATATCGGCTACGTAGCGGAAATGACCGGCGACCCGGAAACTGCTCAGTTGTTCTACGAAAGGGCGCGACAGGCACAGGGCTCTGGCGCCCGCGTTGACCTGGCGACTCGTCAGTCCGCCGAAGGGATGAAGCTATTCGATCTTTCCAACAACAACGACCAGAAGGTTGGAGCGAAGCTTACCGTGGAGGCCCAAGCCAGGCGAAACGAATCTGGTCCAGTCCAGCTTAAGCATCGTGACGGTAGCCCGGTCGTGGAGCCAGCGGTGGCGCCCGCAATTGCCCAGCCTGCTCCGCAATCCTCGCCTACCAGTGATCAGCCGCCCAGACCTTAATCGACGCGAAGGGATAAGACTTTATGACAACTGCTCATATGAACTCCAACCGCACGATCGAGATTCTTTCCCGGCTGGTGTTTTCCGAGGTCAATAAAGATAAACTCGCCGAACTCAATCACGAGCAATTTCAGGAAATCGCGGCACTGGCAAGCTCGCATCACGTGGTCTTGCGTGCGATGGATGCTCTTCGTGGAATGATGGCCTGCGCGCACGACTACGAACGCTACGAATGGGCGACCGAAGCGATTGAACGTGAGCGTTCGCGGATCGACAATGCAATCTCATTCTTGCGGCAGATATGCGGAACGCTGTCATCCGGGGGATGCAACGTCATTGTGATTAAATCGCTGGACCATTGGCCGGACATTGGAAGTGACCTGGATCTCTACACCAATGCCGAACCCGAGCAGGTGATCCGCCTCATGACCCACAATTTCGATGCTCAGCTCGCCGAACGCAGTTGGGGAGACCGACTGGCACATAAATGGAACTTCATAATTCCGGGGCTGCCGGAGTTGGTGGAAATACACATGGGTCGTTTGGGCCAGACGGGAGAGTTGATCGAGTTTGCCGGGTCGCTAGTGGCACGTTCTCGACCCCTCCGCATCGGGGACTATTTCTTCCAGGTGCCCGCCCCCGAAGATCGGCTCATGATCTGTACTCTCCAGCGAATGTATCGACATTTCTACGCCCGTCTGTGCGATATCGCAGACACGGCGGAGATCCTGGAAAGTGGAATCGTTGACTTCGATGATCTGCAATCTTCAGCCGAGGAGAGTGGGATTTGGGAAGGGGTAGCGACCTTTCTCGTCATCGTTTCGGACTATGTCCACAAATACAGGGGAAGAGGTATTCTCCTCCCTACCTCGGTACGCTCAGCCGCACGCTTTGGCGCAAATCAGGTTCGTTTCGGCAGGGGGTTTCTGCGGATTCCGATTCTTCCCCATTCGGCCCGCCTTTATGCGTCAGAGTGGACAACGCTGATCTTGCACGGGCAACTTCGAAGCACTGCGCGCCTCAGCTTGCTCCCCTGCCTGGCGACGGCCGCAGCCATTGGACAAAAAATCACCGGCAGCGACAAAGGAATCTGGTAACGCGCGCACCTTTCGCGGATAACGTTATTCACGTTGTCTATTCGTCTGACAATGGCACATGCTGAGCCGGCGGCGAATAAATGGCACATCCGCGAAACGGAACAAAGGAGTACAGTATTTCCTGTATGGACACGAGTTCGCCGGTTTAAGGATGATTTTGCTGCATCTTAAATGCTCCCGGAGGGTTACAAGACGTGAGTGCCACCCTGTCCAACCGAGAGGTCCAGTCGGTTGAGTCTTCCGCAAGTACACCAAGCCACGAGCAAGGTGGTCATGTCGTCCAGTTATATGCAAATGACGACTTCCTCATTGACGTAATCAGCCGATTCATTGGCGGGGCCGTCGCGGTTGGGGATGCCGCCGTGGTCGTCGCCACCGCACCTCACCATCGAGAACTTGCCAAGCGGTTGTCTGAGCGCGGACTGGACACGGCCCGGGCCTCCGCGGAGGGACGCTACGTCACCTTGGACGCTGGCGAGACTCTTCAGAACGTTCTGATAAACGGCACGGTTGATGAGGCTCGTTTCAAAGACATCATCGGCCGGACCTTGAGCCAGGCTCGAAGCGCCAGTGATTACAAGGACTCGCGGGTCGCCGTGTTCGGCGAACTGGTGGCATTGCTGTGGGCGGAGGGAAAGCCCCAGGAAGCGATTCGAGTCGAGCAATATTGGAACGATCTCGCCAGGCTCCATTCCTTTGCTCTTCTCTGCGCATATCCCGTCGCGGGATTCAACAATGAGCGCCACCTCGAACCCTTCCTAAAGATGTGCGAACTACATTCGGGTGTGGTTCCCAGCGAGAGTTATTTGGCGTTGGGCAGCGAAGATGAACGCTTGCGCAGTATCGCTCACCTCCAGCAGAAAACCAGCGTACTCGAACAAGAACTGGCGTGGCGCGCAAGTGAGACGCGATTCCGGTTGCTGGTCGAAGCCGTCCGCGATTATGCAATCTTCATGCTCGATCCCGAGGGTAATATCACCAGTTGGAATCTGGGGGCCGAACGCATCAAGGGATACAAGAGCACAGATATTATTGGCAAGCACTTCTCATGCTTTTATTCCGAAGAGGATGTGCGCAATGGTAAGCCCGAGTTGGAATTGGCGCTGGCGGCGAAAGAAGGACGGCTCGAAGACGAGGGCTGGCGACTACGCAAGGATGGATCCAGGTTCTGGGCGAACGTGGTGATCACGGCAATTCGGGACGATGCCGGAAAGTTGCTGGGTTTCGGGAAAGTCACGCGCGACGTTACTGACAGAATGGAGGCCCACAAGGCCCTGGAGAGTGAAGTCGCGGAAAGACGGCAGACGGAGAAGCGCCTTCGCGATTCGCAAAAATCGATGCGGCAACTCTCCTTGCACTTACTTCGTACTCAAGACGAAGAGCGAAGGCGCATCGGTCGCGATCTTCATGACAGCCTGGGGCAGTACCTTGCCGTGCTGAAAATGAAACTCGATTTGCTGACCCGCCTGGTGGCACACAAAGACGATGAAGTCCTGCAAGGGTTCAACCAGTGCCTGCAGCTGACGCAGGACTCCATCAAAGAACTTCGAACCGTCTCTTATCTCCTGTATCCGCCAATGCTGGAAGAGATGGGCCTGAAATCAGCGATACCCTGGTACCTCGATGGATTCTCTGCGCGCAGCGGCATCAAGACCACGTTCGAGGTCCAGGTGGATGTTGACCGTCTGCCCCGCGACTCCGAGTTGGCATTGTTTCGCATCTTGCAGGAGAGCCTCACCAATGTTCATCGGCATTCGGGAAGCAAAATAGCCCACGTTCGATTATTGACCAAAGAAGACATGGCTATTCTGGAAATCGAAGATGAAGGGAAAGGCATGCCCTCGGAGCTTTTGGAACAATCCGGTCAGGATTGGATAGGCGCTCTTGGGGTTGGGCTACGAGGCATGAATGAGCGCTTGTCGCAGTTGGGTGGCCGGCTGGAAATCATCTCGAAGGAAAACGGCACGATTGTAAGCGCAGCCGTTCCAATCAGCGAATCTTCGCCACTCAGCGTCGCCGAATAAGAATTAAAATCCTTCATGTTTGCACGCAACTCCAGCCCCTATAAGGCTGGAGTTGCGTGGCTTCGTTGACCGTTCCTACTTGGGACGCGCTCCGCCGCCCGCTCGCGGCTGCTGCCGTTGCTCCATTTGTTCCTGCTGCTGGGCGTGGCGTTGTTCCATTTGCTGCGTCTGTTGCTGGTGCCGCTGTTCCATCTGCTGTTTCGCGGGGTCGTTGTCACTCCGCTTGGCCAGTTTCTGGTGTTCCTTCTCCTGCTGCGCCGCCAGTTTTTGATGTTCCTTTTCCTGCTGGGCCGCCAGTTTATCCTGCTCCTGCTGGTATTTTCGGTCCTGTTTGGCGTTGCCCGTGTTTGGAGCCGCAGGACGGGGATGCGACTGTAGGTCTTTCGCATCGTTCGGAACGGCCGGACGAGCACCTTGCTCGGCGCCGGGGTGCTCTTCTGCTTCCCGGGCCGGCACGGCGCCGGCGCCCTTCATCTCGCCAGGCCGGGCAGTAGCGGCAACTTCTGGCCTCCCGTGGTTAACTGACGCCCGCTGCTGCGGGTCATTGCGCGCAGCCTCCGCATGTTCGGTCTGAGCCGCCACCGGCGCGACGTGCCGGTCGCGCTCCGCGGCCTCTTCTTCCGCCGTGGGCCGCGTCGTGAGCCCGCCGTTGCCACCGTTGTAGCTCACCCGGCTCACCGTTGTGTTGTGAACGACCGTGGTGTTGTAGACATTATGAATGTTGGTCACGTTCACGTTCACCACTGCGCGGTTGTAGAAAAAGTGGCCGCCATCCCAGCGCCCACCCACGAAACCTACTCCGAAATAACCGAATCCGTAATTGATTCCGCCATAGAAGCCGATATGTGGACCCCAATAACCTTCATGGAAAATAAACGCGCCGCCGCCCCAACCCCACCAGCCG
>Ga0209169_10000710_pt1 | contig 20433 bp, 15 predicted proteins | sample HubBroMetageWRM4_FD_188346 | JGI IMG/M metagenome (GOLD analysis project Ga0209169, IMG submission 188346) | Warmed soil microbial communities from the Hubbard Brook experimental Forest, New Hampshire - Hubbard Brook CCASE Soil Metagenome WRM 4... | ecosystem: Environmental > Terrestrial > Soil...
AATTCTGAAAGGCCGCATCGATCGCTGCGTCTGTCGTGGCAGGCGCGGCGGTCGCCGGTGGATGATCCGCAAAAAGCAAAATAAGCAGCGCGGCGAGCGCGCCGGTCAACGAGGTCAATTTACGACGATACACGGTGGTTTTATTCGATCAGTTTGGAATGTCCCATTATATCTCGAAGGCACGGCGTTGCCTCGTGACCTTGCGTCAGACGAAGGGCGCATCCTCGTCTAACAACAAACTTAGCTTTGTGAAGCCATTGGGTATCGCCACCGTGCCCGTCGGCACAATGCTATCCGCTACGTCACGCCGATATGCGTCACTATGGTCCCGCGTCACCGTGTCTCGACGTTCGTTCCGCGCCGACCGGGGCATCGGTAGCCTTCGCGCGTAAGGTGAGGCTTCAAGGTGAGCGTCCGCGTCGCCCGCGGGAATCGCCGGTTGCAGTGATGGCACTGCACGATGTATTTCGTTCGGCGTCCGGTGCCAGATGACGAGCCTCTCAGATGATTTGCTCGACGCCGTCCAGTAATGGGTTGCATTGGAGCCGCGATTGGGGCGGAGTTGGGGCTGAGCTCGACCGCATGGCGCGGTACGTACGTGCGGTCGAGTGCCTGCGCCCCGTGTATGCGGTCCACCCGATAATACTTGATATGCCCAGCGTCGAGGTCGTGAGCTGCGAGCGATACGGCACCGGATCGGCTGCGACGTAGCGAGTACGGCTCGATGGTCGGCGTGCGCCGAGAACCTTCCTCGTTGGCGTACTCCAGCATGACTAACTGGCGATTTTGCGCCGCGAAGCGAATGAGTTCAAGAACAGGGGCTCGTCCCCCGAGTTGGGCGAGCCCGCCAAAGCAGCTAGCGCTCTTTTAGTTGTTTAAAGCGCCGTAGTTTACGATTTTGATGAATTATTGGATTTACAACGTACCAAGGCGAATCGCCCGAATCCAGCCCCGCTGCTTTTGGGGTAGTGCTGGGGGTATGCCTAGACGGTTCCGGTGAGAACTGGTGTTATTTCAATAACTTGCAGGGCTTCGGGAGTCCCGTCCGCCCAGCCATCAAGTTACTGAGTTTCCTAAGTTTCGTGTTTCTGGTGCCGGTCTAGTGGCCCCGCTGCTTCTCGCGGCGCTTGGCGTCAAAGACCAAGATCTTCTGAGCGAGATTGGATCGAGGTCGAGCCGACGTCCAGATCGTCGCGATACCGGGACTGTGCCGAGAGGCGAATGGCGGCGTTGGCGACGCCGAAGCCCCGGTAGCCGCGTCGCTCGACGATCTCGAAGAAGAACCGCTTCGCGAACGCCCTGGAGACGAGTTGAAAATACTCACCGTCGCCGTCGCGATCATAGAGGATGTTGAATTGCTCGAGCTGGGCGCGCAGTTCCGGATCGAGCCCCAGCCGGGCATCCAGGTCCTCGTAATAATTCTTCGGGATGGGTAGTGTGGCCAGCCCCAGCTCCCGCAGCCGACGCGCGCTGACGAGGATGTCCGCGGTGGACAGCGCTATGTGTTGTACCCCGGAGCCATGAAAGCCCTGCAGGAAGCGGGCGGAGAGGGTCCGCGGGCTGGCCGACCCGTTGAGCGTGATCCGCAGCGCGCCCTCCGCGGATTCAATGGCCTGCGATTGTACCAACCCGAGCGGATCGGCGATCTGCGCCGGGGAGAGTTTGGCGACTTCGAACAGGGACACGTAATACAACAGCCAGGACAGCATTTCCTCGAATTGCATGGTCTGCGCAATGTGGTCCACACGCAGCAATCCGGCCCCGCTGGCGGGCGAAGGTGCCTCGATCGAGACGAAATCGGTGTCCCAGATCTGCTCCTCGGAACCTGCTTCCATGAGGTAGATCAAGGTTCCTCCCACTCCGACAACGGACGGAATCTTCATTTCTCCAGGTCCGATGGGCTGCGAGAACCGCTCGATCTGCAGCTTCTCGGCACGGCGCACCGTGGTCGCGACATTCTCCACGCTCATCGCAAGCGCGCAGACCGAAGCGCCGTGCACGCTATCGTAGGTGCGCGCGAAGCTCTCAGGCTCACTGTTGATTACGAAGTTAATGCTGTTCTGGCGCCAGCGAGTCACGTCCTTGGACTTGTGTCTGCCGACACGGGCGAACCCCAATGCGGCGAACAGAGATTCCAGCTGCTCGACCTCGCTCTCGTTCGCGGCGAATTCGACGAATTCAACACCCCGGACGCGCGTGCGCGGGGGCAGCTCGGGGGCGATGCGTGGCGCGATCCTCCGTGCGACCTGGTCGTGGAGGAATGTGAGCGCGCGATGGCCATCCAATGCCACCTGAGGGGCCGAACCCGAACGAAACCGGTCGTTGAATATCTCGAGCGAGAGAGGGTTCTTGTATCCCATGTCGAGTAGCTGCGCCACGTATTCGGCCACCGGTAGCTCGCCCTGGCCTGGCATATTGCGGAAATGGCGGCTCCAGGAAAGGTAATCCATCTGCAAAACAGGAGCATCGGCCAGTTGCACGATGAAGATTCTTGCGGGGTCAATCTCGCGCAGGCTATCGAGAGGTATGGAACGCGCCAACGAGTGAAAGCTGTCGAGTATCAGGCCTACGCATGGGTGGTCGGCCGCCTGCACGATCGACCATGCTTCGCGGTGATCCCAGACATGCCGTCCCCAGGCGAGCGCCTCATAACCCACCCGCAAGTTGCGCCGAGCGGCGCGTTCACCCAATTCACGAAAATCCGCCACGATACGGCCACGGTCACCGCTCGAAACCGGGGACACGTTCGAGCACACCAGTAGCAGATCTGTGCCGAGGGCCTCCATGACGTCGAATTTGCGTTCCAGGCGCTCGAAGATTCGGGGTCGCAGGTTCTCGGGCATCCCTTCGAAATCGCGAAAAGGCTGAAAAACCGTGCACCGCAGGCCCAGTTCGCGGATGAGCTCCCCGATCTCGCGCGCGGAGCGCTGCGAGGTCAGCAGATCGTTCTCAAAGATCTCAACCCCATCGAATCCCGCTTGCGCTATCGCATGCAGCTTCGACTCGAGACTGCCGCTGATCGAGCAGGTGGCGATCGATGTAAACATAGGTCTCCTCAGGGCCCGGCCATCAGCTCGAATTGCCGCCGCATCCGCTGCGGGTCTGCCGTTCGCCCTGTGAAAATCTCGAACGCCAGGGCCGCCTGAAAGATCGCCATTCCGCCGCCATCGAGAGTGCGACACCCTGCTGCCCGTGCCGCCCGCAGCAACTGAGTCTCGATCGGGAAATAAACGATGTCGGCGACCCAGAGCGTCGAATGCAACAATTCCGCAGGCACGGCCGAGCCTGGATGTTGGGCCATCCCGAGCGGTGTTGCGTTCAAAATGCCGTCGGCGTTGCGAAGGGCAGCCTGCAGATCGGTTCCAGCGCGTACCTCACAGTCCTCGAAGTGTCGCTGCAGGGTCGAGGCGAGCGCTTGCGCCCGCTCGAACGCGACATCGATGATGGTCAGGCGCTGCGCCCCCAGTCGGAGAAACGCAAACGCGGTTGCCGCTCCCGCGCCACCTCCGCCGATTTGCACGATTGAGCTCAATGCCGCGCCGGGCATACCGCGGCGAAAACTTTCTTCGAACCCTGAGGCATCTGTGTTGTATCCGATGCGCTTGCCCGAGCGGAACTGCACGGTATTGACCGCGCCGATCGTCCGAGCCTCCTCGCTCAACTCGTCCAGAAGCGGAATCACCGCCTGCTTGCAGGGGTAGGTGATGTTGAGCCCCGCAAAGCCCAGGTCTTGCGCTTCCTGGAGCAGGGCAGGGAGAGCCGCGTCGCGCAGATTGCGTTGCTCCAGGTCCAACAGTTCGTACGAGAGCTCGAAGCCCTGGGCCGCCGCCTCGCCGATGTGCATGGCGGGCGACCTGGAACCCTGGATTCCGCGGCCAATCAGCCCTACGCGACACACTGACCCGGAAACAGGGTTGCTTGGGGTCATGTTGTGTTTAGCGGCCTTCCGCGCTGGTTCCATGGGCTATTCGTTGACAGAACTATCTAGATGGTTAATTCTATGGCGAAGAGTATCGCGGAGTAAAGCGGGACGGGTCCCAAGCACCTGTTGCCCGGTAGCAATGTATACGCTCTGAGGGGGGCGCATGGAAATACGATCTGTCAAAGCAGGCGTTTGCGAGCGACTACGAGTTATAGCTGGCGTGGCAACGATTGTCGGGGCGGTGGCGCCCGTTTGGGCCCAGGGGCAGCAGCCGCTGACACCGTCGCCCCAGACTACGGTTCCGGCTCCAGACGCTGCGACTGCGAACCCGGGCGACGAGGTCGCACTCAACAAACTCGAGGAAGTGGTGGTCACCGGAACCAGCATCCGGGGTACCACCCCGGTCGGCGCCAATCTCATCACAATAGGTCAGGACGCCATCGCAGAGACGGGCGCACAGACGATGCAACAGATCCTGGCGTCGGTTCCGGCGATCACCGGCTTCGGTAACTCGGCCCAGGGCGGCTTTGGCAGCGCGGATGCGTCCGGCACTTACGCCCCGACCATACACGGTCTGGGTGCCAGTGCCAGCAACGGAACACTGGTGCTCATCGACGGGAGACGTCTGCCATTGAGTGGTATCAATCACACCCTGGCAGACCCCAATATCATTGCGCCGCTTTCGATAGACCACGTGGAGGTTTTACCTGACGGGGCTTCCTCGACGTACGGCTCCGACGCGGTCGCGGGCGTAATCAACTTCATTACCAAAAAGAATTTCAAAGGCCTCGAGTTCAGCGGGCAGGCCGGGTTCGCGGACGGCTACAACACTCAGCAGGCGGGTTTTCTCTGGGGGGACGCATGGGATAACACCTCCGTGATGATCTCCTACGACTACGAGCGCCGCAGCGCGTTGAGTAACGCCGACCGTGAATTCACCAGGGCCAACCACACGGCTCAAGGCGGCGGCGACTTCGCCACGTTCAACTGCAGCCCGGCCAGCGCGAGAGTGGGTAGCAGCTACTATCTCTACCCCTACAACGGGGCGGCGGTCTCGGCTGCACCCTGCGATTACACCTCAGTTGCAGATACTCTCCCTGAGGATACTCGTAACAGTGTGCTGGTGAAAATCAGCCACGAGGTCAACGAGCGGGTTCACCTGGATGGCAATCTGGTCTATTCAGACGAGGCTAACACCGCGCAGATCAGCCGTGGGTCGCTCACGACGACGGTCTACGGTCCCGGAAGCACTCCTCCCGGCGGCGCGGGTCAGATCAATCCATTCTTTCAAGGACCTGCCGGTGTAACCTCGGAAACCATCGGTTGGGATGCCAACAACCTGCTCGGGACCGGCGCGGAGAACCAGGCTGGCGCCAAGACCCTCATGGGCAGCGGCAACGCCACCGTGCAACTTTTCGGTGATTGGGCGGGTACCGCAGGCGTTACGTTCGGCTCTAACCAGAGCACGCTGTACCAGGTCGGACAGCTCTGCACGAGCTGCGCGAATTTGGCACTGAACGGCACGACCAATGCGTCCGGAAACCCGACGACACCCTCGATCGCCGGAACGACCACCGCTGTCACCACATTGCCACTCACGGCGGCGAACGCTCTGGACGTCTGGAACCCCCTGGCGACCAACCTGACTTCGCCTGGGTTGCTCGCGAAACTCACGGACTCCACGCAATGGCAGGTAACGAATCAGACCATCAAGGACTTCTCGCTCAAGTTCGACGGCACGCTGTTCGCACTTCCGGGCGGGAACGTCAAGGGCGCCATCGGCGGAGAGTATCTGCGTTACACGATCTACGAGCAGGTGGTTCGGCCCAACAACACCGGCCCTTCCTCGCTGGACTCCGAGGGGCTGACGTACGACTGGGGTCGGAACATAAAGTCGGGTTACGCGGAGCTGCTGGTCCCGGTATTCGGCCCGGGCGATGCGTTGCCAGGCCTGCGCCGGTTCGATATCAACGTGTCCGGCCGGTACGACGACTACAGTGATGTTGGAGCCACTTCAAATCCGAAGTTCGCCTTTACCTGGGACCCGGCACAGGAGGTATCCATACGGGGCAACTATGCCAGGTCATTTACGGCTCCGGCGCTAACCAGCACGGGCGCCAACGGTGTTACGGCTGAGTCCGGATATTTGACGGCATCTGCGGCCAATGGCGTCGTCGCGAACCTGCAAGTCCCGAATACCTTTCCAGGCGCGATCGGGTTGCCGGGTTGTACCGCGGCGACGCCTACTTGCACGATCAACAGCCCGACCGTCACGGGTGTGGCCATCACCGGGCCCAACCAGAATCTGAAGCCCGAGACGGGTAAAACGTGGTCACTGGGCGTGGATCTGAAACCGGAAGAGCTGCCCGGATTCAAGGCGAGCGCCACGTTCTGGAATGTCCAGTACACGGGAATGATCACCTCGCCCCAAGCTGCTTTTGCGCTCAGCTCTCCCGCCCTCTCGTCGCTGCTGACCTTGTATCCCGGAGGCGCCACGGCCGCACAGATCGCGGCGGCAGCGGGCGGGCGCAGCCAGACGGGCGCGCTACCGCCGAACGTTTACTTTATCTACAGCTATCAACAACAGAACGCCCTGAACCTACGGGCGGATGGTATCGATTCCGATGTCAGCTATCTCGCCGTCACCGGGATCGGCGACTTCAGCGCGGACCTCGCCGGGTCGGTAAAGCTCAAGATGATGCAGCAGTTCGGCAGCGGCGGTGAGTGGTTCAGCATTCTGAACACGTCGGGTTTCAATACGACTTTCCCCTCGAACAAGGTCGCCGCCCGACTCGACCTCGGCTACAAAGAACACGGATTGCGGGTCAATGTCATCGGCAACTACACCGGCTCCTATTACAACTGGAACGGTTCCGCGCCCTATGCGCTCGAGCGTGATGCGCTGTTCTCGCCGATCGGTGGCGGCCAGGGAGTCAAGGCCTTCACAACCGTCGACCTGCATGCGGCCTACAACTTCGGCACCCAGGGACTGCTTGCCGATGCGGAGGTCAGCCTCACGGTGACCAATGTGTTCAACAAGGATCCGCCGTTTTTCAACGCGGCTATCGGCTACGACACCTTCAATGCGAATCCGATCGGACGGCTGGCCATACTCGGGGTCAGCAAGAGGTGGTGAATCGCGGGCGGTGGCGCAGGGGCGGCGGCAGTACCTGGAAAGCGGTTGGCTCAACAGTGCTCGTGGCGGTCTGCGCGCATGCGGCTGCAGGCGTACTGCCGTCCGACTGGCCGACTTATGGTCATGACCCGGGCGGCATGCGCTATTCGCCGCTGTCGCAGATCAACACCACAAATGTGACTCAGCTCGCCAAGGCTTGGTCTTACTCCATGAGACCCGCCGCGACAGTCGGTAAGGAGGATCCCCTTGCCCAGCCAGGGGCTGCAGCCGAGGGTGCGCAACGGGCCGGGGAGGGACTTGGTCAACTCCCGCGCCGGCGAAGCCGGCTAGGAGGGTCCGAGGCCACTCCGCTCGTCGTGGATGGGCTCATGTATTTGCCAACCCCGTACCGACATGTCGTGGCGCTCGAGGCCGAGACGGGGCGGGAAGTTTGGTCTTACGAAGTCCCGGGTACCGCACAACCCTCGCTGCGCGGTGTTGAATACTGGGCCGGCGACGGTGACACGCAGCCGCGCATTTTTTTCGGAACTCGTGATGGGCGACTGATCGGTCTCGACGCCAGAACCGGCAAGCCGGCGGAGGGCTTCGGAGCCGCGGGTGTTGTGGAGTTGAAAACGCCGGATGTCGTTCCGGGCCTGGCGACGACTTCCTCCCCGATGACACAGTACGGACTGACGTCACCGCCGCTGGTATTTCGGAACCTGGTGATTACGGGGTCGGCTGTTCAGGAGTTTCCGCAACTCGGGCCTTCCGGCGACGTTCGCGCGTGGGACGCGCGCACTGGCAAACTCGTCTGGACGTTCCACACTGTGCCGCGTCCGGGCGAACTCGGCCACGACACCTGGAAGGGTGATAGCTGGCGCGGCCGTTCTGGCACGAATGTCTGGGGAATCATGACAGCCGATGTCGAGCGAGGCATCGTATATTTGCCAGTTGCGGCCCCGACCTGGGATCGCTTCGGTGGCGATCGCCTCGGTGACAACCTGTTCGGCAGCACCATCGTTGCCCTGGACGGCACAACCGGCAAGCACCTCTGGCACTTCCAGGTGGTTCACCATGACATCTGGGACTTCGACACCGAAGCGCCCCCGACGCTGTTTGATGTCGAACGAGGCAAGAGAACGGTTCCCGCCGTCGCCATCGTCTCCAAGTCCGGGCTATTTTTTCTGTTGAACCGGGTTACCGGAAAGCCGTTGATCGAGGTGCGGGAGCGTAGGGTACCCAGGAGCGACGTTCCGGGTGAAGTGTCATCGCCCACCCAACCGATGCCGGTCAGGCCGGCGCCGTTCGCGCGGCAGTCGTTCACCATGGCGGACGTGGCCACGGTGACTCCTGAGTTGGAAGCTTACTGCCGCAAGTGGATTGAGAGCCGCAATATGCGCATGGGCGGCCCCTATCTGCCGCTGGCGCTGAACCGCCTGACCATCAGCTTTCCGGGACGCCAGGGAGGCGCGAATTGGGGCGGCGGGTCGTACGATCCGGTCGCGGGTTACTTTTTTGTGAATGCCAACAACCTGGGGCAGGTGGAGCAGATTACCCGGCGCGCTGACGGCACGCTCACGACGTTCGATGCCGACTCGGGCCGCTTCTCCGACAGGGATCGCGGCCTCATGTGCCAGCAGCCGCCGTGGGGCACACTGACCGCTATCGACGTAGCGAGTGGTAAAATTGCCTGGCAGAGCACCTTGGGCATCAGCGACCAGTTGCCCGAGAGCGTATCCCACACCGGACGTCCCAACGTCGGGGGCTCGATCGCCACGGCGGGCGGTCTCGTTTTTATCGGCGCGACGGATGATGCTCGCTTGCGCGCCTTCAATGCGCGGACCGGGGAGGAGGTCTGGACAACCAGGCTGCCTGCTTCCGCGCATGCTACACCGATCACCTACCAGGGCAGGAATGGAAAGCAGTATGTTGCAATCGTGGCCACCGGTGGCAGTTTTCTCGAAAGCCCGATCGCGAGCGATTCCGTCGATGTCTTCGCGCTTCCCTAGGACGGCGCGGGTCTCGCGTGCACGGCCACTGGCGCGGGCGGTGGCGGCTGTTTTGTTGATTGCATGCGGATGCGCTCATGCCGCCGAATTCCAGTTCCCCGACCCGTATGCCGGCAAAAAGAAAGTCCTCATCATCGGCGACATCCATACCGGCGCGCAGATCGCTCATGATGGCGTCAGTCACGCCATGGCAACGTTGGAGCACCTCGGGCGCGAGAGCGGAGCGTATGTGGCATTCATCCGGACGGATACTCAACTCCTGACCAAGGCGGAAGTATTCGGAAGCGGCGACTACGCGAGGGGCGGCTCAAAACAGGCCCGTGGGCGCAATCTCGACTACTTCGATGCCCTGGTGTTTTATACCAATGGCTCGCCTCCAATGACCGATGAGCAGAAGCGGGACGTGCTGTCGTTCGTCCGTGACGACGGCAAGGGGTTCGTGGCAGTTCACACCGCCACGGCGACTTTCTATGACTGGCCGGAATATGGCGTCATGGTCGGCGGCTACTTCGATAACCACCCGTGGAATGTATTCGAGGCTCCCGTCGTCGTGGAACGGCCTGATTTTCCGGGATGGAAGAGCCTGCCGCACGAGTTCACGATGCGCGACGAGATGTACCAGTACAAGGCGCCTTACTCTCGCGACCAGGTGGACGTCCTGGCGAGCCTCGACGCCAGCAAGCTCGATCTCACCAACAAGAACGTACACCGCACCGACCATGACTTCCCGATCGCGTGGGTGAAGAATTACGGGAAGGGGAGGGTCTTCTCATCCACCCTGGGGCACACGGATGCGTCGTGGGATGACCCGAGGGTGCAGCAGATTTATCTCGAGGGCATCAAGTGGGTACTGCGGATGACGGATGCCCAGGTCAAGCCGCATCCAGCCCCCTCCCGGTAAGAATTCCTACTGGCCCGCGGGCTTGCCGTAAAAGCGGACCAGGTACGCCAGGATTTGATCCTGCTGGGCATCGGTCGCCTTCGCGCCGTGATCCACCATCCGGGCGATGATGTCATCCCACTCTTCAGCGGTGTGTCGCTTGGCGACTAACATTTCCGGGACGTGACAGCCGGTACAGACTTGTGCCACGAGGTCGTGCTCGGGTGCGGCCGGGAGGACCTTGGGAGGCGGGTCTGTTGTTGTGGGCTCCGCCGCCCAGGCTGTGACGCCCTTGAAGCTCATGAGGAAGGGAATTGTTATCAGGACCGGCAGAAGACGACTATTCACCCGGCATCTCCACGCGACGCACGTCGCCCAGCACGAAGATGTAGGAGACAACGCCGCCAAGAGCGAGCGCGGCGATAAACGCGAGCGCCAAAGCGAATGACCCGGTCACTTTGACGACGAAGCCCACCACTAGCGGGGTCACTATTCCGGCGAGGTTGGCGCAGAGATTGAACAGGCCTGTCGTGAGTCCGATGAGACGCTTGGGCGCGACGTCCGTGATGAGCGTCCATCCAAGGTTGCACATCCCCTGGCCGAAGAATGCCAGCGACATTACGGCGATGACCAGTGCGTCGCTTTTGAGGAAATCGGCTGCCACGATGGAGGAGGCCAGAAGAAGACCGGCGACCACGGGAAGCTTGCGGCCGATGTTGGCCGAGCCCGTCTTGCGGAGCAGATAATCGGAGAGCACCCCTCCGCTCACGACTCCCACGGTTGCGGCAGCGAAGGGCAGCACGGCGGCAAAGCCTACTTGAATCCATCCCATGTGCCGCTCGGTGGCCAGATAGCTGGGGAACCAGGTCAGGAAAAAAACGAGCGTGCAATTGCTCGTAAACTGACCGATCGAGGCGCCAAGGATCTGCCGCTGGCGGATGAGAAAACCAATGTTGCGCCAATGGAATACGGTTGGTGCGGCACCATCCCCCAGGCCACCGCCGGCGGCGATATGGCCGAGCTCTTCCTGGTTCACACGGCGGCTGGCGCGCGGGTCGCGATAGAGCCATACCCAGGCGAGACCGAACAACACTCCGAAGCAGCCAACGCCGAGGAAGAGCGTTCGCCAACCGAAGGTCGCGCTGATCCAGAACAGTACCGGGCTCAGGAATGCCAACCCGAAGTATTGTCCAATGGAATATATGCTGGTGGCGCGCGCCCGCTCCTGCTGTGGAAACCACGTGCTCATCACGCGGCTGTTGCATGGAAATGCCGGAGCTTCGGCGATTCCGAGGGCGAGTCGGGCCGAGAGCAGGGACGCCAGGCCCGTGGAGAGTCCTTGTAGCGCGGTAAATATCGACCAGGTGGTTACGGAGAGAAAGTAAGTCAACCTGACACCGATACGATCGAGAAGAACACCGCCCGGAATCTGCGCTGCAGCGTAGGTCCACGAGAACGCGGAGAACGCGATTCCCAGGTGGATCGGATCCAGGCCCAGGTCCCTCTGCAGGAACGGCGCGGCTACGCTGATGACCGTCCGGTCTAGGTAATTGATCAGGGTACCAACCGTGACGAGCGCCAGGATCAACAGTCGTGCGTGCGTGGGCTTGGTGAGAGCAGGTGTTTGGTGGGATGCCACGGCTGCCGTACCGAATCGTGCCACTACGGATTTCCCCTTGAGACTGTCTGCGCCACTGGCGCGACGGACCCGTGTGAGTATATGCTCAAATTCGCAGTAACCCACTAGTTCGTTAATTAAGCGGGCGACCGCCAGCGACAGCGCTCGAAAGCGCGGACGCAGCCGTGATTGAGGTTTCGTGTATGCGACTGGGAAACGCTCGCCCTGCGATGCTGGCTATTGCGGCGGCTATGTTGCTGTCGGGCGGGTTGGCCGCTGCCGCGGAGTCTGCGCCGCCGGTCGCCGCGCACCCGGTTCTCGAGGACCGATATCCTGTGCGTGTGACGTCATTCCCGCAAGGCGTCCAGGGACGCGCCGACCTGGTTTACTCGGTACTACCTGGGTTCCGCCCGTTACGGTTGGATCTCTACATGCCAACGGGAAAGTCGAGCTCGCGCCCGCTCGTAGTCTTCATACACGGTGGGGGTTGGCTCTCCGGACATACACGTCATTCCGGGGCCTTCGAGAACTGGCCTGCGGTTCTAGCCTGGCTCGCGGCCAAAGGTTACGTAGTAGCGTCCGTGGAATACCGACTCAGCAGCGAGGCGCGCTTTCCTGCGGCCATTCAGGATATCAAGACCGCCATTCGCTGGTTACGAGCTCATGCTACAGAGTACGGAATCGACAAGAGTCGCACGGTGGTGTGGGGTGGCTCGGCGGGTGGACAGCTCGCGGCATTGGCGGGCACGAGTTGTGGCGCCCCAGCGCTGGAGCCCCCGCCGGTCGCGCCCCAGCCGGGCGGAGTGCAGGGGGCGGTAAAGCCAGAGGACAAAGAGTCGGATTGTGTCCAGGGTCTCGTAACTTGGTATGGCATCTTCGATTTCTCCACCCTCGTCACCCAGTCGGGCGCTCGCGGTCGCGAAGTGGGTACAGCCGGCTCCTCACCGAGTGTATATCTGGGCTGCGCCTTATCGAGTTGTCCGACCGCTGTGTTGGCGGCCGCGAGCGCCGCCCACTATGTCGATTCCAAGGATCCGCCGGCCCTGCTCATTCATGGCTCCGACGATCGCACCGTGCCGGTACAGCAATCACGCGACTTTTACACGCTGCTGAAGTCAAAAGGCGTCCCCGTGGAGTTGGTGGAGATTCCGGGAGTCGATCATAGTTTTATAGGGTCCACCCCGGAGGCGACCCGCGCGGCCAGTCTGCTGGCCTTGCAGAAACATTCGGATTCATCGGGCGCACCCTGGGCAGGGCTCAACAGTGACTCTTTACGAGATCACCCATGTCAACATTCGCGTGCCTGCTGGACGACTGGATGCCTGTCGCGAATTTTATTGCGAGATCCTGGGGCTCGCGGTCGGGCCGCGTCCGCCTTTTGCCTCGACCGGTCTCTGGTTGTATGCAGCGGGCTCCCCGGTGGTGCATCTCGTAGAACGCGAGGTGGCGGAGCTCTCCCCCGAGCGCGGCCATCCTGCACTCGACCATGTTGCCTTCCGCTGCACGGGATTCGCCGCGACCCTGGAAAAACTCCAGGCACATGCCATTGCCTACCGAATCAGCACGGTACCGGGACTGGATCTGACACAGTTGAATTTCACGGACCCGGTCGGAGTCGGCATCGAGCTGGCATTCGAGCAGACTATGGCTTCGCCTGGCACCACCGGGAAATGATGTCGGCGACGGTCTCCCGGCGCGAGGCGACCGCTTTCGGCGATGTCATGTCACGCCCGAAGATGGTCGAGAACGTGTAGCGGTTCGACACGTTGTAGAACGCCAGCGCGCTGATCGACATGTGAACCTCGATGGGATCGAGATCGGCGCGGAAATGTCCGGACTTCACTCCTCGGTCGATTAGCTTGCGCAGCGTGGCGATGACGGTCCGATTGCGCTCCTTGATTTCCGGGAGATGACCCACGTGCGCGCCTTGATGAATGTTCTCATTCATTACGAGGCGCACGAATTCCGGATGCTTGTTGTGATAGTCGAAAGTGACCTTGACCAGGTGGCGCAGCGCCTCGTCGGGTGACAATGAGTCCAGGTCCAGATCCGACTCGATCGTGCGGATATGGTCGTAGGCATGCGCCAGGACGGCCCGATACAGCCCCTCCTTGCTGCCAAAGTAGTAATAGATCATCCGCTTCACCGTATGGGTGCGCTCGGCGATCTCGTCTACACGGCCACCCGCCAGGCCTTTGGCGGAAAACTCTTCAATGGCCACGGCGAGAATATTCGCCCGCGTGGCATCCGCATCCCGGTCCGCACTTGCGGGAGGTCTGCCGGCCCGGCGCGCGACCGTGACCGATGTCTTCGGTTTGTCTTTCACCATGCCGCTAGCCTACCGAAGTGGGGCGCGGATGCGAAACCATCGCTCGCAAAGAGGCGCAGCACAGCTCGGAGGAAGGGTGCATTGATCGTCCTTTTGTGAACTGTGCTGGCTATCGCGCTGCCGCGCCTAATTATGGCAGCAATATCAACGGCTTGCGTGACCGTGGACAAGATGCTCCTGCGGGAGTTGGCTAGGCTCGGTCATGGATGTACTATCTGGTTCGTCCAATAGGATGCTGGAGGGGTGATCGATGGCCACCGTGATGACTGCAAGCCCGCGTGGGAAAGAGCTCGACGACACGACTCGCCGGGAAGTGGATGCGATGATCGCGCGAGGACGAGTTGCCATGCGCGTCGTTGAGCGCCACGACCAAGCCCGCATCGATCGGCTCTGCCAGGCGCTGGCCTGGGCGATTGCCAACGAAAAGACTTTTACGCGCCTCGCGCACCTGAGTGTTGACGAAAGCAAGCTCGGTGACCGTGAGGGGCGCGTCGCGAAGCGCTTCAAGATCATGGGTGTTCTGCGCGATGCGCTCCGTCAGAAGAGCGTCGGTGTCATCGAGGAGTTGCCTGAGAAAGGCATCGTGAAATACGCGAAGCCGGCGGGGGTCATCGCTTCCCTCGTGCCGACGACGAATCCCGAGTTGACACCACCCTTCACCGCGATCTATGCGATGAAGTGTCTGGATGCGGTGATCTTTTCTCCGCATCCGCGCTCGAAAAACACCACTTTCGAAGTCGTTCGGATCATGCGGGAGGTGCTCAAGCGCGAGGGCGAGCCCGAGGATCTGTTTCAATGTGTCGCGAAGCCCAGCATTCCAGCCACCCAGTACCTCATGTCTCAGTGCGACCTGGTGTTCGCCACTGGCGGGCAACCGATGGTGCGCGCCGCTTATAGCTCGGGCCGCCCCGCGTTCGGCGTCGGCGCCGGCAATTCAACGATGGTCATCGATGAAACAGCTGACATCGAGATCGCTGCGCGCAATACACGAGCCTCAAAGACTTCCGACTTCGGCTCGGGCTGTTCTGCCGACGGCAACCTTCTGATCGACTCGAGCATCTACGACAGATTCCTCACTGCCCTACAGGCGGAAGGGGCGTATCTCGCAACCCAACAGCAGGCGGACGCTCTCGAGAAAATCCTCTGGGATGCGGAAGGACACCGTCTGCCGGATTCGGTGGCCTGCGCGCCGCAGACTCTGGCGAAGCTCGCCGGCTTCGCGATCCCCGCTGATCGAAAGTTCATCATGGTGAAGGCAGAGAAGATTGGTCCGCAACACAACTGGTCGCGGGAGAAGTTGACCACGGTGCTCGCTGTTTATCGCTACGAAGGCTTCGACGCGGTGCTCGACCTGGTGCGCCAGGTGTACGAGGTCGGCGGCAGGGGCCATTCTTGTGGCATTTATTCGCACGACGATACGCACATCGACCGCCTGGCCAGGGTGGCGCCGGTTAGCCGCATCATGGTGCGTCAGCCGCAGTCAAAGGCTAACGCAGGCTCTTTCACCAACGGAATGCCCATGACATCGAGTCTCGGCTGCGGCGTATGGGGCGGCAATAGTACCAATGAGAACATTCACCTCAAGCACTTCATGCAGGTCACCTGGGTCAGTCGTCCGACCCCCGAGGACCGACCGTCCGATCAGGAGTTGTTCGGCGAGTTTTACAACACGGAAACGTTTTAGGTCATGCGCAACACTGTAGCTGATCATCTGGTGCGCTACCTCGAGCGCCGTGGCGTGCGGCACATCTTCGGGTTATGTGGCCACACCAACATCGCCGTGCTGTCCGCCCTGGCGGATAGCGAAGTGCGCTTTATCAATGTCCGCCACGAGCAGGTCGCGGCACACGCCGCCGACGGTTATGCGCGTGTTACGGGCTCCGCCTCCGTACTGCTGACCCACCTGGGACCAGGTCTGACGAACGCCGCGACAGGCGTGGCTAATGCGGCGCTCGACTGTGTGCCAATGGTCGTAATCGCGGGTGACGTGCCGTCGCACTATTACGGCAAGCACCCCCATCAGGAAGTGAATCTACACGCGGACGGCTCGCAATATGAGATCTACCGGCCGTTTGTGAAACGGGCGTGGCGTGTCGATCGGGCCGACCTGTTTCCGGAGATTATCGAGAAGGCGTTTCAATTGGCTGAAAGCGGCCAGCCGGGTCCCGTTCTGGTCGATGTCCCCATGGATGTTTTTTCAGCCCAGTTGGATCCGGCGCTGTTCACGCGCCTGGCGGCCGGTCAGTATCCGTTACGGCGGCCGGGGATCTGTGCGGCGACCGCCCGGGAGATCGTGAAAACGCTCGGTGAGGCGCGGCAACCTGTCATTTACGCCGGGGGTGGCGTGTTGTTGGCGCGGGCTGCCGAGGAGCTCAGAGAGTTTGTCGACTGGATGGGCATTCCAGTGGCGCACAGCCTGATGGGTAAGGGGGCGCTGCCAGACGAGCATCCTCTCACTCTCGGCATGAGCGGGTTCTGGGGAACTGCGCTCGTGAATGAGACGTGCCTCGAGGCTGATTGGGTCTTGGGGTTGGGGACGCGGTTCAAAGAGGCGGACTGCAGCTCCTGGTATCGGGACTACACCTTCAACTTTCCGCCCAGCCGCCTCATTCACATCGACATCGAGCCGAGTGAGATCGGGCGTAACTTCCCGGCCGCGATCGGCCAGGTGGCCGATGTGAAGTCCGCGCTCGCAACACTTTGCGAGGTGGCTCGTGAGTTGTATCCGGGTGGACGGCAGAATCCGCGTATGGTCGCGAGGGTCGCCACCGCGCGCCGTGAGTTCGCGGAGCGTAACCGGGAGATGCAACGCAGTGAGGCGTTTCCGATGATGCCGGAGCGTATCCTGGCCGAAGTGCGCGAGCTCCTGCCGCGTGACGCCATCATTGTGACCGATGTGGGCTGGAATAAGAACGGTGTGGGGCAGCAGTTCCCGATCCATACACCGGGAAGTGTGTTGACGCCGGGCGGTTACGCCACCATGGGTTTTGGGCCTCCCGCGGCGGTGGGTGCCAAGCTGGCGTGCCCGGATAAAGTCGTGCTTTCCCTGGTCGGTGACGGCGGGTTTGGTCAGAACCCCGCGGCCTTGGCGACGGCCGTCGAGCAAAGCTTGCCCATCATCTGGCTCGTCATGAACAACAACGCCTATGGCACGATCGCGGGGCTGCAGCTGGCGCACTTCGGCCTGACACACGGCACAGTATTCCCCGCCAATGAAGCCGGCTGGCATGCTCTCAAACCCAACTATGCCGAGATTGCGCGGGGCTATGGGTGTGAGGGCGTCCGTATTGAGTCGGCGGCGGAGCTGGCTCCGGCGTTACGTCGCGCACTGGCGTCGGGCCGCCCTTATGTCCTTGACGTGCCAATGAAGAACAACCCAACCCCTACCACGGGCCACTGGAACATCCTGGATATCTATTCGCCGGATAGGAGTGTGTCGCATGTCGCTACGGATTAAATGATCGACGCCATGGATATCGACGTACTGATCAGCGAGGTAGGCCCTCGCGATGGGCTCCAGAGCATCAAGTCCATCATGCCGCTGGCGGCGAAGAAGGAATGGATTTCCGCGTTGGCTGCCGCGGGTGTGCGCGAGATCGAAGTCGGCAGCTTTGTATCTTCCAAACTCGTGCCGCAGCTTGCCGACACAGCGGAGGTTGTCGAGCACGCCCTGACCATTCCGGGTCTCGTGGTTGCTGTGTTGGTACCAAATAGCAAGGGCGCCGTCGCCGCTGTCGAGGCGGGCGCGCACAAGCTCACGATTCCTTTCTCCGCTTCTGACACTCACTTGATGAAAAACGTGCGTCGGACGCCTTGGCAGATGCACGAGGAAACTGCAGCGATCGCAGCCCTGTCGCGCGGTCTGCCGCCGGGGCGCCGGCCGAGGTTCGAAGGGGCTATTTCCACAGCTTTCGGCTGTACGTATGAAGGCACCGTACCGGCTGACAAGGTCGTGCGTCTGGCGGTGAGCCTCATGGAGGCCGGCTGCGACGAGGTGGGGCTATCCGATTCGACCGGCTACGCGAATCCTGCGCAGGTCAAGGACCTGGTCTCACGCGTGCGTGCGGCAGTTGGGGAGGAAGCGTTTGCCGGCTTACACCTCCACAACACGAGAGGACTTGGGCTGGCGAATGTCATTGCCGGGCTCGAAGTCGGAGTCAGAACATTTGATAGCTCTTTGGGTGGCCTCGGTGGCTGTCCGTTCGCGCCCGGGGCAACAGGCAACATTGTGACCGAGGATCTGGTCTTCATGCTCGATGCCATGGGATTACGAACCGGCATCGATGTGCGGGCGCTGCTCGCGGTACGTGACATTCTTGCGGCGGCGTTGCCAAGTGAGGAGCTATACGGGTTCACCCCGGCGGCAGGGTTGCCGCTGGGGTATCGTCCGACCGCCGTGACTTAGTCTCGGGGCCCGGCACCGCCCGGTCCTGAGGCCGGTCGAGCAGCAGGATGTGCCGCCAACCAGTCCATGCGCTGGGTATCCAACGACTCGATGGTAACCCGCTCCCCGAAAATCGCACGCTTCTCGTCGCCAGCGCGCCATGCTGGCCAGCGAAGCGCCGCCGTCGATGGGTTGCCGGTTTTCGCGAAAGCGACGAGAGCACTCATCATGTCTTCGGCTAACTCGCGATCCCAGGGTTGCCAGTCGCGTGTCGGACGGATCAGGTTGAAGACATCGAGAGTGCCGAACCAATAGGGTATGTCGGCGGTGTGATAGGCGGCGATCGTCGCCGTGTTCTGGTCCGCTATCACGACGCCCGGAATGTAAGGGTGTTTGTGCGTGAACAGGCTGAGGTAGGCAGCGGAACTTGCGTAACGAGACTGCAATTGCGCGCACTTGCGCGCGTTGCCCTGCATGCCGCCATCGCGCGCCGCACGGCTCGCAACCTCCTTTACATCCTCGTCTCGGGTCACTGGGTACAGTCGGAGAAATTCGGGAGCGTCCGCGCCGTACAGTCGTGTTGCGATGTCGTGGTACTCCGCTACGGTGTTGGCGGCTACAAGGGGGCTCATCGCGGTGTCGAGGTCCTGGCCATTGGAAGTCGCGATGATGGGCACGTCGTTCAGTCCGTGCGCTTCGAGGATGGCCTGTGGTGCTGCCGGGGCGAAGTACCCATCGATAATCGGGCCGACGCGCACCCCGGGATTGCTGGCCATAACCTGGTTTTCGGCCTGCAGGGCGAGGAGTTTGTCGGCGGGGACCTGTCGCATGGCTTCGAGGTTGGCGGTGCCCAGGAGTTTCTGAACCTGGAGGCCCGTGGACTCGGCTTGCGCCAGCGGCGTGCCGTTGCCGGTCCAGTTGCAACCACTGGACAGAAAGGCGGCCTGGAAGAGACCCCTGGCGAGCGGGCTGAAGATCTGAGCGCTCACCGAGCCGGCGCCTGCCGACTGACCGCTGATCAACACCCTGGAAGGGTCGCCACCGAATCGTGCGATGTTGTCATGAATCCACTTCAAGGCGGCGACCTGGTCGAGGAAACCATAGTCGCCGGAGTGACCACCTTGTTCATGCGTCAGCTCGGGATGCGCGAGAAAACCGAGGATCCCTAATCGGTAGTTGAAATTGACGAATACGACTCCGTGACGGGCCAACGGCTCGCCCGCGTAGAGAGGGCTGCCTGAGGAGCCGATGGTAAAGCCGCCGCCATGGATAAAGGCGACAACCGGCAGCCGCGAGCCTTCTGCGGACTTGGCCGGCGCCCAGATGTTCAGGTACAGACAGTTTTCGGAAGTCGGCTCTTCGCCGAAGTAGTGATTGATGTTGTGAGGTCGCAGGACCTGAATGCATTCAGGCATGGTCCGGTCGGCGTTCCAGACGCCCTGCCACTGGAACGGCTGCGGCGGGCGCCACCGCAGGCTCTGTGTGGGTGGCTGCGCAAAGGGTATACCGAGCCACGCTTTCACTCCCGAGGGGAGCACCTGGCCGGCCACCAGGCCGCTCTGGGTTCGCAGGGGCGCCACTGTCGCGGGTACTTGCGCTCGTGTAATCGGCGTAACGAATCCGCTGACCAGGCACGCGGCCGCTGCCACAACTGCAACTTGCAACCCTCTCATCAAGCTTCCCCCTTTGTCACTGGATGTACGGTGGCCAGGTAGCTCTTCGCGGCTTCGAGATTGCGACGCGCGAATTCGGCGGCGCCCAGCTCCGCCAACAAGGATTTGTTGGGTGCTTCGATCGAGTAGGGCATCTGCGGCAGGCGTGCCAGGATCGCGGCCACGTCGATACAGCCTTCATGCAGTAACGAGCGCCCTTCCCGGGCGGTTTGCATCATTCCGGCGGGCGTCGGGGCAGTGCTCGCGCTCATGGTCTGGCACACCGAGTTCAGCATCATCGCCATGATCGGTGTGATCTTGCTGATCGGTATCGTCAAGAAGAACGCCATCATGATGATCGACTTCGCCATTCATGCCGAACGTACCGAGAGAATGGCGCCGCGGGAGGCCATCTACCAGGCCTGCGTGCTGCGCTTTCGGCCGATTATGATGACGACGCTGGCGGCCCTGCTCGGCGCCGTGCCGCTGGCCCTGAGCTATGGCAACGGTGCAGAGTTGCG
>Ga0209169_10000711_pt1 | contig 20390 bp, 21 predicted proteins | sample HubBroMetageWRM4_FD_188346 | JGI IMG/M metagenome (GOLD analysis project Ga0209169, IMG submission 188346) | Warmed soil microbial communities from the Hubbard Brook experimental Forest, New Hampshire - Hubbard Brook CCASE Soil Metagenome WRM 4... | ecosystem: Environmental > Terrestrial > Soil...
TTGGCGCGCATTTCGCATCTGTGAATGCAAGCCCGACCAACGCGCCCGCCCCCCAGCCCATTCTCGATGAAGACGCTGCAGAGATGACACCTGCAAAAGGTCTGAGCGATCCGGGTCCGGTTGAACCATCTATTGGAAACGTCGTCAAGAATCAGGATGCAAGGGTGAATGAGGCGGCTCCAGCTCCGAACGATAAGAGTATGGCCCTTGCGTTTGCACGGTCATCCTCGGTGGCTCCGATCGTTGTTGGTCCGTCCACTGCGTTTCCATACCTGAGTGTTCCGACCGGCGTCCGGCAGGGGGGAGCGAATCCTAAGTTGGTCGGCATCCCAGTAGTTGAAGGAGATTCCTCCGCTTCGAGCCACGCGGTGAAATCTGGTGAGGGCGGACAGGAACCGGGGATCGGCGCGAGCGCACCATCGATTGAGCCTCTGGCACAAGACGGAGGACAGCAGGTGAAGTCTGCCGCGTCCTCACAAGGAATTGTTGACGCGGACTCGAGCTCACCCGGCGGCGGCCACAGTCAAGGCGGCGGGAGCGACGCGCATCGAAGTCCCTCCGATCAAAAGGAATCCATAGTTATTAACCATGTTCCAGCGCCCCAGGGTAGCAACGTAGGAGTGTTCAATCCAGGTGACTCTGCGCATGGGCACTCGGCACCGACCGATTCGTCTCACCCTGGGGCCTCTCGAGAGTCCGCTGCTAACACGCAACTCAAAGATCCGGCATCGCCGCGGGCCGCCGACGTCGGCGCGGCGCGCTTGCTCGGAAGCGTTATGCGGAGCGACATCCGAGTGGGCGTGCAGACGGAAGCTTTCGGCCGCGTCACGATTCAGACGAACGCTCAGGGTGGGCAGTTGTCGGCGCAAGTATTGCTGGAGAACGCAAAAGAGAGTGCCACGCTCGCAGCCCATTTGCCAGGAGTGGAGGAGAAGATCGTTCAACAGCATGGACTGAACGCTTCGGTACGCCTTGTGGGAGGCCTCGACGGGGGAGCGGGCGCTGGATCCATGGGGCGCGACCAATCTGGATCGGGACGGAGAGATCCAGAGCGATATGACAACGATGTTGTGATGCGCCTGCCGAACACCCGGCATGAATCTTCCAATCGAGCCGTAGAGCCAGCCTTGTTGGGAAGCAGGTACACCGTGTCATCGACCCTTGATGTCACCGTGTAAAGGATCTGAGAGTTCAAGAGCGATATAGAGGTTGTGAGAAGACAGGAGAATGAGTGTATGTCAGTATCGGGTGTAAACAACCACAGTACGGCGCCGACCAGCAATAGCCAAAGTACCAGTAGCGCCTCCGCGGATAGCCTCCAGTCCATCGAGGGTACGTTTCTTACGTTGCTTGTTCAGGAGCTGCAGAACCAGGATCCAACTGCGCCCATGGACAGCACCCAGATGGTCGGACAGATGATTTCCCTGAATCAGTTGGATCAACTGGCCAGCATCAACCAGGTAGTGACGAACGCACTCGGGTCTTCGGCGACCGCAGGTGCTGGTGCAACTTCGGGAAGCTAGCACTGATAAGCAGCTCTTGTTTCCAACGTCGCTGCTAAGAACAAAGCAAATCTTTGCGGAGGAATTCTTATGTCGATGTCCACGGCACTTTCTGGCTTGAACGCTGCTGAATCAGCACTTCAGACCATTTCAAACAATCTTGCCAACATGAATACTGACGGCTACAAATCTCAAAGCACGACCTTTGCCGACCTGTTCTACCAGGCCTACGGAAACAGCGGGAGCGGAAACCCGATTGAAACGGGTCTCGGTGTGCAAGTTACGGGTATGTCGCAAGACTTCAGCAACGGCGCGGTCGCTTCTACGGGAGTCAGCTCGAATATGGCTCTCAATGGTTCCGGGTTCTTTGTTGTCCAAGACGCGAATGGTGCGCAGACGTATACGCGCAACGGCGATTTCACAACCAATGCCTCCGGTCAATTGATCACACTTGGCGGCCAGACAGTTATGGGTTATCCGGCTGTGAATGGTGTCGTTTCTCCGAATTCCAGTTTGCAGCCAATTAATGTCGGGGCCGGGACGACCGTTCAGGCGACGCCGACGTCGAACTTCTCCCTGACCACGAATCTGGACGCATCGACTGCGGTGAACGGGAGCTTCCAATCACCTATCAGTGTGTACGACTCTCTGGGCAACTCTCACACCTTGACCCTCACTTACACTATGAGCGCGCCAGGGACGTGGAATTATCAGGTAACAATTCCTTCAAGTGACATCCAGGGAGGGACAGGGACGACGACTACGATCGGGACGGGCACATTGAACTTCGACAGTTCCGGGCAGCTGACGTCTCCGACGACTCCAGTGGCGCTAGCCGTCGGCCCGCTTGCCGACGGAGCTGCAGCGCTCAATGTGAACTGGAACCTAACGGACGCAGACGGCAACTCGTTGTTGACTCAGACGGCAAGCTCTTCGAGTAACAATGCGACGAACCAAGATGGATTCGCTGCAGGCGTACTGAATACGTACTCTATTCAGCAGGATGGCACGGTGGATGCAACATTCTCGAACTACCAGACTCTGGCGATTGGAAAGGTTGCTGTCGCGAGCTTTGCGAATCCGGAGGGCCTGACTCTGGACGGTGACAACCAGTACTCCTCCACAGCTGCCTCTGGTGCAGCGGTGATTGGAACTGCCGGCACCGCCGGACGCGGAACTATTGCCGGATCCTCTGTTGAGCAATCGAACGTTGATATGGCGACGCAGTTCTCGGATTTGATCGTCTACCAGCGAGCCTATGAGGCCAACGCCAAGGCGATTACTGCGTTCGATCAAATGGAGCAGGCGACTCTCCAGATGAAGAGCTAGATCCTCTACCAAAGAGGATTAGAGCCTACTTAGGAAGATCTTCGTTCAGTAAGGCACGCGCGGTTGCTTGCCTGGCGTTTCGGAGGGAGAGATCGCCTGGATCGAATGTCCTACTAAGTGGGCTTTAACCTTTGGCGTCCGCTCCATAGGAGCGATGTGGTCGCATACATCTTTATCAAAGGTCGCCCTCATTCGTTTCCAAGCAGATGCATCCGTGTGCCGAGGGTTGAAGTGGTTGGCATGGTGATTGCATGTAGATGTTGATATCGCTGGAACCGGATCCGAGAGGTGGACTATGGCTGAAACGAAAACAGAGCAAGCATCGGAACTGGAGCTAGTTCTTCCGCGGGTTGTGGGGATCGAGGCAAATGATCCTCTGCTGCGAGCTCATATGCTTCCGCTTCGACTGGTGCTAGAGACACCGGTGGTCAACTTCACCGTTGGAACACTCATGCGGCTGGAGCCTGGAGCTATCGTAGAGACCGCAGCGCAACACAATGAAGATTTGCTTCTTCACGTGAACGGTCAAATTGTAGGAACGGTTAAATTTGATGTCACGAGGGACCGGCTTGCGGTCCGCCTGACGGGTGTCGCATGAGCGGCGGCGGTAATGTGGCGCATAGTCCGATCTCGAAGGCGGTGCTGTCGGATTTTGCATCCATGCCCGATGCCGTTCGTGCGTGTGGTGCGGCGGCGCTACGCGTGTGGAAATGGCTTACTGGATACAGCCGGGGAATTCTGGCGCGGAGTGTGGCCCGGCGACTCAGGGTTGCAGAGACCGTGTCGCTCGGCGAAAAGAGATTCGTCTCGATTCTGCAAGTGGATGGTGAACAGTTCCTCATTGGCGGAAGCACGTCCAACATCGTCCTGCTGGCTCGGTTGGACGCTAAGCCCGAGACATTAGGAGCAGAGTCGTTCGAGGGCGTGTACTTGCGAACGGAATCTGGCGTTGGAAGGGCCAGAACGGATAGCAAGAACTCACCGGAGGCGATGCGATGAGCACTCGCCGACTCGTATGCCTAAGCGTATTGTCAGTCACTGTCCTATGTGGATCGTGGACTACACAAGCAGAAGCTCAGTCCGCATCCGATGCTCCGACACCATTCCTTAACCCCAACCCGAGCTCGTCATCTATACCGGATATCCCGTGGTCGCCAGACAGCACATCGAATGATGCGCTGCGGAGCATGGCAACCCCCTCCGGTGCCGTTCGGCCGGCCGGCAATTCCCCGGGCTCAACCGCCAGGGCGGCGACTCCAGCGAATGCAATTCAGATTGCCGGGCTTGGAAATAGCTCCGCTCCGTGGACCATTGTCGTTCTGCTGACCCTTCTTACGCTTATCCCATCGCTGATGATCTGCGTCACGCCGTTCGCGAGACTGCTTGTGGTATTTCACTTCCTCCGGCAGGCGCTTGGGCTACAAACTACGCCATCGAATCAGACGCTCATCGGGCTATCCATGGTGCTGACATTCTTCATCATGCAGCCGGTGGGTGAGCAGATTTATCGGGATGCATTTGTTCCTCTTGAGAGCGGGAACATCAGCGCGTTCGATGCAGTTGATCGCGGCTCCGATCCACTGCGGCATTTTATGGCCCACTATGTACGGGAGAAGGATGCTGCCCTTTTTCTAGATATTGCCCACACGCCCCGCCCTCGCACCCTAGATGACATTCCGATGCGAGTTATGATGCCCGCTTACATCGTCTCCGAGTTGCGCGCCGGATTTCAGATTGGGGCGGTATTGTTTCTGCCTTTTCTGGTCGTCGACATCGTAGTTGCCTCCATCACAAACGCCGTCGGTATGATGCAGCTGCCGCCTGTAGTCATCTCAACGCCACTCAAACTAATGCTGTTTTTGATGGTGGATGGGTGGCATCTCCTAATTGGTGCACTCGTGCGGAGTTTCAGCTGATGGGTACCGATCAGGTCATCACGTTAGGCCGCGCCATGCTGATCGAGGTGGCAATTTTGGTGGCACCGCTGCTCTTGATTACAGTCGCGGTGAGCTTTGTGGTGAGCATTGCGCAGGTGCTTACTTCGCTGCAGGACCAGACGCTGTCCGCAGTGCCACGGCTCCTCGCAACGGGTGCGGCGCTGTTTGTGTTGATGCCGTGGATGTGGCGGCACCTTGAACTCTATACGTTGCGCCTGCTCTCGGACTTTCATGGGATCCTGCAATGATTCAAATACCCCTCGACAGAATCATCTTTTCGTTCCTTACGATCTCGGTGAGAGTGACCGGCCTCATGTTGTTCGCTCCCTTCTTTGGGAGCATGGCGGTTCCTCCACGGGTAAAGGCGGGATTCGTCGTGGTGTTATCGATTCTGCTCTACCCGGTGTTGGCATCTCGATTGGTGATGCCGGCGCCAAGTCATTGGCCGACCCTAGTGATTCGGGAGCTGTTGATCGGTGCAGCTATTGGGATTGCGACCAACCTGGTATTTGACGCAGTACAGATGGCGGGCCAGGTGCTGAGCACACAGATGGGGTTTTCGCTCGTCAGCTTGATCGACCCACAAACACAGGCCGATTCGACGGTTATGGCGATGTTTCACCAGACAATCGCCATGCTCATCTTTTTGCGGCTCGATGTTCACCTCTGGCTACTTCACGCACTCGGCCGGAGTTTTCAGTTGCTCCCGCCGGGTAGCGTGAACCTCTCAGGAAATTTTGCTTTGGCCACAGTCCGGGCGGGTGGCGCTGTCTTTGCACTTGGACTGCAGATGGCGGCACCGGTGTTCTCGGCCACATTGCTGGCTGACCTTGTTTTGGGATTACTGGGCAAAGCGTCGCCGAGCATGCCGCTCATGCTGCTTGGACCGCCCATCAAAACGCTGCTTAGTTTGGGGGTGCTCTTCGCTGCCTTGAAGTATTGGCCGGCGATGCTCGACCGCTTCTTTCAAAGCTCTTGTGAACTCTCGAATCACTTACTACTACTGGCGCGGTAGGATCATGCCCGAATCGGACAAAACACAAAAGGCAACTCCGCACCGACGTAAAAAGGCCAGAGAGCAGGGGCAAGTCGCAAGGTCGCGAGAGTTTGGGCAGGTGCTTGCGCTCATCGGGGCTGCCACTACCCTAGCCGCGTTGTGTTCTGACCTCGTCCCGCGGTGGGCTGCATTCTACCGCGGCCTGCTCATTGCGGCTTGCGAAGGCGATATTGAAGCTAACGGCCCAATTTGGTATTGGAGCGCATTAGAGGTGCTGCGGTGGATTGTGCCGATTCTCTTGGTCGCCATGCTTCTTTCCGTCAGCGTAACACTTGCCCAAGGTGGGCTAAACTTCGCCCCTGCGGCATTGGCTCCAAAATTCGAGCGATTGAGTCCAGGAAATAGGCTTGGGCAAATCTTCTCGTTTGTCACTTTGGGCAATCTTCTGAAATCACTTTTCCCGTTCGTTGCCATTGCTCTATTCGGCTTCGGCGCCATCAGGTCGCATTGGAATGAACTGGCGCAGGCGTCGAGCGAGGACATTCGGACGCTGATGATGGCCTTTGGAGATCTGCTTCGCGGCGTACTTTGGAAGGCTGTGCTCGTTTTGCTCGCATGGGCTGGCGTTGATTACATACTGACGTGGAGGCAAAGCGAAAGCAAGCTCCGCATGAGTCACGATGAGGTTAAGCGAGAGCACAAAGAGAATGAGGGTAATCCGTTTACAAAAGGACAGGTGCGAAGAAGGCAGCGGGCGATGCGAAAGCGGAGACCGCTCGAGGCAACTGCGACAGCCACGCTGGTAGTAACAAACCCTACACACTTCGCCGTGGCACTACGCTATGAGCCTTCGATGCGTGCGCCTGAAGTTGTGGCCAAGGGGCGAGATTTTCTGGCGCAACGAATTAAGGCAATTGCGCAGGAAAACAATGTCCCGATGATGGAAAACAAGATACTGGCTCGGTCCTTGTTCACCACAGTCGAAGTGGGGCAAGCAATTCCGTCGGATCTATATCAGGCGGTCGCCGAGATTCTTGTTGTTGTCTTTCGCGCTCAAGCCGAACTGCGTGAACGTGAAGCTATGCGCAGCCGGAGAAATGCTGCTGGAGAGGTAATGAATCCAAAATGAAGTCAAAGAATATGTCGAAGCTTCTCCATGGACTTGGCGATTGGGCTGTGCCGTTGGCGGCAGTCTGTATGATTTTTGTGTTGCTTGTACCAATGCCAAGTTTTGTACTGGACTTGCTCCTAACCGGTAGCATAGCTGCTTCCGTCCTGGTGTTGTTGACAGCCATTCAAGTGTTGCGGCCGGTTCAATTCTCAGTGTTTCCGAGCCTGATCCTACTCTTGACGTTGACGAGGTTGTCCCTCGATCTCGCGAGCACGCGGCGAATTCTTCTGCATGGTAATGAGGGGCCTTCCGCCGCGGGGGCTGTCATTCAGGCATTCGGACAATTCGTAATCGGCGGTAACTACATTGTGGGTTTTGTGCTCTTCCTGGCTCTGGTTGCAATTCAGTTTCTCGTGGTGAGTCACGGAGCGGTCCGTACTGCGGAGGTCACCGCGAGGTTCACGCTTGACGCATTGCCAGGGAAACAAATGGCGATCGATGCCGATCTCAACGCGGGCTTGATCAACGAAGAACAGGCACGAGCGAGACGGGAGGCTGTCGCACAAGAGGCGGAGTTTTGCGGAGCCATGGACGGAGCGGCGCGCTTCAGTCAACGCGACTCGATAGCCACGATTTTGATTCTGGCCATTAACATTATTGCCGGCTTCATGATTGGAGTGTTTCAGCAGGGGGTGCCGTTCGTAGAGGCGCTGAAGACTTATACGGTATTGACGGTTGGGGACGGACTAGTTTCTATCCTGCCTTCGCTTCTCGTGTCTGTAGCCGGCGGAATTGTGGTGACCCGGGCCGCATCGAAAGAGACGTTGGGAATCGATATGCGGCGGCAATTGGTCAGTCAGTCCATGTTGCTTTGGATTGCAGGTGGTGTTCTCGTTGCACTTGGGTTGATTCCAGGGTTGCCGAAAATTTCGTTCTTTCTTCTCGGCGGCGGTCTGATGTACGGAGGATACCGGATCAAGACGCCGGCGAAGGAGGTTTCTTCCGCCCAGGGCAAAGACGCCAAGTCGGCTCCTAAGGGAAATGCAAGCCTTGATCCGGCGGAAGGTGTCCTCAAACTCGACGAACTGACGCTGGAGGTGGGATCCGGCTTAATTCCACTTGTGGACGAGAAGCAGGGTGGACAACTGATGAACAGGCTCAAGGGGGTGCGCAAGAAGGTCGCGCAGCAGATGGGCTTCCTGGTTCCTCCGATCCACATCACCGACAATTTAGCGCTTAGAGAGAACGAGTACGTTCTACTTCTCCGTGGGATTGAGGTTGCGCGATGGGAGCTTCGCCGTGGTCTACTGCTCGCCATCAGTTCGGAGCCGGGCACGGTGGATCTTCCTGGGACAGAAACGCAGGAACCCGCTTTCAACGTTCCGGCGAAGTGGATTGCTCCCGATCTTCAAGCCCAGGCGATTGCTCGAGGATGCGCAGTTGTCGAGCCGACTTCCGTGCTCACCGCTCATATCGCTGAGGTCATACGATCGAATGCGCATGAGCTTCTTTCTCGAGGCGAGACGAAGCGTCTGATCGATCGACTGAATGACTCGCATCCAAAGCTCGTTGAAGAGCTAATTCCAAAGCTACTTACTCTCGGAGAACTGCAACGGGTTCTGCAGGCATTGTTGCGCGAGCAGGTGTCCATTCGTGACCTCGGAACGATTCTGGAGGGGTTGATCGAGGCGGCGGCGAGCAATAAGCACCCTGTCGCACTCGTTGAGAGTGCGCGTCAGGCGCTGAGCCGCGCGTTGGTTCGTCCGTTGCTCTCGCCGGATGGGGAACTCAAGGTGGTCACTTTGGACGCGTCCATCGAAGAAGAATGCGTACGGGGCGCTAATTTACAGCCCGGGCAGATCACCTCCAGCGCATTGCAGGTCTCTGTCGCACGCAGAGTTCTGGATGGGCTCCGTAGCAGCTTCGGACCGGAGATCAGCAATGCTCCGCCGATTCTCCTTTGCGCCTCGCCCGGCCGGTTCTATCTCCGACGACTGCTTGAGCCCTTCCTCCCGAAGGTCGTCGTAGTGTCACCGGCCGAGATCCCTCCGGTGACGCAGATTCGCACAGTTGGGGTTGTGCGATGAGAGAGTCGGTTTAGTGCGCGACTCAAGAAGATACAGATGCCTGCCGATAAGAGAGCTGAGGGCCACTCAATGGGTGTTCAGGATGAAGCGAAGAGACAGGACGGATTCCGAGAACGCACGCTAACGCCGTGCAACTTTCGCGCATCGGGCCTTCTATCGAATGAGAGTACTCGCCAGTTGCGAAGCATGCACGAGACCTTTGCACGTACGCTATCGCACTCGCTTGATCTTTTCCTGGGATCGCCAGTTGAGGTCAAACTCATTCAGGTCGACCAAATTGGGGCGCGTGAGTTTAGCGCAGCCATGACGTCGGGCAGCTATCTGGTCCCATTTAGTCTCTTGCCGATGCAAGAGAGAGTGATTGCTAAGTTTGAGAACGGCCTCTTATTCCCGCTGCTCGATCTGCTCCTAGGAGGGCCGGGTGAACCGATCGAACAGATACGAGAACTTACAGAAATTGACGAAGAACTCTTTCGGAGCGTGACGGAGCTAATTGCCGCCCAAATGGAGCGCACTTGGAAGGCGTCGGCAGTATCTGTCTCCCCCTTGGCCTCCATAAAGTCTGCTCTGACTGGACAGTTGTTCACCATGGAGGAACGTGTCGTCACGTTGCAATTCGAAATCCGACTGGCTACCGTTGCGTCGGCATTCGCCCTTGCGTTGCCGATGAGCTTCTCAAGTGGCCTGGTGCGAGGCAGTCACAACAATGCTGGGAGTGGCAATGACGGCCGCGTGAACGCGCGCGAACGGTTTCGGGAGAGACTCCTTCAGTGTGACATGCCACTCACCGTCGATTTGGCTGAGTTGTGCATTCCACTGGGGGATGTGGTTGCTCTCGAAGTAGGAAACATGCTGAATCTTCGGACAGCTGTGCAAACCCCAATCCTGCTCAGGGTAGGTGGTCATCCAATCTTTGAAGTGGCTCCGGTTCGCAGGGGCGAGTATAAGGCGGCGCAGTTGAACTGCGCTGTGAAAAGCGAGGTCTAAGTGGTCCCAATGGAAAATGAAGCGGCAAAGGTATATCTCGTCACTTGCTTCGCCGAAGCGTTACAAGAATCGATTGGCGCCCAGTGCAGTGGGCGATGGTTCTGTGTGGCGTCAACGTCATCAAGTGACCCCGCAAACGAACGTGAGGCCAGCGAATCACTCGTGATGCAAATACGTCTCCGCGGGACGCTTCACGGTGAATTGCGAATCGAGATTGTTCAGGACGACGCAAGATCGTTGTTTGGGCTGGCCGCACCTGAACCTTTGCGAGAAGCTTGGCGGCAGGTTATGGAAGGCTTGGTACTACGTTTGCCAAAACGCGCGATTGACGCAGGGATGTTTGCATTCAGTGTCGAGTCGTGTCAATTGGCCGAACCATCGGGAGCTCATATCCAGATTGGAAAAGTTGAGCTGGGTCAACCTGAACGAGCTAATTTCGCTTTGCGAATATTGGTAGACGATGAATTGGTTGACAGCTTTCGGGTTGCTGAATGGAGTGTATCGCGCAATGCGGCTAAAGGGAGCGTACAGCAGACCGTTGCGCCCGAACTGGAGCGCGTTATCCATGTGCCTCTGACAGTCACCCTGCGCTTTGGTAAGCGAAATATGCGTCTGCGGGAGGTTCTGGAATTGAATGCTGGAGCCCTCGTCGAGTTGGATCGCCAGGTTGAAGATCCGGTTGATCTCATACTCGATGAGCGGGTAATCGCTCGCGGAGAAGTGGTCATCGTCGATGGAAACTATGGCTTACGGGTCACGGAGATCGTCGAGCGACCGTCAGCAGTGGTGCTGTAGGGAGGCACGGCGAGCAAAGGTCGAGGGAGATGGCCCTTGTTGGACCGCAATCTAACTCCTTTGTGGCATCCAGTGTCGAAGATTGTTGAGATGCGAAATACCACATTGGCCGATAAGGATCCGAGAGGGCTAGCGACGATCTCATGAACAGCGGACTCTATGGAGCGTGTGCCGGCCTAATGGCGCGGACCCAGGCGCTCGACACCATCGCCGCCAACGTAGCGAACAGCAGCAGCGCCGGCTTTCGCGGTGAAGAGAACGTCTTTGGGACGGTTCTGGCCGAAGCTGGTCGGCACGGCAGAATGTCGGCACTGAATAAGGCTACAAATTCGTTCAGTCAGATGGGTGACACTCAAATCGACACGACGCAGGGGGTGATCACTCGCACCGGGAATGATCTGGATCTTGCGATCGAGGGCGCCGGGTACTTCAAGGTGGAGAGCGCGACTGGCACGGCCTACACACGCAACGGGCATTTTCATGTAGATGCAAACGGACGGTTAGTTACGGACGCCGGAGAACCGGTGCTTGGCGACGGCGGGGAGATCAGATTAGCAAAGGGAAACGTATCGATCAGCGGGGACGGCACTATCTCGTGCGATGGGGTGATATCGGGAAAATTATCTCTTGCAACCTTCGCGCCAGGCACAAAGCTGATCAATCACGGTGGGTCTCAGTATTCAGCTCCGGCGGGAAGCGAACTTCCTGCTTCGGGCGCCTCCCTGCAGCAGAGTGCACTGGAGGGTTCGAACGTTAGCCCGATGGAAGGTGTTGTGCAGTTAATCACGGCTCAGCGTGCCGCGGAATCGATGAGACATGCATTGACGCTGATTGATGGCGAAATGGATAGGGCGACGGTACAGGACCTAGCGAGAGTCAGCCAATAGCACGATCCGTACAAACGATTTGAGGTGGAGAACATGATTCGCGCACTATATACGGCTGCGACCGGGATGAACGCCCAACAGATGAATCTGGACAATATCGCGAATAACCTTGCGAACTCCAGCACTACCGGGTTCCAAGAGCGCACCATGCAGTTCACCGATCTCCTCTATCAGAATGAGGTCATGCCCGGTGCGGCCTCGACCCAGCAGACGACAGTCGCAGCAGGCCTTCAGGTAGGCCTGGGCGTCCGGCCAGGATCGGCAGAGATTATCCAGACGCAGGGGGAGATCCAGACTACGGGAAATCCCTTGGATATTGCGATTCAAGGCGCTGGCTTCTTTCAGATCGAGCTTCCCAACGGGCAGCTTGGGTATACGCGCGCTGGTTCGTTTCATCTGGATGCTCAGAGCAACATTGTGACCCCCGATGGCAATCCGCTGCAACCGACGATCACGATCCCGCCCAATGCGACAAACGTGTCGATTGGAAGCGACGGGACTGTAACAGCAACCATCCCAGGCCAAACGCAGGCCTCGAGCCTGGGGATAATTCAACTCGCCACTTTTCCGAATGCGGGTGGCTTGAACAGTATTGGCAATAACATCTATCTCCCCACCACTGCGTCTGGCGATGCGATTGTCGGGAACCCTGGAGGTGCAGATGGGCTTGGAACCCTTCAGCAGAATTCTCTGGAGCAGTCGAACGTAAGCGTTGTCGAGCAGTTTGTGGACATGATTGTCGCGCAGCGCTCGTATGAAGCGAATTCACGTGTCGTAAAGGCCGCAGACGAGATGATGCAGCAACTCAATCAACTAACTCAGTAGGGAATTGAGAGCTACATGATGCTTAGACAGATGGTCCAATTGCATCTATTCGTCGCGATGGAGGCCGTCGCACTGGCGCTGGCAAGCGGGGCAATGGCGCAAGGTGTTACCGGCCCTCGTTATCCGATCGCAAACACGAACATCGCAAAGGAGCTGGTCGTTGTTGGCGTGAACGTGAACGCGTCGCAGGTGCACATTCCTGTAGGCATAAGTGCGACAGTTGCGTCACCGAAACTGGAATTTGTCGCAGCAGAGTCGATGAAGGATGGTCAGGCTCGTCTCGAACTTCGTTGTGCCGAAGCTTCGGAATGCCTCCCTTTCTTCGCTACGCTAGATGTCAACGACGTCGCTCGAGTATCTGCTGAGATTCGATTGAAGGCCGGTGCCTCAGCAACTGCTAGTCGTCTAACGGCATTACAGATGCGTGCGGGATCGGGAAGCCAAACTCAGCTAAGAGTGGGGTCCCATGCAGTGCTCGTAATTCGAGAAGGTCACTTGGACATTCATCTGCCGGTGCTGGCAATCGACACCGGGGCAGTGGGTCAGCAGGTGCGTGTCTGCACGCTAGATAGGAAAAAGGTGTTCCACGGCACCGTAACTGCTGAAGGAACAGTCACTGGGGTGATGGAATGAGGACCACTCCTCGCTTGTTTGTGCTCGGTCTGACTGTGCTTACGCTCCATGCAGGAAGAGCGCATGCGACATTCGGGTTTCTTCACAAGGCTCCAAAGAAGACATCAGCCGAACTAAGAGCAGAGTATCTCGCGAATGTATCGCAGTCTGTCGTGGACAATTCTGCGCGCCGCACGTCTGGAAGCCTGTGGTCTCCCGATGGCCTTATGGTAGAGCCGGCCGCAGACTACAAGGCGCGTGCGTTGAACGACATTGTAACTGTGATCGTATCGGTTCAAACGACCGCCGCGCAGAGCGGAACCGTTGATAGTGAGCGCAACTTCAATACGAATTCGGCGATCGCTGGCATGGCGGGAGACCTTTCCACCAAAGGCACGAATCCATTGCTTGCCGCTTCGTCCTCGACGACGCTCAAGGGTACAGGCGCTACGAACTCAAGCACTGCATTTAGTACCAGTCTGACGGGCCAGATCATCGCAGTATTGCCTAACGGCAACCTCGTTATAGAAGCTCATCGCCAGATAGATATGAATAACCAGCACGAAGAGGTGATCGTTCGTGGAATTGCGCGCCCAGGTGACATCACGCCTTCGAACTCCGTACCCTCCAGTTCCTTGAGTGCATTGGAGATTGAACTCAAAGGGAAGGGCATCATCTCGGACAGCGTGCGGCCTCCCAATCCTTTGACGCGGGCCATTCTGTGGCTCTTCGGGTTCTGAGCCATGTCTTATTGTGCATTGATAACAAGACGCCGCATACTCACGGTTCTTTGCGTTGCACTTCTGCTGGCGAGCGAATCTAGCGCGAACGCAAAGCTTCGAGAGGTGCGCATCCGCGACATTGCCGAAATTCAAGGAGTTCGCGAGAACCAATTGATCGGTTACGGGCTGGTTGTTGGTTTGCAGGGGACTGGAGACCGGCAACAGACATACTTCACGGTGCAGACTCTCGCGAACATGCTTGCTCGGATGGGTGTCCAAATTCCGACAGGGACGGCGATCGTAAAAAATGTCGCTGCAGTTATGGTCACGGCGCAACTGCCGGCCTTCTCGGAACCAGGCATGAAGATGGACATCACGGTTTCGTCTGTGGGGGATGCCAAGAGCATTGAGGGTGGGGTGCTACTCCTAACGGCATTGCGCGGTACCGATGGGCAGGTGTACGCAGAGGCCCAAGGACCTCTAACCACGGGAGGCTACTCCGAAGGCGCTGCGGGTAACCTTCGCGAGGTGAACTACCCGACAGTCGGTGTCATCTCCAATGGAGCGATCATCGAACGAGCGGTCGCGATAGATCTTCATGGATTAAAGACGTTGAGCTTCCTACTTCGTCAAGCCGACTTCACGGCGGCACGCAACATGGCTGACGCCATTAACAAGGACTTTAACGCACCGGTTGCCACCGTACTCGATGGCCGCCAGGTCGCTGTTGATACGCAGGCGGCAAGCATGAGCTCGATACCGCGCCTCATCTCCCGGATCGAAAATCTCTCAGTTTCTGTGCAAGCTCCCGCAAAGGTTGTTGTCAACGAACGCACCGGAACGATAGTGCTGGGCGGCGACGTCCTGTTGTCTCCAGTGTCCGTACTCCACGGCGGTCTGCAGATCCAGGTGGACACTGTTGTCAGCGCTACCCAGGCGGCACCAGGCTCAAACGCGGCTCCGGCCGTAGTGACCAATACCTCCGTTCAAGTTCAGGATAAAGAGGCTAGCTCTATACGGCTGGAAAATGGAGCAGACGTCGAAGAGTTGGTTAGGGGGCTTCATACGATAGGCGCAACATCTCACGATATTGTTTCGATTTTGGAGGCAATCAAGGCAGCGGGTGGGCTGCAGGCAGACCTGGAGGTTATCTGATGAATATCGTGGCACCGGGCAGTCAATTGGGAACTGGGAGTGCGCTTTCAAACACAGCCAGCGATACTGCGCGCTTGACAGCGGCTGCAAAGGAATTTGAATCGGTCTTACTGGGTCAATGGTTAAAGGAGGCCGACTCCACCTTCGGCAGTGTCCCCGGATCTGAAGAGGATGATGCAGGCGGCGAGCAAATGAAAGAGTTCGCAATGCAGCACGTGGCCACGGACTTCACAGAACGAGGTGGCATAGGCATTGCGCCGATGGTTGAAAGAGCTCTCGCGAGGCAAGAGACGCCGAAGGTTACGCAAGGCGAGGGAAAGGGGCATTAGTCCAGAGACTGTCCTATGGAACAACGAATTGGATCAGCCAATATTGATGTCGTCGCTACATGGGTGGAGCTCCTTCGAGATCTTGAGCGGGAGGTCCAGGCGGCGACGAGCGCGATCGGGTGCAATCAGCTCACAGATCTAGAGGAGAGCCTCTGGCGTCAGGAAACTCTCTGCGGCAGGTTGAAGAGGTCCATCACCGCAATCTGCCCGGCCACGCCCGGCGGCACATCGCGAGCCTCTCTTCGCGAGGCGGCCTCACGTCTCAAGACACAGACAGCGATCTACGAGAAGCTCGTTGTTCACTCGAGCCGGTCAACGGCGATCCTCCAGCACCTTTGTTCCTTATATCGAAATGCAGCACAACATCCGGGCAGAGCGATTTATAGCTCCATCTCCCATGAGGCCTGAACATGATAGGACTGAACGGAAGTCTCTCGATTGCTACCGAAGCGTTGGGGGCGCAGACCGCCGCGCTGGAGGTAACGAATAACAACATCGCCAACGCGAACACGCCCGGCTATTCGCGTCAGATAGTTTCGCTAAGCTCCGCGGCGTCGATTCAGAATGGCACAACCGTCGATGAAGGAGTCTCCTATCAGGGGTTTACGAGTGTCCGTGATGCGGTCCTGGACATGGCAATTAATGCGGCGACCTCGGATCAGGGAAGTCTCACGGCGCAAAATACACTTCTGACGCAAATCAATTCGGCCTTCTCGGGAACGACGACTGGTATCGGTGCGTCGATCTCAACGCTCTTCTCGGATCTCTCTGCACTCTCGACAAATCCTTCCGACTCGTCAGCAAGGCAAACTGTCCTAAGCGATGCCGGCGCTCTGGCGAACATGTTTCACCAGGGTGCGGCGGCCCTGTCAAATGCCTCAAGCGCAGCCAACCAGCAGGTGTCTTCGGCGGTGGCGCAGGTCAACCAGCTGTCGCAGCAGATTGCATCTCTTAACGGACAAATCGTCAGTGCAGAGGCAGGTGGTGGTGATGGGGGAGCCCTGACAGATCAACGGGATGAGTTGACCACCCAACTATCCCAACTGATTGGGGTTTCAACCACGCAGACGAACGGAACACCGACATTGACAACCACCAATGGATCTCCGTTGGTGATTGGCGCCTCCTCCTATCAACTGCAGGTGACCACTGCACCCGACGGAACCGCGCACGTCTTGGATGGTCAAGGAAATGACATTACAAATGAGCTAAGTGGGGGTACGATCGGCGGCGCGATCACAGCTCAAGACAATACGATTCCAGCTCTATCACAGCAGCTCGACGCACTCGCATCGCAGTTCGCTACCGCGATGAACAGCGCCCAAGCGGCGGGCTATGATCTCAACGGCAATCCAGGAGCTGCGATGTTTACAGTTCCAGCGACCGGCAGCGCAGCCGCGGGAATCACGGTAGCGCTGACGAGCGGGTCTCAAATCGCAGCGAGCTCAGATGGTTCGTCTGGAAGTAGTGGGAATGTTCAAGCTTTGTTAGCCGTGCAGACCAATAATCTTCCGAGTGGCGCGAGTCCGACCAACAGCTATGCGACATTGGTTGGCAACATCGGATTCGCGGGATCGCAAGTGAGCGCCGGGCTCACGGCCACGACGTCGTCTCTGCAACAGCTAACCACACAACAAGATAGCGAATCTGCCGTTTCCATTGATGAGGAAACGGCGAATCTAATTCGCTACCAGCAGGCATATTCTGCTTCGGCGAGAGTGATTTCAACCATTAACGATATCTACACAACGTTGATGAATATGAGTCTCGGAGATGGCTAATGCGGGTTGACCCCAATCTTTCTTCACTTCTGAACGCTGGAATCCAAGGCACGGAGCAAGCACTCAACACAGCTGTCCAGCAAGTTGCGTCTGGCCAGCGAGTGAGTGTCCCATCTGATGATCCGGCGGCTGCCGGAGCGAACCTGCAGAGCCTCGCAGAGTCGACGAATGTCGATCGGTATTCCCAGAACGGTGATGCCGTGTTGTCGCAGGCCCAGATGGCGGATTCGGCACTGAGTAACGTAGTCAGCGAACTGAACCAGGCCATCACGCTGGGGACACAGGGCGCTGATGGGACGATGACGAGCGAAAATCGGGCGGCTATCGCAACCCAAGTGCAGAGTGTTCTCTCCGAAGTTGTCTCGCAAGCAAATACGACGCTCAACGGTGTAAGTCTATTTGGCGGCACCGCGACTGCTGTATCCGCATTTGCAGCTGACAGCACCTCACCGACCGGATACGTGTACCAAGGGAATAGTGGGGTAAATAGCGCAGCGATTGGGGATAACCTTCAGGTTGACGTCAACGTTCCCGGCGATCAAGTCTTCACCAACCCGAATGGGAATGTATTGGGGTCACTCATGCAACTGATCTCTGCACTAGGGTCTGGTTCGACGAGCGACATAGGGGATGCTGTCACTGCTGTAAGAGGCGCACTCACCAATGTCAGCCAGCAGCGCGTCGTTTACGCCGGCGTTGTCAACCAGATCAATGCCCAGGAGAGCTATCTCTCCCAGGAGACGATTTCTCTGACTTCACAGCAACAATCGCTAACCGGTGTGGATATGAGTACCGCCATTTCCAATCTGACTCAAGCCCAGATTGCCCACAGTACGATCCTTGCGGCGGCTGCCAAGGTGTTGCCGACTTCCTTGCTCGACTACCTGAAGTAGGCATGTATGACCAGTGGGTGCTTTGTTTCGCGCCATTGGTACTGCAAATCGGCTGGTCGTCGATAGGAGATGCAGGCGCAAGGCACCAGGCGCTCAGCCTCAGATAAAGGAGCAATCAGTGGCACTCACTATCCTCAACAACCTCTCGGCCATGAGCGCAGAGAACTCGTTGTCTGCGACACAATCCAATTTACAGAACACACTAACCCAACTTTCGACGGGCCTTCGCATCAACTCGGGTTCGGACGACGCAGCTGGTCTTTCCATCGCCAATGGCATGCAAGCTAACATCGCCGCGCTGACACAGTCGTCGCAAAATGCGACAAACGGCATCGGCATGCTGCAGACAGCAGACGGAGCGCTTTCGCAGGTGACGACACTGCTCAACAGGGCGGTCACGCTCGCAACGGAAGCGGCCAATGGTGGATTGAGCACTGGAACCAATAGCCAATCGGCTGCACTTGACACCGAGTTCCAGTCGATTCTTTCGGAGATCAATCAGATCGGTCAGACGACCGACTTCAACGGACAGAACGTCTTCACTTCCACGACGCCGAACAACTTCACGTCGACGCAGGCTTCCCTGGCAACGACGACGGCGCTGACTGCCGGTTCGAAGACCGTCATCAATGATTCCTCGACGGGCGGCACGTTCGTTTTCACGGCTACCGCCTCGTCGAAGGTTTCCGATCTCCAGGCTGCAATCGCTGCCGCAGTTACGGCCGGCACGTTGAGCAGTGGGACAACGGCAACGGTGTCGGGCGGTGGTCAGCTCGTTATTGGAACGAGCACCGCGGGCGCGTCTCTGAATGTGACAACCAACGACGCTGTCCTTGGACCGATGCAGAATACGACGACCGGGGCAAACAACTCCATCACCTTTATTAGTGATGGCACCCAAACTGGCGCAGCGAACACGCAGATCCAGACGGTGATCAATCAGCTCTCGTCCAGCACGCTGGGACTCGCGAGCTCGGATCTTCAGAATGACACGAACGCTGCCGCTGCGTTGACCGCAATCAATTCTGCGATCAATACGGTCTCCGCTCAGCGTGGACAGATTGGTGCTTCGGTCAACCGCCTCCAGGCAGCCTCGAACGTTATGACAGCTCAGGTCCAGAATCTTACTAGCGCTTCCAACGGCATCATGAATGCCGATGTGGGCAAGACTGTCACCAGCATGACCCAGTACAACATCCTGCAGTCCACTGGAATGGCTGCTCTGCAGCAGGCAAACCAGGCCCAGCAGGCAGTCCTGAAGCTCCTGCAGTAACTACGTGCGGCGGAACGGTCGCGAAAACAACCGTTCCGCCGCGCTCGTTCGTAAGTAGTGAGTAAGACTTAGAGGAACTCTCTCCATGAGCTCTGTATCTTCGCTGAATTCGCTGTTATCCAGTGCGTTGGGCGCATCTTCGACTTCGAGTTCTGGAATTAATCTGAGTTCGTTGTTGCAGACGGCGACTGGTGCGACCAGCGCGGGCATCGATGTCACTTCCGCCGTGACCGCGGCGCTTTATGCCGATCGCGCTCCTGAACGAGAGTGGCAGGCGCAGCAGTCGACCATTGCATCCCAAATTACAGCCCTCAGCAATCTTCAAACGGCTCTTTCTTCAGTATCAAATGATCTCGATAGTCTGAATGACATAGGCGGCCCACTGGCCGCCCGTGCAGTGTCGTCGAGCGCAAGTCAGGTCAGTGGTACGGCTACACCTAATGCCGCTATTGGCTTGCATTCGATATCGGTACAGAGCCTTGCGACCGGTGCATCATGGTATTCGCCGTCTCTGCCCAGCAGCAGTTCGGGTCTCGGGACCTCCACTCTGACAATCACCGGGTCTGACGGAACACAGACGTCATTCAACACGGGATCCGGCGTGAATTCACTGTCAGCTCTAGCGAGTACGATCAACGCGTCCGGAATTGGAGTGAATGCAAGCATCGTGACCGATGCCAGCGGATCGCGACTGGCTCTCGTCAGTGCGACTACTGGATCGGCGGCGGACTTTACAGTGAGCTACGGAGCCTCTGGGGCTAACACGTGGTCGTCTGCATCGCTCGCGAGTTCGTCAACGCCATTGTCGGCCGGCAGTTTCCAGTTGAGCGATGGGACCTCGACCGCGACCGTCAATGTGAACTCAGGTGATACATTATCGACTGTCGCCGGAGAAATAAACGCGCTCGGATTGAACGTCTCGGCGACCGTCGTCACTGATTCTTCCGGTGCACATCTTCAAATTGGCGCAACCGGAGGTGGTGCGGTCTCTGTTAGCGCAGACCCAGCCTTCGCTATGACGCGCGCAAGCACCGCTACGAACGCCTCACTGACTGTCGATGGAATTCCGATCAGCAGTGCAACCAATACCGTCTCTGGAGCTATCACAGGGCTCACTCTGAATCTCACCGGTACAACGCCTGCGAACAATCCGGTGACACTCACCGTC
>Ga0209169_10000715_pt1 | contig 20342 bp, 19 predicted proteins | sample HubBroMetageWRM4_FD_188346 | JGI IMG/M metagenome (GOLD analysis project Ga0209169, IMG submission 188346) | Warmed soil microbial communities from the Hubbard Brook experimental Forest, New Hampshire - Hubbard Brook CCASE Soil Metagenome WRM 4... | ecosystem: Environmental > Terrestrial > Soil...
GCTGAATTCCGCCGACGCCAGCAGCGACGCCCCATGAATTCCGTCGCGCCCCGTTTTCGCGCCCACGTAAATCACCGGATTCCCCGCGCCGCGCGCCTTCGCAAAAAATAATTCCTCGCGCCGGCAAATTCCCAGCGCCAGCGCGTTCACCAAAGGATTATTCGAATAGCACGGCTCAAACACAACCTCGCCGCCCACCGTCGGCACTCCAAAACAATTTCCATAAAATCCAATCCCGCGTATCACTCCATCCAGAATATGCCGGTTCCGCGCAATCTCCTCCGCCGTCACATCCTGCGAGTCCCCATTGAAAGGGCTGGTCGTCATCGCCCTGCCGCCGTCGGCCCTGTGGTCTGCCGGGGAAGGGCGGGGCTTCAGCCCCGCCGCGAGCGCCCCACTTACTTCAGGGGTTTTAACCCCTGAAGTGACCGGCCCAAACCGCAGCGAATCCATCACCGCAATCGGCCGCGCCCCCATCGTAAAAATATCCCGCAAAATCCCGCCCACTCCGGTAGCCGCGCCCTGAAACGGCTCCACAAAACTCGGATGATTGTGCGATTCAATCTTAAAAACCGCCACCATCCCGTCGCCGATATCGACGACCCCGGCATTTTCCCCCGGCCCCTGCACCACATGCGTCCCGCGCGTCGGCAGCCGCTTCAAATGCACGCGCGACGATTTGTACGAGCAGTGCTCGCTCCACATCACGCTGAAAATTCCCAGCTCCGTAAACGAGGGATCGCGCCCCAAAATTTTCTGCGTGCGCGCGTATTCTTCAGGTGTGAGGCCGTGCTCGGCCGCAATCTGCGGGGTGACCTTAATCTCGGTGTCAATCATTTGTTGTGGGCATAACTAAAAAAACGAAGAACCACAAATCTAAGCCGGCACCGCCGCCGTTACTCCCGACGCACGCTGCGGCGGACTCGCGTCAGCCGCCAAGCCAGCCACCAGCGAATGGAAAATCACCATCCCATCCGCCGATCCCAGCCCCAACTCCACCGCGCGCTCCGGATGCGGCATCAATCCCAGCACATTTCGCTCGCGGTTGCAGATCCCTGCGATCGCGTGCAACGACCCATTCGGATTTGCCTCGCGGTCCCGCGCGTCAACTGCAACGCCGTCCGCCCGCACATAACGAAAAATAATCTGGTTGTGGCGCTCCAGCTCAGCCAGCTCCGCCGCCTCGCAAAAATAATTTCCTTCCATGTGCGCGATCGGAATTTCCAGCACTTGTCCGCGCTTCCCCGCAGAAGTAAACGGCGTATCCGTCGCCTCCACGCGTATGTGCACCTGCCGGCACAAAAATCGCAGTCCCTGGTTCCGCATCATCGCGCCAGGCAGCAACCCCGCTTCCAGCAAAATCTGAAATCCATTGCAAATCCCCAGCACAAGCCCGCCCCCGCGCGCAAACCCCTCCACCGCTTTCATCACCGGAGAAAATCGCGCGATCGCCCCCGTCCGCAAATAATCTCCAAACGCAAACCCGCCCGGCAAAATCACCACATCGCATCCAGCCAAATCTTCCGACTGGTGCCAGATAAATTCCACAGGCTGCCGCACAATCGCGCTCACCGCATGGAATGCATCCGCATCGCAGTTCGACCCAGGAAATTGCACCACGCCAAATTTCATCGTCGCGCCTCGCCTCCACTCATTTTAGCATGTGCGCCAGAGATGCCGCAGGCCCGGTTTTGGTGGCACACTCTGCCTGTGCTCTTGCCGTTGACTTTGTATGTTCCGCTCGCTCCAGCTAACGCGCCACGTCATCCTGAACCCGCGACAGCAGGTGAAGGATCTCTGTTCAGCTTTTGGCTTTCTCTGCGCACGGCATTTACCGGGACAGAGTCGGGGCGTCTCCGCGGTGAACCGCCCCCTAAAACCTCGTAATCTCCGCCGCCACCAACCCCTTCTCCTCGCAATAATCCTGATACCGCTTCAAAAATGTCTGCCAATTCTCCGTAGCGATCGTCTGCCCCTTCTCGTCCACAAAATCCAGCGCCCCCTCGATCACCGCAAACACAATCGTGTCTTCCTTCCCCACCATCCGCGGCGAATGCGTGGACCCCGCCACCTCAAACACCACATCTCCCTGTTCCGATATCCAACCCTCGTCGTACGTCCAGGCCCCCTGCACCGTGTACACCACCACCGTCCCCGGATGAAAATGCATCTGCAGCGCCGCTCCCGGCACCGATCGAATAAATAATATGATCTGCCCCGTCACCGGATTCAATTTGATCAACTTGATGAAATGCCCCGGCGCCCAAGGCACCCATGGCAAATCCCCAGGATGCGTGTGGCTAGCCATCGCCTTGTGCACAGGATGTGTTCCCGCGCCAGTAGTCATCGCGATCTCCTCCGCTTGCAGCGCCAGATTCCAATCCCCGCAAGAATTCAGAAAGCTCCCGCCGCCCCTACAAAACTCCAACCCACCGCGTCAGTCAAGCACATTATCCCAACTCAGCCGCTCGATGCTTTAGACCGGCCGCGCCGTCAGTCGACGCACGAAAAGGGGCTTCAGCCCCTGAAGCCGCGCCTTCCGATCAAGGTCGGGCTTTCCTGATCCGACCTGCTATAAATATTCCTCTGAACGCTTTGGATCTAACGGCGGGAACGCTTCGCAGATTTTCTTTTCGCGCGCCGGCGCGCTTTCACTTTCGTCCGTCGCACAATTTTGCCGCGGCGCTTCGTTCTCTTGCGCGCTGCGTCGCGTCCAGCCCGCGCCATCTCCCGCCGCCGCGCCGCCGCCCAGCCCAGCTTGTTTATCTGCCGTCCCCGCGCTACTCCCAGCGCATCCGCCGGAACATTTTCGGTTATCGTGGACCCGGCCGCGACGTACGCTCCGTCGCCAATCCGCACCGGCGCCACCAGCGCGCTATCACTGCCGATAAAAACGCGATTGCCGATCTTGGTTTCGTGCTTCGCCACGCCATCGTAGTTGCAAGTAATCGTCCCGGCGCCGATATTCGCGTCGCGCCCGATGGACGCATCGCCCAAATACGTCAGATGCCCGGCCTTCGCGCCCTCATGCACCAGCGAATTTTTCACTTCCACAAAATTTCCAATGTGTGCGCCGGCGCGAATGTCCGCCCCAGGACGCAGCCGTGCAAACGGCCCCACGTGAGCGTTATCCGCGACGCGGCTCGAATCCAAAACAGAATGCGCGCCGATAATTACTCCATCGTCCAAGCGAGTATCGCGCAAGACGCTGCCCGTCTGAATCGTGCAGCGCGCGCCGATGCGCGTTTTGCCGAGCAATTGCACGCACGGATCGATCACCGTGTCCGGCCCCGCGCTCACTTCCGGATCGATCATCACCGTCTCCGGCAGATAAATCGTGACGCCTGCTTCCATCAGCTCCGCGGCTTTGCGCGCGCGGAATATCCGGTCCACGTCCGCCAAGTTCGCGCGCGTATTGCATCCCAGAATTTCGTTCGCGTCCGGAGCAACTTGCGCCAGCACTCGTTCGTTGCGCCGCCGCAACAAACCGATCGCATCGGTCAAGTACAGCTCGCGATGCGCGTTGTTCGGCCGCAAAGCGTTCAGGCACGGCCACAGTTTTTCCAGAGTGAAGCAATAAATGCTGGAATTTACTTCGCGGATGGCGCGCTGCTCCGGCGTCGCGGCCTTTTCTTCGACGACGGCTTGCACGCGGCCTTCGGAATCGCGCACCACGCGGCCATAATCCGTGGGGTCGCTCAGCTCGGCGCTCAGAATTGTCGCGGCAGCTTCACCGCGGCGATGTGTGTCCAGCAGCGCCAGCAGAGTTTCCGCGCGCAGCAGCGGAGCATCACCCGGAACCACAATCACCAGCTTCGCGCTCTTGCGCATCGCGCGCCGCGCCACTTGCAACGCGTGTCCCGTGCCGCGCTGCGGTTGCTGCTTCACCGTGTCCGCGCCCAGCGCTTCGGCCAGCGCACCCACTTCTTCTGCCTGGTGCCCCACCACCGCCAGCACTTGCGCTGCTTTCACCGGCTGGCAGGCGCGAATCACGTGCTCCAGCAGCGGCCGCCCTCCGGCCCGATGCAGCACTTTCGCCAGGTCGGAACGCATCCGCGTCCCCTTCCCAGCGGCCAGAATCACAATCACGGTGTCGGCGGCAGACATGCGAGAGTTATTGTCGCTTCCCTGTGCAAGTTTGGCAATCAAAACAGCCCAACCGGGCATCCACTGCCGCGCGCCGTCATCCTGATCCCGCGGAAGCGGGAGAAGCCTGTCTGCCGCAGGCAGGGATCTCTCCTCGTCGTTGACTTTCTTCCACCGCACCCAGCACCCCGGCGCCACAAAGTCCGTGCATTCTTTAACCAAAGCGATATATTCCCTCGCAGACAGCGTAGGAGGCACGCGATGTTCTGTCGAAACTGCGGAATGGCCAATCCCGATTCAGGTCAATTTTGCTCGAAATGCGGACAGCCGCTTCCTGCCGCTCGCACGGTGCCCGGCAGCTCATTCGCAACTCCGCCGCCCGTCGCTGGCGAAGCACCCACCAGCGGCAAAGCCATCGCCAGCCTCGTCTGCGGAATCTTCACGTTTTTCCTGCCCGCGTCCATCGCCGCAATTATTCTCGGTCACATCTCGCTCTCCGATATACGCAAATCCGCGGGGCGCGTCGGCGGGAAGGGCATCGCCATCACCGGCCTGGTGCTGGGATATCTCGGGCTCACCATTATTCCGATCATGATCGTCGCCGCGATCGCCATTCCCAATCTGCTGCGCGTGCGCATGGCCGCCAATGAAGCCTCCACCGTTGGCTCGCTTCGCTCCATCAATACGGCCGCTATGGTCTATGCCAGCAAATTCGAAAATGGATTTCCGTCCCGTCTGGGAGCGTTAGGCAGCGCCACTGCAGGAGACACGAGCTGCAATCATGCTGCGTTGCTCGACGCGCCGTTAACTTTCGGTCGTAAAACGGGATACATTTTCACTTACGCAGCGCAGTTTCCGGAGGGCGCCACGGCGCCGGTCATCTCACCTAAAGCCGCCGCGAAAGGCTGCACCGCGGGAGGCGCTTCCGGTTACACGGTGACCGCGGAACCCCTGCAGCGCAACACGACGGGAATGCGCAGTTTTTTCACCGATCAGACCGGTGTGATTCGAGTTGCGGGTACCGGCGAAACCGCTACCGCCGACAGTCCGCCGATACAGTAGCCGTAGTTTCACAGGACAATTTGGCCGCTACTTTCGGATAGCGCGGATTTCACGCGCCGCGTAAATTGTGCGAGCATCAAAAGAGCAACGATGAAAACTCAGGAAGCTTTCGAAACGCCGAAGACGATGCACAGCCTGGACAATCCGATCTGGAATTCGCTCTCGTCACTCCACGCGCACTTCGCGGAAGGCGACGGAGTCGCGCAGCGCTATCCACCCGAAGTAACTCTGCTCGCAGGAATGGCCGAACCAACCGCTGAGGCGTACACATCGCTCGCGAAAACCCTGCAACGCGCGGTCGCTGTGCTGTTTCTGGATCAGCCACCGCAGATTCCAGCCGGATGGATTACCGTCCACGCATCGCCGCTCGTGCAGATGGTCTGCGAAAAGCCCAATCTCGCGCAGGACGGTTTTCCAGCGGAGAAACTAACGCCGGCCGATGTGCCGGAAATGATCGCGCTCGCGGAATTGACGAAGCCCGGCCCGTTTGGCACGCGCACCCGCGAACTAGGCGAATACCTGGGAATTCGTCAAAACAAGCGACTGGTGGCCATGGCCGGAGAGAGGCTGCATTTGCCCGGTTACACCGAAGTGAGCGCGGTCTGCACGCATCCGGAATTTCAAGGCCGCGGATATGCGCGCGAATTAATGTCCATTCTCATGCGCAAAATCATCCAGCGCGGCGAAACTCCGATTCTCCATGTGCGCCAGGAAAATGTCTCCGCGATTCATTTGTACGAAAAGCTGGGCTTCCGCACACGCCGCCTGATTCATTTTGTGATTATTCGCAGCGCCTGAAAATTTCGTAGAAGCTAGGACGTGGCAGGGAGAGAGTCGGCGAGCGAGGGTCGCGCATCGCCGGAATCTTGCGACGCGGTCGTCTCGGTCCAGAGCGTGTGGTCGGCAAGCAGGCGAGTGACCAACTGCGTATGCAGCGCGTGGCCCGCCTTGTGCGCGACGATGCGCGCTTTAAGCGGCCGACCGACCAGCGCCAGATCGCCGATCAGGTCCAGCGCCTTGTGTCGCCCGAATTCATCCGGAAAACGCAGCGGGCCGTTCAGAATTCCTTCGTCGTCCAGCACGATCGCATTTTCCACCGATCCGCCGCGAATCAATCCCATCGCTTGCAAGCCCGCAAAATCCTTCATGAACCCGAACGTGCGCGCCGGCGCCAGCTCCCGGCTGAACGATTGGCGGTCCACCGTCATCTCCACTTCCTGCGGACCCACGTTCGGATGTTTGTAGTCCACGAAGCAGTGCACGCGGAATTCGTCTGCGGGATAAATCCCGATGCGGCGGTCGCCGTCGGAGAATTCCAGCGGCTTGATCACGTGAATGTAACGCCGCTGCCTCCGCAGCTTGCGAATCCCGGCTTGCGCCAGCAGTTCGATGAAGGGTTTCGAGGAACCGTCCAGAATCGGAAGCTCCAGCGCGTCCAGTTCGACGTACACATTGTCAACGCCGCAGGAGTACAGGGCCGCGAGCAGGTGCTCGACGGTCGATAGCAGCACGCCCTGTTTCATCAAGCTGGTGGCATAGCTCACCCGCGCGACGTTGCGGACGTGCGCTTCGATCTCGAAGTTGTCCAGGTCCACCCGCCGGAAGACGATGCCGGTATCCGCCGGAGCCGGAACCAACCTGAGGTGGCAGCGCACCGCGGTGTGCAGCCCGACGCCGCGAGTTTCGACCGGACGTTGAATTGTAAGTTGGTAGGGCATTAGATGGACGGGATGATTCTATGCACTTCGGTGGCCCCTCATCAGCAATTATAACCCTTTGCAATCAATAGCTTATACCAGTAAAGACAAATACACTCCCAGGCGTGTGGTAAGAGTACAACAAAGCGGTAGGTTCAGACGTGGTTCAGTTTAAACAGGTTACAGGCAGGTAGAGCGCTGAGTGGAGACGTCCAGCAGCTTTCCTTGCGGCGTTGAGGTGTTTCCCGAACTGGCAGCGGATTAAGTTTCCGGCGTGGTGCCCGGCGCGAAAGACTCTTGCAGTTTCTGGAACTGTATTACCGCAGCGGCATTTTTCTGCGCTGTCACGGCGCTTGGATCCAGAGCATTGGCGTTCGTGCTGCTGACCTCTGAAGAGCTGCTGGAACCCGGATTTGTTTCCTGTGCCGAGGCTTGGGGATGATTTTGCGTTTGTGACTGGACCTGAGTTTGATTGGAGCTGTCGATAGATTGCTGCGCAGGCCGGAGCATTGTGTTGCGAACTATTGGCGGCTGACTGCAGATTCTGGACGATTTGCCGAAGTGCCGCTGCATCGTTGACCCAGTTGACCATTCCCTGCTTGCTGATCAGGCTAAAACTTTCCGGATCGACGTCGAGCCGCTGGCTTACAGCATTAGCACAAATTTGCCGCGCTCAGCCCGGTTGTCTCGCCTGGGCCGTTCCGCGTACAATGGCTTTTCACCCAAACGCCGATGGCCACGCCATTTACGATCCTGCCGAACTCCACACCGCCGCCCGCGGCGCACCCGCGGCCGTCGTGGTTGCGCGTGCGATTTTTCGGTGGACCAAAATATCAGGAATTGAAGCGCACGATGCGCACGCTGGATCTGCATACGGTGTGCGAGAGCGCGCGGTGCCCCAACATGGGCGAATGCTGGGAGCACGGCACGGCCACATTCATGATTTTGGGCGACATCTGCACGCGAGCTTGCGGATTTTGCGCGGTGCCGAGCGGCAAACCTCTGGGTCCTCCGGCGGAAGACGAACCGGAGCGCGTGGCAGAGGCAGTAGCGAGGATGGGTTTGCGTTACGCGGTGGTGACTTCGGTGAATCGCGACGACCAGCCGGACGGCGGAGCCGCGATTTTTGCGCGCACGATCACGGAAATTCGCGCGCGCGTACCGGGTTGCAAAGTGGAAGTGCTGATCCCGGACTTTCGTGGCGATTGGAACGCGCTCGCTACGGTGATGGCGGTGAAACCCGACGTGTTAAATCACAACATGGAAACGGTGCCGCGGCTTTATCGCCAGGTGCGCAAAGGCGCGGTGTACGAGCGTTCGCTGGAATTATTGCGGCGGGCAGGAAAAATGATTCCGGGGCTGCCGACGAAAACCGGAATGATGCTGGGGCTGGGCGAAACGCGCGAAGAAGTGCTGGCGGCGATGGAAGATATCGCGGCGCAGGGCACGCACATTTTGACGCTGGGCCAGTACATGCAGCCGACGCACGAGCATCTGCCGATCGAGCGTTACGTGCATCCGGATGAATTCGCGGAGTTCAAGCGGTTGGGCGAGACGATGGGATTCAAGCATGTGGAAGCGGGGCCGCTGGTGCGGTCTTCGTATCATGCGTTCGAGCAGGAAGAAGCTGCGCATTCGTAAGCGAACGAGCTGAGAACTGACGCGGCCACGCTGACCGCGCTGGAATCCGTTCCGAACACTTCAAAAATAATCGCCGGCGAGACGCCTGCGTTACCCTCCTATGAATCCCTGGCGCGGACTGAAAAATCTGCCACGAGAAATGTGGATACTTTCGGCGGCGACGCTGGTGAATCGCTCCGGAACGATGGTGCTGGCGTTTCTGGTTTTATATGTGACGCACACATTGGGAGTGACGCCGGCGCGAGCGGCGCTGGCGCTGATGGTGTACGGCGTGGCAGCCCTGCTGGCGATGCCACTGGCTGGAATCTTGTCCGACCGCGTGGGGCCGTTGCCGATCATGAAGGCTTCGCTGTTTCTCACTGGTTTTCTGCTGCTCTTGTTTCCTTTGGCGAAAAGCTACAGCGCGATTTTGCTGATGACGTTTGCGTTTGCGGTACTGAATGAATCGGTGCGGCCGGCGAGCCTTTCGATGGTTTCGGATTTGGTGGCGCCGACGCAACGCAAAGCAGCATTCGCGCTGAGCCGCCTTGCCGCCAACTTGGGGATGAGCGTGGGGCCGGCGATCGGCGGAATTCTGGCTGTTTATTCGTTTCGCTGGTTGTTTCTGGTGGATGGGACGACGTCGCTGCTGGCGGGAGCGTTGCTGGCGCTGGCGCCGATGCGGAATTTAGGGCGCAAAAAAACGCACGAGCCCGAGTGGGCGGACGCGACAGACCTGGGCCGCGAAATCGAAGCGGATAGTTCGGCGCCACTGGTTGCGCTGCATCCCGCCGCGGACCTGCGCGCGTTCCGAAATCCGCGCATGCTTTATTTTCTGGCGGCGCTGATTCCGGTGCAGCTGGTGTTTTTTCAATTTACTTCCACGCTGCCGTTGTTCCTGGTGCGCTATTTGCATTTTCCGGAATCCGTGTACGGGACAATTTTTACGGTGAACACTTTGTTGATCGTGGCGCTGGAAGTTCCGTTGAATACGGCGATGGAGCACTGGACGCACCGGCAAACGCTGATGCTGGGCGCGTTCCTGTACGCGGTGGGATTTGGATCGTACGCGCTGGTGGGAATTATGCCGCTCGGGCAAACCGCCGGTGTGTTTGCGGCCGTGGTGATCTGGACGTTCGGCGAAATGATTCTGATGCCGGGAAGTTCGGCGTACGCGGCGGAAATCGCGCCACCGGAAAGACGCGGAGAATATATGGGGTTGTACACGATGTCGTTCAATGTCGCCTTCGCAGTGGGACCCTGGCTGGGAGCGAGCGTACTGGGAAAGTGGGGAGCGACGACGATGTGGGGCGCGGCGTTTATATCGGGGTGCATTTCGACGTTGCTGATGAGCCGTACCGAGCCGCGCAAGGGCCGGAACGCATAGACATCGGCTACAACGTCAAAGCGGAAGGAGCCGGCGGGACGCCCTTCGAGTCCGCCGCTGGCAGACCCTCTGGACGAGCCGGCGCTACGAAAGGCCCCCACTATTGCGGTGAGCTGAGGAAGACCTTTGCGATTGCTTGGACGCGGGCGAAACATGTGGGGCAAGAGGGGCAAGCAGCATGCCAATCCGCAGCGGCGGGCTGGCTCGAGATTTTCAGCGCGGCTTGAAAATGTTCAGCGGTTTTTACGGGGCGGCCCATCTCGGCGTTCAGGTTGCCGAGCAGCAACTGGAAAATTGGATTTCGCGGGTAGCGCTCGACGAGTGGTTGCGCGACGACGATGGCGCGTTCGTATTGATAGTCGAAGGTGCGCAGATTCCTGGCGAGATGGAAGCGCATTTCGACGGGCGTGACCACGCCGCGGTCAATGCCGATTTGCATCTGACGAATTCCTTCCGACCTGCTGCCGCCGGGGATGCCCATGAAGAAGCGCAGGATTTTCACACTGGTTGAAAGCGAATCCACGTAATAGTTGTAGAGGCCGAGGCCGGCGGTGGCGTCCGGCATTTGCGGATCGAGCGCGAGGGCGCGCAGAAATTCGGAGCGGGCGGCGACTCCGGCGCGCGCGACCGCACGATTTTCGCCGCGCAAGACTTCCAGGCGCACTTTCAGGGCAAAACCCATTCCAGCGTAGAAGTGCATATCCGGCGAATCGGATTTGGTGATTTGTACATGGGCCAGGTCAATGACCTTGTCCGCGAGGAGCAGGAAGGCGTCATCTTCCGGTTTTTTTCCGCGCTTCCAAGCGTCGATCATTCCGTAACGGACTTCGAGGTTGGCACAGTAAATTTTCCACCAGCGCGCTTCGCCTTCGAGCAGCACGGGGAGGGGATTTTCGGGTTGAGTCTGCTCGAAATTGCGCAGGATGGCGATGGCTGTGTCGGGATCGCCGCTGTACATTTTGTCCATGGCTTGCACGGCTTCGGGCGGGAGCTTGATTTCGCCGGCACGCGCGGAGGTTGCGGCGAGTAGCGCGGTGAATGACACGAAGCAGAGCGCGATGGCTAGATGGATGCGAGAAATGCGATGGCGCACGCTATTCACTTTACTCTTTTTACCCAGCCGAGGAGCCAGGCGGCGGTGACGTACATCACGAAGCAGTCTAGCGCAAAAGGAAGGAAGCCGAGAAAGCCGGGCGCGGGCATTTCGAAGACTTTCCAGCGCTGAAACATGGGGAAGGTGTAGAGCCATTTCGCGTTTGCGAAGTAATTCCAGAATTCCCAGAGCCAGCCACAGACCCAGCCGGCGAGGAGGAATCCGTAGAAACGGCGGCGCATGCCTTCGGCTAGATCACCGAGAAACGAGGGGAGGCCGAGGCGATGATTGAGGGGATCCAGGAGCAGGAGAAAGCCGATCCAGACGAGCGCGAAGAGGTACGCGGCGAGGCGGCGGGACACGAGCAGTGGAATGAGCAAGCAGGCCGCGCCGGAAATCATCAGGATGGATTCGGCGGCGCTGGAAATTTTCAGCGGTTGCGGCTCGGGTTCCGGCGCAGGGCTGATTGGCGACGCGGGGAGCACGGCCTGGACTAAGTCCGCGGTTTCGAACACGGCGGGGGTGATGGTGGCGAAAGACCAGGCGTAGCCGAAGAGCGCAGCAGGCCAGGCGCGCGGCAAGCCGACGTAAGTCCAATTTTGCAGGCGAAGATTGTAGGCTTCGAAAATCAGCCAGAGAGGGATTGAGAGGAGTGCGAGGCGCGCGACTACGATGGGTGCGTCGTTGAGGCGGGAGCGATTGGTGAGGGCGAGGACTGTGGCATCCGCGATCAGGATGTAGGAACTCCAGGAGATGGGAGTGAAAAAGGTGGCGATTGGTTCGATGCGCGCGAAGAGTAGCGCTTCGGCGGAGAGCAGGGCTAGCCATCCGAGCCAGCCGTGAGTGGGGAACGCGCGTAGGCGGCGGGCGCGAAAATATCCAAGGAAAAGTGATGCGACTGTGGCGGCGGTGAGCGCGAGGCCGAGAGTTGTGCGGGCGTTTGGCATGAGCGTGAGGGGCGCGGTGCTCCGGTTAATGATAACGCAGAGAGGCGACGTCTTCGGCGCGGCGAGTCGAACAGAGATCCTTCACCCGCTGTCGCGGGTTCAGGATGACGAACCAAAAAAAGAGCACAGGCAATCTTGTGCCAAGAAACTGACGGCAACTGCGAGCGCACAGGCAAGATTGCCAATGCTACCAGTACACGCAGAGCGGCTTAGTTTTCGGGGTGCTGGGTTCGCATTCTTGTTATGCTGACTTTTCTGTTTTTTGCGGAAAACGTCGGCAGGTGAAGGACGCTTTCGGGCCGGAAATAGCGTTACGCCAACTGCATGAGTGAACCGGAAAAACTTGAGCGCGGGTTGGGGTTGATCGAAGCGACGTCACTGAACATGACGTTCATGGTGGGGATTGGGCCGTTCATTGTGATTCCGTTCATCGTGCGGGCGATGGGCGGACCGCAGTGCATTCTGGCCTGGGTGGTGGGGGCGGTGCTGGCGGCGCTGGACGGTTGCGTGTGGGCGGAATTAGGCGCGGCGATGCCGCAGGCGGGAGGAAGTTACGTTTTTCTGCGGGAAGCGTATGGAGCGAACCGGCTGGGGCGGCTGATGTCGTTTTTATTTATCTGGCAGACGCTGTTTCAAGCGCCGCTGAGCATTTCTTCGGGAGCGTTGGGGTTCGCGGATTACTCGATTTATCTGATCAGGAAAACGCCTGGCCTGACGGCGTGGCTGGCGACGGATACGAATTACACCAGATGGGTGCTGCTGAACTACGACAAAGTGATCGCGCTATTGATGATTGCGATTGCGGTAGTGCTGTTGTACCGGCGGATCACGGCGATCGGGAAAATTTCGACGGTGCTATGGGTGATCGTGCTGGGAACGATTTTGTGGCTGATTTACGGCGGGGCTACGCATTTCAATGCGAGCAATCTTTTCAGTTTTCCGCCGGGAGCGTGGAGTTTTTCGTGGATTTTTTTCGCGGGGCTGGGGCACGCGTCGGTGCAGACGGTGTACAGCTACCTGGGCTACTACAACGTGTGTAATCTGGGCGGAGAAATGAAGGAGCCGGGCAAAAATATTCCGCGTGCGATTTTCATTTCGATTTTCGGAATCGCGATTTTGTATTTTTTGATGCAGACGAGCATTTTGAGCGTGGTGCCGTGGCAGGAAGTGCAGCGCTCGAGTTTCGTGGTGAGTTTGTTCGTGGAACGAACGTTTGGAATGCACTGGGCGACGCTGGCGACCTCGCTGATTCTGGTGCTGGCATTTGGGTCAGTGTTCTCGGCGACGCTGGGATATTCACGGGTGCCGTACGCGGCGGCGTTGGACGGGAATTTTTTCTCGGTATTTGCGCGCGTGCATCCGACGAAACGTTTTCCGCACGTGGCGTTGCTGGCTTTGGGTGCAACTTCAATGGTGGTGTGCTTGTTTTTCGATTTGTTCTCGGTGATTCGCGCCATCCTGGCGATGCGCTGCCTCATCCAATTTGTCGGTCAGGCGGTGGGATTGTTGCTGCTGCACCGGCGCTGGAAATCGGAGCACTGGCCTTTTCGAATGTGGCTGTATCCGGTGCCGGCGGTGCTGGCGATTGCGGGATGGATCGCGGTTTTTATTTCCACGGGACGCAGACCCATGCTGGCCTCGCTTGCGGCGATGGCAGCAGGTATTCTGGTGTACATGGGACGCGCGCGAATGCTGCGGCAGTGGCCCTTTGAGGAGGCCGGCACTTGAATTGGACCAAGAGGCGGGGATTTTTTGGCGTGATTGCGATGATTTCTTGCATGCTTTCTTTTGCGTGTGCGGCGCCGCGGCCGGTTGGCGCGCAGTCGCTGCCGGAAACGGTGGAGGCTATTCATAAAGCGCGGGTGTGCACGCGAATTCTTTTTATCACGGCGCATCCGGATGACGAATGGTCGAGCCTGCTGGCCTATCTTTCGCATGGATTGAACGCGGATGTGGCGCTACTGACGATTACGCGCGGGCAGGGCGGACAGAACGCGATTGGGCCGGAGCAGGATGGAGAATTGGGCGTGGTCCGCACGGAGGAATTGCTGGCGGCGGGAGAACATTATGGCGTGCATCAGTATTTCACGCGGGCTTTGGACACTGGATACTTGAAGAGTCCGGACCAGGCGCTGAAGGTGTGGGGAAATTTGGCGCTGGAAGATATGGTGCGGGTGATCCGGACTTATCGGCCGGAGGTGGTGATTAATGGCTGGGGCGGCGTGCATTCGGGGCACGGGCATCATCAGGAGAGCGGAATTTTGACGCCGCAAGCGGTGACCGCGGCGGCCGACCCGAAAATGTTTCCGGAGCAGATTGCGGAAGGGCTGACGCCGTGGAAGGTAACGCTGGAAGCGCGGGTGGCGCGCGGCGCCAACGTCGGGAATGCGGTGGCTTTGCCGGCGGATGAAGTGTCGCCGTTGTGGGGGAAAACATACGTTGAGATGGGGATGGAGGGGCACGCGCAGCACCGGTCGCAGGGAACGCCGGCTTTTTTTGGGAATGCGTTTTTCCGGCGGCCGGTGTTTTTGGTGGCGGAGAACGAGAAGGGAGAAGCCGGGAAATTCGACGCACAGTTGCTGGCTGAGCCGATTGAGTCGCTGGCCGCACGATTTCCGGAATTGCAGGCGACGATGGGTCTGGCGCTGAATACTGCGGAGCAGGAATTGGCGTCGGCTGCGAAATCCGTGCTAGAGCAGGATCGCGCGGCGGCGGCGCAATCGCTGGCCAATGCGGCAAAAGAGGTTGCGGGGTTGCGCGAGCAGTTGGCGAAGCAGGCGGGAAACGGCGACGTCAAGGCCGCGGTGTGGGAACTTGACGGAGTGCGGAAGCGGATTGATTTGGCCTTGGCCGATGATGTGGCGATTCCGGTGGATGCTCAGGCGAGCCGGCACGAATTGGTGGCTGGAGAGAATTTTTCTGTAGAGGTGTCGGTTGCAGGGACGCCGGCGGTGCCAGTGAAATGGACTTTGAATGCGAGCAGCATATTGGTGCCGAGCGGATGGAATGTGACGGCGGAGGGAGCGAAGGGAGAGAGCGACGCGGCGAGGTTTAACGTCGCGATTCCGGCGGGTGCGCGGCGGTCGCTGACTCCGGCGGATGCGATTTTGCCGTTTCCGCCGCCGCTGGTGCGATTGGCGCTGCAAGTGGAAGTTGCGGGATACGAATTCGTTTTGGAGCGGCCGGTGAATTCAATGGAGGCGACCACCACGGGGATACAAACGTATCCGCTAGAACTGGTGCCTGCGGTGACGTTGACGGTGGAGCCGAAGCAGGTGATGGCGCCGGAGAAACGCGCGGCGATGCCGGTGAAACTTTTCGCGCGGGTGCGTTATCACGGCACGACGGCGACGAAAGTTACGGTGGGCTTGGAAGCGCCGAAGGGTTGGACAGTGCAGACGCCGAACGTGCAGGGGCCGCTGGAATTTGCAAAGGGCGGCGACCGGTTGATTCAGTTTGTGGTGACGGCGCCGGCGCAAACTGCGGCGGGGGCTTATACGTTGCATCCGTTTGCGCGGATCGGCGAGGAAACTTTTCGGACTTCGCTGGAGCCGATTCCGACTTTGCCGACGCGAAACTGGAACGAGGCGGCGGATGCGACCGTGCATGTGTTGAACCTGACGGTGCCGGCGGAATTGCGCGTTGGGTATATTGCGGCGGACAACGACACTTTGCCGGAAATTCTGCGGCAGATCGGGATTCGGCTGGACATGCTGGACGAGGTGGCGCTGGCGTTTGGAGATTTGAGCAAGTACGACGCGATTACGGTGGGGATACGCGCTTACGAATTGCGTCCTGACCTGCTGCGGGCGAATGCGCGGCTGCTGGATTACGTGAAACGCGGCGGGACGCTGCTCGTACAGTATCAGCGCGATTTTGCGTGGAACGAAGAGTTGCCGGCGCCGTTCAAGGCCACGATGCCGGAGACAACTTCGCGCGTGACGGATGCAACTTCGCCGGTGCAGTTTTTGGTGCCGGAAGATCCGCTGCTGAATTCGCCGAACAAAATCACGCTGGAGGATTTTCAGGGCTGGGTGCAGGAGCGCGGGCTTTATTTTTGGGGGACGTTTGACGCGAAATATACGCCAGTGTTGGGATTGACGGATCCGGGCGAGACGGAGACGAAGGGATCGCTGGTTTATGTGCGCGACGGGAAGGGGTTGTACATTTATACGGGACTATCGTTTTTTAGGGAGTTGCCGGCGGGAGTGCCGGGAGCTTACCGGTTGTTCGTCAACTTGTTGAGCCAGACGAGACATGCGGCGGGACAGGACTGACCGCGTGAGCGGGGCGGCGGATGGACGGTGAGCGGCGCGATTGATTTGAGTGTGCGGGCTAGCGTGAGCGAGCCGCGGATGGTGGCGATTCCCGAGGGGTGGTTTTTGATGGGGAGCGAGACCGGTCAGGAGAACGAGCGGACGGTGCACCGGGTTTGGGTGGATGCGTTTGAGCTGGCGGAATGCCAGTTAACGAACGCGGAGTATGGGAAGTTTTTGGTTGCGACGAAGCATCGTGCGCCGCTGCATTGGGAGGATGCCAACTTTTCGCATCCGGAGCAGCCTGTGGTGGCGCCTTCCTGGTTTGACGCCGTGGCTTACTGTGAGTGGCTGAGCGCGGCGGCGGGACGGCGATACCGTTTGCCGACGGAGGCGGAATGGGAGCGCGCGGCGCGCGGCGGAGCGGAACAGAAACAATTTCCCTGGGGCGATGAGCCGCCGGAGCATTTGGCGAATTATGCAGCGCGATGGAAGAGCGGGCCGGAACCGGTGAGGCAAGCGGAGCGGAATGCGTACGGGCTGTGCGACATTGGGGCGAACGTGCACGAGTGGTGCGCGGATTGGTTTGCGGCGGAATACTATGGAGTGTCGCCGGAGCGCAATCCGCAGGGACCGGCGTACGGGCTGCGGCGAAGCTCGCGCGGAGGGTCTTGGCGGCATCAGATCAAGGTGTCAAGGTGCGCGGCGCGGGCGAGTATACCGCCGGAATTTCAGTATGCGGATTATGGATTTCGAATTGCGCGGGAGCTGAAGAAGTAGGTAGCGCCCGGCAATCCTCTCGAAGTGAAATACCGAGACAGTTTTTTCATGCGCAACACGTGCGCCAATGCCCGTCAATGCGCTTTCGGGCTCGTGCTATGCTCCGGCGGGGCAGGCGAGGAGGAAAAAGCGAATGAAGGGACTTGATGTAAGGTTTGCGAGGTTGCGCACGGGTGCGATTCGCGCACTGGCGTGCGTGGCCGTGATTTTGCTGGTTTGCTCGGGAGCATGGGCGCAGAAAAACAAGAAGAATCAGAGCGCTTCGGATCAGCCGATGCCGTCGATGCCGATGTCAGCCAATGATGAGATCGAGCATGACATCGGCGAGATGCTGGCGGCGCAACAGCTGGGAAACATGGAGCTGATGCGCAAATATTATTCGGACAGCGCGACATTTGTGAGCAGTGATTACGGGCCGCCGATCGTGGGATGGAAAAACTGGTCGGCGGGATATGAAAGGCAGAAAGCGGCGTTCCAGCAGATGCAGATCATCCGGCGGAACACTTTTATTTACACGCACGCGGACGTGGCGTGGGCGACCTACCAATGGGATTTTTCGGCGATGCTGGCGACGGGGAAAGGATATGACGCGCGCGGGCAGACGACTTTGGTCTTCAACAAAGTGGGCAATGATTGGGTGATCGTGCACAACCATACGGCGGTGGATTGCAGTTCGCTTGCGCCAGTGGAGGCGACGCCGCCGGCAGCTGCGGCGCCGGGGACGCCAGCGCAGCCGAAGCCGCAGAATTAACAAAATGCGAACGGCGCGGCTTCAGGGGCTAAAGCCCTTTTTGTTTAGGAGCTTTACGGCGGGGCTGAAGCCCCGCCCTTCCTGGTGAGACCCGAGAGGGCCGTTGCCAAAGTCAAAATCAGAATTTATTGAAGCCCTCGTAGAGGAAGACGCCGAAAGCTACTAGCAGCAGGACGATAGAAAGAATCATGAAGAGCTTGATGGGCTTGGACAGCTTGTCAATGCGCGCGACAATTTCGCGCTGCTCGTTCGCCATGGAGTCGCCGGCGCGATCAAGAAAGATTTGATCGTCTTCACGAATTTCGAGTGTGCCGCGATAGGCGAGAAGCCCGACGAGAACGGCGGTTACCGCTCCCCAAAGAACCAAAACGCCCAAAAGTGCGCCGTGAATCGCTTCCATGGGTGCCTCCCGCCCGCTGGCCGCGAAGAGTGCCCGACTGCAGACGGCCGTGCAGGCCCGAGTTCTTAGCTGGATTGGGGGGATTATGCACCCCGAACGGCGGTGGTTTCAAGCAGGAACGCGGTCGTCTGGGAATTGGATGCCCCAGAACTTGCGGGCGGGATAAAGCATCTCGAGGCCGAGTTCGAAGACGCCGGGATCTTTGGAGTGCGTGACACGGATGACACGAAATTCCTGGGTTTCCTGGGAGATGCCGTTGAGGAGTTCGATGCGCGAGCCGAGGCCGGGTTCGAGCGACGCCCGGACCAATGCGCCACAGCGGCTGACGGCGATGGCCTCGGCGAGGGTTACGACAGGTTCGCCGTCCACACCGTTGCTGAACAGTTGCACCGGGATGCGAATAAAAACGCGCGACGAGCGGCGGCGCTCTATCATCGCGCGGGTGGTAGCCATGTTTTCGTCTCCTGTTCGCCGCGAGCCCAGCGATTCAATGTAGTGCGAACGTGGAGGTGGGTCAAGAGTTCCTGATCGTGGTGTGCTGCGTTGACAAACCACGGAGCACGCGTCAATATAGTTGAGCCTCGTAGTTTTGTTTTGCCACACACCAGCAAGGCCCGAGTGGCGGAATTGGCAGACGCGCTAGCTTCAGGAGCTAGTTCTCGCAAGGGAGTGGAGGTTCGAGTCCTCTCTCGGGCACCAAACATTTCAAAAGAGTTAGGCGGTCGCGGCCAAGGGCGCGCGCGACGCCTTGTTTTCTCTGGTGCTAGTTTTGGTGCCAGTTGGAGTTTCCGTCAAACGCTCGACCGCTTCGCGCAGGTGGGCTTCGCCCAAATGTGAGTAGCGCAGCGTAGTTTCCATCCGCTTGTGACCCATGAGCACTTGAACAGCACGTAGCGGCACGCCAGCCATCACGAGACGGCTCGCGAACGTGTTACGAAGATCGTGCCAGCGGAAGTTTTGAAGCTTCGCATGGCTCCGCGCTTCATTGAACCATTCCCTTGCATCGCGTGATCCCGGCCCTTGGAGTGGAGGGCAAACATGGCCCAGACCATCACTCAGTCGGCGCAGTTTTAGCAAGGTGACCTGATAACGCGGAACTACGCAGCGAATTGGGCGAGGCTCTGAGAAGAGTCGGGGACGTATACGGTGCAGCAAGAGAATTCACAAGCAGCGTGCAAATGGGCGACTTGGCCACGCATGAAGAGTTGATGGAAACCCTGATCGAGGATGAAGCAGAAACGGCTTCGGTTTTGCGGGAAGCCAAGGCGGCGGCGCGCTACCACCCCAACAGCACTGTGGTATTTGCCCCGGTGGCGAAGTGGATGGTTGAGCGAGGCGATACGCCATCGGCGAAAACTGTCTGCAACGAAATTCTCAATGCCGACAAAGTGCCGTCGTCCGACACTACCCATTTGCGCTCGGCTCTTTACGAACACGAAACTCCAGAGGCGGCTAAAAGCAGCCACTTCCTATGCCCGCCAAAAAGCGGCCCGTATCTGTGGGTCGTTCTGCGACCCTATCGTGCCGTCGTCTGTTCCGGCCTGGTCTTCGCCAATTGCCGATACGCAAGAAGTCCAAAAAACAGTCCGATCACCACCCAAGCCCAGTAACGCTCTTCGCCCGACGACTCCCGCAGATGCCACGCCCCGTACGGCCCGCTCAGCATATCCATCTCCACCAGCTTGTTGTTGTACGCGACGTACCGCACCCGCGCCCGTTCTCCCTGTACAAAACCCTGCACTCTGTGACGGCATAAGATCATAACGGCTTGGCCAGTCGCGTCCGTAATCATGAATCGGGTAGGACCGTTTTTAAACTCCTCTCGGATGTCCCATAAATTCCCTTCGACTACGGGGCGTTGCGAGGTGTGGATGAGCTGAAAGTTCGCCAGCCCAAACGCAACGAGAGCAACACTGATCAGGCTTAGTCCCCAACCTCGCCAAGCTGCCTGCTGTCTTGGCGTAAGGCTGCTTCTTAACCCGCAGAGAGTCACCACAATCGCACAAAACAACAGTGCAAAAAAACTGATGCCGACGATATCTTCCGCTCGCACAGCTCACCTCTGGATACGACCCTACCGGCCCGACGGAAATGGTTCAGGCAGATGTTTTTTTGGCCGACATGCCCATCGAACCAACCATAGCAGTCGATAGCCTTTCGCGAATAATAACGTCCTTTATCATTCATTACCTGTCGGCAATTTGAAAACGGGGTTGGGGCCTTTGCCGACTCAGGATGGTGCCGGATCGAGCCATCGAGATCA
>Ga0209169_10000716_pt1 | contig 20321 bp, 17 predicted proteins | sample HubBroMetageWRM4_FD_188346 | JGI IMG/M metagenome (GOLD analysis project Ga0209169, IMG submission 188346) | Warmed soil microbial communities from the Hubbard Brook experimental Forest, New Hampshire - Hubbard Brook CCASE Soil Metagenome WRM 4... | ecosystem: Environmental > Terrestrial > Soil...
CAACAACGCCACGCCTGCCGCAGAGGCGGCCGAACTCGAGCAGACGGCCGAACAGATGCGTGCCTATGCGAGGGTCCGGTAGCCGATAGGCGGCCGCGCCTCCTCGCCGCCGCTGCCGCGACGTGAACCGGCGGGTTCTTCGCCGCGATGGCCGAAACCGAACGCGAGAACATCCGCGAGGCCACCCTGGAAGGACTCCGCGCGGTCACTATCCTGGTCCGCCCTCAGCCGCGGTGTCGGCACGAACGATCAGGCCATGGAGCTGGCGCCGCCCGGAGATGCCGAGCTTGGGGTAGGAGCGGTACAGGTGCGAGGCGACTGTGCGCGGCGACAGGAACAGCCGGTCGGCGATCTCCCGGTTGGTATTGCCGCTGGCGGCCAGGAAGACGATCTGCCGCTGCTGCGCAGTCAGCTCCCACAGGGCGTCGGGAGCCCGAGGCGCGTCGGCAACGGCTACCCCGCACGCGCGCAGCTCGGCCTCGGCACGCTGCGCCCACGCATTCGCCTGGAGCCGCCGGAAAGTCTCCAGCGCGGCGATGAGGAGCGGCTTGGCCTCGTTGATCCGGCGGCGCCTGCGCATCCATCCGGCATAGTCGAGTTGCAGCTGTGCTCGCTCGAACGGCCATTGCTCCCCCGCCGGGTCTGACAGGGCTTTCTCGAAGTACGCATTCGCCCCGGCCGGATCGGCGAGAATGCCGCGGGCCCGGGCAAGAATCTGCTCCAGGCGGGGAGACGGAGTCCCGCCCAGGTGGCCGAGCGCCAGCTCGAGGGCGTCGCGGCCTTCGATGCGCCGGCCAGCGAGTACCGCCGCCGCGGCCAGGTCCGCCAGGCCGAGATAGGAAACGAGCGGATGGACCGGTCTGCCGTCCGGGCCGAACATCTGGCGGAGCTGGGCGTAGGCCGCGACATGAGCGCCGTCGTGGAGGGCCGCGATGCCGAAGACCCGCCGTGCCCGGGTAACGATAAGCCCGCTTTCCGCCGGGTCGATGCTGGCCAGGGCGCTAGCGGCCCGTGTGCGAGCTGCGGCGGCGTCCCCCCGCATGGCCAGCACGGTCGCCCCCATCAGCGCGGCGGCGGCTGCGACCATGTTCATCTGGTACGCCTCAGCCAGGTCACCGGCCTCGGCCGCTACCGTCAATGCAGCGTCCCACCGCCCGGTGTCGATGTACGCCCACCCGAGCGCCGTCAGCGAAGCACCGCTGGAGCCCCCGACGCCGGGCGCCCGAAGCCGGCGCACGGCCTCGCCGAGCAGCTCGACTGCCAGGCCCGATTCGTCCAGGATCCAGGCCGCGGCGCCGACGCCGGACAGCGAGGGCTCCTCCAGGGCAGAGCCGGCGAGGCAGCGCAGCCGCGATACGAGCTGGCTCCTGCTGCCGAATGGGTCGGTGCTGGCTCGTATCCACAGCCAGAACGCGCCGATGTCTGCCTGCGGGCCGTGGCCGTCGGATGGCGGCTGGCCCTGCTGCTCGAGCAGATGGTCAAGTGCGCGGCTGACCGCCTGGCGATCGGCGGACGCGCCGGACTGGTGAGCGACGGTGGCCGCCGTGGCGAGGGCATCCCAGGCGAGGCCCGGCAGGTCAGGCGAGGCCTCCTCGGCGACGGAGATAAGCGTCGACAGCGCCGCCGTCTGCTGGTTCGACCATGTCAGTGCCCAGCCGGCCGTGTGCCGGGCTGCGAGTTGCAGCGCCGGGTCCGCCGTGACGGCAATGGCGCGGGCGGAGAGATCCTGAACCCAGTCGGCCTGTCCGGTAAGGACGGCGGCCGAGGCGGCCGACACCAGCCGCCGCGCCTGCTCCTCGCGGTCCGGGCTGAGGTCGGCGGAGCGCTCCAAGGCAAGAGCCGCGGCGGCAGCGCCGCCACGGCGCTGGGCCTGGGCAGCCGTCTCCTCGAGTAGTGAGGCTACGCGCGCGTCGGGCTGCAGTGCCGCCTCGGCCAGATGCCAGGCTCGCCGATCTGGGCGCTCATTTAGCTTGTCGGCCATCCGGCGGTGCGCCTCGGCACGGTCCGCGAAGGCCGCGGAGTGGTAGATGGCAGACCGGACGAGGGGATGGGAGAACTGCAGGGCGCCATGGTCGACCTTGATCAGGCCCATCTCCTCGGCCGGTACTAGAGCCCTTGCCTCCAGCCCGGCTGTGCCTCCGGCAGCTGCGCTGAGGTCAGGGCCGTCCGCGACCGCCGCCAAGAGCAGGGCAGCTCGCGTCGGCTCCGGGAGGGCGCTGAACCGGTGCGCGAAAATGGCTGCGAGCCGGTCGGTCAGTGGCAGCGGCTCGGCATCCCAGTACCGTCCCGCGGCGGGGTTGGCCGCGATCACCTTGGCCAGCTCGATCAGCGCCATCGGATTCCCGGCCGCCTGGGCGAGCACCTGCCTGCGGGCGCGGCCGCGAGGCGGGCGGGGCTGCTGGTCGAGCAGCCGGCCGGCTTCGGATGGTGGCAACGGCTTCAGGACCAACTCAGGAGCGTCACGGTCAAAGCCGGCCGGCGGCACGGTCCCGCGCGCGGCCAGGACAAGCACGACCTGCTCGGTGTCTAGACGGTGGCCGGCGAAAGCGAGCGCGTCCAGCGAGCTGCGATCGAGCCACTGGGCATCGTCGATGACTACGAGAACTCCAGCCCCTTCCGACACATGCGAGAGCATGGTAAGCACTGCGATCCCGGTCAGAAACCGATCGGGAGCACCCGGATCCGCGGCGAGGCCGAGCGCCCCCAGCAGCGCCCTCGCCTGCCGGTCGGGAAGATCAGAGGCGCTGGCCAGTACGGGCCGCAGCAGCTGATGCAGCGCGGAGAACGCCAGGTTGGCCTCTGACTCCCGGCCGGTGACCGCCAGCACCCGCATGCCGGCGGACCGGGCTTGCCGGGCCGTGTCCGCCAGCAGCACGGTCTTGCCCATGCCGGCGTCGCCCAGTACAACCAGGACACTGCTCGCTGCCGGTACCGGGTCAACGAGTGCCCGCAGCACGGACAGCTCCGCGTCCCTGCCGACTAGCGGACGACGCGGATCGGCCGGCAACGTGCGCGCGCCACCCTCGCGCACCTGCACCCCAGGGCTGATCACACTGGACATCTCGTCGCCTCAAGGCAGCGCAGGTGGCGTCGATGGAGAGGGAAACGGATGACCACTTGCCCAATGTCCCCCCTGAACGCGGCTGCGGACATCGCACGGTCATGTCATATCTACCGCTGAATCCCAGGAGGCCGGCCGGGGGGTTACGTGGTGGAGGATGACGCCGAAGACGGCGCCGGGGTCGGAGATCATGGACAGGTGGGGGACGTTGATCTCGGTGATGTGGGCGTGCGCGTTCTCGCGGCTCGGGCGATGTTCACGGTGATTTCCTTTCCGGAAGGCTGGAAGCTGGCGGCGGGGTATCAGCACTCTGACTGAATTTGCCGGATGCGGTCTTATCCGAAGTGCAGTCAGGTTGCGGATACCGCCCGGCCCGCTTCGAGGGCACAGTCAAATGTGCCGACTTACCGGAACGCCGATCAATGAGAGATCACGATGCCTTTCATCACCGTCGGCCGGGAAAATTCCGGTGCGATCCGGATCCACTACGAAGACCACGGATCTGGTTCGCCCGTCGTGCTCATCCACGGCTACCCCCTCAGCGGGCGCTCGTGGGAGAAGCAGGCAGCGGCCCTGCTGGCAGCCGGCCGCCGGGTGATCGCCTACGACCGGCGGGGCTTCGGCGCCTCCAGCCAGCCCAGCGTGGGCTATGACTACGACACGTTCGCCGCTGACCTCAATGTCCTGCTCAACGAACTCGACCTGCGGGACGTAGTGCTAGCCGGGTTCGGCATGGGGACCGGTGAGGTGGCCCGCTACCTGGCGGCCTACGGCTCCAGACGCGTCAGCTGCGCGGCCATGCTTGCGCCCGTGCCACCGTTCCTGCTCAAGACCAGCGACAATCCCCACGGCATCGACCGCGGTGTCTTCGAGGAGATTATGGCCGGTATCACTGCCGACCGGCCCGCCGCCATGAAGACCCTCCTCGACCGCTTCTACAACGTCGACGTCCTCGGCGGCAGCCGCGTCAGCGACCAGGCCTGGCAGAGCAGTTTCTACGCGGCTATCGCGGCAGCGCCCGCGGCCGCGCTCGGCTGCGTCCCGGCCTGCCTGGAGGACTTCCGCGGCGACCTGGCCAAAATCGATGTTGCCGTCCTTGTCCTGCAGGGCGACCAGGACCGCATCCTGCCGCCCGAGGCCACCGGTGACCGGCTCCCTCCGATGCTCAGGAACAGCCGCTATATCCGCATAGCAGGCGGCCCGCACGCGATCACCTGGACCCACGCCGACGAGGTCAACCAGGCCCTCCTGGAGTTCATCCGTGAGGCCGGCGCGGTCCAGCGCCCGCCAGCGACCGGACGTGGGCGAATGCAGTCAAGTTGCTGATACCCCGCTACAGCCGGGCACAGCACGATGGTCAAAGAAGCCACTTCCCGATCGGCCTGATCGCCATCGACATTACCGGCGTCACCTTCACCTGAACCAGGAAAGGAAGCACCACAGTGAGTGCCCGACCGAATATCGTCCTTGTCCATGGCGCATGGGCCGATGGCTCGAGCTGGAGCGCCGTCATCGAGCGCCTGCAGGCCAGCGGCTACCACGTCACAGCACCCCAGTTCCCGATGACCGCGCTGGCAGATGACGTCGCCCGGCTGCGCCAGGTGCTGGACTTCCAGGATGGCCCGACGATCGTCGTCGGCCACTCCTACGGCGGCCAGATCATGACCGCCCTGGGCACGGACGCGCCGAATGTCGCCGGCCTGGTCTATATCGCGGCCTTCGGGCTTGACGAAGGTGAATCGCTTGGTGCCCTGCTGTCGCAGGGGCCCGTGACCCCGGCCCTGGCCCACGTATTCACCGACAAACAGGGTTTCACCTGGCTATCGGAAGACGACTTCGTGAATCACTTCGCGGCTGACGTTGATCCGGTCAAGGCGGAGGTGATGTATTCCGTGCAGCAGGCGCTTACCGGATCCGCCTTCGGGGATGTGATGGGTGCCCCGGCCTGGAAATCGCTGCCGTCCTGGTACCTGGTCGCCACTGAGGACCAGGCGATACCGCCCGACGCCGAGCGTCTCTTCGCCAGCCGGATGGGCGCGACCACGGTCGAAGTCCCGTCGAGTCACGTGGCGATGGTCTCCCATCCGGACGAGGTGACACAGCTCATCGAGACGGCTGCCGCGGCCGTGCCGGCCGCAAACTAGCGGCTGGCACCACCACATCGGCCGACGGCAAGAATCTCGTTCGCATCGAGGGGGCCAGAGGTTCGAATCCCGTCAGCTCCCCGAGTTCTTGCAGTTCAGGGGTCCTGTTCGAGTTCCGCATCCGTCGGCATAGCCGGCCGATGCCGCAGCGCGGGTAGCGGCCTTGGCTGTTACCCGCGCTGGCGGTTCACGCTGTTCTGGTCAGCGGCGGCTTGACCGCGGCGGCTAGTCGTCGGCGCCGATGACCTGGAAGTCCTGGTTGACGAAGATGTGGTGGGGCCAGTTGACGCCGATGTTGTGAACCTCGTACTGGCCGTTGCCCAGCTCCACGACGCGGTCGATGACGCCGCCGGGGTAGGCGGCCAGCGCCGCTTCGATCGCCTTGTCCGCGGTGGTTCCACTGGCGAGCGTCCCCGACCCCTGGGTGTAGTCCGCGGGGATCTGGCCGACCTTCTCGGTAGAGCCCTCCTTGCCCTTGGCGTAGCCGATCGTCTGTCCTCCGGGATTCGATCCGCTGGTTTTGGGCGGCTGCACGATGACCTGGGCGGCGGTGATGGTCGTGTTGTCGGTGGTGCCCAGGACCAGGACGGGCTCGCCGGTGGCGACGACGGCGGACGTGGCCGTGCTCGTGCCCTTCTGGTAGGTGGTGGCGGACGCCTCCTTGATGGTCACCTTCTCGCCGGTTGCGGTGGTCAGCGTGAAGCCGGAGGAGGACAGGCTGGTGATCGTGCCGACTGACCCTCCTGCGGCCGGGCCGGACCGGGCGTTGGAGCCGCTGCCGGACCCGAACCCGCCGGCCGGGCTGCTGCTGGCGGCGGGCGTGGCCGGGGCGCTGCTGGCGGCGGGCGTGGCCGGGGCGCTGCTGGCGGCGGGCGTGGCCGGGGCGCTGCTGCTGCAGGCGGCCACCGTGGCGATCACGGCGGCCGCGGCCGCGGCCGCGATGACCTTGCTGTGGTTGCTGGAAAACATGTGCCTAACTCCTGTCGTCGAGATTCTTGTTCTCAGGTATTGCAGGCCGCGCCGGAAATGCTGTGGAAAGAGCCTGGAAGGTGGCCGCGAGGTTGTGCAACGCGGGCTGACGGCCAAGGCGTACGCAAACTGTCCGCAAGGGAATGCCAAGGTCACCGGACCGGCAAGACGCCGCGGAAAGCGATCAGCGCTGCTTAGATTCTTCAGGCCGCCGCGGGCCGGTAACGAACCGGCGAACGCGGTTATCGCGATCACAGGGCCTGGCTATCTGATCGTAGAATTCATTAGCGCGCCGCCCGTTATGCGGGTTCTTCGGCATAAGCAGGAGATTTTGTCGCGGCGAGCCCTCAGGCGCTTACTACGCCGCACATCGGCGTCAGCGTCCCGGGTGCCCTCGCCGAGGTCGCCTGTCGGCTCGGCGGCGGCAGGTGGCAGGCCGTTCACGTCAAGGGTGCTGGCCTTGCGATCCGGTTGCGGTTGCCTGGGAGATCTCTGCCAGCGGGAGCCGCAGGTGGAAGGCTGCACCGCGGCCGGGTGCGGTGTCGACGCTGATCTGGCCGCCGTGCGCGGCGGCCAGTGACGCCGCGATGGCCAGGCCGAGCCCCGCACCACCGCGAGCGCGGGTGCGAGCACTGTCGGTGCGGTAGAACCGCTCGAACACGCGCGAGGCTTGTTCCGCCGTCATGCCGGGCCCGTGGTCGGCGACGGTGAGCTCCCCGCGGCCTGGGGCGCCGGTCACGGTGACCGTGACCGGCGATCCGGGCGGGGTGTGCTGAAGGGCGTTGCCGATCAGGTTGTCGATGACCTGCCCGAGCCGTCCGGCGTCGGCGTCGATGATCACCGGTTCGGCGGCCTGGAGCGTGACCGGCCGCCCGGGGTCCATGATGCGGGCCCGGGTGACGGCTTCGGCGGCGAGGCTGGCCAGGTCGACGGGCCGCCGGTCCAGCGGCCGCCCGGCGTCGAATCTGGCCAGCAGCAGGAGGTCTGCCACCAGCGCGCCCATCCGGTCGGCCTCGCCGGCGATCAGGCTCATCAGCCGCAGCAGTTCGTCCCGGCTAGCCGCGCTGCCCTGCTGCAGGCCGTACTCGGCCAGCCCGCGGACCGAGGTCAGCGGGGTGCGCAGCTCGTGGCTGGCATCCGCGGCGAAGCGCCGCATCCGGTCCTCGGACTCCAGGGCACGCGCCTCGCCGTCCGCACGCGCGAGGTAAGCGGTCTCGATGCTGGCCAGCATCACGTCCAGCGCTTCGGCCAGCCGCCCTACCTCGGTGGCCCCGGTCGGCTGGCCGGTGCGCCGGGACAGGTCACCGGCCGCGATTGCCGCGGCCACCGCCTCGATCCGCGCCAGAGGCGCCAGGCTGGCCCGCACCAGAGGAAGGCCGACGCCGGCCAGCAGCACCACGGCGACGGCCCCGGCCACCGCGTCAGCGATCTCCAGACGGGTGACCGTGCTGTCCAGATCGCCGAGGCTGCTGGCGATGACCAGATGCCCGCCGCCGGATAGCCGCTGCACTAGGACCCGCCAGGAGCCCCCCGACCCGCCGTCGGCCACCGCGGTGAACGGCGTCCCGGTGTCGCTGAGCTGCGCCTCCGACAGCCGCGGCCCGTCCGCCGCGCCCAGAGGCCCGCCCGCCATGCTGACCTGTCCACTGGCGCTGACCACCTCGACCAGGAACTGCGCGGGTAGGCCCTGCGGACGGCTGTTGCCCGCCGGCTGAAGCTGCTGCCGCGCCACGATACGGCTCGCGACCGTCGCGAACTCCCGGAGCTGGGCATCGGACCGGGATAGCAGGTAACTGCGCAGCAACGCGGTCCCCAGGACGCCCGTCACCAGGCAGGTCAACGCGACCAGCAGCGCTGCGGCCGCCATCACCCGGGTGCGCAGTGATCCACCCCGCGCGGCCTCCCGCCACCGGCCCGGTCGCACGACCTCCCGCCACCGGCCCGGTCGCACGACCCGCCGCCACCGGCCCGGTCTCACGGCCTCGTCCTCACGGCGGCGGGATCCGCAGCACGTAGCCGAAACCGCGGACCGTGTGGATCAGCCTCGGCTCCCCTTGGTCGACCTTGCGCCGCAGGTAGCTCAGGCATGGCTCGACCACGGTGGCGTCGCGGGCCGGGTCGTGGTCCCAAACCTGGTCCAGGATCTGGTCCTTGCTGACCACCCGCCCGGCGTTCACCATCAGCACCCGCAGCAGCCGGTACTCGGTAGGCGTCAGCGCGATCGGGGCGCCGCCCCGCCTGACCTCGTGCGCGTCCTCATCCAACTCAAGGTCGGCGACGCGCAGCCGCTGACCAGGACCGTCCGGCCGGGTGCGCTTCAGCACCGCCCGGATGCGGCCGAGCAGCTCCTCCAGGCTGAAGGGCTTGGTCACGTAGTCGTCCCCGCCCAGGGCAAAGCCCCGGACCCGGTCCGGCACCTGGTCCCGGGCGGTCAGGAAGATCACCGGTACCTCAGCACCCCCCGACCGCATCCGGCCCAGCACCTCGAACCCGTCGCCGTCCGGCAACATCACATCCAGCAGGACCAGATCCGGCCGTGACGACGCGGCCGCCCGCACCGCCCCGGCCCCGGACGCCGCCGTCACCACCTCGAACCCCGCCAGACGCAGCGATCCCGACAACAGCTCCAGGATCGTCGCCTCGTCATCTACCACCAGCAATCGCGCCGGCGCCGCCACGGATTCCATGGCCCCAGAATGCGAGCCGAACCTGACCGATCCCTTAACGCCGACCGCAAGCCAACTCCAAGATTGGTCATAGTCAGCTCTAACACGCCCCTGACGCCGCGTTCTACCTCGTTACGGCAGTTCAGGGCACTAGGCAGCCTGGTTACTGCGCTGCTCGCCTGCCCGACGGGCACCCAGCCTGGTCTACCAGCTAGCCGGAATACCGCGAGCGACCCTGGCGGTGGGATCACCGTTTCCGGGAGCGGTTCAGCCGATGTCGCGGCCGTTTACAGTCAGCTTCACGTCGATGTTGCCCCTGGTGGCATTGGAATACGGGCACACCTGATGTGCGGCAGCAACGATCCGCGCCGCTTGCTCAGGGTCCTGAACCTGCGGCAGGCTCACATCGAGCTCCACGGCGAGCTTGAATCCGCGCTCCCCGGTGGGAAGCAGGCTCACCCTGCTGTCGATCGAGACATCTCCTACCTCGGCGTGTTCACGACGGCCGACCACGCCCAGGGCACTCTCGAAGCAGGCCGCGTAGCCCACCGCGAAGAGCTGCTCAGGGTTCGTGCCACCGCCCTCGCCGCCCATCTCCTTCGGCGAGCGGAGTTGCACATCCAGGGCTCCATCATTCGTCCGCCCGTGACCGCTTGCCCGGCCGCCCGTGACCGTTGCCTCCGCCGTGTAAAGAACTCGCGCCATCTCGGCTCCATTATCGGGATCTGCAGCTTGGCCGCCTCACGGCCGGGCCGATCGAGCACGCGATGGAGATCGCGGTGAACAGTCCCGGCGCGTGTGCGCTCTGGCTTCACGGTACCCGGCGGTTCGCCACAGCCGGACACCCGGCTGCCAGCCTCCGAGAGGCCGCGGCCGGCGGCCTGCCCGACACCCGATGGGGGACACGGCGTGTGGCTTGACGACCTGGTCGACTGAGCCTGGCTGATCGTGTCCGCAGTGCATCTCCGGCGATGGCGAGAGTGCCTGGATGGCAGGATTAGCCGTTGTGGCTGTAAACCGGATGCCGGCCGCCGATGTTGAGGTGTCGGCGGATCTGGTGCGGCGGCTGCTCGCCGATCAGCACCCTGACCTGGCGCGGCTGCCTGTGGAGTTCCTCGCGAACGGCTGGGACAACGAGCTCTACCGGGTCGGGGATGGGCTCGTCGCGCGGCTGCCGCGCCGCGCCCTTGGCGCGGAGATCATCAAGAATGAGCAGCGCTGGCTGCCCGGGCTCGCCCCGAGACTGCCACTGCCTATCCCTTATCCAGAACGGACCGGGGTACCCGCCCGCGGCTACCCCTATTCATGGAGCGTGGTGCCCTACCTGCCCGGCGTGCCCGCGGCGGAGGCCGGCTTCTTCGACCCGGCGCGAGCCGCAGCCGTCGTTGGCGGGTTCCTCGGCGCGCTGCACGTCCCCGCCCCGGCGGACGCTCCGGCCAACCCGTTCCGCGGCGTCCCGCTGGCCGACCGCGCCGGCAGCTTCGCGGCCAACCTCGCTCTCCTCACCGGGCAAGCCAACCAGGCCGGCCAGGATCAAGTCGACCGGGACGCGGTGCTCCGCGTGTGGGACGCGGGGCTCGCGGCCCCCGGCTACGACGGGCCCCCTGTCTGGCTGCACGGCGACCTGCACCCGGCGAACGTTCTCGTGAACGACGGCCAGGTCAGCGGCGTGATCGACTTCGGCGACATCACCGCGGGCGACCCGGCCAGCGACCTGTCGGTGGCCTGGATGCTGCTACCGCTCGGCTGCCATGCCAGCTTCTGGTCGGCCTACCAGGCAGTCGGCGGCGCCGGCGGTTCCTGGGTCCGGGTCGACGACGCCCTGCGGGCGCGGGCCAGAGGCTGGGCACTGAACCTCGCGATCGTGTTCCTGGCCCACTCGGAAGACAATCCGGTGCTCCTTGACGTCGGCTGCCGCACCCTCAGCACCGTTCTGGAGGATCAGCGCGGACCAGCCGCGTAAGTGGGCCGGGCGGCGCCGTCCATAAAGTCCTCAGGGCTCTTTTGTCAGTTCAGCTGCTCGGCCAGCGCGAGGATGATTCCGCTCGGCCCGCGGAGATAGCAGAGGAGGTAGCTGTCCTCGTAGCGCGCCACGTCGCCGACGAGTTCGGCGCCGTGCGGGCGGAGGCGGGCGAGGGTGTCCTCGATGTCGTCGACGGCGAACATGACGCGGTGCAGGCCCAGCGTGTTCGCCGGGGTGATCTCCGGCTTGGGGGTGATCGCCTCCGGGGCGTGATACTTCGCCAGTTCGAGGCGGCCCGGGGCGCCCGGGATCCGCATCATCGCGATCTCGCTTCGCATGTCGTCGAGCCCGGTGACGTTTCCCGCCCAGCTTCCTTCGATCGGCATCCTGCCTTCCAGCTCCATGCCGAGTTCGGTGAAGAAAGCGACGGCGGCGTCGAGGTCGTCGACGACGATGCCGACGTTGTCCATGCGCTGAATCGTCATGTCCCCGAGGATAGGGCTGGCTCCGACGCATCGGCTCATCCAGCCGGCCCCCTTGATCAGGTGCCGACGGCGGCAAGTGCAGCTACTCCACGTCGTTAACACCGCAGGAATCCGGGGAATGTGAGCGCTAACAAAAAGAAAGGCGGATTCAACGATGGCTGTCAGACCGCGACGCCGGCGCGCGAGACGTGCGCTGCTGATCCTGGCCGTCGCGACGGCGCTGGCCACCGTGACGGCGCTGGCCACCAGCGCGGTGTTCGCCGGCGGAGGTACCACCCCCACGCGGGGCCCTTGCGACATCTACGCCGCGGCGGGTACTCCCTGCGTGGCCGCCCACAGCACCACCCGGGCCCTGTACGCGGCATACAACGGCCCTCTGTACCAGGTCAGGCGCGCCTCCGACGGCGCCACGACCAACATCAGCACGCTCAGCGCTGGCGGGTACGCCAACGCGGCGGCGCAGGACTCGTTCTGCGCGGGAACGTACTGCACAATCACCGAGATCTACGACCAGTCGGGTCACGGGAACAACCTCACCATCGGCCCGGCCGGCGGCAACGGCGGTGCCGACATCGGTGCCAACGCAGCGGCGCTCCCGGTCCTGGCCGACGCGCATAAGGTCTACGGGGTCTACATCTCCCCCGGCATGGGTTACCGGGACGACCACACCAGCGGCCTCGCCACCGGGTCCCAGCCGCAGGGTGCCTACATGGTGACCAGCGGCACGAATGTCAACGCCGGTTGCTGCTTCGACTACGGCAATGCCGAGACCAACAACGACGACAACGGCAACGGGCACATGGACGCGGTCTACTTCGGCACCCTGTGCTGGTTCAGTCCGTGTGCCGGCCCGGGACCGTGGGTTCAGGCCGACCTCGAGAATGGCCTCTTCTCCGGCGGCAACGGCAACAACCCGAACAACAAAGGCAACAACAGCCAGTTCGTCACCGCCCTGGTCGAGAACAACGGGACAACGACCTATGCCATCAAGGGCGGCAACGCCGATTCGGGCTCACTGACGACCTGGTACAGCGGGGCGCTGCCCGTCGCGAGCGGATACGCGCCGATGCACCAGGAGGGCGCCATCATCCTCGGCGTTGGCGGCGACAACAGCAACAGCTCCGCGGGTTCTTTCTTCGAGGGCGTCATGACCGCCAGCTACCCCACCGATGCCACGGACAACGCCGTCCAGGCCAATATCGTCTCCGTCGGCTACACGAACTACACCCTGCCCGGTAACCCGTTCACCATCGGGTCGGAGATCTCGCTCAGGGCCACCACGCCGTGCTGCACGGCGGACTACCTCACCGGTGACACCAGTGGCGACGAGGTGGGGATCACGAGCGTGACCTCGAGCAGTTCGCCGGCCCTGAAGGCCGATGCAACCTGGATCGTTGAGCCCGGCCTGGTCAACAGCTCGTGCATCTCCTTCAAGTCGGCTAACGGATCCGGTGACTACCTCCGGCAGTTCTACTCCGAGCTCTACCTGGAGCCCCAAAACGGCACGGCGCAGTTCGCCCCGTATGCCACTTTCTGCCCGAGGGCGGGGAACAGCGGCTCGGGCTACTCCTTCATGCCGTACAACTACGGCAACGAGTACATCCGTCACTACAACTCCGTCGCCTACATCGCCAGCGATGGCGGCTCGAATGCGTGGGACGCGTCCAGCCTGTGGCAAGACGACACGACCTGGCTCGTTGCCTCCCCGTGGGGATAACGGCTCCGAGCTATGACGATCCTGCGGCCGCCAGCCAGGGCCGGGACAAGCCGTACGGCATCCTCTACATGAAAGGCGCCAGCGTTATCCGCTCACTCGCCGCGCTCATCGGCGACGACGCGCTGCGACGAGGGCTGAGCGACTACCTGACCAGGTTCGCCTTCAGCAGCGCGGGTCAGCTGGCGAGGAACGGCAGCAGTTCGGCGAGGAACTGGCTGGGGTGTTCGAGGTGCGGGATATGCCCGCAGTCGGGGATCACCACCCGGGTGGCGCGGGGAATGTCCCGCGCGGCCGCGGCGGACAGCGCTATGAAGTCACCCAGCCTGGCGGCTTCGGCCGGGTCGGCGTACTGGCCGAGCGGGACGACGTGGTCCTCGGCGCCCACGATCAGCAGCACCGGCGGCGCGATCAGGTGATACTCATACCGGACCGGCTGCTGATAGATCATTTGGAAGGTCAGCGCCGCGGCCCGGGCCCACCGCGGGTAGTCCGGGCTCAGCGTCACCCGCACCAGCACGCCGGCCAGCGGCTCCCACACCTTCGGGTCGGGATCCACGAAGTACCCCGCGACGTAGCCGCGGATGACCGCCGGGTCGGTCCAGTTCACCTCGTGCTGATACAGCGTCTCCTCGGACTGCGGCGGGATCCCGGTCCGGTAATCGGCCAGGCCGAGCGGGTCTTCCAGTACCAGGTGCGTGACCCGGCCGGGGTTCATCAGCGTGAACCGCGCCGCGGTCATGCCTCCGGTCGAGTGGCCAAGCACGGCGACGTCCGTGATGCCAAGGTGGTCAAGCAGCGCTTCGGTGTTCGCGGCCAGCAGCTGGAAGCTGTAGTGGATGTCGGGCTTGGGTGACTTGCCCCAGCCGATCTGGTCCGGGGCGACCACCCGGTACCCGGCCCCGGTCAGCGCCTCGATGACGTTCTGGAAGTAGTAGCAGCCGAAAGCCTTCCCGTGGAAGAGGACGACCGTCTTCCCGTTCGGCTCCACGCCCGGCGGGACGTCCATGTACGCCATCTTCAGTGGCTGCAGGTCACTGGTGACGGGAAGGAACTGAACCGGATAGGGATACTCGTACTCCTCCAGGCAGATGCCCAGAGCCGACGGTGAAGCTGACGCCGTATCAGTCATGATCGAGCGCCTCCAGTAGATAGGTGCCGTGTTCAGGCAGCAGGCCCGTGACGTGAGGATTTCCGTAACAACTGACAGCCGGGGGCAGACAGCCAGCGAGGTCCTTTGGCACCAGCATTCCACCAGCGACCGGCTGTATTTGCCAAGAGCAATTCCTTATCAGGCTATTGCGGGCGCCTATACGTCTTACCGACTGAATTACCAAGGCTTTATTCTTGATGTCTGTTGGATGGTCGACGGGATCCAGAGTCGGGCCTGTTGCTGTGAGGCAGCCTTCGAGGACCGCGCTGGTCAGGCTGCCTCGCCCTATGATCGTCCATGACATGGTCCGGGTCGGGCTTGAGAACCATCCGCTGACTGCTTGCCAGCTGAGCGCTGGGACGGCCAGAGTTGACCCATGCCCCGCATAGCCGGCCAGCTTGTCATCCTGACCGTCAGCGACGCTGACCGGAGCGCAGCCTGGTACCGCGATCTGCTCGGCATGGACGAGACCAGCCGCTACGTCCAGCAGGACGGCCACGTCGCGCTGGTCCACCTCGCTGAGCAGTCCAGCGGCGTGGAGCTATGCCTGGTGAATCACCGATCCGGCCAGGCCGCCTTCGACGAATTCCGGATCGGGCTGGATCACCTGGAGTTCCTGGTGGCCCACCGCGATGATCTTGACACCTGGGTGGCGCGCCTGGACGAGCTGGGAATACGCCATTCCGGCGTCAAGGAGCCCTCCTACACCTCCAACGCCATGGTCACCTTCCGCGATCCAGACAACATCCAGCTTGAATTCTTCTGGCGACCGCCGAAGTCGTGACAGGCATCCGGAGAGGCTTTCTTTCATGGACAAGAGGCTTCGCCTCGCCAAGGAACCGTTGAAGCCAACTGGCGTTCGACGGCTGGGGAACTGGCCTGAGGATTACGGGTCGTCGGGCTGATCGTCCGGCGCAGCGCGGCGGCGCCCAGGACCAGGGCGATCGCGATCGCGGTGAGCACGTAAGGGTTGCTGAGCACGAAGAACCAGAACGAGCCGAGCGTCCGGTGCCGCTGCTGGCTGATCGGGACCGTATAGGTGATGGTGAATACGGCGATCACGCCGATCACGGCGCCAGCGCCAGCCCAGCGCTGCCATCTGCCGGCCTGGCGCTGCCCGGTACCGCGCCAGGCGGCTTGCAGCCAGGACAGCAGCGCGACCAGGATCGGCGCTATCCACACCCAGCAGGGCAGCCAGGAAACCGGAGCCAGCAGCAGCCCGAAGCACGCGGTCACGCACAAGGCCGCCAGGTCCTGCCCGCGCCGGTGGTAGCGGAGTACCAGCATCAGCGCGGGAACTGCGAGCACGGCGCCGACAGCCCATGCCGCATGCGCGGACCACGGGGCCGCGCCGGTCAGCCGCGCCACGAGCCCGTCCAGCGACTGGTTGTACGGCTGCTGCGCCGGGCCGATCCTGCCGGTCTGGAACACATACGACGTCCAGTAGGCGCGATCCTGCGGGGCTATGGCGAGCGTCAGGCCCTGCAGCCCGGCGAAGACCGCGAGCGCCCGCGCAGCGGCGGCTCGTTTCCCGGTCAGGAACAGGTGCCCGATGAAGATCAGCGGGACTAGTTTCACGGCCGCGGCGACGCCTGTCAGGAGCCCGCCCCACCGCGATCCGCGGGCGGTGACCGCCAGCACGTCCACGGCCACCATGGCCATCAGGACCACGTTGACCTGGCCGAGCCCGATGGTGCGCCAGACGGGCACCAGGCCCAGCATCGCCGCGGCCAGCAGGAGCGTGCTCCAGCGGGCCGGGAACCGCCAGTACGGCACCGCCGCGATCGCGACGCGGATCACCAGCACGAGCGCGAGCACGCTGGCCGACGCCATGACCGCCCAGGCCAGCTGCGCCGGCAAGGCCGCGAGGGGGGTGAACACCAAGGCCGCGGCCGGCGGATACGTAAAGGACAGGTGGAGGTAACCCAGGCCGCTGACGTCATACAGGGAATGCCCGTGCAGCAGCAGTACCGCCCCGGCCCGGTAGACGCTGCTGTCCACGCCGAGCGCCCACCCGCGCGACCACCCCGCCAGGCCGCATCCGAGGAAGATCAACGGCACGGCAACCAGCAGCACCAGCATCCTGGACCGCGCGGCCAACTGCATCCTGGATCCGTCGGTCACGCCAGCGCTTGAGGCTGGCCGGGCCGGACCCCGTACCGTGGCGAGCAGGGCCGCCAGGGTCAGCGGCGCAAAGCCCGCGGCCAGCGCCGGCGGTCGGTAGCGGACGTTTCCCAGGCGAAACTTGATCACGCTGTCTCCCGGCGTTTGCGACTGCGGCACGGCGAGCCCCCGCTCCGAGTCCACGCTAGGTTCCGGCTGCCCGGCCCGACATGGGGCTAACCGGTGTCCTTCGGGTAGACCTAGCTACAGTGTCCGGGTAGGGTTCCGCGCCGGCTGAAAGCTCCAGTCCAGCTCCGCGCGGCCGTCGCGCTGATTCCCGGCGCCGGCGCCGGCGCTACCGAGCGCCCGGCGTTCCAGGTGCAAGACCCACGGCCAGCGACCGTGCGTTCAGGCCGCGCTGCGCCACGAAGGCCTCGAAACTAGCCCGCTGGTCAGCTGTGGCCCGTTGGGCCGCGTGCAGCCGCCCCGCATCGGCCAGGCTGGGCCGCACCAGGTTGATGGCCCCGCCCAGCTTCGGGTCGGGCCCCGCCTGCAGGCCGTCGGCCCGGGCCAGGCGCCGGTTGAACTCGTCCTGGGATGGTCCCAGTGCCGGCATCACCCAGCAGGGGCCGTCCGCGCCCAGTTGGTAGGAGCAGTAATTACCACCCCAGGGCCGCGCCGCCGCGCGCACGCTGGCGGCGAGTCCCGTGCTGTCCCGTCCCACCCTCACGGCGTCACTGCCGAGGGCGGGGCTGAACGCCCCGTGACCCTCGGCGATGACGGGATGCCCCTCAAGCGCCGACGACTCGTGGTTCTCGGTCCCGCCGTGTTCGGCGTAGAAGGCGTGCAAGTGGGCGTGCTGCACCTCCTGCCGGGGATTCCTGGTGGTCGCCGCGGCGGGGCCGCCGCCGGCGGGGATGCCGCTCGCGGCTTCCAGGCCACGCAGGTAGTCCACGTTGGGTGCGCTGTCGTTGGCGCAGAACACCACGTGGCCGCCGTCCAGGCTGCGGTACCACGCGGCGACCAGGGCCATCGCCGTGTGACAAGCCGCCAGTTCGGAAGCCGTGGCCGAGGACCATCCGTCGCGCTGCCGGCGGGGCACCATGAGCGCATGGGGCCGAGCCGCCCGCCGGGGCCCGTTCGCCAGCATGAAGGGGTTGCGGTCGAGCACCAGGTCCACCAGCGCGGTACCGTCGGGCGCGGTAACCGTTCCCAGATACCCGGGGAAACCGGGCACATCGGCGAACACGTCCACCGGCCGGAACCGGCGGGAGAACTCCCCAGCCGGAACCACGCCCTGGACGCTCCCCGTCACCTGGTCGACCAGGACCCAGCTCCCCGCGCCAGCGCTGCCACCCGGCCGCCAGTACCCCTTGACCGTGCGGGCGCCATCACTGTACGTCCACATTCCGAGCATCTCGAGTTGGGTGAACGGGGAGCGCAGGCGCTCTGGGTGATCGGCCACCCTCCCAGCTATCCGGGGCCGAGGACGATCGGCGCCGGAGCATCTCCTAGAGCTAGCCGCCGGCAGGCCCTCATCAGCATTTCCGCCATTCGCGTCGTGTCGGCTGGCGCGCCGGGCGCTTGGCATTCAGCTTCATACTGGTCGCCAAGGTCGCGAACCGCGGCGCCCGGGTCGGGTTCGCACGCCGCCACGGACAGTTTCTTGGCGTTCTCGAGCAAGTACTTCCGCGACCGCCGGTTGCTGCGCCAGCCTCCCTGGTTCGGTTTGGATGCGGCGTGCTTCAGCTCGTCGGCGTATCGCATCACCCGGATGGCGCTGATGAACGCCCCGCAGCCCTGCTCGTGATCCTCCTGCCGTGGCTGGCCCTTCAGCTTGGTCCGGTACAGCGGCCCCTTGCACCGGGCGCAGCGAATCAGCGTGATGGTCCCCCTGAGTCGCCCCGGGGGCACCGGTCCCGGCCAGGACTGCTGCACGATCAAGCCACCGCCTCCGAACGGGAATCCTGGTCATGAGCATAGAGGCTTGATGAAGCCCCGGCCGAAGAGGTGCCCCGGCCAGCGAACCCGGCCGGGGTCCCGCCAGGGTCCGGCCAGGGTGGACAGCCGGGGTATAGGCCAGGGATGTGACCGGCGCGACACCGCCGCCCGGTGCGCGACCGTGAGGCTATCGACCACCAACCCGGACCGATCCACACTAAGGAGATCGACATGTCGGTCACGATCGAAAACCCGGCGGGTGCGACGGCGATCCGGCCGCTGACGATCCCCAAGGCCGCCGACGCGGAACTCGAGGCGCTGCGCGCGCGCATCGCGGCTGCCCGATGGCCCGACAAGGAGACCGTCACCGATGATTCCCACCGCCGCCGGGGCGATCGTCCTCACGCCATGACCAACCCGGCCCCGGCTGCTGCCCGCTCTGCCTGCAGCCCCCGGGGGCCCGGCCGGTGTCACCGTACGGGCGGCGGCATGCCTTCGGCGGTGGCACCGAGGTCGGCGCTCCATCCGGCCTTCCGGTACCCACGGTGAAAGGCCGAGCGGAGAAAGTCCACGGCTGCGGCATGCGGGTCGGGGGCGGCGCGGACGTCATCCCAGTCCAGGATGTACTCCCCCAGGGTCTCGTCCCAGCGGGCGGCCGCCGGGGACAAGGCAGCGCCGGCGAAGCCGGGCGGCGCCGGGTAGGCGTAGGCGTAGAAGGCCGCCCGGTGGCGGGCGTCCCCAGGCCACCAGCCGACCACGACCTGCTGGGCGTCGGATGCGTTGCGCGTGATGAAGCCGTCAGAGGGCGGGTCGGCCGGGGCGCCGGAGAACATCACTACGCACAGGTCGAACGAGCCCCACCACGCGTTGACCGGCGTGGACCGGCCCCGGTACGGCGCGCGGAACGCCGCGAGCGCCAGCGCCGCCTGGGTGGCCGCGGCGAAGTACTCCTCAACCCGGCCAGGGTCGTAGCGGGCGTGCTCGTAGTCCTCGTCCAGCGGCACGCTCCACGGAACCTCCTGCGGCACCGGGTTGATGCGCACCGGGCCGCCGGCCCGGGCCACCGCCGCCAGCACGTCCCGGGTCACCTCGGCCACCGGCCGGTCCGGGACGAGCGGCACCCGCTGCACCGATCCGCGGCTGTGCTCCACGACCGCCTCGTGCGCGTGCAGGTCCAGCGCCACCGCCAGCGACCCGGAGCCGTCCGGCGCGGGCAGCGGCGCCGTCTCCCAGCCGCGCGCGGTCAACCGCAGCGCGGCGTGCAGCAGCTCCGGCTCGGCCGGCGCGAGCTCCACGGCCAGCTTGCCAAGCACCTGAGTGTGGGCATGCAGCGTGTCACATGTCGCACCCCACCGGTCGTAGGGAACCGCTGGCCAGTGCTCTGCCATGATGTGCTCCCACCGCGCTCTCGCATCCGCGCGGCGGACGCGAAGGTCAAATCGGGCCAGCTCGACGCTACCTCCAGTCGGGCACGGGTCGCCAGGAGCTGGCCGGACCGCTCCTGGCCGGCCGCCAGGGTTAGGTCCAGGGACTTACACGGGCGCGACGGCCCGGCTCCGCGGGTGACCCTGAGACCAGTGCCAACCCGCCGATGAAGCTCACCGGGCTGGTCGTGACGCGACCGGGAGAGCCGGCACGCCTAAGGAGAAGGAGAAAAGGTCATGAGTCTCATCGACGATGCGCTGAACGCCAATGCCACCATCGCCAACGACTACGATCCGAGCAGTGTGAAGCCGCCGGCGCCCAAGATCGCGATCGTCACCTGCGCGGATCCCCGGCTCACCATCATCGAGCACATGCTGGGTCTCGCCGCCGGCGACGTCGACATGATCAGGAACTTCGGCACCGTGATCGATGACGACGCGATCCGGTCGCTTGTTCTCTCGACCAGGCTGCTTGGCAGCCGGGAGATAATGATCATCAATCACACCGACTGCGGGATGCTCAGGTTCACCGACAGCGAGTTTGAGGCCCGGCTCCGCAAGGAGACAGGCCTGGCGCCGATCGCGCCGGCCAGGTTCTACAGCTTCACCGACGCCGAGGCGAACACCAAGGAGCAGATCCAGAAGGCCAGGTCACATCCGTGGATCTCGCCGGACGTTCCGGTCAGGGGGTTCGTTTT
>Ga0209169_10000717_pt1 | contig 20319 bp, 17 predicted proteins | sample HubBroMetageWRM4_FD_188346 | JGI IMG/M metagenome (GOLD analysis project Ga0209169, IMG submission 188346) | Warmed soil microbial communities from the Hubbard Brook experimental Forest, New Hampshire - Hubbard Brook CCASE Soil Metagenome WRM 4... | ecosystem: Environmental > Terrestrial > Soil...
CGACTTCAACTTGCGGTCAATTTGATGTTCGATGACGTCGAGCATAACATCGCTCAGGTCGCGCGCGGCGCGCGGAGAAATCATTTCTTCAGTCAGCTTATCGAGCCGCTCGCCCAGCATCTTGCGCGCCGCAGCCAGCACTGCTGGCGAAAGCGTGCGCATTCCCGGCCTGCGGCACTTGCTGCAGGAGATCGCCGAAGCGCTGGGCGAAAAATAGGCTGCCTCTTTCGCGTCCAGTTTGCGTCCGCAGCGCGCGCAACCGTCCAGAGTCGGCAGCCAGCCGCCCAGCTTCACGGTCCACAGCACAAAATAAGCCAACGGCAATTCCGGCTTGCCGGTCTTCTTGATGGTCTGCGCGACGAGCAGCAGCAAGCGAAAATTGGCGTCGGAAGGCTCGTGGTCTGGCAGCACCGTCTCGGTAACTTCGCTCAAAATCGCCAGCGCCACACCCGAACCGTAGTCGCGGAAGGCATCCAGAAACGATTCGACCAGGTCGCACTGGTTTATTCGCACCAATTCGCGATTCTGCTTCTCGTAAAACCAGATGTGCACGTGCGAGAGCCGTTCCAACGTGGAACCAAAGCGGCTTTTGGTGCGTCGCGCGCCGGAAGCGACCCCGCGAACGCGGCCCATCGAACGCGAAAGAAAGCTGACCAACCGGTCAGCTTCGCCTAGCGGATAACTCTGCAGAATGATGGCCTCGGATTCGTGAACTGGCATCAGGGTGCCGGCGCGCCGCCTTGCACCGAAGCGATTCGTTCCGGCAATATTGGAACGACACCCCCTCTGTGCTCAACTGCACGCATGCGAAACGAAAATTTTTATCACAGGGCGGCATCTGGCGCAATTGCAAAACAAACTACGCACGCTTCGCCCGGGCAAATTCTGAAATCTTTGTGGCCCCGTGCATCATCATTGCCCCTTGAAAATGCTGCACCGTCAGATACAGTCATTTAGATGCTGATCTTCACGCCAAAGCGAAAAATGACCAGCCACGCGGGAACCAACGAGTGATCCCGCTAAAGGATTTAACGCCGCGGCGCTCCTTCCCCGTAGTGACGCTGCTCCTGATCCTTGCGAACACGCTCGTGTTTTTCTACCAGATTTCGCTGCCGCCGCACGCCGCCGACGCCTTCATCATGACGTACGGCGTCGTACCCTACAAAATTCAGATGGCGCTAGCCGGCCGGCACTACACCCTGCAACAAGCGCTGCTGCCGCTCTTCACTTGCATGTTTCTGCACGGCGGCTGGCTGCACATCATCGGAAATATGTGGTTCCTGTGGATTTTCGGCGCAAACGTCGAGGACCGCATGGGACCCGTCGCCTACTTGCTCTTCTACCTTGTCTGTGGCATCGGCTCGAGCGTCGCGCAAACGCTATTTTCCTGGGGCTCACACATTCCGTCGCTCGGCGCTAGCGGCGCAATCTCCGGCGTGCTCGGCGCCTACATCGTCTTCTTTCCCGGCTCGCAAATCTCCACGCTGATCACTCTATTCATCCTGTGGTTCTTTGCTCGAATTCCCGCGCTGGTGTTCATCGGCCTGTGGTTCGCGATGCAATTCCTAAGCGGGATCGGTTCGCTGGGCGCAAACGGCGTATCCGCATCGGGAGGAGTTGCGTGGTGGGCGCACGTCGGAGGATTTTTGCTCGGCATGCTAATCGCATTCATAATGTCACTTAGTACTCGAAGTGGCGTGCGCGGGTAATTCGTCGCCCAGCCGACAACTCCACCAATCGTTGAGTTCCTCGGGACACGTCACTAAAGCAGAATGTTAGAAGTTTCGGCGCACCGTAAACCAGCGAGGCCACCTCAATTCTTACTTTAACCGGCGCGCGCCGCTCTACCCCGGTGCACGACAAACGCACGCCGAAAAATCCCAGTGACTTTTTCCGTCTGTGCGCGTTCTACATATTGAGGACGCTTCAAGCGAAACCTAACGGTGTGCTCGAACGGGCCAGCAAGCCCTGCATCCCATTCGCAGTCCGCGCATCCATAGCTTTTACCCGACGAAACTAGCTCCCCTGCGGAGCGAACCCAAGATACAATGCGCGTACGCATTTAGCCCGACGCACACGGCGTTACTTCTGCACCCCGTCGCGCGTAGTAAGATTTGCAGCCCGCAAGCTCAAATGAAGGAGCACCGACCGTTCATGTCAAGTACGTCGCAGCCGCCGAAACCCGACCTCAGTGCGTTGCGCATAGACAAGACCCAGCGCACGGCGGGCAAAGGCGGCAAGCGCTGGGGACTCGTCGTAGCCGTGCTCGTGGTGCTCGTGCTGCTCGCCGGAGCCGCATTGGCTTTCCGCGATCAGAAGCCAGTGGTGGAAGTCGCCGTGGCGCAGAAAGCCGCGACTGGCCGCCCTGCCCTGCTGAACGCCAGCGGCTACGTCACTCCGCGCCGCCGTGCCACAGTCGCTGCGAAAATCACCGGACGCGTCACCGGCGTATTCTTCGACGAAGGCGTGCACGTGAAAGAAGGCCAGATTCTCGCGACGCTCGATGATTCCGACGTGAAACGCGCGCTTGAGTCCGCCGTCGCCGACCGCAATTCCACGCGCGCGCAAATCGCCGACCTGGAAGTGCAGCTAAAAAACGCGGAGATCGAAAAGCATCGAGCGGAAGCATTGCAAACCGCGGGTGTGCAAAGCCAGGAAGCTCTCGACAACGCGACCACCACCGTCGACAGCCTGAAGGCCAGAATCGCTCTGACCAGAGTGCAAGTGGACGGCGCCGAAGCGCGCATCAACGAAGCGCAGCAAGCGGTGAACAATTGCGTGATTCGAGCGCCGTTCGACGGTGTCGCGGTTTCGAAAGACGCGCAAGTCGGCGAAATGATCTCGCCGGTTTCCGCCGGCGGAGGTTTCACGCGTACCGGCGTCGCCACCATCGTGGACATGAATTCGAACGAGATCGAAGTGGACGTCAACGAAGCGTATATCGCGCGCGTCGAACCCGGCCAGCCGGTAACAGCAATCCTGGATGCTTATCCCGACTGGCAGATCCCGTCGAAAGTACGCACCGTGATTCCAACGGCCGATCGCCAGAAAGCTACAGTAAAAGTTCGGATTTCATTCTTAAAGCTTGACCCGAGGATTTTGCCGGACATGGGCGTGAAGGTCACCTTCCTCGGTGACGAGCCGGACAAGCAAGTAGGTGTTGCACCCGCGGCGCTGGTTCCTTCCGGCGCGGTGCGTGACGAAGGCGGTCGCAAGATTGTTTTCCTTGTTAAGGATAATCAGCTGGAGCGCCGCGCCGTGACGGTAGGCAGCACGCGTGGCAGCGACGCCGAAATTATGGCGGGCCTGACGGCGGGAGACACCGTGGTCGTAAAAGGCCCGCCGGATTTGCACGATGGTGAAGCCATTCAGCTCAAGAAATAATCAGACCAGAAACGGGAGCGCGCAAAATGGTACGAGTGGACGGCAGTGGCAGCGCAAACAGCCTGATCAAAATCCGCGGCCTCGACAAGAAGTATAAACGCGGCGGCGAAGAAATCGACGTCCTGCAGGGCCTGAATCTCGACGTGGACCAAGGCGAGTTCGTCGCCTTCATGGGCCCCAGCGGCTCTGGCAAGACGACTCTGCTCAATCTGCTTGGCGGACTCGACGTCCCCTCCCACGGCAGCATCACCGTGGCTGGAGATGAGATCACCCACATGTCTAGCGGCAAGCTCACCGAATGGCGCGCCCGGCACGTGGGCTTCATCTTTCAGATGTACAACTTGATTCCCGTGCTCACCGCTTTCCAGAACGTCGAGCTACCCCTACTTCTCACGAAACTGTCGAAGTCCGAGCGCCGCACGCACGTTGAAGCCGCACTTGCGATTGTGGGCCTGGCCGATCGCATTAACCATTACCCGAGGCAACTCTCGGGCGGACAAGAGCAGCGCGTAGCCATAGCCCGCGCAATCGTAGCCGATCCCACCTTCCTTCTGTGCGACGAACCCACGGGTGACCTCGACCGCAAGAGTGCTGATGAAATACTTGAACTGTTGACGCGCTTCTCCAAGGAACACAACAAGACCATCCTGATGGTCACGCACGATCCGCTGGCCGCAGAAAGAGCTCAAGCAACACTTCACCTTAATAAAGGCGTGCTGGTGGAAGGCGCACGCGTCGGGAGCCTGGCATGAAATTCCTTCACCTGATACTTGCAAATTTGTCGCGCAAGAAGCTGCGCACAATTCTTACGGTTGGCTCGTTCGCCGTGGCGCTGTTTCTGTTCGCCTTCCTCGCGGTCGTGAAGGGCGCATTCGGGCGCGGCGCGGATATTGCCGGCGCGGACCGTCTGGTCATCATCAACCGCATCTCGATCATCCAGCCGCTGCCCTTATCATATCGCGACCAGATCCTGCGCATCCCGGGCGTGAAGTCCATCACGCACAATAACTGGTTCGGCGGCGTATATCAGGACGAGAAGAACTTCTTCCCCCAGTTCGTCATCGACCCGGAAAATCAGCGCCAGGTAATGTCCGAATTGATCGTTCCCAATGACCAGTGGCAGAAATTCGTGGCAGATCGTCAAGGCGCGATCGTCGGCGCCAGAACCGCGCAGCGCTTCGGCTGGAAAATCGGCGACCGCATTCCCATCAAGAACGTCAGCTATGGCACCAGCGGCACTTGGGAATTCAATCTTGACGGCATCTATCACAGCGAACACGCCGGCGGCGACGAAACCCAGTTCTGGTTTCAGTGGGATTATTTCGAGGAGCGCGTGCCGGAGCGCTTCAAAGGCAATACTGGCTGGTACGTGCTGCGGCTCAACAACCCTGACGACGCCCCGCGCGTAGCCAAAGCGATAGACGACACATTCACCAACTCGTCCTACGAAACAAAAACGGAAACGGAGTCGGCCTTCGCCGCAGGCTGGGTAAAACAATTTGGCAATATTGAACTCCTCATCCTCACCATCGGCTCCGTGGTGTTCTTCACACTGCTCTTGATCACCGGAAATACCATGGCCATCGCGGTGCGCGAGCGCGTGGGCGAGCTGGCCGTTCTGAAAGCGATCGGCTTCAGCGATTTCTCTATTCTCGTGCTCGTACTGGCCGAGGCTCTGCTCATCGCGCTATTCGGCGGCATTCTCGGCCTGGGCGTGGCGATGCTGGCCGTGCCGGTGCTCGGCAACGCGCTCAATGGTTTGCTGCCCGAGCTCGTTCTATCTCCGGCGATTCTTTCGGTAGGACTTGCGACAGCGCTGCTGATCGGCGCGGCCGGCGGAGTTTTGCCGGGAGTCGGTGCCATGCGGATGCGCGTCGTTAACGCGCTGCGGAGGGTGTGAAATGGCGATACCTGTCATCTATAATTTGCGCAGCGTTCGTGCGCGCTGGGTATCTTCGATCGTCGCCGTGTTGGGCATCGCGGGCACCGTTGGCGTGTTCGTCGCCATGCTTTCTCTGGCCAACGGATTTCGCGCCACGCTCGTCGCTTCTGGTTCCCAAGACAACGCCATCCTGATGCGCGCCGGCGCCACCGCTGAAATGATGAGCGGCATCACGCTCGAGAGCATCAAAATTGTTCAGGACGATCCCGGCGTCGCGCGCGACTCTTCAGGTCCGCTCATTACTTCCGAGGTCGTCGTGGTCGCTCCCTTTCCTCTGCGCGCCACCGGAACCAACGCCAACGTCCAAGTGCGCGGCGTTTCGGCGAATGTGCTCACAATACGCCGCAACGTCAAAATCGTTCAGGGACAGATGTTTCAGCCGGGCCTGTCCGAATTGGTCGTCGGCACGAACGCCAATAAAACCTACTCCGGCTTGACGCTTGGCAATACCGTGGAGTTCGGCGGCGGCCACTGGCGCATCGTCGGCATTTTTGACGCGCGCGGCAGCGCGTTCGATTCCGAGGTATGGGCGGACGCGCGCGTACTCGACGACGTGTACAAGCGCCCCACCAACATCTATCAATCTGCCACGGTGCACCTCACTTCCCCTGCCGCTTTGCAGCAGCTCAAGGATTCCGTCAGCGCCGACCCGCGCCTGAATCTGGATGTGTTCCGTGAAGTTGATTACTACGCCAAGCAATCCACCGCCATGACGCGCCTCATCACCGTCCTCGGCGGCCTGGTCGCATTCGTCATGGCCATCGGCGCGGTTTTCGGCGCGCTCAATACCATGTACTCCGCGGTGTCCGAGCGCGGTCGCGAAATTGCCACCATGCGCGCGCTCGGCTTTGGCGGGCCGGCTGTGGTGTTCTCATTCCTGATCGAGGCCTTGCTGATCGCCTTCATCGGCGGCGTGCTGGGATGCTTGGCGGTGCTGCGCCTCAACGGCCACACTACCAGCACCATCAACTGGCAGACGTTTTCGAATCTGGCTTTCGCTTTCCGTATTACGCCCGGCCTTCTGCTCAGTGGCATGTTCTTCGCGCTGGCGATGGGCCTGATCGGCGGCCTGCTTCCGGCCGTCAGTGCAGCCCGCAGGCCCATAGCGGTCGCGCTGCGCGAACTGTAACTGTTGCTTGAAGTCCGCGTGCAGGGTCGCCGTCGGTGCGCCGACAACTCGAGGAGTGGTCGAAGCAAGCACGCAACGTTCCGCAACACATAAAGTGAATCCTGCATTTTCTGCGAGTACTTTTTCCCCGCATAAATTTGTGTCCGCGCTCCGGAAGAAGATTAGAATAGCGTCTGCTCCCGGCCCTGTATTTGCCTGGCGTATAATTTTCCTGCTGTCAGTAAGGGAGGCATGGAATGGCGATCGGCAATTCTGGTTTTGCGCAGTCTCGGAAGTTCGGCAGGTTTCTAGCTGCGGCAATCCTGATCGGTGCGCTTCTCTTCCCGCTCGGGGCGCCCGCGCAGCAAACCCCGACGGGCAATCAGATCATGGGCGAACTCGCGTTTGTCGCTACGACTAAGGCTGAGAAAACCGCCGGCGTCTGGGTGGACGGCCAATACGTCGGCTTTGTCAAGGAATTGAAGGACAACAAAAAGCTTTTGCTGCTGCCTGGCGAACACGATATCGCCGTGCGCCAGACGGGCTACTTCGAACTGACAGAGAAGATCGTCGCCGAGCCCGCGAAGAAGACCATCCTCACCATTCACCTCCAGCAAAACCCGCAAGCACAATTTTCCGCAGTCACGGGCCAGATCAAACTAGAAGTCACACCAGAGCGGGCTGCCGTTTTCGTCGATGGCCATTTCGCCGGCACCGTGAACCAGTTCCGCGGGGCCGGCCGCGCGATGCTGATCGCGCCGGGAAACCATCACATCAAGATTGACCTGGTCGGCTACCAACCATTCGAAACCGACGTCACGCTTCTGGCCAAGCAGAAAATCACGGTCAAGACGGATCTCGCGCCCGGCACGGTTCAACAAGCTGACCCAGCCATAAAAAACAGCAATTAATGCGTTGGTTGATGTTCGATCAAGATCGCTAGCCGTCGCGCAGAAATTGCAGCGGGACGGCTAGCTTGCTGGTTAAAGAAATACATTAGGAATATCTCTGTCGCGGGGACCGATGAAGCCGCGCTCAGTGTTTCTGCTTTCTGAGATTTACCTCGAAGCTTTCCTCTGTGATCTCTGTGTTAGGGCTTTGAGCTTTTGCTTTAATTCGCAACGCCCGACTTCGCGACGCTGTTAGCCACCCAATCCCCTACCTCGCGTGTCGAGAGATCCCCGCCCAACTCCGCCGGAGTTTTCCCTTCCTTCAGCGCCGCGCGCACGGCCTTGTCGATCGCCCCAGCCTCTGCCTGCCAGCCCAGAAACTCGAACATCATCCCGACCGTAAGAATCGAACCCATCGGATTGGCGACACCCTTCCCGGCGATGTTCGGCGCCGAGCCATGCACCGGCTCAAACAGCGATACCTGCCCCGGATGAATATTGCCCGAAGGCGCCAGGCCCAGGCCGCCCGCCAGTTGCGCGCCCAGGTCGCTCGCGATGTCGCCGAACAGATTGGAAGTGACGATCACCTGGAATTGCGATGGGTCGCGCACCATTTGCATCAGCAAATTATCAATGTACTGGTGGCTGGATTCGATCCCCGGATATTCCGCGCGCACTTGCTTGAAAACGCGCTGCCACAAATCGTGGCCGTAGATCAGGGCATTGGATTTGTCAGACATGCAAACGCGCTGCAATCCGCGCCGCTTCGCATATTCATATGCATAGCGGATAATCCGCTCCACGCCCTTGCGCGTGTTCACATCCTCTTGAATCGCAATTTCGTCCACGGTTCCCTTCTTGAAGTTTCCGCCCATGCCCACGTACAGGCCTTCGGTATTTTCGCGGAATACCATGAAGTTCACATCTTGTTCGCTGCGGTCTTTCAGCGGAGTGAATCGCTTATCGAATAACACGCAGGGCCGCGCATTCACATACAGATCGAGCTTGAATCGCAGGCCCAGTAGAATTTCCGCAGCGTGAATATTCGTCGGGACGCGCGGATCGCCCATCGCGCCCAGCAAAATCGCGTCGAAATCGCGCCGCAACATTTCCACGGCGTTTGCCGGTAGCGTAGTGCCATCGCGCAGATAGCGGTCCGCACCCCAATCGAATTCCGTTAGCGCAACCTCGCGCCCGCCGGACGCAGCGGCAACCCGCGACACTTTTACAGCTTCCGGAATCACCTCTTTGCCGATCCCGTCGCCGGGAATCACCGCGATGCGCTTCCGCGCGCTGGAAAAATCAGTTGAAGTCATGCCGTCGCGCAAACTAACATGCGAGTCCCGTGCTGTCAACGCGGCCACGCGCGCGCCGCGAAAATATTCGCGAAGCGCAACGTCACGCTCGAGCATCAAAAAACACGGCTGCAATGAAACCATCTCAAGCAGAATCCTAATCCCCACGGAGGAATCATGGCAAGAATGCGCGTAGTGCAAGTTTCCAAAGCCAAAGGACCCTTTGAGATCGTCGAACGCGAAATCCCGCCGCCCGGCCCGGGCGACGTTCGCGTGAAGGTGCAGGCTTGCGGCGTCTGTCACAGCGACTCGATCACCAAAGAGGGATTGTTCCCGAACATTCAGTATCCGCGCATCCCCGGCCACGAGGTCGCGGGAGTGGTGGACGCGATCGGCGAAGGCGTCAAAGGCTGGAAAGTCGGCGACCGCGTCGGAATCGGCTGGTACGGTGGGCATTGTGGATATTGCGATTCCTGCCGCCGCGGGTATTTCGATTTGTGTTTGGTTGACCGTGCGGTCACGGGCATCTCGCGCGACGGCGGTTATGCGGAATACATGATCACGCCCGCGGTGACGTTGGCGCTGATTCCGGATGAGGTCAACGCGGTGGATGCCGGGCCGCTTATGTGCGCCGGGGTGACAACGTTCAATTCCCTGCGGAATTCTGGCGTCGGACCTGGCGAAGTTGTCGCGGTGCTCGGCATCGGCGGGCTGGGACATCTGGGCGTCCAATTCGCGGCGAAGTGCGGCCACAAGACGGTGGCGATTGCGCGTGGAGCGGACAAAGCGGAGCTGGCGAAGAAGCTCGGCGCACACGTTTATATTGATAGCGACAAGCAGGACGTTGCGGCTGAACTGCAGAAGCTCGGCGGCGCGAAGACGATTCTGGCGACAGTCACTGCCGGCGACGCGATGTCCGCGGCGTTCGGAGGCTTGGGCATCGACGGCAAACTGATGGTGCTCGGCGTACCCAACGACCCAATCCTGGTCAATCCGATCACGGCGGTCTTCAGCCGCGCTGGGTTGCGTGGATGGTATTCGGGCCGAGCAATTGATTCGCAGGATACGCTGCGTTTCAGCGCGCTCACCGGCGTACGTCCGATGACGCAGGTTTTTCCGCTGGATAAGGTCAACGAAGCCTACGAGGTTATGATGAACGGCACGGTGCGGTTTCGCGCGGTGCTGAAGATCGGCGTGTGAAGCGGCAGCTATTCGTAGCGCAGCGCGACCATAGGATCCACGCGCATGGCGCGGCGGGCGGGGATGTAGCAGGCCAGCAGAGCGACGACACTCAGCAGCAGGCCGACGGCCGCGAAGGTGATGAAGTCCGTGGCGCCGACGCCGAAAAGTATGGTGCGCAGAAAACGCGTCAGCGCAAGCGATAGCGCCAGGCCGCAGACCAGGCCCGCGAGGATCAGCCGCAGGCCGTTCCCCAGCACCATGCGGAACACGTCGGTGGACTGCGCGCCCAAAGCCATGCGCAAGCCGATTTCGTGTGTCCGCTGGCGCGTGGTGTAGGCAATCACGCCGTAAATTCCCACCGCAGCCAGAACCAGCGCCAGTAACCCGAACGCGCCAACGAAAGTTCCCGCAATGCGTTGCCCCACGCTGGCCACTTGCACGCGCGAAGCAAGCGTGGATTCGTCGTACACCGGGAGATTCGCATTGAGTTCGTGTACCATTTTTTCCACGGCCGCCATGTACGCAAGCGGATCACCAGCGACGCGCGCGTGAATCGTGACCTCGTCGGAATAATCCTGCAGAATGGGCAAATAAATAAAGGGCAGCGAATTTTCGCGCAGCGAGTAGTAGCTGCAATTGCGCGTCACTCCCACAATCGTGCGCCAGGCGCCATCCGCAGTTACACGCTTGCCCACGCCTTCCTGATTCGGCCAATAGCGACGCACGAAAGCTTCGTTGACGATCGCCACCGGCTGTGAGGTCGCCGTGTCCTGCTCCGTAAAATCGCGCCCCGCCACCAGGGGAATCTGCATCGTGCGCAAATAATTCGGCCCGGCTCCCGCTTCCGCGATACCCATGGATTCGTGCGGCTGCGGCACGTAACCTTCCGGATTCACCGCTGTGCCGTTGCTGGTGTAGCCGAGCGGCACCCAATCCGCGAGTGAAACAGATTGCACGCCGGGCAGCATCGCAATTTTGGCCAGCAGCTGACGATGGAATTGCACGCCGGCGTCGTGGTTATAGCCTGAAGGGAAAAGACTGTACGACGCGATCAGCACATGGTCCGAGTTGAAGCCGGGATTCAGCGTCTGCGCCGCGCGAAAACTGCGGATGAACAAGCCTGCGCAGACCAGCAAAAAAAGCGATAGCGAAATTTGCGCGACCACCAAACTGCTCGCCAGGCGCGCGCGGTGCAGTCCGCCAGAGACGCTGCCCGAATCTTCTTTCAACACAGAGATGGGCGCCAGGTCCGAAGCGCGCCACGCGGGCAGCACGCCGAAAATAACTCCGGTAACCAGCGAGAGCACCATGGTGCCGAGCAGCACGCGGTGATCGGCGTGAATGTCCAGCGACACAGGAATATTCGTCGGCGGAATGAATTGCGAAAATGTTCCGGCAGTCCATACGGTGATGAGCATGGCCACGCCGCCGCCCGCGAGCGCGAGGATGAGGCTTTCGATGAGCAGTTGCCGAACCAGGCGCCAGCGGCTGGCTCCGATGGAAAGACGGATGGCAATTTCCCGGCGGCGCGCGACGGAACGCACGAGAAGAAGATTCGCGACGTTCGCGCAAGCAAGCAGCAACACGGCCCCGGCGATGGCCATCAGCATTGGCAAAAGAACGTAGAGATAACCATTGGCTCCGAACGGGGCGCGCCACAGCGGATACAGGGTGACGTTATTCTCGCCCTGATGTTCCTTGGGATATTGCGCAACGAGCTGCTTCATCAGCAGATTCATTTCCGACTGCGCCTGCTCCAGCGTCACGCCGGCCTGCACACGCCCCAGCGGCACGGCCCAGGTGTTGCCGCGCTCGTTCAGGCGGTCGGAGTTAGACATGACTTGCGGCGCCATCACAATCGGTAACCACAGCTCGCTGCGCAGCCCGGTCTGAGTTCCCTGAAATATGGGCGGCGCAACGCCGACGATGCTGTAAGGATGTTCGTTGATTTGCAGCGTGCGACCGATTACGGAGCGATCGCCGGCGTAGCGCAGCTGCCACATGCGGTAGCTGATTACGACGACGGGCGCACCATTCGGCGCACTGTCTTCAGACTGTAGAAATCCGCGGCCGAGAATTGGGTGCACGCCAAGAAAATCAAAATAGTTCGCGGAAACCAGCGTGCCCCAGGTGCGCTCGGGCTTGGCTTTGCCTGTCAGATTCATCGGTTCGATGGAAAAAGCCGTGAGCGCGGAAAAACTTTTGGTGCGTTCGCGCAAATCCAAAAAGTCCGGATACGAAAATGGAATGGGAGTGCGCGAATTTCCGCCAGAGGTGAAGGCCAGAATATTTCCAGTGTTCGCCGCGCCAGGAATCGGGTTCAGCAGCGTCGAATTGATCCAGCTGAAGATGGTGCTATTGGCGCCGATGCCCAGTGCCAGCGTGAGGATCGCCGTGGCCGTAAAGCCCGGCGATTTCAGCAGCACGCGCAATGCGTAGCGCACGTCTTGCCACAGAGCTCCCATCAAGTCCTCCGACACCAGCTAGCCTTGTGCAGTGCAATCACAAAGCCAAGTCCCGCGGCCTCGGCGCGCCCTCAGTCGAAGCTTCGAAACCATCTGCCCAATGCTCAATGCCGCCGTCCGACTAGCTAAAGCCCCGTCTTTGCTTCGTTTGGACCGCGTTTGACAAAAAAACTGAAGTCCCCGGCATTCCCGACCGATACGTATGCTACAGAAGGTGAGCGCCGCGAAAATTTTTGGCCAACGCCGCGCTGTCCGAAGATGGGAAGCGACGCGCGAAATCGGACACTCGCGATCCTACGTGTTCTCCCTGTACGTGCGTACAGTTTCACAGCAAACACCTCGCGCTTCAATTGCGATTGCTCGCGTCGCAACACGCGCATACATTGATTTCAGCGTCTGGCAGCACCTAGCGACGACTTGGAACCATAACCCGGAGGGAATATGTGGAGTAACAACAAGCAGGGCGATTCTCCGAACCCAGCCGCGGCTCAGCCGGCGGCCTATCAACCACCGCAATCTTCGGCCAACTACAACGCCAGTCCGGCTCCGGCAGCGTCGCAGAGTTTCCGCTCCAGCGCTCCTACGGCGCGCAACCTGGCGACCTTGGGACCGGGACTGACGGTGAAGGGCCAGATTTCGGGCGATGAGGATTTGCAGATTGATGGCAAGGTGGAAGGCTCGATTTCGCTCAAGGGCCAGCGCCTCACCGTCGGGCCGAACGGCGAGATTGTTTCAGATGTGCATGCACGGGAAGTAATCGTGTATGGCAAGGTGCGCGGCAACCTGTTTGCGGAAGATCGCATTGAGGTGAAGAAAGATGGCTCGGTGGTCGGCAATATTACCGGCGGCCGGGTGTTGATCGAAGACGGCGCGTACCTGAAGGGGCAAATCGAGATCGAGCGCGGCAAGTCGCACAAGCATGCATCGGCGGAACTCGAGCCGGTGGGGGCGGGCGTCGGCAGCAACTCGTAAACTAGGTTCCCTACCCCGGCCGCAGACGGATAGCTTAGACAGGCCGTGGCGGAGCGGGCAGCATTCAAAATGGCGCTGCAACCGAAAGGTTGCCGCGTCGTTTTTGTTTTTGGCGTGAGCAAAATAAAAAAGGCCGCGGCAGGATATAAGGTGTTGGCCTGCCGCGGCCCTGAAGGCTGATGCGTGGTTACAGCGTCTGCGATGCGGTCTGCGTCAGCGTAGGAGCTGGGGGCTGCGGCGCAGGAGCAGGCGCGGTAGCCGGCGTAGCGACGTTGCCGTTGCCGTATTGCGGCGCGTGATAGTGGTTGGTCTGATCAGTTGACGAGCCTGCCGCTGGGTATCCATTCGAGCTGGGCTGCGGGTTCGCGCTTGTCGGATTCGGATGCAGCGAGAAGTTGATGCCGCGGCGCGCGTTCTCGTTCACGGTGCGCTGCAGATCCAGATCGTCCATGTTCAGCGTGCTCTCGCCGCCGTAGTTCACGGTGTAGTGCAGCATGCCGTCCTGCAGCCAGTAATCGCTGGCCGCGTAGGTGGTGCCGTCCTTCAGATACAGCAGCACGGTTGGACGAGAGGCCGAAACGTCACCGGTGACGGCATTATCGTTCGGTGAAGGTGGGGCTACATCAGCCGGATTGTCTGGCGCCACGGGGCCGGCGTTGTAATTGCCGGAATTATTGTCCGCCGGGCCGTTGTCTGAACTGGAGTAATTTCCATTGTCGCCGTAATTGATGCTGTAGCCGGGATCATCATAGTAGCCGGGCCATCCCCACGGGTAGTAGCCAAGGCCATAGTACGGTCCCCAGCCCCAAGCCGGTCCCCAGAAGCCGCCCCAGCCCCAACCCCAGCCGAAGCCCCAACCCCAGCCGCCCCAGCCCCAACCAAAGCCTCGGCCAAAGCCGCAGCCCCAGCATCCGAAGCCACCGCGGAAGCCGAAGCCATTGCGGAAGCCAAAGCCGCCGCCATGGAAAACGCCGATCGAGTTGCTGCCGTGGAAGCCGCCGCCGAAGTTACCGCCGCGGAATCCCACGGAATTGCTGGCGAACGACCGGTTACCCGCGAATCCTGACGAGCCATGCACGTTGAGCGAGCCGCCGAGGCGCGGAGCGCTCATCGAGCCTGCGGAGCCGAAGTGTCCGCTGGTCAAAGTGGCGTTGCTAAAATGAGACGTCGAGGAACGGCCGGCCATCCCACCTGACCTGGACGTCGCGGAGTTGCTGAAGTGAGAATTTTCGATGTTCGATACCGCGCGATTCGTGGAAACGGATGAACCGCCGCGTGAAGAGGCGGAAAGCGAACTGCTCGAGCTGCGGTTGCTGGTGGCAGCAGAGAGCGACGTGGAATTGTGTGTGCCAGCTGCGTTCGATATAGATGACCCGCCGCGGGAATTAGCAAAGGTGTTGGAATTTGTGCCACCGCGCGCGGCGGAGCCGGACGCTGAATTCGCAGGCCCGCTGCGGCCCATGTAGGGCGATGTCGACGTGCCGCGATTTCCGGCAGAGGCCGCAGAACCGTTATTGAATCCGCGTGCCGAATTTGCGCCGGATGCGCCAAAACGCGCGCTCGAAGGAGGCGCCACGCCTGCGCGATTGCCCGCGCTATAGCTGTTGCCGGCGCGGCCGCCCATTGCACTGTACGGTCTGGAAGGTGAACCGGAATAATGATTGGGCGCGCTGGAGTAATGATTCGCGCTGCCACGAGCGCCGCCATAAGCCCCACCACGAGGAGCGCTGCCCCCTCCTCCGCCGTAATGAGCGCCGCCACCCCCACCGCCTCCGTGGAATCCACCGCCTCCACCACCACCGCCGTGGAAGCCGCCCCCACCACCCCCACCTCCGTGACCACCGCCACCACGCTGCGCGAACGCAGCTGGCGCGCAAAGCAGCGCCACAGAAGCGATTGCGCCAAACAAAATCTTAAAGAATGCGGACCTGTTCATGGTTGTAACCTCCACCCAACTACTACCCAAGAGGTGCGGGCGGCCTGAACACTGAGGCCATTCTACACCAATTAGACTCGCACGGAGCGTGGTTGGTTGCAAATTGGTTAAGTCGTTCACCTTCAGCCAATCACTTCAGCGGCGAAAATCGCACGCCTGCCCTCGAACGGTACAACACGAGAGGTTCGAAAAAGTTTCGGTGGAACATTTGGCCAGGTGCTTGGAAGGCTAGGATCGGCCGCGTTCGGCCAGGAAGACGCCCAGGAGGACCAACGCGGTGCCTTCCAGCAGCATTCGAGAGGGCCGTTCACCCAGGAAAGCCATAGACAGCAGGATCACGATTACTGGCTGGAAATAGCTGACGGCGCCGACGCGCGACGCCGTCATGTAACGCAGCACCCAGTAAAAAATCGTGTAGGCGGCGACGGAACTGCCGACCGCCATGTAGATCATGCCGAGCCAGCCGCCGAGACCGACGCTGTGCCAGTCGAGATGAATCACCTGCCGGATGGTGAGCGGGAGCAGCAACAGCGCGGCGGCGACGCAATTAAAAGTGTTCATGGCGATGGAGTCGTATTGCGCGGCGACTCGTTTGCCGAGCACCGCGTAAATGGAAAAACCGATCACGCCGCCGAAGGTGATGATGTCGCCCATCAGCAGCGGCGAATGAGCTGGTGAACCTTGCTCGGTTTCCAGCAGATATACGCCGATGAACGAGATGGCCATGCCAACTACTTTCGCGACAGTGAGGGCTTCCAGTTTCAACGCGCGTGCCAGCACCAGGATGATGATGGGACCGATGGCGATAAGCACAGCGGAATGATCCGAAGTAGTGTAGTCCAGGCCGACGGTGAACAGGCCCTGGTTGATGACGACTCCGAAGAAACCGAGATACAGGAATGGCCACACATCGCGGAGCTTGAGCGGCTGGCGTTCGCGGCGCGTAAAATAAATTGCCAGCATCAGGAACGCGGCGAGTTGCAGGCGCAGGCAGACCAGCGTGATCGGGTCGAGCGTCCGCAGCGCGATTTTTCCCGCGACGTAGTTGCCGGACCACAGCACGAGCATCATGAGCAGCCAGAACGCGAGCGTTAGTTTGCTGGGGCGCGGCAACTCCAATTCTGTCGCGATTGTGGGGGCGGGCGAGGCCGACTGTGAAGTCAATGGCGATGTCAACGGCGCGCTCGGGCTTTCGCTTTCAATCGAGCACCTCGCGGCGTTTGGTCAGCGATTCGATGCGGTCAAGGCGCGGCGTGTAGCCGATGCCCGGAGCGGTGGGAACTTTTATCGTGCCTTTTGCGGTGACTTCCACTTCCGGCTCGATTATATCTTCGGTCCAGTAGCGGCGGCTGGCGGAGACGTCGCCGGGCAGCGTGAAGTTCGGCAGCGTGGACATGGCGATGTTGTGCGCGCGGCCGATGCCGGATTCCAGCATGCCTCCGCACCAGACGGGAATGGATTTTTGCTGGCAAAGATCGTGGATGCGGCGGGCTGGGGTGTGGCCGCCGACGCGGCCCAGTTTCATGTTGATGATTTTGCAGGCGCCGATTTCGATGGCGGCGCGGGCGTGCTCGATATCGTGAATGCATTCGTCCAGGCAGATAGGAGTGTCGAGCTGGCGCTGCAGCGCGGCGTGGGAGTAGATGTCGTCGTGGCCGAGGGGCTGCTCGATCATGATCAAGTAGAAGGCGTCGAGCTGTTTCAGCAGCGGGGCGTCTTCCAGGCGATAGGCAGAATTCGCGTCCACCATCAGGCGAATGCGCGGGAACTTTTCGCGGAGGGCGCGGGCGGGTGCCACATCGCTGCCGGGTTTGATTTTGATTTTTATGCGCTGGTAGCCCGCGTCTAGTTCCTTTTCCACCTTGGCCAGCAGTGTTGCGATGTCGGGTTGAATGCCTATGGAAACGCCGGAGGAAATTTCGTCGCGCGTGCCGCCGAGTCGTTTCGCTAGCGGCACGTTCTTTTGCTTGGCTTCGGCGTCCCAGATCGCGGTTTCCAGCGCGGCTTTCGCCATGTTGTGGCCGCGGACGCGGGCGAGCGAGTCCCAGACTTCGGCGGCCGACTCGAATTCCTTGTACTTCACGATGGGCCAAAGAAAATCGCGCAGGATGTGCCAGGCGGTTTCTACCGTTTCATACGAATAGTAGGGATCTTCGCCGGCGGTGCACTCGCCCCAGCCATTCGCGCCGTCGGCGTCCAGTTCCAGCAGGAGAATGCGCCGCAGCGAGGTTTCGCCGAAGCTGGTTTGGAACGGCGCGATCAACGGCATCTGGATTTCGCGCAGAGTGATTTTACGCAGGCGCATGGGGGCTGGGGCCTTTGGGTTTCCGTCTCTCGTTTCTAGTCTTCGAATTCTTCCGGGCGGTATTCTGGCAGACGCAAGCCCGCGATGGAAGCGGCGGGTTCCAGAATGTAATCCACAGTTTTGCCACGGCGTTCAACGGACGTCGCGATGAAGCCCTGATGGAGCAGTTTGCGGAAGTGGTCGCGCGTTTCGGACTGCAGGCGCGCGGCGGATTCGCGGTCTTGCGTCTTCAGTTCGCCGAGAGTCGCGGGGAGCGAAATGGTTTGTGCGCCAGCGGCTGCCGGCAGCGGACTTTCGGCCAGGATATTTATTACGCGATCCGAATCGAGCCACCATTCCGCCACCAGGCGGTCGGTGGGCAGTCCTGCGTGCAGCGGACTCTCAGTGACGCCGTAGCAATTCGGAATGTAGCGGCGGGCGATAGCGCCCAGGCGCACAAAATTAAAATGCGCGTTTTTCAATTCCAGCGGATCGAACGTCCATTCGACCAGGCGAATGTCGCGTTTCAGCGCGTCCTGGCGCTGGAAAAATTTCAGGCGGCGGCCGACGCCGAGATTTTGGTATTCCGGCAGCACGGCGGTCATGTGGGAATGCAGGAATGGTTTTCCGGCGCGTGTGCCGGCCAGCGCCAGCGTCATCCCGATCATTCTGCCGCTATCGAATGCGCCGAAAATCTGGCCGCCGGTGTGATGCGCGACGACGAAGATCGCCGAAGGCACGGCGATGTGCTCGCCCCAGATTTGTTTTTCCAGGCGGACGCAGGTCTCGTATTCGGCGAGCGATTCGCAGTGGCGGATTTCGATTTCATGCTCGGCGGTTGATGGCGTTTCGGCGGATGCGTTCATCTGGTATGCGCGGCCTCGAGGGGTTCTTGCAGCTTTGAGAGATTCCACAGCTCTTCCATGCGCTGGCGTGGCAGGTCGGCGAGACGCCGGCCTTCGGCGTGCGCGGCTGATTCCATCCACTGAAAACGCGTTTGGAATTTGCGATTGGCCTTCTTCAGCGCAATTTCAGGATCGGCGCCGAGGAAGCGCGCCACATTTACGGCGGCGAAAAGCAGGTCGCCGACTTCTTCTTCGAGATGCGGGGAAACGTTTGCGGCGCGCGGCGCTGAAGCGGGCACGGCATGCCGTGCCCCTACGGCTGGCGGAGCGGCCACGGGCTTCGCGCGGCTGGCGGCTCCCGACGACGAAGGCGCCGCGTCCGCTTGGAGCGACGCCAATATTTCGCGCTTCTCCTCGTCGAGCTTTTCGAAGATGCCGGCGAGATTGTCCCAATCGAATCCGATATGCGCGGCGCGGCGTGTGAGCTGGTAGGCTTCGAGGACGCCCGGGAGCGAGCGTGGGACGCCGGACAGTATGGACTCGGTGGCCGCATTCGTTTTCGCTGCGTTCGCGTTCGCCGCAGTTGCCTTCCCTTCTTGGCCTTTGGTTTGCGCGCGCTCCGCGGCCTTGATCTGCTCCCAATTTTTCAGCACCGCGGCGGAATCTTTGGCCTTCGTGTCGCCGAAAACGTGCGGGTGGCGGCGGACCATCTTCGAGTGGATGGATTCGATGACGTCCGAAATGGTAAACGCGCCAGTTTCTTCGGCGATGATCGAGTGAAACGTAATCTGCAGCAGCAAGTCGCCGAGCTCGGAAGCGAATTCGTGCGGATCGGAAGATTCCATCGCGTCCAGGACTTCGTATGTCTCTTCGATCAGGAATTTGCGCAGCGAGCCGCGCGTCTGTTCGCGATCCCACGGGCAGCCGTTGGGCGCGCGCAATCGAGCTTGCAGCGCGACAAGTTTCGCGAACCACTCACCGGCGAGTTTGTCGCGGCGGTTCAACGGAAGGCGCGGCGAGGCGGCGCGCGGGCGGCGCGGACGCTTCGCGATTTTACCTGGTGTGCGTTTCTTCATGAGCGATATGACAATTTACAGGGAAGGAGGATTCGAGACAAGGACGCTCGTGTCGCGCCGACCCGTCGAACCCGCGGCCGTTACCGGAGGGTTCGCCCGCTCTATGGTCATTCTGATGCGTTGTCGATGACGCCCTCATGGGTGGTAATTCGGCAACTGATGATCCGGGGCGAGGTTTGCCGCCAAACCTTCGGAGATAGCTCAGCAATGTTGGTGCACCCGCCCAGCCTCGTAATGCAGCCGGTGTCAAGAGCGAGAGCGATTCGCTTCATGTTCTCACTGGAAGCGGAGCCGACCTCTACAGAGCCAGTCCCACCCAAGGGTGACGAAGCCTGCCATGGAACAATCACGACTGAATCGCATCGGTCGCAGTACTTGATGTCAACGTAGGACAAAGCCACGATAGCCCGGCCACTCACCGTCCAGAACTCCAATCTGTTACTGTCAATGTCTCCATTTCTCACCCAGAAGTATGACCTGAAAACTGCGTAGGGGAAATGGATTGCCGCAAGCACCCGGTTGTACAACAAGACCTCATACCCACAACCATAAGACGTACAGGGGTCGGGCTGTTTCAACTCGGCCCCAAGGCGCTGACGAATATTTTGAAGTGTCCGTGTTTGCTCCTTCCCTGAAAGCTCATACGCGACATCGCAAAGAGCGTCTGCGCTACGCTTCAACCGATACGAATAGAGGCCGAATACACAACCCGCCAGCGTAGCGGTGACGAGGCCGAAAAGTAGCGACCGCCGAATCAGTTTCATTAATAAATTGGACACCGACGAGCCCCTCCAAGTACCCAGCAGTCGATGGCGCGGCTTCCGAAGAGTTACCGGCTCAGTGGTCGCGGTAGGGACGATCATTGCTGATCGCCCCCCGCACAGAACCGTACGAGCGGCATTACCGCATACGGCTCCCACCTTGGAGGGTTGGCGAGAGG
>Ga0209169_10000718_pt1 | contig 20296 bp, 15 predicted proteins | sample HubBroMetageWRM4_FD_188346 | JGI IMG/M metagenome (GOLD analysis project Ga0209169, IMG submission 188346) | Warmed soil microbial communities from the Hubbard Brook experimental Forest, New Hampshire - Hubbard Brook CCASE Soil Metagenome WRM 4... | ecosystem: Environmental > Terrestrial > Soil...
TGAAACCCGGTGGCGCGGGTGACAGTTTCGACTCCTTCGTCCTCACCAACGATGCGCAGAATTTTTCCGTCGGCGCGAACCTTATGTTGCTGCTCATGTCGATCCAGGAAGAAGAGTGGGACGACGTGGACCTCGCTATCCGGCAATTTCAGGGTATGACGCAGGCCATCAAATTTTCGCCCAAGCCGGTGGTGATCGCGCCCTTCGGACTTGCGCTTGGAGGCGGATGCGAAGTGTCGCTGCACGGGGCCGCCCGGCAACCGCACGCTGAACTTTATATGGGATTGGTCGAGGTCGGAGTCGGCCTGCTTCCCGGAGGCGGCGGCTGTAAAGAGATGCTCCTGCGGGCGGTGGATAGTGCATCGTCGATTCGTCCCGATGGCCGGGGCGAATCGGTCGAACTGATGGAGGCGATGAAGAAAGCCTTTGAAACCATTGCGACAGCGAAGGTCTCGACATCGGCCAATGAAGCGCGAGGATTTGGATTTCTTTCGAGTTCCGATCGAGTCACTATGAACCGCGAACGTGTTCTTTCGGATGCAAAAGCGCGGGCTCTAGAGTTGACCCACGCGGGCTACGAGCCTCCGGTGATGCGCACTGACATTCCCGCTCCTGGGGAAAACATTCTCGCCGCTCTGAAAATGGGAGTTCACCTGATGCGACAAGGCGGCTTCATCAGCGACCACGAGCAGAAACTAGCCACAAAAATTGCTGAGGTTCTGTGCGCAGGGAATGTCACTCCAGGCACACCGGTGAGCGAACAATACGTGCTGGACCTGGAGCGCGAGGCCTTCAAGTCCCTATGCGGTGAAAAGAAGACCCAAGAAAGAATTCAGTTCACGCTCAAAACGGGCAAGACGCTGAGAAATTAATTTGTGAAGAGACGGACGACCTCGCCCGTCCAAATCAATTCAGCACTTGCCCACAGTTCGATTACCTACTTCGAAAGCGACCGATCCAACGAGAACGCGCCCGACCCACGCAACAAAAGCGCGGCGGCAACGGCGATCACCAGCAGATGATATTCGAAACCCTCGCCCTTCTGGGTGCCGAACCAGTTCATGAAGAATCCATTTGGCAGGTGGACCAGGAAGATCGCTCCGATCATCTCGACGCCAATTCCGAGAGCGGCGATGCGGCTCAGCAAGCCTACGATCAAGCCCAGACCGCCAAAGAATTCGGTGCAGATAATTAAAAACGCCACAGGGGCGGGCATGCCCATGTGCTCAAAGAATCCCATGGTGCCCTGAAAACCGTAGCCGCCAAACCAGCCCAGCATTTTCTGCGCGCCATGGGCAAAAAACACGACTCCCAGAACCACGCGTAATGTAGTCAAAGCTACGTCGTTGGATGTAGCCATCAGCCTCTTCAGCATGCTTCCTCCTAACGGAATCTCTCGTTTTATTTTGTCGCGTTCTTGGTAGCTTTTCGGTGTCGTCTTGACTCTGTCGCCTTACTCCGTCGTTCATACCGACGGTTTAATAATTGTCGTTATAACAACATTCTACTTCGATTCCCTTCTCCGATCGCTGGATTCACTTTTTCCCGGCGTCGTCGCGATTGACTGCCACGTCAGGGAATAAACCGTCTCGTCAATGCAGCGTATAATTTGGCATTAAACTTGTTGCATCAAACTTGTGAAGGATGGTACAGACGAAAATGTCCGCAAGCAATGGTGATTCGAAGAATAGCATTAACGGGAATGGTTTGGATCCGGTCCTGAAACCGCGGGCAGAGTGGCTGGCAAAGCGGAAAGCCGAGAACACAGACGGTAACTTTTCGCAGATGCGTTATGCGCGGCAGGGCCTGATCACGGACGAGATGCGGTACATTGCTCACCGCGAAAAGATCACGCCGGAGTTGGTGCGCGACGAAGTCGCTCGCGGACGCATGATCATTCCGGCGAACATCAACCATCCCGAGCTGGAGCCGATGGCGATCGGCGTCGAGTCGTTGTGCAAGATCAACGCCAACATCGGCAATTCGGCCGTCACTTCGAACATTGAAGAAGAGCTTAAGAAGCTGCACACCGCCGTTCACTATGGCGCCGACACGGTGATGGACCTTTCCACCGGCGGCGATATTCCCACCATTCGGGAAGCCATTCTACGGCATTCGCCTGTCCCGATCGGAACGGTGCCGATTTATGAGGCCATCTCACGGGTGAAGCGCGTCGAGGATCTCAATAAGGATGTGATGCTCGAGGTAATTGAAGATCAGGCACAGCAGGGTGTGGATTACATGACCATCCACGCGGGCGTGCTAATTCAATATCTACCGATGGTCTCGAAACGCATAACGGGTATCGTGAGCCGCGGCGGCGCAATCCTTGGGCAGTGGATGGCGCATCACCACAAGCAGAATTTTCTTTACGAATGCTTTGAGGACATCTGCAAGATTTTTGCGAAGTACGACGTCAGCTTCTCGCTTGGGGACGGGTTGCGTCCCGGCTGCCTGGCCGATGCCAGCGACGAAGCGCAGTTCGCGGAGCTCAAGACTTTGGGCGAACTGACCCGGATTGCCTGGAAGCACGACGTGCAGGTGATGATTGAAGGGCCGGGTCACATCCCGATGCATAAGATCAAGGAGCAGGTAGAAAAGGAAAATGAGTGGTGCGACGAGGCTCCGTTCTATACGCTAGGGCCGCTGGTCACCGACATTGCTCCCGGGTACGATCACATTACGTCCGCCATTGGAGCGGCGATGATTGGATGGTACGGGGCGTCAATGCTTTGCTACGTCACTCCCAAAGAACATCTTGGCCTGCCTAATGAAAAAGATGTGAAGGACGGAATCATCGCCTACAAGATCGCAGCCCATGCGGCCGACATCGCCCGCGGACGGCCTGGAGCGCGCGATCGCGACGACGCTTTGAGCTATGCCCGCTACAAGTTCGATTGGGAAAAACAGTTCGAGCTCTCACTCGATCCTGAGACGGCACGATCGATGCATGACGAAACTCTGCCGGAGGAGGGATATAAGACGGCGGCGTTCTGCTCCATGTGCGGGCCGAAGTTCTGCTCCATGAACTACTCCAGCAAGGTGGACGAGTACAACAAGGCGGTGCACGGGTTGGAAAAGAAAGACTACTCGGAGCTGGTGGAGAAGCTGGTCACGATCAAGTAGCCTCGCGCCTCCGGTTTTGCAAAATGGAGATATGTTCCACGTGGAACATTTGTGTTGGCGATATTGTGTGTATGCTACTGTACGTACATTCAAGTCATTGATAACACTCAGAATTTGAGTGTGGTTAAAGAGGCACAATAGAGTATTTATTACGCGGTAATTCTTACAAACGTTGGTTCGCGGGCACCCTCCGGAGTTAGAGTGACTGTGAGGTAACTGCAATGCATTCTCGCCGCTCCTATTTTCTGCTCAGCTTGTTCCTCCTTACTCTGCTCCCGGTGGTTTCGCTTCACTCCCAAGACGCATTTCCTAAATCCAGCGGGACTGCGCCCGCCATCGAAAGCAAAGTCCGAGTTGTTGTTCTGGACCTGGTCGTGACCGATGGCAAAGGGCAACCGGTCGCCGGCCTGCCCAGGGATGCCTTCGAAATCCTGGAAGACGGCAAGCCGCAGACAATTGCGACTTTTGAAGAGCACCATGGCGCGGCCATGACTTTGGCGAAATTGCCGCCTCTGCCGCCCAACGTTTACACCAACTTCCCTCTCACTCAAACCGCCGACTCAGTAACTGTGTTGCTGCTGGATGCATTGAACACACCTTTGGCGGATCAGACTTATGTGCACCAGCAGATGATCAAGTATCTGGGGACGATCCCGCCGGGTACGCGGGTTGCCATTTTCACGCTCGCTTCACGGTTACGAATGATCCAGGGAGTCACGACCGACTCCGCAGAATTGCTGGCCGTGCTCAAGGACAAGAAATTGGCCGACCCTAATCCCTCGGCATTGCTGCCCTCGACTGCCGAAAACGATGCGAACCAGCATTACATTGATTTCCTGACCACTGAGAATACCGCGCCCAAAGCGCCTCAGACCTCGGCTCAGGCGTCTGTCGACACTGTCAGTTCCATGAAGCAGTTTTTGTCGGACACGGCTGCTTTCCAGACCGAATCCCGCATCCGGATTACGCTCCAGGCTCTGCAGCAGCTTGCGCGCTATCTCTCCGACGTTCCCGGCCGCAAGAACGTGGCCTGGTTTTCCGGCTCTTTCCCTACCGGCATTCTTCCCGACGCGGACTTGCCCGACCCATTCTCCGCGGTGAGGAGTTTTCAAGCGGAGATACGAAAGACTACAGACCTGCTCACCTCGACCCAGGTCGCAATCTACCCGATCGCCGCGGAAGGCCTTGCTCCCAGTTCCACATACCAAGCGAATGCTGCGGAGATCGGTCAGAAAAGACCCTCAATGACGGCACGTGACCAAATCAAGCAGATGCGAACCACAGGCGCGGGTCGCGATTCGAACCACCTCACCATGGAGCAGTTGGCCAAAGATACGGGAGGCGAGGCTTTCTACAACAGCAATGGACTGAACGATGCCTTGACCCACGTTATCGATAATGGCGCGCGCTTCTACACGCTCACTTATGCTCCGAGCGACAAGACCATGGATGGGAAATTTCGCCACATCCGGATCAATCTTCTTAGCGGCAAGTACAATCTCGCATACCGGCGCGGCTATTTCGCCGATGACCTTATCGTCTTGCAGGCAGCCGAACAAAAATCGGATGACGATCCGCTATATGCGCTTATGGGACGCAACCTGCCCGATCTCTCCCAGGTTGTCTACAAGATCAAAGTATTGCCGTCGAACCCGCAACCGGCGCCCGACGCGCCGCACATTGGCGGTAACGTCGAACTGAAGGGACCGGTCACACGCTATCGCGTGGACTTTGCCATCCTTGCACAAGACCTCAAACTCGATCCCACTCCCGACGGTGGGCGTCATGGCGAAATCGAAGTGATGCTTGTCGCCTATGATCGCGAGGGCAAACCACTCAACCTGGTGGAAACCGAAACCAAATTAGTACTGCCACCAAACGTCTATGCCGACGTGCTAAAGATTGGCCTTCAGATCCACAAAGAGATTGATGTCCCCAAGCAAGATGTGTATCTGCGCACTGGCATCTATGACATGGGCTCAGATGTCGCTGGAACGCTTGGAGTTCCGCTCCGCGGCAACGTGATGACTCCAGTGACTCCGGCGAAGTAGTCTCAGGCGTCGAAATGGTATGCAGCCCCTAAAGGGGCGTCCGATTGAAGAATCAGGGTATCGCTGAAGCGATACCCTGACACGAAACCTTTACCCTGATACGAAACCTTCACTTCTTTCGTTCGTCTCCAGGCAAGATGGGTATCTGCGCACTGGCGCCTACGACGTGGGTTCGGATGCCGCCGGGATGCTCGGAATTTCTGCCTGGGACCATCCTATTGGAGCTGAATTCCGGGATACCAGCCGCTCTTGGCCAGAAACACCTTCGGATCGGACATTTCCAGAATTTCGCGAAAGGCGTGGCGTTTGTCAGCGGCGTGCTGGTAGTAAGACTTGACGATGCGATATCCGACCCAGTAGCCGAGGTCGCCCGGTCTTTCCCGCGTGCCATTGTTTAGCCATTGCGAGAGGTCGGTTTTGTCTTCATCGGAGACGAACACCGTTTCGATTTCTTTTTCCCTGCCTTTAGTCGATGCCCCGAACTGCGAATACGCAACCTCGCCGGAAATCAGCTCGGCGGTGAATTCGGCGGCGCCTTCTACCAACGACAACTCGAGCACGGTAGGATGCTCATCATTGGAGAGAGCCTGCGACTGTTGGACGTGGACATACTCGTGAGCGATCACATGCACAAAACGATCTTCGACGTTGGGATTGAGCCAGTCGGTCGCGCAAAGCGCCTCAAGGCCGACCTGAACTCCGAAAGCGGGACTTCCGACCGCGACAGGTTTTCCACGGCCCACAGCGATCGTGACCGGAGGGAATTTCGCCTCCGGATATAGCCGGCCCAATTCAAGAAGCGCGGCCTGCAAGCGTTGGCGCACGCGGGGTAAGATGAGCATGCAACGTCTGGCGTTCGAGTAGATCTCCGGATGCTCGGCCAGGGTCTTGGCGATTGTGGCGCCGGAGATGTTTCGAACTTGGGCGAAGTGGTGAAGGCCATCCGAACCAGCGTCGATATAGTCGTGTTGAAGCTGATCGACGGTCGGATGTCCGTTTGTTGCATCGTAGATTTTATAGAAACGCTCGACATCCTCGATGTGGATGACCGGACGCGTCGTCGTGCTGGAGGCCGTTGCAGGCAGGCTTTGCGCTGCTCCCGAGATCGCGGCAAGGGCTAGCGCACCGATGACGACTCCGATGCTGATCCGTTTCATGCTTCTCTCCGGTCGTCGCACGCTGAGGCAGATACGAAACCTTGGTTTCTTTCGTTCCGTTTTCGGTCATGATTTTCTTGAGGGTGTGTCGCCGTTGAAAAGACCGGAACGCGAGAGAATCGACTGCGGTATCGAATGCATAACATTGGCGGGGCATCTGCTGCGCGAATGAGCATAAAATGGCGAGTTGCGGGCAAGCCAACATTAAGGAGACCCTGTTCCCGATGTCACAGTATGACGAACTGCTAGGAAAGTTTGAGGCATACGGCCGTTCTGCCGAGGGGACGAAGTCAACCGCTCTTATGCAGCACATCGCCGAGCGCCTCCATGAAGCAATGACACGCTACAACTGGGTTGGCTTTTATTCCATGGAAGCTCCTGCATTCGACGCTCTGGTGCTGGGGCCGTACAGTGGGAGTTTTATGCCCACGTTGCGAATTCCGCTGGACAGGGGATTGTGCGGCGCTGCGGCCACTTCTGGGAAGACGGTGGTAGTCAATAATGTTGCCGCCGACCCGCGCTATATGGGATCGGACCTGGTGAAATCGAATATTGTGGTGCCGATCTTTGCCAATGTTAAGAAAGACGTGATGAAGAAACGCGTGGTGGCAGAGCTCTGTATCGAGAGCTACTTTGCGGATGCCTTCACGGCTCCGGAGCAGAGATTCATTGAATCCTGCGCCGCTCTGGTTGGGAGATGTATCGAAAAAGAGGGTTTTGCATCGGCGGAGAATGAGAGCACACCGCATTAGGACGTTGAACAGTTTTCCGGAACATTCGAATTCAAATGTCCAGACCTTCAAGGGGTGTACGATTTTAGGACTTGCGGTATCGCTAAAGCGATACCCTCATACAAAGCCCGAATTTCGGCAAGCTGTGAAGCCGGGCGAGGCGCCCGGCGCTCAACCGTCTATCCCCTGAAGTCGCCGACATCATCCCAGGTTCCGTAAGCGTAAGTGCTGTTCGGTGGCGTGAGCGATTAGTTCTGCTTTGCAGTTTTCGGAGCGGGTTTGTTGTTGAGATAGGTGACGCTATTTGCTGCGACGATGCCGCCTTGCTTGTGCGAAGCCGGATGCTTGTGGGCGAGTTTTTTCGCCGATTTGGGTGTTGGAGCAGGCTGGAAACGTTTATCGAGATAGGTCACGGTGTCGCGGGCGATCAAGTCGTCACTGTGTTTGTGCGCAGTCTTGTTTGGAGTGGCGGGGATCGAGTGTCTCGCGGCGGCAGGTGTGGGTTTTGTTGCTGGCAGCTCTTTCGGAACCTGGCCGGAATTCCCTTCTGACTTTATGGCTGGTGGCGACGCTAGCGCAGGCGCGGGCTCCAGTGTATCTTTTCCAGAATTTTGCTTTAGATTCGTGGGGTTCGCCACCCCGGGGTTCGCGGGATTCAACAAGTTCACGCCGGTGGATGCGGCTGCGACTGTCTGTGTTTTGCCTCCCGTCAGAGCTCGGGAATTCTGCGCGGAAGCTTTATTGGCATCACTGCGACGGATGCCGTATCCAAGGATCAGAGCCATCAGCATGACGCCGGCAAAAATCAGGGCATCGCGCCGGAAAGATCGAGTCGATCGATTGGGCTGCGGCTTTCGCGCGGACCACGCGATTGTCGGCTGGCTCTCCGTCACCGGCCGACTCTCGATAGCAATAGGCTGGATATCGATAGGTTGAGTATGAATTGGTTGGGCGTCTGTTGGCGGAACATCTCTCAGTTTGGCGTCTATGGGTTGAATAAGCGCCGGGCGCATCATCGGCGACTCGACGGTTGAATCCTCTGCCAGGTATTCTTCCGCGACTCGAGTTTGTGATTCCATCTCCAACGATGGGAACGTATTGAGCGGCGAAATTATATGCGTGCCTGCTTTTGCATCGAGTTCGGGGTCGGGTGAGGCTTCGGTTGCCAGAGAAACAGTCTCAAACGCGAGTTGCGGAAGTGGCGAGGGCAGCTCCACATCTTCAATTTCAATGCTCGGCTCGCCGTCGAAACTGACAGGCTCTTCGGGAAAGTAGACGGCTTCACGAGGCTCGGGTGTCCGGCGCATGAAGTCCACCATCGGCGCTTTCAGGTGATGAACAAAATCCAGCGACGCCGAACGATCTCCATCATGCGCTTGCACGGTCGCGATCAGCTGATCTCCGGGACCGGCATCGACTCGCAATTCCAGATCGGCAATGTTGTCGGGGATTTTGTCGGGAGAAACGATTTCGACCGCGTAACCGCGGGCAAGGAGATCCAGAGCCAGCTCGCGCGAGCAGGCTTGGGAACGCGTAATGATTCTTGCCAGTGCCATAACTCGTGTCGCCTTCGGCCGTAACTCGCCGCACGGTCAGGTGGAAATTCAGCCCCTAACGGGGTGTCTTGGCTCGAACAATCTATGTTATCGCTGAACAGTTAGCCAAAAAACTGGTAGTTTATGCAGCTTTAGTCTGCCGTTCTCAGCGGCTAACTGTGAAGCGACGCTCCGATACAAAACTAGCCGCAGCATTGCTCTAAATCTAGTTGCAAGGCTGACTCCCAACTGAGTCAGCGGGATTGCTCCAGCACCAGAACGGCCCGGTTCAAGGCGGACGCCAGCGCAGCAATTTGCTGTTCGGTGCGCGGTAAGTCCCCTCGATCGATCGCCTCGTTCACTCCAGGAATGACAACGGCTGCGTATCCTGTGTACTGTCCTGGAGCGTAAATCGCGTGATGAAACCACGGGCGATTCGGTAAACCCTCTGGAATCAGCATCGCCCGCTCCGCATCCCGAAGTTTAGCATTTAGCCGATCGGGTGCTCCCGGCAATTTCCGCTCTCTTTGGAGCACTTTTGCGCCCACTTCCTGCAGATGGCGCGCACCGTCAAATGCCGCCGTAAAGTCGGGCGCCTTGTCTCCGAAACGGTCTTTACTCTTGCCCCGGGCAGAGTCGAGATAGACCAGAATCTCTTTGCCGTACGTCTCGTAATCGTAGGGCAGCACGTCGGCGCTGGACATGCGGAGCAATTCCAATCCGAAGATGCGGGCCATCTGCTGCTCATAGGTGAAGTCGGGATCGCCGAATTTTTTGAACCAGTTGAAGTTGTCGAAGGCCGAGTGATACACGCCATAGTCGCCGTTCGAGCTGATGTCGGTGGAAGGTACTCCCAGATGCTGTAGAAAGACGGTGTAATCGGAACCGCTGCCCAGATCGCCCACGGGCACATCGCGCTGCACTGCGTTTGGCGGCGGGCGAAACGTGCTGGTTTCCTGTGGACGGTAGTTATCAGGACTAGGCTGGCTCGCTTTTTTCCAGGCGTCGTAGACGGTTCCGCCTTGCGGCGAGGGCACTGCTTTTGCGATCTCGCGGATGAATTCCTTCAGCGTGGGAGTGCCGGAAGCGCCGAATTTCTTCCCGGATACCGCGACATCCATATTGAAATAGGCAGCCGCATTCCCCAGCTCATGGGCGTGGGCCTCGCCCCACTCGGTCGAGCCGATCAATCCTTCTTCTTCGGCGTCCCAGCTTCCGACCACGATTGTGCGTTTTGGCTTCCAGCCTGACTTCAGCAACTCGCCGAGACCATGCACGGTCTCGAGCATGGCCGCTGTGCCGCTGTTGGGATCGACCGCTCCAAAGACCCAGGCATCGCGATGATTGCCCGCGACCACCCATTCATCTGGGGCAGAGGTTCCCTTCACTTTTCCGATTACGTCCCAGATGGTGCGGAATTGGTAGTCCTGCTTCAAGTGCATCTTCACCTTTGAGGATCCGGGACCGACGTGGTAGGTAAACGGCAGCGCTCCCTGCCACTCGCGCGGCGATTGCGGACCGCCGAGATGTTCGAGAATGGGTGAGGCGTCAGCGTAAGAAAGCGGAGTTACGGGAATCTTCGGCAGTTGGGCGGAATCGGCGGGCGAAATGCGCTTCGAGTCCGGTAGGTCAGGAGTAGAGGCGATACCCGGGGTGGTGGGGTCTCCGGGAAATTGGAACATGTACCCGACAGAGCCGCGCTGCACTCCGCTGGCCGGACGCCAAGGGCCTTTGGGATAGGCGTCGCCACGATAGTAGCCATCGTCTTTCGGGTCGGAATAAATAATGACGGCAGCGGCACCGCGCTCCTGCGCTACGAATTCTTTTACGCCGCGAAAATTCTCTCCGTAACGGACGATGACGATCTTGCCACGCACATCGACATTCATCTCCTTCAACTTGTCGAAATCAGCCGGTGAGCCGTAGTTCGCATAGACGACTTCGGCTTCGACATCGCCCGACGGCGACATTCCGTTGAAAGGCGTCACGACGCGTGGATCGTCGGGTTGCGAATCTCCATCGACATGCTCGCGATGCGGTCCATGCATTTCCACGCCCTCGGGAGCGGTCATGTCGACTCGGATCTCGGCTGGATAGTTCATCCACACCTTGTATTCGACGATTTCGGTGTCGAGGCCAGCCTCGCGAAATTTCTTCGCCACATATTCGGCGGTCTGTTTGTCTTCGACGGTTCCTGCCATGTGCGGCGCCTGGGTGAGAATTCGCAGATGCTCTTCCGCCAGCTTGGGCTCGGGAACGGCCATGAATTTCTTTTCGACTTCCTGCTCTGCGGCAACATCGCGGAAACCGCTGATGGGCGAGGCTTGTGGCTGGTTTTGATTGTCGTTCGCCTTATCTTTACTCTGGCTGGCTTGATCAAAAGCTTGCAGGTTCGAACCGATCAGGAGGAAGAACAGAATTGCACCGGAGAGAAGTTTCATGAAGCTCCTTCTAGAAATACGAATGACGATTGTACCGTGCGAAAGAAGCGGTTGAAACGGGTTACACTAAATTGTGATGACTAAGTCGCCAACGGCTCGTTTTTCCGATCGGGTGGAGAATTACGTCCGCTATCGCCCGGGATATCCGGCTGAGGTGCTCGATCTTTTGCGCGGAGAGTGCGGACTGCAGCCTAGTCACATCATCGCCGATATCGCTTCTGGCACAGGGATATTTACGCGCTTGCTGCTGGAGAACGGAAATTCCGTTTTTGCGGTTGAACCTAACGCCGAGATGCGCGAAATGGGTCTGCATCAACTGGACGCTTATGATCGTCTGGTGTCTGTTGCCGGCACAGCCGAAGAGACCACACTGCGCTCCGCTTCGGTCGGCTTCGTGACCTCGGCGCAGGCGGCGCATTGGTTCGACCTGCCTCGCGCCCGCGCCGAATTTGTGCGCATTCTGTGGCCGGAGGGATGGTGCGTGCTGATATGGAATGAACGCCGCACCGCTAGCACTCCTTTTTTGCGTGAATATGAAAATGTTCTGCTGACATACGGCACCGACTATAAGGATGTGCGGCACGAACGTACTACTGCGATGATCCATGATTTTTTTGCGCCGACTGCCTATCAGGAGCGTGTATTCAGTTTAGTCCAGCGGTTTGACTATGAAGGACTGGCCGGGCGACTGCTGTCTTCTTCTTACGCGCCGCTCGACGGTCATTCCAGCCATGCCCCGATGATGCAGGAATTGCAGCGGAGTTTTCGCGCTCATGCGAAAGATGGCAAGGTTGAATTTGAATACGATACCCGTGTGTACTACGCCCAGTTGAAATAGTTCCGGAGAAACCTCAACTCATGTCCGCAGAAAAAACCTTTCACATGTCTCCCGAGGAGTTTCGCCGCCAGGGCCACGCGGTTGTGGACTGGATCGCCGACTACCATTCGCGCATTGAAAGTTTCCCGGTTCTGTCGCAGGTGCAGCCTGGGGAAATTCGCTCTAAGCTTCCGCACAGCGCGCCGGAGCAGGGCGAGGCATTCGATCGGGTTCTTAGCGACATTGAGCGTATCGTTCTTCCGGGAATCACGCACTGGCAATCACCCAATTTGTATGCTTTCTTCCCGTCGAATTCCTCGGGGCCGGCGATTCTTGGCGAACTGCTTTCCGCCGGGCTAGGCGTGCAAGGCATGCTCTGGTCTACCAGTCCGGCATGCACCGAAGTTGAAACGCATGTCCTCGATTGGCTCGTCCCCATGCTGGGCTTGCCGGAGAAATTTCTTTCGTCCAGCAGCGGAGGTGGCGTGATTCAGGACACAGCGTCCAGCGCCTCGCTTTGCGCTTTGCTTGCCGCGCGCGAACGGGCGACGAAGTTTGCGAGCAATCGCAAAGGCTGCGATGGACGCCTGATCGCTTATTGCTCCACGCAAACTCACTCTTCCATCGAAAAAGCGATGAAGATTGCGGGCATGGGCTCGGACAACCTGCGCCAGATCGAAGTGGACAAGAATTTCGCTATGCGCCCCGATGCACTCGCACGCCAGATCGAGTCCGACGTTAAGGCTGGGCTGATTCCTTGCTTTGTGTGTGCCACCATCGGCACGACCTCTTCGAACGCGATTGATCCCGTTCGCGAAATTGCACGCATCTGTGCCGACTACAAGCTTTGGCTGCATGTAGACTCCGCCATGAGCGGGACCGCCGCGCTCTGCCCGGAGTTTCGCTTCATTAACGACGGCGTGGAGTTTGCCGACAGCTACATTTTCAATCCGCACAAATGGATGTTCACCAATTTTGATTGCAACATTTTCTACGTTGCCGACCGGAAGCACCTGATTCAGACGCTTTCGGTCCTGCCAGAGTATCTGCGCAACCAGGCGAGCGAATCAGGTGCGGTCATCGATTATCGCGATTGGCAGGTTCCGCTCGGGCGCCGTTTTCGATCGCTCAAACTTTGGTTCGTGATCCGGCATTATGGAATCGAAGGCCTGCAGCATCATATTCGTGAGCATGTGCGCCTGGCCCAACAATTCGCAGCTTGGGTGCGCGACGATTCGCGCTTCGAGCTTGCTGCTCCCGTCCAGCTCAATCTTGTCTGTTTCCGGTTGGTTTCGGGAGATCATGACAATCAGCTTTTGATGGACCGCCTGAATGGCAGCGGCGATCTCTATCTCACGCATACCAAGCTCGATGGCAAGTTCACGCTTCGGTTATGCGTCGGTCAAACCAACACCCGCGCGCGGCATGTGGAGCACGCATGGGAGCGCATCCTGCAAGAGGCTGGAAAGCTTGTGACTTCTTGATACCGTTCTTAAGAAGGTGATCGCCAAGGTGGCCGCTATGGCGCGGGAAATTTCGGCAGGCGGGGTCGTGCTTCGTCAGATCAGCGGAGTCTGGCACGTCGCGTTGATTGAACCACAAAAAAGCGAATCACAGAAAGAAGCTCCAAACTCTGCCGTCAAATCCGGTAAGACGCCGCGCAAGCCCAATCGATCTGTGCTGGGCCTCCCAAAAGGATTGGTCGATGCGGGTGAAAAGCCGCAGGCCGCCGCCGTACGCGAAGTACTGGAAGAAACGGGCGTTGTGGCCGAGCCGATTACCAAACTTGCGGATAACAAATATGTCTACGTCCGCAAGTGGGGAGATGGCGAACGGGTTTTCAAAATCGTCAGCTTTTATCTGATGCGCTATGTCTCGGGAGAAATCGACAACCTTGCTCCCGACATGCGGATCGAAGTCAAGCAAGCTCTCTGGGTGCCTCTAGCCGACGCAACTGGTCAACTTGCATACAGTAACGAACGCAAGGTGCTGCGCTTGGCACAAGACCACATGGAAGCACACGGCGTCTCTTCTTAGGAAAACCTTTCAGGAAAACCTTCGCACGTTGAACATGAGGTCTTTCGCTTCGCTCAAGATGACAACCTAATGATGACGAACTTAGCGATGACAACCTAGCTTCGTGCCGCGACTTGATGATAAGAGCCTAGAGCGTCGTCAGTCGCAATGCCCGATCAAGTGCCTTCTTCTCTTCTGTTGTCAACCGTCGCACCGATCCCTTCTTTAGATCGCCTAATTCGAGCGGGCCAATCGACACTCGCACCAGACGCAACACTTTAACCCCAAGGGCTTCGAGCAGACGCCGAATCTGTCGGTTCTTGCCTTCGTCCAACGTAATTTCCAGCCAGCTATTCTTATTGCCATGACGAAGAAGGCGCGCTGCCTTGGCGCGTAGGTTTTCGCCGCGAGTGATTTTCGCCAGAAGATCGTCGTCTGCAACACAATCCACCTGCACATGATATTTTTTGTCCAAGTGACTGGACGGCGCGGTGATCTTAGCCGCCCACTCCGAATCATTGGTCAGCAGCAGCAAACCTTCGCTAGCCTTATCCAAGCGCCCTACGGGACCAATCCATGGCAATCCCGACTCCAGCAAATCGTAAACGGTTGCGCGCCCTTTCTCATCTGAAGCAGTCGTCACCACTCCGCGCGGCTTATTCATGGCGACGTAAATCACGAGCGTCTTCTCGAGTGGCGAACCGTCAACTTCAATCCGGTCTTGAGGTATTCGCACCGAGCTTTCTGGATTGCGCACGATCCTACTGTTCACAGTGACGCGCCCAGCACGAATCAAAATCTCAGCCTGCGAGCGCGAACAATATCCCAACTTAGAAAGGGCTCGCGCTAAGCCGGCTCTTTGCTGTGTGTTCACACTCTTATGCTAAATGGATCGGCTAAGCTTCAGACTAATTTGCTGCGAATAAACGGTGGCGCTTTGCACCCGGCTTTTCGGTAACATGGTGTCTCGAAGTGGTGCGGCCAGGTGTACGGCATCTATGATCGAGCGATTCGACTTCTCCGATCTCCGCGAACTGTTTGCCAAGGCTAACGAGGAGAAATCTGGCGACCATTTAGCAGGCATCGCCGCTCGATCAGAGCGTGAGCGAGTCGCTGCTAAATGCAAACTCGCCGACATGACGCTCGACGAAATTGTCCGTCGGCCCCTGATTGATCCTTCTGAAGACGACGTCACACGCCTTATTCTGGACACCTTCGACCAGAGCGCTTTTCGCGGCGCGGGAACCACCAGAAGCATTGCAAACATGACCGTAGGGGAATTTCGCGAGTTCATTCTCGACGACGGAACCACGGAAATTCAGCTCCAGTCACTGCAGAAGGCCATCATTCCTGAAGTGGCCGCCGCTGTGGCCAAGCTGATGAGCAACAAGGATCTGGTGCTCGCGGCCGCAAAGATCCGCAACGTTACACGCTGCCGCAATACGATGGGAGAGCGTGGTGTCTTGGGCATACGAGTGCAGCCCAATCATCCTACCGATGACGTGGGTGGAATTCTTTTAACGGCATTTGAAGGGCTGCTTTACGGCTGTGGAGATGCCGTCATCGGTGTGAATCCTGCAACCGACGCGGTAGGGACGGTCAGCTCAATTCTTTTGGCGCTGGATCGCCTGGTTGATGCGTACGACATTCCCACGCAGGTTTGCTGCTTAGCACATATCACTACGCAATTGGCTGCGCTAAGTCGCGGAGCGCCTGTCGACTTACTCTTTCAATCTGTCGCTGGCACGCAAGCGGCCAACCGCAGCTTTGGAATTACCCTGGACATGCTGCGCGAGGGCCAGGAACAGGTTCTCGAACATCATCGTCAGCGCGATGTCCGCTGGGTCGGGGATAACGCCATGTATTTTGAAACCGGCCAGGGCAGCGCTCTTTCAGCCGAGGCGCATCACGGAGTCGATCAACTAACCCTAGAGGCAAGAGCTTATGGAGTCGCGAGAGCTTTCAAACCATTTCTTGTCAACAGCGTCGTCGGCTTCATTGGTCCTGAGTACCTATATGACGAGAGGCAGATCATACGCGCTGGACTCGAGGACCATTTCATGGGCAAGTTACTCGGTTTGCCAATGGGCTGCGATGTCTGTTACACGAATCATGCCGCGGCAGACCAGAATTCCGCAGATAACTTACTGCTACTTCTATCGGCAGCAGGTTGTAACTACTTCATGGGCGTTCCCTGTTCGGACGATGTGATGCTGAATTATCAATCCACCAGCTATCACGACGGGCTGGCCGCGAGGCGATTATTCCAGCTAAAGCCTACGCCGGAATTCCTCGCATGGCTGCAGCGTATGGAGATTTATCGCGGCAACGAACCGGCGTCCCTCGACGCTTCGAGACGACGGCAATTAATGCAGGGCCTGGAATCGTCACTGGAGCGGACGGTCTGAATGGCGGGGGAACGAGACAGCCGTGCAGATGGAAGGGACGAGCACGGTGATAATCTCGCCCAATTCTCTGATTTATCTGAAATTGCGGAGAAGGTACGTGTGCGGACTCCGGCACGACTCTTGGCTGGCCGCAGTGGAGCCGCGTATCGAACAAATACACAGCTGGAACTGCGCCAGGCACATGCCGCCGCGCGCGATGCTGTGCGTGCAGAGTTGGGCCTTTTCACGAATCCTGATAATGAATTCATACGGAAGTGGAATTTGTTTGAGGTCTGTTCCCGTGCAGCCAATAAAGATGAGTATCTTTTGCGTCCCGATCTCGGACGTCAGCTGAATGAAGCATCGCGCGCGGAGGTGAATCGGCGCTGCATCAAGGGACGAGATCTGCAAATCGTGATTGGGGACGGGCTCTCGGTGACGGCCGTGGCCATGCAAGTTCCGAGGCTGCTGCAGCAGCTATATGATGGGGCAATAACTCGTGGCTGGAGTGTCGGTAACACATTTGTGATTCGGTACTGCCGGGTAGGGATACTCAACGAGATTGGCGAGTTGTTGAGTCCTAAAGTTGCCGTTCTCTTGATCGGTGAACGTCCGGGGTTGGCAATGGCTGAAAGTCTTTCTGCATACATGGCATACCAGCCGAAAGGATCGGATACCGATGCCAATCGAAATCTGATCTCAAACATTCATGCTCGGGGAGTAAGTACGGAACAAGCTGTCCAACGCATTTTGAATCTGGCACGTTCTATGACGAATGCACGCCAAAGCGGCTTTCAACTCCGAGAAGAACTGCCACAGGAAATACCGCCGGCCCTTCGGCAAAGCTAGAAGTCGCTTTCTGAAAGTGGGCTCTTTGTCTCGAGGTTGGTTAGTGCTGCACTGGAATCGCCGAGGCAGCTACGCACACCCACGCGCCATTCCTATTTACCCAGGTATCGACGAATCGATTACGCCGAACGTATGCTTTGCCATTCTCAACACCCTTTTCATGAAAGACACCCGTCGCAATTGCCACATCGCCGAAAACGTGTACGGCGATCGACTCGGGCTCCGCCTGTTGCTGGTCGGAGGGCTTCGCCGCGTCGACGCTTGCCAGAAATATTCCCTTGGATTGGAGGCTGCCGTCATCATTGACCAACACTATGGAGTCGTGGAGGATTTCACCCAGCGCTTTTTTGTCGCGAAACTTATAGGCTTGATTCCAGGCTTTCTCCATTGCGATGATCTTGGATTCAACGGAACCATTGTCCTGAGCCACGACCGGCGCGGTCAGCGCACATACTATACAAACAACGCAGAGCAGCTTCATTTGTACCTCGCCCTTGGTTTTTAAGTTTAGAATTGCCGCGCAAATGCCAATCCAAACAACGCGACCTTAAGTGGTTTATGCGTTTCTAGAATAACTGCGCTTAGTCAATCAATGGCTACTTATAAGAGTCGGCTGCAAAACGAAGGTACTCACGTCAAAAACGCAACCTTGGCTATGACGGAGGTAACCTGAGTAACATGCGTGGGGCGAGAGACAAGGTTACTATGGGCCAATCTGGGGCAAGGGCCGATCTGTCTCTGGATGGGGATCAGGCAAAGAAGCTTGCGAAAATAGTCGAGTCGTCACATAGAACGACACATCCGAAGTACGTCTAAACGGTGCCGGCGTTCGACACCGGAGAAAGAGGAAGATTGAAGAGTGAGATCGATCGAGCATCTGCGTTGCCTGCCGAACAGGGTTTGAGCCTCGAGGTGAGAGTCTGGGAGGTGGGTGACGCGGTGGTGGACGCCAGTGTGGAACCGTTTGCAAAAGCGAACGAGAGTTGGAGCGTGCGCGCTCTTGTCCTGACCTTGGTTTTACTCGTTGCAGGAACCTATACGGGGCTTCGCATTGGCCGGGGATGGGTACCTGCGGACGATGGGACGCTGAGTCAAAGCGCGTTGCGCGTGATGCAGGGTCAACTTCCGCATCGTGATTTTGGGGAGATCTACACAGGTGGTCTGAGTTTTATTCATGCGCTGGCATTTCGTCTGTTCGGCGTCAATCTGATGTCCCTGCGCATCTGCGTATTTCTGTTTTTCTTGGCGTGGCTTTCGGCTGTTTACTATATCGCCCTGCGCTTTACGTCTGCGATTGGGGCGGGCGCGGTCACGCTGCTGGCAGTGGCGTGGAGTTATCCGAATTATCCTGCCGCAATGCCTTCCTGGTACAACCTGTTCTTCGCGACCTTTGGGGCCGCCGCGTTGCTGCGCTATCTCGAAGTGCGGACGCGGCGATGGCTGGTGGTGGCGGGAGTATGCGGCGGAGTGTCAATCCTGATCAAGGTGATCGGCGCATACTACGTTGCTGGTGCGCTATTGTTTCTGGCGTTTCTGGAACAGAGCGAGAGTTCGGAAAGAGATTCGGAAAAAAGCGCAGCGGAAGAGAGTTCGAAAAACAGCTGGCCATATCGCTTGTTCAGCGTAGGTGGATTGCTGTTATTTCTGGCAATACTAGTGAAAGTGCTGCACAAGCGACTGGGAATAGCTGAACTGTACCAGTTCGTGCTGCCATCGACTGTGGTGGTGGGATTGATCCTGCTTGAGGAGCGAAGGGCAAAGGCAGGGACGGCGCAACGGTTCAAGACCATGTTTCGAGCAGTCGGTCCGTTTCTATGCGGGTTGGTCGGTCCTGTAATTATTTTTCTGATGCCGTACGCGTGGTCGGGAGAGGTGTGGAAGTTTTTGTTTGGTGTAACTTCGAGCGCGGTCTCACGGGCGGTCGATTTGGGAGTAATCCGGCCAGTCGGGGTCGAGAAAATTTTATTTGTACTGCCGCTGTTGGGAATACTGGCTGGAGCGATGTATTGGGATAAGTTCCAGGGAAAAGTTGTCGGAGTTGCCCTGGGCCTGGGAGCAATCGTACTTGCGACGAGAGCTGCGCAATCGTTCGCGATCGTCTCCGGGATCTGGTGGTCGGTGGCAGCGCTCACGCCGATCACAGTAGTGCTCGGAGCTGCGATGGTCTGGGCGAAACGGAAGCCGGGCGAGCGGACAAGAGTCGAGCGGCAGCGCGTTGTGTTGTTGATCTCGCTGGCGGCGACGTGCAGCCTGGTACAGTTTCCGTTTGCGGCTCCGATCTACTTAAGTTATTCCGCACCACTGACGCTGCTGGCGCTGGTGGCGATTGTCTCGACGGGTAAGACGCAGCGCGGAACCTATGCGTTGGCATCGGTGGTGGGATTTTATCTGGTGTTTGGGGTGGTCAGTCTTGTTCCGCACTACATCTATGAACTCACCTACACGGTGGGACACATGGACACGATGCAAGGGCCACGGACGGGTGGGCTGAAGATCGAAGGAGCTGCGTTCTTCGATGACTTTTCCCGGTTCTTGCATGAGCACAGTCCGAACGGATTGATGTTTGCAGGCAACGATTGTCCCGAGTTGTATTTTCTTTCGGGACTGAAAAATGTTACGCATGACGATGGCGGTGCCGCGCCGGAAGAAATTCTGAAGGCAATTCAGTCTGACGATCTCAATCTCGTCGTGCTCAATGACTCGCCGTATTTTCCGGGAGCCGTGATAACGCCGGAAGTGAAGGCGGAAGTGGCTCGCAGGTTCCCGCACGCGGCGCGGTTCGGTATCTTCTTAGTGTTTTGGAAACGGTGAATTAAGAGTGCATCACAAGCGCGTTAAAGTGCAATTCTACTGAAGAACGGCCACTGTGGCTAAAGCCCCGCTGATTTCAGGGGATCGCTCTTCGAGGGTAATTCACGGATTCGTGAGTTTTCCGCAGCCTGCTAGGCTGCCATGCGCTCAAAATCAGCCTGGGAGCGGTAATAACCCCTGAGGTGCGAGCCGAAGTGATTCGCAGGTTTCCGCACGCAGCGGGGTTTGGGATTTTTCTGGTGTTTTGGAAACGGTAGGAGAAAATCCAGTCAAAGAGGATGGGTTTGCAACGTGGCGCCCTGATTTTGTTATCGGAGACAAAGATTTCGATGTCGCCGAATCGTCGCAGAGGTAGCCATCAAATGTGACACTCCC
>Ga0209169_10000719_pt1 | contig 20276 bp, 20 predicted proteins | sample HubBroMetageWRM4_FD_188346 | JGI IMG/M metagenome (GOLD analysis project Ga0209169, IMG submission 188346) | Warmed soil microbial communities from the Hubbard Brook experimental Forest, New Hampshire - Hubbard Brook CCASE Soil Metagenome WRM 4... | ecosystem: Environmental > Terrestrial > Soil...
GGGACGAGCGGACCGGCGCCTTAGTCATGCTCGTGCCCGTCGTGATCATGGTCGTGGTCATGGCCGTGATGATGATCGCGGCCGTGATGTTGATCGTAGGCGCCGCGCTCGGGATCGAACGGCGCTTCGACAGGCGTCAGCCGCGCGCCGAGCCCGCGGAGCATCTCCTCGATGACGTGATCGCGCCGGATGCGCAGCCGTTCGCCGATGATTTGGACGTCGACGTGACGATTGCCGATGTGCCAAGCAAGCCGCGCCAGGTCGTGGCCATTGACAGCGGCGATTTCAATGAGCGGCTCCGGCTGCCCGATGACCCGCACGATTGCGCCGTCCTCGAGCACCAGCCCGTCGCCATCGCGCAGCGCGGTGGCTTGCGGAAGGTCGAGCAGGAATTTCGTGCCGCGCTCGCCGCTCAGCACGACCCGGCGGCGATGGCGGTCATGCGCATCGAGCGCGACCGCGTCGACAGCCGTCGCCTCGTCCCAATGTCCGGCCGCTTTAATGTCGTGAACGCGCTTCATCGCTGACCTCTGCCGGTTTTACCGCAATAGCGGCGCGCTCCGGTAGTCACCGGCAGGAAAAGGCTGCGGTGCAGGGTGTTGGAGGTCGCGCCGGACACCGATATGGTGCGATTTCCGAGGAACGCCCCCGCCACATGACTATCAACGGTAAAGCTTACATCGCCGGCGCCTTCGAGCATCCGACGCGGCACGCGCCGGACAAGACGGTGGCGCAGCTCCATGCCGAAGTTGCGCTCGGCGCGCTCAAGGACGCCGGCCTGACGCGCGACGACGTCGACGGTTATTTCTGCTCCGGCGACGCGCCCGGACCGGGACCCGCCTCCATGGCGGAATATATGAACCTGAAACTTCGCCACGCCGAGTCGACCGAGCTCGGCGGCACGTCGTACATCACATTGGCTGCGCACGCCGCGGAGGCCATTGCCGCCGGCAAATGCGACGTGGCGCTGATCACGCTCGCCGGGCGCCCGCGCAGCGAAGGCATGGCGACCGGCACGGCGCCGCGCGCCCGCGATCCGAACCAGCCGGAAGCCGGCTGGGAAATGCCGTACGCCATCACGACGGCGAACGGCTACGCCATGTGCGCCATGCGGCACATGCACGATTACGGCACCACCAGCGCGCAGCTCGCCTGGGTCAAGGTCGCGGCTTCGCATCATGCCCAGCACAATCCGCACGCCATGCTGCCTGAGGTCGTGACCGTCGACGACGTTGTCAATTCGCCGCTGATCGCCGACCCGCTGCACCGGCTCGACTGCTGCGTTATCAGCGACGGCGGTGGCGCCGTTGTGGTCGTGCGTCCGGAAATCGCCAAGCAGCTGAACCGGCCGCTCGTCAAGATTATCGGCGTAGGCGAGGCAGTGAAGCATCTAGCCGGCGGCACGTTCGATCTCACCACCTCCGGCGCCGCACGCTCGGGCCCGGTTGCGTTCAAAGAGGCGGGCGTGACGCCGACCGATATCAAATATGTTTCGATCTATGACAGCTTCACCATCACGGTGGTCATGCAGATCGAAGACCTCGGCTTTTGCGCCAAGGGCGAAGGCGGAAAATTCGTGGCCGACGGCAACCTCATTTCCGGCGTCGGCAAGCTTCCCTTCAACACCGACGGCGGCGGCTTGTGCAACAATCATCCGGCCAATCGCGGCAGCATGACCAAAATCATCGAAGCGGTGCGGCAGTTGCGCGGCGAGGCCCATCCGGCGGTGCAGGTGAAGAATTGCAATCTGGCGCTGGCGCAAGGCACCGGATTCCAGCTCGCCACCCGCCACGGCAGCGCAACACTAATCATGGAACGCGAGTAACCGATGCCGCGCAAGATTACCTCGCCGGTCGTGACTTCCGAGACGCAGCCATTCTGGCAGGCGGCGCGCGAGGGCCGCTTTCTGGTGCCGTTTTGCGCCGCCTGCGGCAAGGCGCACTGGTATCCGCGCGCCATTTGTCCGTTTTGCGCGAGCGAGAAGATCGAATGGCGCCAGGGCAGCGGCCGCGGCACGATCTATACCTTCAGCGTCATGCGCCGCGTCAGCGAGCCTTACGCCATCGCGCACGTGACGCTTGCCGAAGGCCCGACCATGCTGACCAACATTGTCGATTGCGATTTCGACAAGCTCTCCGTCGGGCAGGCGGTCGCGTTGGTGTTCAAGGAAAGTGAAAACGGCCAGTCGGTGCCGATGTTCGCGCCGGTGTAGTTTCTTCCGGGTCCGCCAATGATCAACAAGGTCGTGCGAAGCATGGCGGAGGCGGTGGCCGGCATCAGCGATGGCGCGCTCGTCCTGATCGGCGGGTTCGGCAGCATCGGCCAGCCCAACGCATTGATCGAGGGTTTGATCGAGCAGGGCGCCAAGGACCTGACCATCGTCGCCAACAATGCCGGCGTCGGCCATAACGGGTTGGCGCGGCTGATGGAAGTAGGGCGCGTGCGCAAGATCATCTGCTCCTACCCGCGTACCAGCGATCCGGTGGTGTTCGAGGAGCTTTATCGCGCCGGCCGCATCGAGCTTGAAGTGATGCCGCAGGGCACCATGGCCGAACGCATGCGCGCCGCCGGCGCCGGCATCCCGGCTTTTTACACGCCGACCTCGGTGGGGACGTTGCTCGCCGAGGGCAAGGAGCTGCGCGAATTTTCCGGGCGGCAATACGTGTTGGAAGAAGCGCTTGCCGGCGACGTGGCGCTGATCGAAGCCTGGGAAGCGGACCGCTGGGGCAATCTCACTTACAAATCGTCAGCGCGCAATTTCAATCCGGTGATGGCGATGGCCGCCAAGTTGACCATCGCCCAGGCCCAGCACATTGTTGATCTCGGCGTGCTCGACCCGGAGCAGGTGCCGACACCGGGAATATTCGTTCAGCGCGTGGTGCACGTGCCTTACGGCGAACCGACGGTGACGTAATGGAAGCCGATGTGAAGAGCGATCCGCGCGCCGCCCGGCTGCCGCAAGCCGGTTGCCGGCCGTGGACGCGCGACCAAATCGCGGCGAACGCGGCGCGCGATATTCCCGAGGGCTCTTACGTCAACATCGGCATCGGTATTCCGACGCTGGTCGCCAATCACATTCCGCCCGAGCGCGAGGTCATTATCCATTCGGAAAACGGCATCCTCGGCATGGGCCCGGAGCCGGCGCCCAACGAGATCAATCGCTGGCTGATCAACGCCAGCAAAAAATACGTCACGCTGCGCCCGGGCGGCGCCTACATGCACCACGCCGACAGCTTCGCCATTATCCGCGGCGGTCATCTCGACCTGTGCATCCTCGGCGCTTTCCAGGTCGCCGAGAACGGTGATTTCGCCAATTGGTCAATGTCGCCAACCGACATGCCGTCGGTCGGCGGCGCCATGGATCTCGCCGTCGGCGCCAAACAAGTGTGGGTGGTGATGGACCACGCGACCAAATCGGGCGAAAGCAAACTGGTACGCCGCTGCACTTATCCGCTCACGGCCCCCGGCGCGGTCAGTCGCGTTTATACGAACCTTGCGGTGCTCGACGTCACGCCGAAAGGCTTTGCCGTCCGCGAGATGGCACCCGGGCTGACCTTCGAGGCGTTGCAGCAAGTCACGGAAGCGCCGCTGCACCGCGCGACGTAAGCGCGGCAACTCGACGACATTGCGACAAGTTCTTGCATCCGCCGGAGCAACTTTGCTTGGCCCGGCCGCGGATCGTTAAGAGTTTGCTGAGCCGTTCCAGCTAAAAATCAGCCGAAAATTTCGCCAGGATCAACAAATAGCAAATATAGCGGTCCCCGAGAATTTCCGGTTTTCAGCGGAGCGGTATGATGCTTCGAATAGTCTTGTGCGTAGCGGCGATTGCTTTTGCGCTTCCGGCTCCCGCGGAAGAGCCTATCAACATCGAAAAATGGCCCGATGACGTTCCTTGCGACAAACTGAAAAAGAACGCTGACGGTTCTTACGAGATGACCGTTCCCTGGGCGAGGTTCTATACAATACACACCAGCGGGAAGTGGAAGAATACGCGCGAGACGGCGTATTGGGATCAGAAGTGTAACGGCAAGACGCAATAGCTGCCCGTGCTCACGGCTACCCTGCGCAATGTGATCAGACTAGCGTCGGTCTTCACGATCGCTTTGTTTTTGGCTGCATGCTCCGGGCATTTTTCCGCTGGCGATCTTCTTGGAAAATATGTGCTCTCTGTTGACGATGGAGTCGACACGATCGAACTCGACGCGAATGAAACATACGTCCACAGCTACAAGCCAAAGGGCGGAGCTGTTGATTACCAAAATGGCACTTGGGCGCTGGAAGAGTTACAGGCTGGACCAACGGTCGTGCTCAATGGTTTTCGGTCTCTTCGCGGAGAGCCTGTTAGCGGACAAGTTATCTACCTGCTGCTTGTCAGGAAGTCTTTATTAGGAGCTCCGCGTTTGATCACCAATATCGATCTAAACGAAGGCTACGTGAAGCAGTGACGGTCCTTTCGGCTGCTTAAAACACCAGCCGGCCGCCGACCACGGCCAGCGTCGAGGCCAGGATCGGCCGCAGCACGCGATCGGGAATGCGCGCGCCGATGTAGCTGCCAATGGTAATGCCGGGGATCGACCCGACCAGCAGCGATACCAGCAAGACCCAGTCGATGGAGCCGAGGAACCAGTGGCCGATGCCGGCAATCAGCGTCAGCGGCACGGCGTGCGCGATATCGGAGCCGACAATTCGCGCCACCGGCAGCCGCGGATAAAGGATCAACAGCACCGTGACGCCGATCGCGCCGGCGCCGACGGAAGATAATGATACAAGAACACCGAGCACGGCGCCGAGCCCGATGGTCAGCGCTCTGGCTTGTCCCGGCTCGAATTCGCCGACGCGTGTGGCGAAAAAATCGAGGATGCGTTTGCGAAACATCAGCGCGATCGCCGTGAGGATGAGTGCGAAGCCCAGCACCGTGGTGATTAATCCGCTGGCGCCTTCGCCCGAGCGGTGGCTGAAATACGCGAGAACGGCGAGCGTCAAGGCCGTGGCAGGTACGCTTCCCAGCGCCAGCCGCCGCGTGATGGTCCAATCGACGGTATCGCTGAGCCCATGAACCACCGTGCCGGCGGTCTTCGTGACTGAGGCGTAGAGCAAATCCGTGCCGACCGCCGTCGCCGGGTGGATGCCGAACAACAACACCAGCAACGGCGTCATCAGCGCGCCGCCGCCGACGCCGGTGAATCCGACCAGCATGCCGACAAAGAAACCCGAAACCGAATAGAGCAGATTAATATCGGAAAAGACCATCCAACGCTCCGACGCGTCCGATCGCTCGAAGAGCAGCGATACCGTGCGCGCTTCTCGTCACTTTTCAACCGCGGCAAGCTGCGCGTCCACGCCAGGCGCAGACGGGGTGCCATAGTGATTGTCGGCAAACGCGATAACGGCGGCGATCAAGGCAAAGGCCAGAAATGTTGCGGTGCGCTGCCATGATCTCATGCGCTGTCCTCCGGTGATATAAAGTCTATACAATAAGTAGAGTGAAAATTTCGGCTTTTGATTTTGCCGGCGCGAATGGTTTCAACCAAAACGCTTGGCCAAAAGATCAAGAATTTGCTGTTTGCGAAGCGGGCGGCGCGCCGGGGTTTTTTGGGCGTCGGCTACAGCAGGGGACCAGCGCGAAACCGTTGCGGCGCCTCGGTCGAGCGACGCTTTACTGCGTTGTCGCGGCAGGCTTTGCCGCCGGCTCTGCCTTCTGCGGCTTCTTCGGTTTTTCCGGCTTTTCGGTCACCGCTGTGGTCTTGGCCGCCGGCGTCGATTTGCGCTCAGCGGCTTTTCCGTCCGGCGCCTTTTCGTCGGCGGCTTTGTCGTCCGGCTTTGCCGCCGCGGTCTTTGCTCCGGCTTTTTTCTTACGAGCGGCCGCGGGCTCAATGGCGTTGAGCCTGGCCACTTCGCCGGGCGTGCGCGTCGGGCCGGTATAGACGACGACCGGCGGTTCGCTGCCGTAGTCGGACAGGAGCGCGGCGCCTTTTGGGGTCGGGGCCCGCAAGCTCGACAACAGCGCCGAGAACGGCGTGTCGACGCCGCCGGGCGTATTTTCGGTGCCGGCTTCTTCCTCTTCCTCCGCCGGTGTGCGCTTTCGATGCGGACCGCACACGCTGTCGTGCAGGTTCGGAGGATCGGCGTTGACCGGCGTGAGGTTGTTCACCGAACCCAAGGCCGGCGTGAGCCAGCCGAGTGGATTCTGCGTGAAGCCTCTTTCCAGGAGCTCGGCCGCCTTGATCGCGCGCGCCGGCGATGACGGTGCGCCGAGCACCACGGCGATAAGCCGCTTGCCGTTGCGCGTCGCCGTGGCGACGACGTTGAAGCCGGAGGCGCAAATGAATCCGGTCTTCATGCCGTCGAGACCCGGATAGCGGCCGACCAGCGAATTAGTGTTGTGGATGATGCGACGGCCGAATTTGATGTTGGCGATGTGCCAGTAGGGGCCGTATTCCGGGAAGTCATGAATAAGCGCTCGCGCCAGGATGGCGAGATCGCGCGCCGAGGTGATCTGTCCATCCGCCGGCAGGCCGTTCGGATTGACGAAATTCGATTGCGTCATGCCGAGCTGGTGCGCGGTCCGCGTCATCTCGTCGGCGAAATTCTCGATCGAGCCGGAAACGCCTTCGGCGAGCACCACGGCCATGTCGTTGGCCGAATGCACCATCAGCATTTTCAGTGCATTGTCGACCGTCACCTGCGTCCCGGGCGGAAAGCCCATCTTGGTCGGCGATTGGGCCGCTGCGATGTGCGACACCGTGAACAAGCTGTCGAGCGTAATGTGGCCCGCCTTGATCGAGCTCAAGGTGACGTAGGCGGTCATCAGTTTCGTCACCGACGCCGGATACCAGGGATAGGTCGCGTTTTCGGCCTCGAGCACTTTGCCGGTGTCGGCCTCGACCAGGATGGTCGCTTCGGCATGCGCGGCCTGGGCCGGTAACGCCGCGATGCAAAGCGGACCGAGCCCAAGTGCCAATAGCAGTGTGAGGAATGTTCGCTTTTGATTCACGCGCGGTGGCCCGCTCGATTGGTCGCCGCCGTTGATCGAAACCGGCGAAAGGGATGCAGCGGGTCTGCGGAAGCTTTCGCAGGCCCAAATGGACGACTATCTAACCGAAACAGAGGCTCGAAGGCAAAGGTGAATCCGGATAAGGTTGAGTGACGCGGACCTCACGCGTCGCGGTTAGCCTGCCAAAAGCGTCGAAAATTCGGCAAAGGGAGCAATCATGACGGCCTGCATTGTGGGATGGGCGCATACGCCGTTCGGCAAACTTGCCGGCGAAACTGTCGAAAGCCTGATTGTGCAGGTGACGACGCAGGCGCTTGCCGACGCCGGCATTGAGGCTAAAGACGTCGACGAAATCGTGCTCGGTCACTTCAATGCCGGCTTCTCGGCCCAGGATTTCACCGCCTCGCTGGTGTTGCAGGCCTCTCCCGATCTGCGCTTCAAGCGCGCCACCCGCGTAGAAAACGCCTGCGCCACCGGATCGGCCGCCGTCCATCAAGGGCTCAAGTCAATCGCGGCGCGCGCAGCGCGGATTGTGCTGGTCGTCGGCGCCGAGCAGATGACCACGACGCCCGCCGCCGAAATCGGCCGCAACCTTTTGAAGGCTTCGTACGTCCGCGAGGAAGCCGATATCGACGGCGGCTTCGCCGGAATTTTCGGCAAGATCGCCGGACTTTATTTCCAGCGCTGGGGCGATCAGTCCGATGCGCTGGCGCAGATTGCGGCGAAGAATCACAAGAACGGCGTCGGCAACCCCTATGCGCAGATCCGCAAGGATTTCGGCTACGAGTTTTGCCGGACCGAGAGCGAAAAGAACCCGCGCGTCGCCGGCCCGCTCAAACGCACCGATTGTTCGCTGGTCTCCGACGGCGCCGCCGCGATCGTGCTCGCCGACACCGACACCGCGCTCAAGCTCAACAAGGCGATTGTGTTCCGCGCCGCCGAGCACGTGCAGGATTTTCTGCCGATGGCGCGCCGCGACATCCTCAAATTCGAGGGCCCCGCGCAGGCCTGGCAGCAGGCCCTTAACGCGGCCGGCATCGCGTTGCCGGATCTTTCTTTCGCTGAGGTGCACGACTGTTTCACCATCGCCGAGCTGATCGAATACGAAGCCATGGGGTTGGCGCCGGAAGGGCAGGGCGCCCGCGTCATCGCGGAAGGAATTGTCGCCAAGGACGGCAAGCTGCCGATCAATCCGTCCGGCGGCCTTAAAGCCAAAGGCCATCCGATCGGCGCCACCGGCGTGTCGATGCATGCGCTCGCCTCGATGCAGCTCACCGGCACCGCCGGCGACATGCAGGTCAAGGGCGCGAAGCTCGGCGGTATTTTCAACATGGGCGGCGCCGCGGTGGCTAATTACGTCAGCATTCTCGAGCGGCTGCGGTAATCGTCATCTCGAGCGCAGCTAGCCGCGTTCTTGCGGAACGACCGGCGTGTCGAGCGATTGCAGCACGGTGCCGAGCGGCGCTTCAGCTCCGAACTGCGCATCGACCAGCTCGCTGAAGAATCCGCCGCCCTGGTAGAGTTCGTCGAACGTGCCGCTTTCGATAATGCGGCCGTCCTGAAACACCAGGATACGGCTGGCGTTGCGGATGGTGGCCAGCCGGTGCGCGATGACGAAAGTGGTTCGCCCTTTCATCACCTCATCGAGCGCTTGGGTGACGCGCTGTTCGGTCACCGGATCGAGCGCACTGGTCGCCTCATCGAGGATCAGGATCGGCGGATCTTTCAGGAGAGCGCGCGCCACCGCAAGCCGCTGGCGTTCGCCGCCAGAGAGTAAGCGGCCGCGTTCGCCGATGCGCGCCTCGAAGGCGTCCGCCTTGTGTTCGATGAAGTCGATGGCTTGGGCGCGGGCGGTGGCCTCACGCAATTCCTCGTCCGTGGCGTCAGGTTTGCCGATGCGCAGGTTTTCCGCGATGGAGCGGTTGAACAAAAGCGTCTCTTGAAAAACCACGCCGATATTGCGGCGGAGCGCCGTCAGCGTCAGCCCGCGGATATCCATGCCGTCGATCTTGATCAGACCCGACTGCGGATCGAAGGTCCGATGCAAAAGCGCGAGCGCGGTCGACTTGCCGCTGCCGGTCGGGCCGACCAGCGCGATGCTTTCGCCGGGCAAGGCGGTAAAGCTTAAGTCGGCGACGGCGGCGCGTTTGCCGTCATAGGAAAACGAAACGTCCTTGAACTCGACCAAGCCGCGAAGCCGCCCCGGGTCGAGCGCGTTCGGCTGATCGCGAACCGCCGGCACCGTGTCGAGCACGCCGAAAAATTCGTCGAGTTTGGGTTTGTCGATGAACAGCCGGTTGGCGAATCCAACCATCTGTTCGAGGCGGGTGATGAGCAATGCCGCGATCGCCATGAAGCTGACGATGGCGCCGACCGACGAGAGGCCGAGCAGCTTGAGGTAAGCTCCGATCAGAAGGATCACCAGCAAAGTCAGCGTCGTGGCGGAACGGGTCAGGACCGCGGCGATTGCCCACCACGACAATACCGGCATTTGCGCGCGCAGCAGCGAGTTCACCAAACCGCGCAACGCCGACACTTCGCTGTCGATGCGGACGTAGCTCTGCACCACGGCGATGTTGCCGAGCGCGTCGGCGGCGTTCTCGGCAAGGTCTGAATAATGTTTCTCGACGGCCGCCTGCATGGCGTTGGCGCGGCGTATCACCACCGACGTCAGCACCGTGAAAATCACGCACAGCGCCAGCAACGGCAGCGCCAGGCGCCAATTCAGATAGAGCGACACCGGCAGCAGCACGATGACGAACACAAGCGCAGCGAAGTGCTCGCGAAAAAACGAAACCCACAGCCACCACAATGTGTCGGTGCCGGTCAGCATGATCTTGAGCTGCCGCCCGGAATGCGCTCCGGCGTGATAGGAGAGCGGCAGTTGCAGGACGTGCTCGAAGAAATCCGCCAGCACCAGGTTGCGGCGGCGGTGCGCAAGCCGGTCGGCAAACCACGCCACGATCGCCGAAGCGGCGATGACAAACAGTCCAAATCCGACCCAGGCGCCCAAGAGGGGCCCCAGCGCAGCCGCGGCCGCCGGGATGGCGGCAGGCAGGGTGCCTGAAAGGGCGTCGACGATGTGACCGAGCAAGATAGGCTCGATGAATTGCGCCAACGCCAGCGCGATATTCGCCAGCGCCAGCGCTATGGCGAGGCGCGCCTCGGGGGCGAGCAAACCAAGGACGCGCAAATACGTGCGCAGGAACGTCATCGCTAACCAGCCATCCCAAGTCCGAAGTTCCGCAGCCGAGGGAACGGCTGCCCGCGTACCCCATTTATATCAAGGCCCCGGTCGGAAGGTGGCAAGGCCAACCATGCCCATTGGCAAGACCTTTTCGCGCTGCACAGCGGTACGATCGCCTATAAATTCGGTGTCGGCAGGATAATCGATGTGCCACACTTATCCCGGCTGGATCGGGGATGGGGGCAGTAAATGGGCGCCGAAAGCAAAACCGAAGATTTCGTCATCGCCCGTGTGTTTGATGTGCCGCGCGAGCGGCTCTGGGAGGTGCTCACCCAGGCCGAGCACCTGAAGGAATGGTGGGCGCCGACCGGCTTCACCATGATTGCCGCCAACCTTGATCTGCGCCCCGAGGGGACCTTCCATTGCGGATTTCGCGCGGTCGACGGCTACAAGATGTGGGGCAAATTCGTCTACCGCGAGATTGTGCCGCCGGAGCGCCTCGTCTTCATTAATTCGTTTTCGAATGCGGCAGGCGGCGTCAGCCGGCACCCGATCGTGCCGACCTGGCCGATGGAAACCCTCATTACCGTGACGTTCGAAGAAGAAGGAAGCGGAAAGAGCAAGCTCAACGTCCGCTGGGCGGCGCACAACGCGACCGAAGTGGAACAGAAAACCTTCAACGCCTCGCATGTCGGCATGAAGGCAACCTGGACCGGAACGCTCGATCGGCTCGCGGCCTATGTGGCCAAGGGCTAGTGGCTGCGGCTAAAGCGAGCCCGCAATTTCGATCGCGGTCCGTCCGCGTTCAGCGCGAAGCGGTGTTGCTGACGCTGCGCTCGCCGGCCGGCGGCAAGAACCACGAATCAAAGCTGGCGACGGCCTTGTCCTTTGACCGGAAGCGATAGGTCGTCGCGAGCTGATCAAGCGCTATAGCAAAACGTGCCGGATCGATCGCGCCGAACCCGCCGGTGCGCACGGCGGGCGTCACGATGTTGTCGGCGATCGCCATCCGCAAACGTTCAAGTTCAAGTTCCCGCTTGGCGCCGTCGCTGCGGCGAAGCACGGCCTCGATCGCGGCCGCCGGATCTCGCACTGTTTCTTTCAAAGCCTTCACATAAGCGCGCAGAAATCCGCGAACTGCTTCCGGCTTTTCCGCCGCAAAACTTTCCGACGCCATGATCGCGTCGCCGTAGAGTTCAACGCCGTAGTCGGCCATCTGCCACACGGCAAGATCGTTCTTGGGCACGCCGCGCTCTTTGAGATCGATGTAAGAGGTGAAAGCACAGCCGGTGACGGCATCCACTTCGCCCGACGCCAGCATCGGATCGCGCACCGGCAGGCCGACATTCTCGACGGTGACCTTATCCGTAGCGATACCGTTTAATTTGGCGAAGATCGGCCATCGGGCCGTGGCCGGTTCGCTCGCGGGCGCGCCGAGTATCTTGCCGGTGAGGTCGCCGGGCGCGGCGATGCCGCGGCTCCTTCGCGCGATAATGGCCGCGCAGGGCTTGTCGAACACAATGAACACCGCCTTCGCCGCCGTGGCGCCCTGGTCGCGGAGCGCGATCAATTGATTGAGATCGGAGACGGCCAAGTCGTAACGGCCGGACGTCAGCAGCCGTATCGCCTCCTGCGGATCAATCGCCGCCGCGGCATCGATCGTGACGTCGAGGCCTTCGGCCTTGAAGTAACCGCGGTCGATCGCGGCGAAGAAGGGTGCTGCCGGACCGTCGATTTTGCGGTCTAACTTCAGGTGGATGGCGGTTTCGGCCGCGACCGGCAAAGGCCCGCAAAAGGCGGCGGCGACAAGTGGAGCGGCAAACCGGGTGAGCCGCATGAGGTCAACAATAGCCATGCCCGGTTCCCTGTTACGCCTTACATACGCGAGTGGTGCCCCAGGTGTTCCCTTGTTTCTGGTAAAGAACATGCCATCACAAAGCGCAAGCAGAACATGCACATGCGCGCGGACGATAGACCTCCATTGTTAACGCGCGGGCGGCTGCCGCCCCCTCGGAACGGGTCATGACCGCGTCCGCTGCCGCGCTTCCGGCCTTCAACGCCCCGTTTGCGCCGCCCGACGAAGTGCTGGCGGCGGACTTCCTCACTGCTTGCGCCGGTGCCGGCGCCGAGCACCGCATCGACGCGCGCGCGACCGCCTTGATCGAAGCGATCCGCGCCAAGACCGGCCGTCTCGGCGGCATCGATGATTTTCTTCACGCTTATTCGTTGTCGACCAAAGAAGGCTTGGCGCTAATGGTGCTGGCCGAGGCGTTGCTGCGCGTACCCGATGCCGCAACCGCGGACCGCCTCATCGAGGACAAGCTCGCCGGCGGTCACTGGCTCGATGGCGACGTCAAGTCCACCGCGCTCCTGGTCTCGGCTTCGGCGTGGACGCTTGGCGTTGCCGCCCGGATCATCCATCCCGGCGAGACGCCGGAAACCATTCTCGACAGTCTTGGCCGGCGGCTTGGGCTGCCCGCCTTGCGCGCGGCAACGCGGGGGGCCATGCGGCTTCTCGGCTCGCACTTTGTGCTCGGCCAAAACATCGAGGAAGCGCTCGCGCGCGCCGGCAGCCACCCGGAATTCAGCTACTCCTTCGACATGCTCGGCGAAGGCGCGCGCACCGCAGCCGATGCGGACAAATATTTCGCCGCCTATGCTGGAGCGATCAACGCGATCGGCGCGAGCACCGGCCCTTCGGCGCCGCGTCCCGGAATTTCGGTCAAGCTCACGGCGCTCCATCCGCGCTTCGAGGCGATCTCGCGGACGCGGGTGCTAAGGGAAGCGGCGCCGCGGCTTCTTGAACTCGCGCGGCTTGCCAAAGCGCACGATCTTTTATTCACCGTCGATGCCGAAGAGGCGGACCGGCTTGAACTGTCGCTTGAGGTCGTTGCCGCCGTACTTTCAGATCCGTCGCTGCACGGCTGGGACGGTTTCGGCCTGGCGGTGCAAGCCTACCAAAAACGCGCGCCCGCCGTGATCGACTGGATTGAGGAGAGCGCGGCGGCGCTTGGCCAGCGGCTGACGGTCCGTTTGGTCAAGGGCGCGTATTGGGACACCGAGATCAAGCGCGCGCAGGAGCGCGGCCTTGCCGACTATCCGGTGTTTACCCGCAAGGCCATGACCGACCTTTGCTACATGGCGTGTGCGAAAAAACTCATTGCCGCCCGCAACCGGCTTTATCCGCAATTCGCCACCCACAATGCGCTCACGGTCGCGAGCGTGATCGAGGCGGCGGGCGGCGTTGCCGGTTTCGAGTTCCAGCGTCTGTACGGCATGGGGGAGGCGCTTTACGCGGCGCTGCTTGCCGAATTGCCCGGTGCGGTCTGCCGCATCTATGCGCCGGTCGGCGGCCATCGCGATCTGCTGGCTTATTTGGTGCGGCGGCTGCTCGAGAACGGCGCCAATTCGTCGTTCGTTTCGGTCGCCGCGGATGAAAGCGTGCCGATCGCCGAAATCTTGCGCCGGCCGCAAAGCCGCATTGCCGGTGCAGGGCAAGCGCGCAACAAAAAAATCCCGCTGCCGCGCGATCTCTACCGGCCGGAGCGGGAAAACTCGGCCGGCATCGAATTCGGCGAGCGATCAGGTCTCGACAGCCTCCGCGCTGAAGTTCACGCCGGCGCAAAGGCCGCGGCCCAAGCGGCGCCGCTGGTCAATGGCGTCACGCTTGCTGGGAGCGAGCGTCCGGTTCTTTCGCCGATCGATGGGCAGGTCGTCGGCATGGTGAGCGAAAGCGACCAAGTTTCGCTCGGTGCGGCCATGGCCGCGGCCGCTTTAGGCTTTCCGGCCTGGGCGGCGACGCCGGTCAGCGAACGCGCCGCCGCGATCGAGCGTACCGCCGATCTTCTCCAACAAAATCGCGGCCACTTATTGGCGCTCCTGCAAAACGAAGGCGGCAAGACACTCGACGACGCGCTCGCGGAATTGCGCGAGGCCATTGATTATTGCCGCTATTACGCCGCGCAGGCGCGCCGTCAGTTGGCGCCGCACGACATGCCGGGACCCACCGGCGAGAAGAATACTCTGCGCTATCGCGGCCGCGGCGTTTTCGTTTGCATCAGCCCGTGGAATTTTCCGCTCGCGATCTTTCTCGGCCAAGTGACCGCGGCGCTCGCCGCCGGTAATGCCGTGGTGGCAAAACCGGCCGAGCAAACGCCGCTCGTCGCCGCGCTGGCGATTGCGCTCCTGATCGAAGCCGGCGTACCGGCAACCGCGCTGCATTTTGTGCCCGGCGGCGGCGACATCGGCGCTGCGCTTGTCGCCGACCAGCGCACGGCCGGCGTTGCCTTCACCGGCTCGACCGAGGTCGGCCTCCTGATCAACCGCACGCTCGCGGCAAAAACCGGGCCGATCGTGCCGCTGATCGCCGAGACCGGCGGCATCAACGCCATGATTGTCGACGCGACCGCGCTGCCTGAACAGGTGGTCGACGACGTGGTGGTTTCGGCCTTTCGCTCCGCCGGCCAGCGCTGCTCGGCGTTGCGGCTCCTTTGCTTGCAGGACGATGTCGCGACGCCGATCCTGGATATGCTCGTCGGTGCGACGGCCGAGCTCAAAGTCGGCGATGCGCGCCAAGTTGACACCCATGTCGGTCCGGTGATCGACGCCGACGCAAAAGAAAAGCTCGAAGGCTGGATCGCCGGCATGCACAGCGCCGGCCGCGTCCGCTATCGCTGGGACCGCGGACAATTGCCGTCCGCCGGCACCTATGTCGCGCCGGCCATCATCGAGTTGGACGGCGCCCGCGATCTCAAGGCAGAAATATTCGGGCCGGTGCTGCACGTCGTGCGCTGGCGGGCGAATGCGATGGATGCGTTGCTCGACGACATCGCCGCCAACGGCACCGCGCTGACGCTCGGCGTTCATTCGCGCATCGACGAGACGCTTGCGCGGATCGCGGCGCGATTGCCGCATGGCAATGTCTATGCCAACCGCAACATGATTGGTGCGGTGGTCGGCACCCAGCCGTTCGGCGGCACCGAAATGTCGGGGACCGGACCGAAGGCCGGAGGACCAAACTATCTGCACCGCTTTGCCGCCGAGCAGGTTATAACTGTCAACACCGCGGCAGTCGGCGGCAATGCCGGTTTGTTGGCGCAAGACGAATGACGGGGCTTCGACCTTTCAGCCAGACGCCGCCGCGGATTTCCGCAGGAGCCAAAGTGGAGGCGAACGTGAACGCGACCGAAGCAAACAACGTCGACGTGGTGCGCAAATACTTCGCGGGTTGTCAGAGCGGCGACCTCGATATCATTTCGAGCACGCTCGATGCCGATGTCGTCCACTATTTCCTGCCGTCGCGTTTTCCGCCGATCAAAGGCGCCGGGCCACTCGCCAAATATTGGCGCGCCTACAAGCTCGCGCTCAATCCGGTCTGGTCCGTCGACCATCTCATCGCCCGCGACGACGAGGTGGTCAGCGAGTGGAGCTGCATCTGGACGCCGAGGCGAACCGACCAGCGGCTGATGCTGCGCGGCAGTGAATGGTACGTCATGCGCGCCGGCAAGATCGCCGAGATCCGGGCCTACTTCATGTCAGCCGATGACGCGCACTGTGAGCTCGCCGGCTTTCCTTATGGCGAGCGCGGCTACCTCGGCATGGCGGCCGATCTGGCGGCGACGGCCTCCGCGGTTCGGCGCGCCGGCTAGGACGGCCGCCGGCGCCATGAGCCAATGCCAATGCGGGTGGCGGCATTAACCGTCGTCCCTTCATGGTAACCACCGCCAGAACTTTAACACAATTGCGACGTTATCGGATTATGGTGGTGGGCCATGACTGATTCGATCAATCGTCTTTATCAAGCGGTGCTCTCCTGCCGCCATGACGATCCGTCCACCTCGCGGACGGCGCGGCTGCTGCGCGCGGGCCGCAGCAAGATGGCGAAGAAGCTCGCCGAAGAGGCGGTCGAGGTCGTGATCGACGCCATGCACGGCGACCGCTTTGCGGTGACCAAAGAAAGCGCCGATCTCCTCTACAATCTCGTGGTGCTGTGGGTTGCCGCCGGCATCCGCCCGGAAGATGTCTGGAAGGAAATGGATCGGCGCGAGCGGCTGCTTGGCATTGCCGAGAAAGTGCCGAAGAAAGTCCTCGACGATTCTTCGCGCCGCAAAATCATCGCGCTCGAAAGCCGCCGCGTCCGCAAGCGGCGCTGAGCTGCCGGCCTCTGTCTAGTCGCCGCAAGGCGGCGCGATCCGACACAACATCCGACACATTGCCTAAAATCTGTCGCCGGAATTGGCGAGCTTTTGTCGCTGCAAAGATACGCCGGTGACATCTTTCATGCGCGACGGTGTCCGCCCTCATTCAAGAAAGGACACTTCTCATGGCGTATCGAACGATTATCGTGTTGGCGGCAACCGCCGCTCTCGGCGTTGCCAGCTTTTCCAGCGACGCGTTGGCCTGGCGCGGCGGTGCTGGGCGCGCCGGTGTTGGGCGCGGCGGCGTCGGCTTTCACGGCGGCGCGTGGCGCGGCGGCGTGGGGCACGGCGTTTACGCCGGCCGCCGTTGGGGGCCGGGATGGGGCGTCGCTGCCGGCGTTGGCGCAGCCGCTGTCGGTGCGGCCGCGATCGGCGCAGCGGCGACTGCTCCGTATTACAACAACTATTACAACAGCGCGGCCTGCGGCTATTACCCCTATCCGGCCTGCTACTAACGCAACCGCGGCACTTCGGATCGCCGCCGGGCGCGACCAGCCTGGCGCCGGCTAAGTCACACGGCCGAAGGCGTCGTAATTCGTTGGACAATCCTCCCCATAGGCGGCTAGACCATGCTCCGCCGGATCATGGTCTAGCTTTCTTGTGTGGAGCATGATTTTTCCGAAAACCGGCTTCCACCCTCGGATCAAGTCCGTGGGCCAGCTTTCCGGATCATGCTCTAACACCGCCCATGCTTCGTCGCCTTTACGATTGGTGTGTTGGCATCGCCGGCAAGCCCTACGCAGCCTGGGTGCTCGGCGCGGTCGCTTTCGCTGATAGCTCGTTCTTTCCCATCATTCCCGATGTGATGCTGATTCCGATGGCGCTGGCGCGCCCGGATCGCGCTTGGTTCTTTGCCGGTGTTTGCACCATCGCCTCGGTGCTGGGCGGCATTTTCGGCTATTTCATCGGCGCCGTGCTCTACGACACTCTCGGACACTGGCTCATCCAGCTTTACGGCTACGGCGATAAGGTCGAGGCGTTCCGGGCGGCTTACGCACAATACGGCGCGCTGGTGATCCTCATCAAAGGGTTCACGCCGATCCCCTACAAACTCGTCACCATCACTTCGGGCTTTGCCGGATACAATCTTCCGCTCTTCATCGTGCTCTCGCTGATCACCCGCGGTGCGCGGTTCTTTGTCGAAGCTTTTCTGCTCAACCGCTATGGCGAGCGCGCCCGCGGCATCATCGAAAAGCGGCTCGGCATGTGGGCGTTGCTCGCCGCGGTCGCGATCGTCGTTGGCTTTATTGTCGTCGTGCGCATATTCTAAAAAACGCCGTTGCCGTCAGTGGGAGTGACGCGACCATGATGTCGAAGACCGATCGCGGCAAGGCTGCCGATATTCTCGTCGCCGCCGAGCAAGCCCGCAAGCAAGCGGTGCAGATTTCCAAGACCTGGCCCGACATCACCATGGAGGACGCCTACGCGATCTCGACCGAGGTCGCGAACCGCAAGATCGCCGCCGGCGCCAAGCTCATCGGCCACAAGGTCGGCCTGACGTCGAAGGCGATGCAGCGCTCCTCGCAGATCGACGAGCCGGACTACGGTCATCTCCTCGACTCCATGATGATCGCCGACGGCGCCAAGGTGCCACATGAGAATTATTGCCTGCCGCGGGTCGAGATCGAGCTCGCCTTCATTCTCGGCAAGGAATTGCGCGGGCCCGGTATCGGCCTGCCCGATGTGCTGCGCGCCACCGAGTATGTCGTGCCGGCGATCGAGATCGTCGACGCGCGGCTGCAAGACCCGCGCAAGATTTTCGACACCGTGTCCGACAACGGCGCCGCCGCCGGTATTGTCATCGGCGGCCGGCCGGTCGGTCCGCTGGAGATCGATCTGCGCTGGGTCGGCGGCATTATGTATCGCAACTCCGAGATCGAAGAGACCGGCGTCGCCGCCGGCGTGCTCGGCCATCCCGCGCTCGGCGTCGCCTGGCTCGCCAACAAGCTCGGCCAGCACGAGGTTGCGCTCGAGCCCGGTCATCTCGTGCTCGCCGGCTCGTTCACCCGCGTGGTGTTCGCCAAAAAAGGCGACACGCTGCATGCCGATTTCGGCGCCCTCGGCGGCATCGCCGTTCAGTTTGTCTAGCCGTTTATGTAGCCGTCATGCCCGGCCTTGAGCCGGGCATCCACGCCTTGCCGCATTCAGAAAGACGTGGATGGGCGGGTCATAGGCGAGCGAAGCGACGCCGTTCTTCGAACGGCTATGCCCGGCCATGACGATGTGAGTTTCGCGGCGCCGCCGCGTTGACTTGGGTCGTCATCGGCCTACATTAGTAAGCGTTCCGAGGGGTGCCCGAATGGGCTGAGAAAAACCCTTTGAACCTGATCCGGGTCATGCCGGCGAAGGGACAGGAATGGTCGTGCCAGCCGCCATTTTGATCGCCAGACTTATCGGGCCGCTCTTTGCGGCGCTGGGTCTCGGCATGCTGCTCAACGCCACCTTCTATGCCGCCGCGGTCGGTGAGGGCGCACACAGTCCGGTGCTGATCGCTATTGCCGGGATGGCGTCGCTGGTCGCCGGCCTGGCCATCCTCAACGCCCACCGCGCCTGGACTTACGATTGGCGCGTGCTCGTCACCGTCATCGGCTGGGTCTTCATCGTCGCCGGATTGATCCGGCTCATTTTGCCGACGCTGGCTGAAACGCTGGCGCCGGCGGTTTATTCCGGCCCGGCCGCTTTGATGGTGGCCGGCGTCGTCGTGCTTATCATCGGCGGTATTCTGAGTTTTGAAGGTTATCGCACCGCGAACAAATAAATCCATTCGGCGTGGCGCATGATCCCGGAAAAGTGGGTACCGGTTTTCGGACAAGATCATGCGGCAGAAAGAGGAGAAAAGTGATGAACAAACATATTCCCGAATCCGATCTGGTCACGCCGAAGGTCACGACCGGCCCGATTGCCGGCTCGCGCAAGATTTACGCGCGGCCCGATGCGGCGGTCGATCTGAAAGTGCCGCTGCGCGAGATCGCGCTCGATCCGTCGTCCGGTGAGCCGCCGCTGCCGGTCTACGATCCGTCCGGTCCGTATACCGATCCCGATGCCGTGATCGATGTCGAGCGCGGGCTTTCACGTCCGCGCTCAGAATGGGTACGCGAGCGTGACGGCGTGGAAGACTACGACGGCCGTGCTATCAAGCCGGTGGATAACGGCAATGTTTCCGGCAAGCACCTCGCCCGCAGCTTTCCGAATACGCCGCGCCCGATGCGCGTCCTCGACGGCAAGGCGGCAACCCAGCTCGAATGGGCGCGGGCCGGCGTCGTCACTAAGGAGATGATCTATATCGCCGAGCGCGAGAATCTCGGCAGGAAGAAAATGCTCGACGTCGCGCAGGAAGCGCATGACGACGGCGAAAGTTTCGGCGCTTCGGTGCCGCTGTTCGTCACCCCGGAATTCGTGCGCGATGAAGTGGCGCGGGGCCGCGCCATCATCCCTTCCAACATCAATCACGGCGAGCTCGAGCCGATGATCATCGGGAGGAACTTCCTCACCAAGATCAACGCCAATATCGGCAACTCCGCCGTCACGTCGTCGGTCGAGGAGGAAGTCGAGAAGATGGTGTGGGCGATCCGCTGGGGCGCCGACACGGTGATGGACCTCTCCACCGGGCGGAACATCCACAACACCCGCGAATGGATTTTGCGCAACTCGCCGGTCCCGATCGGCACCGTGCCGATCTATCAGGCGCTGGAGAAGGTCGACGGCGACCCGGTCAAGCTCGATTGGGAGGTCTACAAGGACACGCTGATCGAGCAGTGCGAGCAGGGCGTCGATTATTTCACCATCCATGCCGGCGTGCGGCTCGCTTACGTGCCGCTCACCGCCAATCGCGTCACCGGCATTGTCTCGCGCGGCGGCTCGATCATGGCGAAGTGGTGCCTGGCGCACCACAAGGAAA